>Ga0207906_1000149_pt1 | contig 47217 bp, 43 predicted proteins | sample LinPmetageLP37_FD_184050 | JGI IMG/M metagenome (GOLD analysis project Ga0207906, IMG submission 184050) | Marine viral communities from the Pacific Ocean - LP-37 (SPAdes) | ecosystem: Environmental > Aquatic > Marine > Oceanic | place: Pacific Ocean | collected 2010-06-16 | reverse complement strand
GTAACTTGCATGGGGTGGCTCCTCTCATAAGCAGATTTTGACAACTGCACTATGGCGCATTGCGACGCCGGTTGAAGCAGGAGCCATCCACCCCATCAGGTTTGGGCCGATATGTCCTCGTTGGCCGATCGGGAGCCAGATCCAAGTGCCGGTGCCTTTGAAGACAGTGACGTGCAAACTTTAGCTTTGCAAAACAACGCAAGAAAACCGGGTGGCACAGTCTCCAATAGAGCGCGCGAATTCGTTCCGGCGCTCTATTAATTTCTTGATGCTCAATAGCGCGGGCGGCTGCAAATGCCTGCATCATCACAGAAAACGCCCGCAAGGCCGCCGATGATGGCACCGTGGTCGGCGTTTTCATCCATAGCTTTCGCCGCGCCATAGCCGAGCGCTGCGCCTGCAAGCCCGCGTTCTACGTCACTATCGAGGGCGATATTTGGCGCGCAGGCAGAGATAAACGCAGTGGCGGCGATGAGGGGGTAGAGTAATTTCATATTAGTCTCCTGAGGGCCGAGGATGCACCTTCGGCATTGTAGGGTATCGGGAGGATTACGAAGAATTGTGCTCTCGCCGTCCCCGACCAATTCATTTTCCTTACGCCACAGGTCCGCTGATATCCGATTGCGAAAATAGGTTTAGGACGTGTTATCCAATATCAACGTGACTAATTGCGTGGTTTAAGGCGGCGAGATCAAAACCAAAGCCCCGAAAATACAACTGCCAGCCCCCCTGCGCAGAGCGCGATCGTCGGTAAAGGCCGCCGCGCTCCGATCAAGCCGGAAGACAGCAATGTCAGACCCAAGGCCACCCGCGCAGCCGCCAAGAGAGCTGCCAACGGCGCCTCCGAAAGCCGCAGCATGTCGGGATTGGCGACCATGCCCAGCGGGATGATATAAAGCCCAATGCCAAGCGCCATCGCCGTCAGCGCGACCTTCAACCAATTCTCGCCGATCATCCCCGCCGCGATAAAGACCGCGCCGCAGACCGGGGGCGTGATTGTCGATAGAAGCGCGAACCAAAAGACAAAAAGATGCGCTTGAAGCGGCGAAAGTCCAAGTTCGATGAGCGCAGGGCCGGCCACCGAGACGCAGATCACATAGGCAGCCGTGGTCGGCACCTCCATGCCTAATATGAGACAGGCGACCGCCGTCAACAGCAGGGACGGCCAAAGAAGCCCGCCCGACCCCTCCAGAATAAGCGATGTGATTTTCACGCCGAGCCCGGTGATCGACAGCACGCCAATGATAATCGAAGCGCAAAGGATGATGGACGCGATCAAGGAAACCTGCCGCGCAGCATTGAGAACTGCAGTTGTCATCCGTGTGGCAATCTGGCGCGGCAGGAAAGTGAGTTGCGCGTTGAAAAATAACAGCAGCGCCGCCGAGAGGATTGCCATAGCCGCGGAATATTCAGGCGTGAACTGCACAATGAACATGCCCCACAGAAGGACGCAGAACGGCACGAGGAAAAACAGCGATGTGATCACCACATCCCGCAGGGCAGGGCGATCGGCCGCGTCGATACTCTTGAGCGAAAAGCGCCGGGCATAAGCGTTGATGCCCACCCAGACCGCCACGAAATACAAAAGCGCCGGCAGGGCCGCGGCGGCCATGATGCCAGTGTAGGGCACGCCGGTCAGCTCAACCATGACAAAGGCGCCCGCGCCCATCAGCGGCGGCATGATCTGCCCGCCAGAGGAGGCCACGGCCTCGACCGCGGCGGCGAGGCGTTTGGGGTAGCCGAGTTTGGTCATCGCCGGCAGGGTGATGGCGCCGGTGGAGGCGACATTGGCCGAGGCCGAGCCAGAGATCGAGCCGAACAGCGCAGAGGACAGAACCGAAACCTTCGCCGCGCCGCCCTTCAGCCGACCGGCTGCCGCTGCCGCGACATTCATGAACCCTTGGCCCGCTTCGCCAGCGTTCAGCACCGCGCCAAAGATCACGAAGATCGCCACGACCGTAACCGAAACGCCGGTGAGCGTGCCCCAGATGCCGCCCTCGGCAATGGTCAGCGTGCCAAAGAAACTCTCTACAGGGGTGCCGGAATGCCCGAACTCGCCGGGAATATACTGTCCAAACAGACCGTAAAGCAGCGCCAGTGCGGCCACCAGCGGCAGCGGCCAGCCAATCACACGCCGCGCCGTTTCCAGCACCACCAGCAACAGCGTCACCGCCACCGCGAGCTGAAAGCCGCTTTCGATAAACCCATATTGATCCCCGAGCGCGTTGCTGTTGAAAGCCACCCAAAGCGCTGCGGCAATACCAGCTGCCGCAAGGATGCTTCCCGTGATCCGCCGCATCGGCGACCCTGCGTCAAGGATCAGGGCAAAGGGGAGGATAAAGGCCATATGCAGCGGCCTGCTGATAAGGTTCGGCACCAGACCTGAGAACACCAGAGCCAAGTGATAGGCGACCAGCGCAACCGCGAGGGCGATCCAGAAACTCGCCGCCAAACGGCTCTCGGGAAGGTTTGTCATGTGGGGAAGGTCCGGCCTTGAATGGGGGCAGAGCGGCGCGGAAAGCCCGCGCCGCGCAGCATGTTATTGCGACGCTGTTGTTGCGATCCCGGCTTCTTCGTAATAGCGCAGCGCGCCGGGGTGCAACTCGGTGGTGATGTTGCTCATCAACTCTGGCGTGACATTGCCCCACCACGGCGAAGTGTTAGCCATCTTTGCCTTGTTTTCCCAATAGGTCTTGGTCAGTTGATAGGCCGTTTCATCGTCCATCTTTGTTGTCGTGAAGGCGGCAACGGGCAGAGAGGTCGTGGTCACATCCTGCTCCTGGCCCGCGTAGGTCCCCGCTGGAATGACAATGCGCGTCCGTTTTGATTGCGCAATTTGCTCGTCTGACAACGGAATCACAGTTACGGGGGTGGAAGCGGCGGCTTCAACGACATTTGGTGCAGGGAATGAACCGGCAGTGACAAAGCCATCAATCTGCCCGTTCTTCAAGGCGGCCACGGCGTTGCTTAACTCCGCATCCGCGATCTCGACACTGTCCGACAACCCAAACATATTCAGATACTTTGCCCCTTCGGTGGCGCCGAAAGACCCTTTGCCCAGCAAAATGCTCTTGCCTTCCAGATCAGCGAGCGAGGTGGCTGCACTGTCCTGAGACATCACGAAATGCATGGTTAGCGATGGGATCGGGAAAAGCGCACGAATTTCGTCAAAAGCAGGCGTTGTTTTGCCCTCAAACATAGCCTTGCCGTTCTGGGCCAGACCAACAAGAGAGGGCGGGGTGGTAAAGACATAATCGGCTCCACGCGCGCGCACTTCCATGACGTTCTGGACCGACCCTTGGCTCTCTTCCACCGTGACCGAGATGTCCCCGTTGCTGCCCGCTTTCATAGCTTCGGCAAGCTCCACACCCATTTGATAGTAGGACGAACCCGATTTGGCCGACTTATAGGTCACACGGGTCTCAGCACTCGCGGCAGCGCCCACCAGCCCCACGGCCAATGCCGTGCAAATAGTTCGTTTTAATGCATTCATGGTTTTTCCTCCTCCAAACCCAAAGCTAAGCCTCCCCGGCCAAATAGCTGCGGGAATGCCTCCAAGTGACTTTGTGGCAGCACGCTACGGCATTGTCGAGAATGGGGTTTTGCTGTTGGGTCTGGCTTGAAGATTATTGCGGCGGGCCGTTACAGTCTTGTAGGCTTGAAGAAGCGCGCCGAAGGGCGGGAAGAAGTCATTCGCTGCAGTTGCGAGCCTGGATTGCCCCTCCGGCAAGAGCCGGCATTCAGACAAACGTATAAACGGGGTTTCTTTCTGCGGCGCGGAAGGCGGCAGTGAGCCCGTTGTGACCGTGCCGAGCTTGAAGCTATGGCAGCAACCATTCTTGACGCCTACCAATTTCTTGATGGCAGACAAAGTTAGCTGCCTGATCGGCCCATAGCTGACTCTGGCCCAGCCTGCGGCGAACGTCAGTTCTCAGTCTTCTTAAACGTTGCTGCCAGCAGTTTGAATAGTCGCTCCGTCGACAACAATATTTTGAGAACTGTGCAATTTCGCCTTCGCCAAAGGCTTTCCGAACACTCGATAGCAACCCAGGGACCCCCCCAAACTGTAACAGCCGATGGTAGCACGGCACTAAATCGACCCTCTAACCGGGTATGTCCCAATCCTTTCCGGCTCTAGCTTAAAGGGTCTCAGACGACCTCAAACAACCCTGCAGCGCCCATTCCCCCGCCGATACACATGGTGACGACGACAAATTTCGCACCGCGTCTTTTGCCTTCGATCAGCGCATGGCCGGTCGTGCGGGCCCCTGTCATCCCGTAGGGATGGCCAATTGAAATCGCGCCGCCGTTCACGTTAAAGATTTCCGGATCAATGCCCAGATGGTCGCGGCAATAGATCGCCTGGCAGGCGAAAGCTTCGTTCAGTTCCCACAAGCCGATATCCGAGACTTTCAACCCGTGCTGCTTCAGCAGTTTGGGCACCGCGTAGACCGGGCCGATCCCCATCTCCTCTGGCGCACAGCCGGCGACCATCATGCCGCGATAAATGCCAAGAGGGGTCACCTTTCGCTGCGCTGCTTCGGCACCCTCCATCAATACCAACGCGCTTGCGCCATCCGACAGTTGGCTGGCGTTCCCGGCTGTGACGGACCCGCCTTCGATCACCGGGTTGAGTGACTGGAGCGATTCCAAAGTGGTCGAGGGGCGGTTGCCTTCGTCTTGGGTCAGCGTCACCTCCTGCATCGAGATTTCGCCGCTGGCCTTGTCCTTGACCGCCATTTGCACGGTAATCGGCACGATCTCATCATTGAACCTCCCCGCCTCCTGCGCGGCGGCGGTGCGTTGTTGAGAGCCTAGCGCGTATTCATCCTGTGCCTCGCGGCTGATGCCGTACTTATCTGCAACGAATTCCGCTGTTTTCAGCATCGGCATATAGGCGTTTTTGACCTGCGCAGTAACATTCGGATCGGTTGCGGCCATGACCGCGTCGAAATACGGCCCTTGGACAGCAGAAATATTGTCCTGCCCCCCCGCAATAGTAATCTTCATCCCGTCGACCATGATCTGCTTGGCCGCTGTGGCTACGGCCATCAGTCCTGAGGAGCATTGCCGGTCGATGGTTTGGGCCGAGACAGAGGTCGGCAGTCCTGCGGCAAAGACCGCGTTTCGGCCAAGGTTCAGGCCCGCCGTTCCTGCGGCCAGCACCGTGCCGATGACGGCGTCGTCGATCTCAGCTCCGTCGACCCCGGCGCGCTCGACCGCGTGTTTGATCGCGTGGCCCATCAAGGTTGGGGATTTGGTGTTGTTGAACGCTCCTTTGAACGCGCGGCCAATGCCAGTGCGAGCGGTAGAGACGATGACAGCTTCTTTCATGGAACTACTCCTAATCGACGGGTGGACCGTCAGAACATGTTTGGGATGAAGGTGATGATGCCGGGGAACCAGATCAGCAGGCCCAGCAGAATGATGTCGGCGACAAAAAACCACAGCACACCGCGGAACACGATGGCAGCAGGCGCGGCTTTGCCCACCGTGGAACTGAGCACAAAGACGTTCATGCCAATCGGGGGTGTAATCATTCCGACTTCGAGCAATTTGGCGACGAAAACCCCAAACCAGATGGCGTCGATGCCCGCCGTGCCGACCAGCGGCAGAAAGATCGGCAAGGTAATCAGCATCGCGCCGATGGGTTCAAGAAACATGCCGAGGATCATGTAGATGACGGCGATGCCGATCAGCAGGAACACCGGGCTGGCACCCAAAAGCGCCACCGCGTCCGAGATCATATAACCGACGCCCGACAATGTCAGGAACCGGGTCAACATGCTGGCCCCGATGGTCACGATGAACAAGCTGCCGCAGGTGACCAGTGTCTCGATCACCGAGGTCTTCAGCGCCTTGAACGTCAGCGTGCGTTGCGTGGCCGCCACGACCATCGACATCAACGCCCCAACTGCCCCTGCCTGCGTGGCGGTAAAGAGCCCGCCAAAAAGCCCGCCCAGCACTGCGACCACCAGCAAGATGACGGGCAGCGCGCCTTTCAACGCGGAGAACTTTTCGGTCCATGTGACCTGTTCCGTCACCCGCGGCGCAAGAGAGGGGTTCAACGTGACCCGGAGCAGAATGACCGCGATATATGACAGCGCCGTGGCAATGCCCGCGCCAATGCCGCCAAGAAACAGATCGGTGATTGAGACCTGCGCAATCACGCCAAAGACGATGAGCAAAATGCTCGGCGGGATAAGCGCCCCAACAGTGCCGGCCGCCGCCACGGTGCCACAGGCAAGGCTGGCGTCATATTTGTTACGCAGCATCTCTGGGACAGCAACTTTACCCATGGCAGCCGCGCAGGCCACACTAGAGCCGGTGACCGCGGCAAAGCCCGAGCAGCCAAAGACGGAGGCGATGGCCAGACCGCCCGGAAGACGCGCGAGCCAAAGGCGCGCGGCATCAAAAAGCCCCCGCGTCAGGTCTGCGTTAAAGCAGATGTATCCCATAAAAACGAACATTGGCACGGAAGACAGCGTCCAATTCGAGATGAAGGTATAGGGAACAACTTCAAGCATCCCCCAAGCCGCATCGCTGCCCACGATGGCGATCAAGCCAAGGTAGGAAACCAAGATCAACGCGATCCCGATATGCATATTCGCAGCGATCAGAACCAGCAGACCGATTATTCCCAGCGATCCGATCAATGCGTCAGACATGGTCTGTCTCCAGTTCTGCGGTGTCCGTCGCATGAATGTCGTTCTGCCCAGTAAGGCGCAGTACGACCCGAGCGATTAGCAAAAGCGCCATGGTGCCAAAGGCGAATGGCAAGAAGAAAAACGAAGGCCAAACCGGTATCTTGCCAACTTGTTCGACCACCGAGGCATTGATCGACAGCTTGTGCAGCGCCTGTTGCCAAGACTGTGCTGTCAGTAGCAGATAGACGCCTGCGGTGATCGCGATGACCAGCGTTTCCAGTTTAAGCCGGACCCCCTCGGGCAACAGGACAGTTAAAAGGTTCACGCTGATATGGTTGCCGCGATATTCCGCCGCGAGGATCGGCAGGAAGGCCACTGCGATCATATAGTAATTGGTGACGATCGCGGACGTCACAGAGATCGGCGCGTTGAAGATCAGGCCTGAGAGAATATCGAGGCTGATGTGGACCATCATTGCCACCAACCCAATGGCGGCAATGCTGATCAAGGCCCGGTCCACGGTCCGGACGACACTGGTGATCCAGCTTCGGGTCATGGACACGGGCCTCCTCCTCACAATCCGTAGGTTGCCGGGTCAAGCTTCGAGAAGATCTCGGCCCGGTACACTTCGGCGATTTCCTCAGGCGTCCATTCCCGATCAAGCGGCAGCAGACCCTCCCATTTGGTCACCAACTCGCGAAAGCGCGCGACCTTGGCCTCAGCGTCCTTCAAACCATGGGTTTCCGTGGCAATTTTGACCACTTCCTTAAGGTCCGCCTCAATAGCGGCTTCTGATATCGCCACCATATCTGCAGAAGCCTCGTGGACATTAATGCCCTTTTCCTTTGCCAGCGCGAGGTTTGTCGCAACATCGTCGGCAAATTTCCACGTGGTTGCAGCATTGCCCAGAGCTGCGGCATCCATATAGGCCCGACGCTCTTCGTCTGTCAGCGACTTCCAGAAATTGCGGTTCACGCTCATCACATCTAATCCGTGAACGGTTCCGCCGGGCATGTTGGTGGTGACGTCCGTTGCCACATCAATCAAACGGATTGAGGTCAATTCCGACGGTGCGTTGAAAGCCCCATCGATGGTCCCTTGCGACACGGCCTCGAAAATCTCATTGCCTGGCAAACTTACGCCGACGGCGCCCATGGCCCCGGCCCAGCGAACCCAGGACCCGCCCGCGGCGCGGATCTTCTTACCTTTCAGCTCTTCAGGGTTAGTGATCGGCGTCGTGCTGATGATCGCGTAGGCGCCAGTCGAGGCATTGCCCAGCGGCACCTGATTATTGGCCAGCCGTTCCGCAATGCAGGGCTCGCAGGTGAGGATATATTCGCTCATCGCGCCCGACATCGCGTAAGGGTTCTTGCCCAGCATCGCCAAGTCGATGGGCAGCATTGCTTCGGGCAGCTCAGACGGGAAGTAGTTCAACACCAGATAGCCGCCATCGACGACCCCATCTTTGATACCGCCAAAAGTTTGCACGAGATCAAGAAGCGAGGGTGGGAACACCCGGACCTTCAACTCGTCATTGGTGCGGGCCGCCAGATCAGCAGCAAAAGCGTCGACGCCATAGTGAGCGCCTGAACCGGGCGGTACCCCGACCACGATTTTGACGTCGCGCGCCTGTGCGCTGGCGGCAGTAAGGGCGATGGCAAATGCAGCGCAGGTGCCCCTCAGAAGTGTGGTGAGTTTCATTTTCAATTCCTCCCTAGATGCGTACCGAAATGGCACGCCAAGTTGTTGTGACTCGATCGAGCCGCGGTTACCGGCCCCTCCAGACCGGTTTCCGCTTCTCTGCAAAGGCGGTGGCGCCTTCGCGGGCATCTGTCGAAGTGATAACCCTCTCCAGAATTTCGTTCTGCCGCTCCCAGAGCTGATCTTGTGACCAGCGGGCAGCATCGGTGATGATTTCTTTCGTCGCAGCCAATGACAGCGGTGCGTTTTCCGCGATCTGACCTGCCAGCGCGCGGGCGGTTTCAAGCGCTGCACCGGGCGCACAAAGGCGGTTGACCAGCCCCCAGCGTTCGGCCTCTGCCGCGTCGATCATCCGCCCTGTCAGCGCGCATTCCATCGCGATCTGGCGTGGCATCCGTTCGGGCAGGCGCACCAAGCCGCCAGAGCCGGCAATCAAGCCACGTTTGGCCTCAGGAAGTCCGAAAACCGCGGTTTCGGACGCCACAATCATGTCACAGGCGAGCGCGATCTCAAAACCGCCTGCCAGCGCATAGCCTTCGACAGCGGCGATCAGCGGCTTGGAAGGCGGCGTTTGCGTTAGGCCGGCAAGGCCACGGCCCTCAAGTTCGACACGCTCACCAGCAATGAAGGCCTTGAGGTCCATCCCGGCGCAGAAATGGTCGCCCGCACCGGTAAGGATGCCGATGGAAAGCGCCGGATCGTCGTCCAGCAGGTTCATTGCCTCGGCAATCGCGCAGGATGTTTCGTGGTCAATCGCGTTCCGCCGGTCGGGTCGGTTCACCGTCACGATCAGCAAAGCGCCCTCGCGGGTTACGATCACCTTTTCTGCCTGTGCGTCGGTCATGCCGCGTTCCTCATTCTTGCCCAAAGGCCCATACGGTCCCGGATCACGCGCCCTTCGACAACGCGGCCATTCTCGACCCGCACGATGCCATTGACGTCCAGCGTTTCCGCAACAGGGCCAGAGGCGAGTGCGGGCAACCCGCCCAGATAGCGGCCGGTCTGGCGGACGTTGAAAGCCACATGATCGCCCGCTGACAGCAGTTCGCCTACTTGTGTTTCCGCCACCTCGAAGGCCAGCGCGGTGCCAGTCAGGTGGTCGTCGTCACATCGCACCGCATCAGGAGAACGCGGCCAATCGCCCTGCAACCACTGCAACACAGCGGCTTCCGCCTGCGGGTTGCGGGGTTGTGGTACTGTGTCCCACGGAGCCACGGCAGGCGGATCGACGGGATCGGCCTGACCAGATTTCAACTGGCGTCGCCGGGTCATATAGTCTTCCTGTGCCACGCAGCCGGTCAGAACCCGCCCGTTGCTGCGATAAATGCCCACGCCCGACCAAGCTGCCGCCTTGCCCTCTGTGGATCCATGCTCGCTGAACCAAATCGCGGCCCAGCCGTCGCCGATCAGGGTCTGATGCGCGGTCATGCCCATGCCCGGATAAGCCTTCATCTGCACATCGACGGCAGGCAGCCAAGCGTCATCGCGCCCCGCAAACACCACATCTCCAATCGAAAGCGCATAGTCCGGGGAGCATATTTCACGGGCCACGGCCTTGTCCTGACCATTGAAATAGCCGACAACCCAGCAGCGCAGAAGCGACAGCGTATCGGTCATGTCGCCCCCCCAAAGGTTTTCCGCAACTCCCCCTTAAGCAATTTGCCAGAGGCATTGCGCGGCAAGGAGTCGGCGAAAACGATGCGCGAGGGGCATTTGTAGCGGGCCAGATGGCTGCGGGTGAATTCCAGCAAGTCTTCGTCGGTGACAGAAGCGCCCTCTTTCAGCACCACGACCGCCAGCGGTGTTTCACCCCAACGCTCGTGGACAACGCCTATCGCTCCGACCTGTGCAACGGCTTCATGGCCGTTCAATACGTTCTCGATCTCAGCCGGATAGATATTTTCGCCACCCGAGATAATCATGTCTTTGAACCGGTCGAAGAGGAACATGTGCCCCCCCTCATCCAGGTAGGCCGCATCGCCCGTACGGAACCAACCGCCATCGACAATCGCCTCTGCGGTTGCCTTATCGTTTCTCCAATAGCCCTTCATCAGCATAGGGCTGCGCAGCCAGACCTCGCCCACTTCGCCGGTTGGCATATTTGCCCCCGTCGCCGGATCGACAACCCGCAGTTCGACCCAGGGCATCGCCTCGCCGCAGGATTTCAGCAGATGGGCATTCGGCCCGTCCGGGTCATGCAACTCAGGGCCTAGGCAAACCACAGTGCCGGAGCTTTCGGTCATACCATAAGCGTGGATGAAATTGCAGCCCAGCGCTTCCATCGCACGGCGTAGCAAGACGTCGCCCATTGGCGCTGCGCCATACATCAACAACTCCATGCTCGACAGGTCGGCTCCGGCCACCTCTGGCGCGTTGAGGAGGGACTGGACCACGGCAGGAACCAGAAAAGTATGTGTGACCGCATGGCGGCGGATCAGCTCGATAATGGCGGCTATGTCGACATCAGCCATCAAGACTGTATGGCCCCCCGCCAGCATAGTGCTGCTTCCGTATCCACATCCGCCGACGTGAAAGAGCGGCATCGCGACAAGATTGACGCTGCCCTCTGTCATGCCCCAAGCCTCGGCCAGATTGCGCGTGTAGGACATGCCTTCATTGGTCAGCATGACGCCCTTTGGCATACCGGTCGTGCCAGAAGTGTATAGGATCAGCGCCACGTCATCGGGACGGCCCTCATATCCGGGATCGGTCTCAGGCGCTGCAGCGCATAGCGCGTCGAAGGCTGGGCCAAAGTGAATCGTCTCAACCTTAACGTCGCCCTCGGTCAAAAGTGCAGCGCCGGTCTCATCAAGCAGCAGCAACGACGGCGCGGCATCGGCTAAAATCTCGTTGATCTCGCGCGCCGACAACCGCCAGTTCAGGCAGACCAGCGTGGCACCGATCTTGTTGGCCGCAAAAATCATCGCGAAATATTCAGCGCGGTTCTTGGAGAGGATCGCCACGCGGCCGCCCTGCCCGACCCCTTTTGACAGCAGCACGTTCGCACATTGAGAACTGAGCCGGTCCAGCGCGCCAAAGCTTTGCGTTTTGCCGTCAGATGTTAGGGCCGCCGCGTCAGGGCGGATTCGCGCATGATTGCGCATGATATTTGCAAACGTGTCGATGATCGTCCCCTCCGTGATCTGACGGTTTACTCAATAGCTTTTGGGCAGTCCTAGCGAATGCTGGGCGAAAAAGTTCAGCACCATTTCCCGGCTGACGGGTGCGGTCTTGTGCAGACGGGCGATAAACCACAGGTCAGCCAGTCCGTATTCCAGCGCCATCCCATTGCCACCATGGACCTGAATGGCCTGATCAAGCGCCACCAGCGAGGAATCTGCTGCAGCGAATTTTGCCATATTGGCAACCTCACCGGCCTCTGCTGACCCTTCATCGTAAAGCTGCGCGGCTCGCGCCGTCATCAACCGGGCCTGTTGCACCCCGACGTAGGCGGCAGCGAGCGGATGGGCGACCCCCTGATGCGCCCCGATGGGCACCCCCCAAACTTTCCGCTCCCCTGCCTGCAACGCGCCTTTTTCGATGGCATAGCGCGCAATGCCGTTGTTGATGGCCGAGGCGCAAATGCGTTCGGGGTTGAGGCCCGCAAACAGATGCTTCAGCCCCTGACCTTCGGTGCCCACCAAGGCATCCGGCGGGATTTTGACATTGTCGAAATAGAGCATGAAGCTTGTTTCGGGCACATGCAAAGCAGTCTCTATCGGCGTTTTGCTGATCCCTTCCGCATCGGTCGGCACAAGGAACAAAGACAGCTTGCCGCGCCCCTTGGCATCCAGTTCTTCGTCGCGGGCCACTACCATTATGGCATCGACCTCATCCACTGCCGAAGTCCAATATTTCGCGCCGTTCAGCACCCAGCCGTCCCCGTCTTTCTTGACGACTGTAGAGATTTTATGGGTGTTTGATCCGGCATCGGGTTCGGTAATGGCGAAAGCCAGACGCTTCTTTCCGCTGGCAAGACCGGGCAGCCAGTCGTCCTTCATTGCCTGACTCGCGTGGCTTTGAATGATTGGGGCGCAGATGGAACCGATGACCAGCGACAGAATTGGGCAGCCTTGGGCCGCGACTTCCTCGACGATGACATTGTAATCGGCCATGCCACCGCCACCGCCGCCGTATTTCTCGGCAACATGCACGCCGATGAAGCCTGCCTCGCCAAGTGCGTTCCACAGTTCGACCGGTTTGGCCTTACGCTTTGTAACGTCCTGAAAGTACTTGCGTCCGAAGCCGCCTGCCAGCTTGCCGACGCTGTCGCGCAGCATCTGGTGATGTTCGGCGGTATCCACGAGTGAAGAGTTGAAAACGCGTGCCATATCTGATGCCTATCCTGTCTTGGAATTCGTTTCGGAAAGCGGCCAGTCGTAAAAACCCTTTCCCGATTTTTGACCCAGCTCTCCCCTTGCAACCATATCTTGCAGCAGCTGGGGCGGCTCGAAATGCGCCCCGAGTGTGCCCGCAAGTTGCCGCGCAATGTCCAGCCGCACGTCGAGCCCCACCATATCGCTCAAGCGCAGGGGGCCGACCGGGTGGCGGTAGGCGGTGGTAATGGCTCGGTCGATATCTGCGGCACTCGCGACGCCGTCTTCGACCATGCGGATCGCTTCGAGTGCCTGAACGAGGTCCAGCCTGCTGGTCGCAAAGCCGGGGCTGTCTGCGACGACGGCAGAGGATTTACCGATGGCTTCAGCGAAAGCACAGGCCTGTGCGACACTGGCTTCATCTGTCTGTGCTCCGCGGATCACCTCGACCAGTTTCAGCGACCAGACGGGGTTGAAAAAATGCATTCCAAGAAAGGTTGCCGGATCCTGCACCGCCCCGGCCAATTCATCAATCGACATGGCAGAGGTGTTGCTGGCGATCAGTTTGGGCGTGCGCGCCGCGATCTGGCCGAGCACCTTTTCTTTCAATGCGCGTTTCTCTGGCACTGTCTCTATGACCAGATCAAGGGCTTCGGGCAATGCATCGGCGCTGTCCAAGGTCGCCACCCGTGCAAGATGCGCCTGTGCCTCTGCCGCCGTCATCTTGCCTCGGCTGACGGCACCTGTGGCAGCGTCACGCAATGTTGCGAGGGCCCGCTTGGTCCCCACTGAATTCGGCTCAACCAGAAAGACGTCACATCCAGCCATTGCAAAGACATAAACGATGCCGACACCCATGGTGCCTGCACCCACTACGCCGATCCGCTGCGCCCCGTGTTGCGTCACGTCATGCATCTTGCTGCGCCCCTGCCTTATGAGCGGCAGCGGGGGTCTTGCGCAGGACAAAGCCTGAGTATCCCTCTGCGGCGCAGGTCTCCAACAGGCGACGGTAGCTGCGGATGCCGCCAGAATACGGCATGAACACCCGTGGCTTTCCTGCCACCTCGCCGCCGTTATAGAAACTGTCAGCCGTCATATAGAGCGTTTCAAGCGCGCGTTCTTGCACGTGGGCGGTCCAGTCCTGTTCGGCTTGCTCTGTTGCCTCGATCTCAACTTCTCCGCGCGATTTCATTCCGGCAAGCAGCGCGACAAACCAATCGACCTGCTCTTCAATCGACACCATGACATTCGACAGGACCGAAGGGCTGCCGGGACCGGCTACGATCAATAGGTTCGGGAAGTCGGCAGTCGCCACGCCCAACTGTGTGAGCGGGCCCTGCGCCCATTTGTCCTTCAGCAAAGTCCCGTCGCGCCCTATGATGGTAGGCTTGAGCAGTGACCCGGTCAGCGCATCAAAGCCCGTGGCAAAGATGATGATATCGAATGCGTGGTGCGCCTCTGCCGTGCGAATGCCGGTCTCAGTGAACTCTAGGATCGGAAATTCCTTCACATCCGCCAGTGTGACATTGTCGCGGTTAAAGGCCTCGAAATAGCCACTGTCCACGGAGGGCCGACGGGTGCCAAAATGATGTGTGCGCGGGATCAGTTTTTCGCGGGTCTCAGGGTCTTTGATCCGCTCGCCGATCTTGCGATGGAGGAAGGCGGAAGCGACCTTATTGGCCTCTGCGTTGAGCAAAATGTCCGGGTAGGTCAGTGCAAAACCGAAGCCAAGCCGTTGATAGGCCTTTTCAAAGGCCTTTTCTCGCTCTGCTTCAGGCACATCCAACGTCGCGATCTTTTCCGGCCTAAACCCCAGCCCCGTGGGCGAATTGCGCATCAGCGCCCGGCGCTCAGCGTAGTTGGCCTTGACTTCGCGGTCCTCATCCTCAGTCAGCGGCGCATTGGCGGCCGGGACACTGTAATTCGCGGTGCGCTGGAACACAGTCAGATGGGTGGCCTCTGGTGCGATAATCGGTGTCATCTGCATGCCCGACGACCCGGTGCCGATGATAGCAACCCGCCTGCCTGCATAATCGACCCCGCCTTTGGGCCAATTCGCGCTGACGATCACCTGCCCTTTGAAAGCGGATTGACCGGGATAGTCCGGCAGTTTGGGCGCGGAAAGCTGACCGAGGCACAGCATCAAGAACCGCGCCTGCCATTTCTCACCGTCTTGCGTTGTTACAGCCCAAAGCGCAGCCGCTTCGTCATAGACGGCTTCGGTGACGCGGGCATTAAGAACCACGTCCCGGCGCAAGTCAAACCGGTCCGCGACATGGTTAATATAGCGCAGGATCTCCGGCTGAGTCGGATAGCGCTCTGTCCAGCGCCATTCCTGCTCAAGCTCTTGAGAGAAGCTGTAGGAGTAGTCGTAGCTTTCCACATCGCAGCGGGCACCGGGGTAGCGGTTGTGGTTCCACACGCCACCGATCTCATCTGATGCTTCCAAAACCTTCGCGTCGATCCCGGCTTCGCGAAGCCCATGCAACGCACGCAATCCCCCTAGGCCTGCCCCGACGATCAATGTCTCGATTTGCATCATCTGCTCCCTCCCCAGGCGGCGTCGCCACTCTCACGAACCGCAAGATTACTGATAATTAGAAAATACTACTCACGAGTATATTTCAAGATAATTCTGAGAGGGGCAGAGAGATTCCGCCTCTGCAGCGCAGCATTGTGGGGCATCGAGCCGCAGGCGACACATCACATTTTGCGGGCCGCAGCTTACTAAAAATAAGCTGCGCAAGCCTATGGAAAAGATCAATAATCGCCGAAGGAGGTTGCTAGATCAGGTGGCGCTTTTAACGAGGTTCAGGATTATATCCGTCATCTTTTCCGACATGTCGTCGGCGTTCAGCGATCCGCCCGGATTGAACCAGAATGTCGACCAGCTAACCGCACCCACGATCGCAAAGGCGGTGATACGAGGGTCCGAAAGGGTGAGTCCCTCGTTCTTGCTGGCCGCGGCCAGCAAAGATTCGATTCGCAGCATAAAGGTGTGTCGCAGCGCTGCTAATTCCTCTGCGTGTTCAGGCAGCAAGTTCTTTTCCTCCCGAATGTTAATCGCGATGTTCTTCTGAGTTTGCAGAACCGAGGCGACGTATCGCGGGACGAAGCGCTTCAGCAGGGTGATGGACGGCTCGCCCTGCTCCAGAACCCGATCAATCTCACTCAGAGCATTGCGCACCCCGATCCGACAGATCGCGACAAGCAGATCAGATTTTGATCCGAAATTTGTATAGATAAAAGGTTTGGTCACCCCCAGCCGGGAGGCGATTTCATCCAACGTCGTGTTGGTGTAGCCCTTTTCGTAAAAGAGCTCAGTGGCGGCATCCAACGTCCGCTGTCGTTTCAACGCGATAACTTCCTCGCGGACTTTCAGTTTGGTTTGTCGCACCGCAGCCGTTTTCATCTACATATCTCCCCCAAAGGCACCCGATTGGCCCTACTGTCGAAACAGGCGCGTGCATCCCATTAGAGTTTCGCTTGCACAAGCGAACATTGCAGTCATACTTAAGGGTAACAATTAATACTTACCAGAACAGAAATGTAGGACATGCCCATTGATCCTTGTTTTGCGGAACTGCTGGCGGACTCGCGCAACATTGTTCGGCCTCCCCCACCGCATGTCCCGATGGAGAAAGTTCGGCGCGCGGCAGATGCCGCCATGGTGCAGGGCGATGCGCCAGAAATGGAAGACGTAAGCGATGGGACCGTTCGCTTGCCGGGACGCGACATTTGTTTTCGGCACTACCGCCCCAATAGTGCGGCGGTGTTGCCCGCGATCTTTTTCTGTCACGGGGGTGGATTTGTTTGGGGCAGAATAGAGACCCATGACGGGATATGTCGTCGGTTGGCGGCCAAAACTGGGGCAGCGGTTATCAGTGTCGGCTATAGACTAGCGCCCGAAACGCAGTTCCCCGGCCCCGTTGAAGATGCTTACGGCGTCCTGCGCGAGGTCACCTCAAATGGGGGTGCCTATGGCATCGACCCGACAAATACCGCGCTTTGTGGCGATAGCGCAGGCGGTGGCATTTGTGTCAGTGTAGCGAAGTTTGCAGCGCGCGATGCGATCCCGCTGCGCCACCTTGCCTTGATCTATCCGGCGCTTGATCCCGGCTGCGACTCCGCGAGCCAACTCGCTTTGGCCGCCGGCCCCCTGCTGACACAAGAGGCGATGCGCTGGTTCTGGTCTTGTTACCTTGGGGTACCGCAGGATCGGGCCTCCGAGTTCCTGCCACTGCATAGCGCGTATCTGGAAAGCTTCCCGCCCACGACGATTGCCACGGCGGAATATGATCCCCTGAAGGACGAGGGGGAGGCGCTGGCCTCGCGCTTAGGCGCGCATGGCATAGAGCTCGCCAGCGAATGTTTTCTCGGCATGATCCACGGGTTCCTGTCACTCCCAGCCGCGTCACCGACGACTGAGGCCGCTTTTAATTTCGTCTGTGCGCGTCTGAGGACCGCACTTGGGACCCGACACCAGAACAAAGGGCCCTGACATGCGCCGCAAGTTCATCGACATATCCGTTGCGCTGGACGCCGATCTCATCTCGGATCCGCCGTTGATCCAGCCACAGATCGAATATCTGGACCACCAGCAGACCAGCGATCAGGTCGCCTCGTTCTTTGAAGGCTTGGAAAAGGACCAATTGCCCGAGGGCGAAGGCTGGGCAATCGAACGCCTGCAGATCGCCACCCATAACGGCACTCATCTTGATGCGCCCTATCATCACCATTCCACCATGAATCGGTCGATTGTGGAGGGCGGCGAGCCTGCCGCGACCATCGACGAAGTGCCGCTGGAATGGTGTTTCTCAAATGCGGTCAAACTGGATTTCCGTCATATGGCGAACGGCTATGTGGCCACCCCCGGGGATGTCGAAGCGGAATTGAAGCGCATCGGCCATGAGATCGCGCCGCTGGATATCGTGGTCGTCAATACCGCCGCCGCCGCGCACTATGGGCAGGAGGACTATATTCACACGGGCTGCGGCATCGGGCGGGAGGCGACGCTGTGGCTCTTGGAGCGCGGGGTACGGGTGACGGGCACCGATGCATGGTCCTGGGATGCGCCTTTCGGCATAACGGCGCAAAGGTGGTTGCGTGACCGGGACCCGAGCATCATCTGGGAGGGCCATCGGGCATCAATGGAAATCGGCTATTGCCACATGGAAAAGCTTGCGAACCTCGACCAATTGCCCGACCACGGATTTCTGATCTCCTGTTTTCCTTACAAAATAAAGCGCGCGTCTGCTGGGTTTACCCGCGCTGTCGCAATTATTGAGGAGCAGTAAGATGCGTCTGGGAACTGTAATCCACGCAGACCGAAAAATCGTCGTTGCGGCTACGGACAGCGGGCTGGTTGACCTGACAGCGGCCTGTGGCTTTGCGGATATGCTGACACTGATTGCCAACGGGGCACTGGGGCTAGAAACCGCCCGCGCCGCCCTCGACACCGCGCCGCGGATTAAAGAGACAGAAGTTACATTTCTCGCGCCCCTGCCCCGCCCCGAACAACTGCGCGATTGCTTGGTGTTTGAGGAACATCTCATCAACGCCTTCGCAAAAGCCCGTGAGATGACGGGCCGAGACTTTGCCATCCCGTCGGTCTGGTACGACCAGCCGATCTACTACAAATCCAACCGCTTCTCGGTAACCGGGGGGAACCTCCCCCCGGTTTGAGCAGCCTTATATTGTCTTTACGAAGCGACCATCCTTCATGATCGCATTGATGTGCTCGCCCTGCCCGTCAAGCACTGAAAGGTCGTCCAACGGATTGCTACGCACCAAGATAAGATCCGCATGCGCCCCTTCTGCGATGCAGCCGATCTGCCCCTCCATTCGCATCACCTTAGCGGCATCCAAGGTTGCTGAGCGGATCACGTCATGGGCCGGGAGGAAGCGACCTCGCAGAGGGAATTCGCCCGACTGAAACTGCTGCATGCCCCCCAGAAGATCTGAGCCATAGCCCATCAGCACTCCTTCTTCATGAAGCATGGTCAGGGCCTCCAACCCTGCGTCCCGCACGTCAGCGACCTTTGCGATCGATTCAGGCGGCAGACCGAAATCGGCGCCCCGCGTACCAAGGAGTTCATACGTGATGTTGGTCGGGACCACGACCGCCCCTTTTTCGGCCACGCGGCGGGCAGTTTCGCGTTTGATCAGGTTTGCGTGCTCGATCGAGTAAACACCAGCGTCCAAGGCCCGGTTGATCGCCTCATCGGTATATAGATGGCCCGCGACGTAGGTTTCTGCGTTGGACGCCTCTTCGACCGCTGCTTCAAGCTCTGCCACTGAGAATCCCAAGAATCCGATAGGATCAGTCGGTGAAGAGACACCGCCATTGGCCATAAGTTTGATGAAATTTGCCCCGCCCTTGATCTCTTCGCGGCAAGCGCGGCGCAGGTCGTCGACGCCATCGACGATCCTCCCCATCGCGCCGATTTGATCACGATAGTAATCCACACTGCGTGGATTGTATCGGCCACGGTAGTCCGTATGCCCCCCGGTTTGCGACAGTGCTTTGCCGCAGATTACCAAACGAGGTGCGACCAGCAGACCTTCCTCAATTGCATCGACGATGCCGACATCTGCGCCGCCCAGATCGCGGACCGTCGTGAAGCCACGCGAGATCATGTTCTTCATCAGCGCCATCATGCGGTAGGCAAGAAGTGAGTTGGGCAGGTCGGCATTCGCTTTAAGGTCAGCTGTCGTGGCGATTACATGCACATGGCAGTCGATTAAGCCGGGCATCACGAAGTGGTTTTTCGCGTCGATTTCATTGTCGCAACGCAGAGAGACCTTATCGGATACCTCCTGAAAGACGCCGTTCTCGATGACGATGTCCTGCGGGTCAGCCGCACGGTCCTGCGATCCATCAATGATGCGGGCGTTTCGAATAATCTGCATAGTCATGGGAGTTCCTTTTTTCTTAATAGTCGCGTTATGAGTTTTGATGATCCGCCATCAGCGAAGGCTGGAGTACGAGCGTCCTCGTTCATTGGTAGAGCAGCGACGGAAGCCAGAGCGACAAAGCGGGGATTAGGATGATTAGAAGTAAGGCGACGAAGTCCATTACAATGAACCACGCTACCCCACGGAAAACTTCGGGCAGGGTCACGAGGTCTCCGAGGGCACCTTTGATGACATAGACGTTCAGCCCGATTGGCGGGGTCACCAGGCCGACTTCGAGCAGCTTGATGACAATGATGCCGAACCATATCGCATCGATCCCCGCTGCATCCACAAGTGGAAGGATCAGCGGCAGGGTGAGCAGCAACAACCCGATGGAATCGATCAGCATGCCGAGGAGAAGATAGATCACGGCGACCGCGAATAGGATCCACCACTGGCTGTCGCTCACAGATAGGATCAGCTCGGAAAACGCTGTTGGCAAACGCGACATTGCCAAAAATTTGGTAAATAGAACCGAACCGATTAGGATCAAAAAGATCGACGCGGTGCTTTGCAGCGTGCTGACCACGGCGGCCTTAAATTCCACCCAGCTTAGCGATCTCCGTATCAAAGCGATGCAAAGCGCAAAGAATGCACCCAACGCGCCCGCTTCGGTGGGTGAGAAATAGCCGCTGAATATCCCGCCCAGAACCAGAAGGATGAGCGTTGGCAGGGGCCAGATTTCTTTGAGGGCCTCAAACTTTTCAGCCCGCGTAGCCTGAACTACGACAGTGCCGGCAAGGCTTGGCCTTGCCTTGACGCGCGCGACAATCATCATCCCATATAGCAGAGCCGACATCAGCCCAGGAATAAAGCCGGCCATGAACAGTTGGCCAACTGAGACCTGCGCATATACGCCATAAAGGATGAGCAAGACGCTGGGCGGTATAAGCGAACCCAAAGTGCCGGAGGCAGCAATTGTACCGGTGGCCAACCCCTTATCATAGCCGTTTTTAAGCATCTCTGGCACGGCAATGCGTGACATCGCCGCCGCTGTGGCTACGCTGGAGCCAGAGGCCGCCGCGAAAAAAGTGCAGGCCCCGACACTCGAAATCGCCAGGCCACCGGGTAGCCGCGCAAGAAACAGCCTGAGAGCGCCAAACAACCCGCTGGTCAATTTTCCTTCCGTGGCCAGATACCCCATGAAAAGGAACATCGGCGCTGCGGTCAGTTCCCATTGACCGATGAAATCGAACGGCGTTGCTGACACCACACCCCATGCGATGCGCATATTAGTGATCTCGGCAATGCCCACGATTGAGACCAGTCCCAGTACCACCCCAATCGGAAAGCGTAGTGCAATGAGCAAAAGCGTGACCCCGACGGCAATCACTCCAATAGTCGTGTTGTCCACGTTACAGCGCCTTTCTATGGCGAATTGATTTCAAAAGGTTGGAGAGTGATGCCAGCAACAGTCCGAAGAAACCGATCGGCAATGCCCAGCGACTGGGCCAGATGTAGAAAATGAAATTCGACATGATGGTTTCCATTCGCTGGGTCGAATTCAGCGCATCGTGGTAACTTTGCCAGAACATCATCGCGAAAAAGGTGATGCTCACAAGGCAGCTGAGTACGTAGAGAACCAGCTGTAATCGGGCAGGCATCATCTGAACGAAGAGATCGACCCGGATATGTTCGTTGCGCAGTTCAACAAAGCCCATCGGCAGCATGACCAGCATGATCATATAGTAGAACGACACGATCTCTAGCGTGCCGATCATGGTAAAGGCACCGGTCGCACGACCCGCGACCTCAACGGTGACATGGAACATCATCAGGATGAGCGCCACAGCAGCAAGCACGACAAATCCCCGATTCAGCAGGTAGATACTGCGGTCAAGAACGGAAAATGTGTCGTCTTCTCCGCGTGTTTCTATCTCGTTCATGATGCACGCTCGGAATTTTGATGTTTACGCGAAAGCTTCAGAAGCCCTTTCCAGTAATTGATCGTCTCGCGGAAAAGGTCGGGGTCATCGCGCCAGATCGTCTGCGTTGCCATTCCGCGCGCTAAACACATGATCGCGGTGATCTCGACCTTTTGGCGCATTTGCACAGCGGGGTCATCGGACGGCCCATCGATCTTTTCCCAGATACGGCCATAAGCGTCGTTGAAGTCTTGCCCGACGGGCACCAATGCGGCCTTGATCTTAGGATCGGTGCGCGCCGCGTTCACAAATTCCATTGAGACCATGTATAGGTCACCGGAGAACCGTTGCCAGACGAAGTCGAGAAATTGGTCGATCGTGAGTGAGTCATCCACAACGGAACTTGCCGCCCGTTCGGCTTCTTCTGTTTCGCGCAACAGCAACGACCGCAGGGCTTCGGCCATCAATTCTTCTTTGGTCGGAAAGTGATGCAGCAGCGCCCCTCGCGAAACTTTCGCACGTCGCGCCACCTCAGTCGTCGAGGTGTTGATCAGCCCCTTGTCCTTGATACACGCCAGCGTGGCCTCAAGAAGGCTGGAAGTCGTCTCAAGCGAACGTTCGGCCTGAGTGCGTCGTTTTCGTTCTGCCATGTGCCCGCGCTCCATCATAAAGGCGCGCGCGATTGCCGCGCGCGCCCCCTTTTCAGTATTATTGAATGCCGTAAGTAGAGGCGTCGATTTTGCTGTAGATCTCGCGCATGGCCAGTTCAGCCACCGCGTTCTCGTCGGTACGGTCTACATCGGCCAAAAGGTCTTCCCATTTCGCATAGGTCGCGATGAAGTCATCAATGACCTCTTTGCCATTGCTCAGCCCATAGGTCTCTTGCGAGGTCTGGTAAGCGGTCTCCACGGAGTTCGCGCGGTACTCCTCAGCCGAGGCAAGCAGGTCTTCGCCCGGTTCATAGACATTGTTCCCTTTTTCTTTGGCCAGAGCGAGCTTTTCTTCGGCGCTGCCGACATACTCAACAATCATGCGCGACATGGCTCGAGCCGTTGCTTCCATCAGAATTTCGCGATGCTCGGTGCTCAAGCCAGACCAGAATTCTGGGTTAAAGCCCCACTGCGGCCCCGTCCAATACATACCTGTCGACAGCATCGTGGTATGTTCCGCGACTTCCCAAAGCGACCGGTCAATGAGATCATTCGCCGCATTCGAAGCACAGTCGAGAGTCCCGCGCTCAAGCCCGGTATACATTTCGCTGGAGGGGACGTTGACGGGGATGCCCCCAGCTTTTTCGACCCACTGCGACACGCTCGATCCGGCGGTGCGGATACGCTTTCCTTTGAATTCCTCCAGCGTACGCACGGGCTCACGGCAAAACAGAACATAGGGCGGGGTCGCGTAAGACCCAAGATAGACAACTCCCTTGTCAGCCCATTCCTGCAGTTGGGTTTCGTTGTTCATACTGAAGTCGGTGGAGGCCAAAATCATCGTCAACGGATCGGAATAGTTAAAGCCCAACTCTTGGATGCTGTTCGCAACAGGCATCTCCGAGGGGGTATAGACCGCAGCGTGATGAGCAACCTGAACCACATTATCGCGGATGCCTTGCAGGTTTGCGCGCGGTGCAAGAAGCACGGTACCGGTGTAGACGTTTGGCTTAAGTTCACCGCCAGACATCTCTTCGACCATTTTGGCCCACTCAATGTAGCCATACTTCGAATGGGGATGTTCGGCTGCGTAGAACGAATTTGCTGTAAACTCCACTTCGGCAACCGCGATTCCGGCTATGCCCGAGATCATCATTCCTGCGAGAAGACGCTTAATCATGTTTATGCTCCCTGAGATGTCTAGTTCGTACTTTTATGTTCGAGCAGGTTGGGCGTCTTTTTAAAAGCAGTCAAGACTGTTTGTTTCTGCGTGTGAGGCGGATCTGCGCAGACGCACAACCTTATCAATAAGCCTTGTCAAACATCCGTTTCAAACATACGCTTGAATCATGGCAGCGTCTGATTCACTCAGCCTTGGAAGCAATACCCGCGCGGCGATTTGCGCCGCTGCGGAAGAAATGTATGCAATGAACGGGATAGATGGGGTAACGACCCGAGCGCTGGCCGAACGGGCTAAGGTAAACATGGCAGCCATCAATTATCACTTTGGAAACAAAGATAATTTAATGCTTGTTGTTTTTCGCGATGTTGCCCGGCGGACCGTTCAGCGGCGTCTCGATTACATGGCACGTATTGACGCGAAAGCACGCAGTGAAAGGAGATCCCCGCAGATCGAAGAGGTCGTGGAAGCCTTTGTTGATGCCTATGTAAATGAAGATGCGTCGCGCACTGGAGCTCTGCTGGCGCACTTTGTTCTGCAGCATAGAGTTCGTCCGACGGAATGGACCCGTCAAATCGTTCGGGAGGAATTGGACGATTTCGCATTGAAATATATGGCCATGATGCGCCGTGCTGCGCCGCACCTGACAGAGACTGAGGTTCACTGGCGCTATCACTTAATGGTGGGCGCCGTAATGATGAGTCTTTCAGATCGGTCAGAGAACGGACGCATGGCCCAGCTCGCCGAAGGAATTGTCCATCCGGAAGACCGCATAGAATTCCGGTCCCAGCTGATCGCCTTTCTAGTCGATAGCTTCGGCGGCGGCCCTGCGAGAAAAGGAGGCCCTGAAGACTGATCCGATGAAGTAAACCAGGTCCGACAGCCGTAAGACCGGCCAATTAAACCTCAGGGAGGAGGGAATATGACCAAATGTACGACGATGACCCTTATGGGCGCACTGCTGCTAGGTGCGTTGCCCGTTAGTGCCGAGACATGGAATTTCACCATAATCGCAGGGCACCCACCGTTGACCAAAGGCGTCAGCGCAATCAGCAGTCACTTTGTGCCGGAAGTGTCCAGACGCGTGGCCGAACTGGGCCATACGATCAATTGGACCGAAGCCTATGCCGGCGCGGTGGCCCCGCCCACAGGCGTTCTTGAAGCCGTTGAGAGCGGCGTTGCAGAATTCGGCTATGTCCCGCAACTGTTCGAGGGCGACAAGTTGCCGCTCGACCAGATCACCTACATTACACCCTTCGGGACTGCGGACCTGACCAAGTTGATGGAAGTAATCGATCAACTTTACGCTGAGATACCCGAGATGAACGAGGCTTGGGCGGACAATGGTCAGATGGTGCTAGCTCCGGTCGGCATCGACACTTATCATTTTGTCACCAAGTTCCCGATCGAGACCATCGAAGACCTAAACGGCCACAAAATCGGCACGGCCGGTTTGGCGCTGAACTGGTTAAAAGGAGTGGACGCCACACCAGTCGCGGGGGCGCTGCCGGACTTCTATAATTCCATGTCTACGGGTCTTTACGACGGGGTCATGACTTTTGAATCCGTTGTTGCGCCCTACAAATTTTATGAGGTCGCACCGTACATAACCAAGATCAACTTTGGGGCCCAATATGCCTCGGCCCTGACTGTCAATCTGGACACATGGGAAAGCTTGCCCGAAGACGTGCAGCAGGTAATCCAAGAGGTCGCCGATGAATACCGCGACATCGCGGCCGAAAGCTATCGCGACGGTGGCGAGACCTCGCTTCAGAAAGCGGCCGAGGAAGGCGCTACCATAACCGAACTCTCGGAGGAGCAGCGAGCGGCCTATGCGCAAAAGCTGCCGAACATCGCGCGGGAATGGGCCGAGAAACTGGACTCGCAGGGCAAGCCCGGCACGAAAGTACTCGAAACCTACATGCGCCTTTCCAAAGAGGCCGGGATCACCCACGTACGGGACTGGGCTGCAAAGTGACCGAAACACATGAAACGAGCATGCCGCCCGGCTTTCCGGGCGGCACGGTGGCCCTGTGGCTAAACCGGCTGACATTGGCACTGGCCGCAGTCGGCGGGGTGGGAACGCTGGGCATAATGGCCCTTATCAATGCAGACGTGATTGGGCGGGGCGCTTTTGGCACCCCTGTCCCCGCCACAGCCGAGATCGTCAGCGCAATGATCGTCGCCATCGTTTTTCTGCAACTGCCCAAGGCCACTGCAGCCGGACGCAATGTGCGATCTGATATGCTGCTGAACCGGTTGAACCGGAACAAAAACAACGCCGGTGCTCTGCTGGATATGTTCCACCATGCTGTGGGCACGTTAATGATGGGTATTCTTCTATACTATATTGCTCCGGGCATTCTCGATTCCATCGAGGGCAACGAAACTGTTGGCCTCTATGGCGTATTCACCATTCCACGCTGGCCGTTTGTGGTCTGCGTTCTCGCAGGCTGTGCGCTGACGTTCGCACAATATGCGCTTCAGACCCTCGGCTTTGCCGCTCGGGCCTTTGGAAAAGGGGCCGTAACATGAGCGGTGTCGAGATCGGCATTTATTCAATCATCGCAATCCTTGTTCTGATCCAGTTAGGCATGCATGTAGCAATTGCCCTGATAACGGTTTCCTTTTTTGGGGTATTTCTTGTGAAGGGCAAAATGGTCGTGGCAGGCGCATTGCTGAGCCAGGCCGCGCTGGACGGGGTCGAACGCTATTCCTTCGGAGTTATTCCGTTGTTCGTCCTGATGGGTGTTTTGGTCGGGGCCTGCGGATTGGGTCGTGACGTGTTTGACGTCGCAGGGCAGCTGTTCAGGCGGTTCCGTGGCGGGCTGGGCATTGCCACAGTATTTGCGAATGCAGTCTTCGCAGCCGTCAACGGCACGTCCATCGCTAGTGCGTCGGTTTTCACCAAAGTCGCAGTTCCAGAGCTTGTGCGGCAGGGCTACACCCCACGCTTCTCGGTCGGCGTTGTAGCGGGATCATCAGTGCTGGGCATGTTGATCCCGCCATCGCTTCTGTTGATCCTGTTCGGCATCATTGCCGAGGTGTCCATCGGAGATTTGTTCACGGCTGGAATCGTCCCCGGCCTGATCCTCGCGCTCTTCTTTTGCGTGGCAATTCTGCTAATGGCGCGCTTTTTCCCGCGCTTCACCGGGAATCCGAATGCACCCGACCTGCTAATTATGAGCCGAGGCACGATGCTGTTGAAATCCGCTCCGATCATCTTGCTGATTGTGCTGGTTCTAGGTGGCATCTATGGCGGTTTTTTTACTCCCACCGAAGCGGGCGGGGTTGGCGCGTTGGGCGCATTGGTCATCGCCATGATCAAAGGGCGCCTGACAGCGCATGAGATCTGGAAAATAATGTTAGAGGTGGGGCAAGTTACGGCGTCAATCACCTTCCTGATTATCGCCGCCCACATGTATTCGCGTCTCCTGGCTCTGACTGGGCTGCCAAATGCGATGACCGGACTGCTGTCGCACTGGGAGCTGGGCCTTTACGGGGTGCTGGTGCTTTACCTGCTCGCCATCGTCCTGCTCGGCACAATCCTCGACAGCTCTTCCATATTGCTCATTCTGCTGCCCCTAATCCTGCCGGTGATTCAGCCATTCGGCGTGGATCTTGTCTGGTTCGGCATCCTTACGATCATCGCGGTCGAAGTGGGGCTGCTGACGCCTCCGCTCGGGGTGGCTTGTTTCGTTATTAAGGCGAACCTCGACGATGACCGGATCACTTTAAACGATATCTTTGCCGGTGCTGCGCCTTTCGCGCTGATGATGGTCATTCTTGTGGCGCTTATCGTCGCGGCACCATGGCTCGCAACCGGTCTGCTTTAACGGAGGACATAAATGGAAACGCGCGTCAAACGCACACTTCAGGAGTTGGGCAACGGGCTATATGCTTGGGTTCAAGGAGATGGAAGCTGGGGTTGGAGCAACTCCGGACTAATTGTCGGCGAAGATGGGCAGACACTGGTTGTCGACACTCTGTTCACCGGCTCACTGACCCAAGATATGCTTGATGCCTATGCCAAGGCGGAGCCGGCAGCAGCCAAGATCGACGTATTGGTTAACACACATTCCAACGGCGACCACACCTTCGGGAACCACCTTGTCGGCGACGCTCGGATCATCGCCTCAGCGGCAGCACGGGAGGAGATGGAGGAACGCCCTGCTGCCTTCTTCAAAGCCGCTGCCGCCGATCCAACCGCTTATGGCGTCTTCGGGGAATTCCTGCACGAATACATGGGCCAGACATTTGATTTCTCGGACATCGAGCACGTCCCGCCCACTGAGGTGTTCAAGGGTTCACGCACCCTGCAAGTGGGCGGACGAACCGTCGAACTGACTGAGCTCGGTCCGGCCCATACCCGTGGCGACATCATCGTTTATTTGCCTGACAGCAAGGTCTGTTATACGGGTGATCTAGTCTTTCATGGCGGGCATCCCATCATGTGGGCAGGCCCAGTGGGGAATTGGATCGCCGCTTGCGACCATATTTTAGGCTTGGATGTCGATGTAATCGTGCCAGGGCACGGTGCGGTATCGGACAAGTCTTCTGTTCAGGGCCTGCGAGACTACTTCACCCATATCCTCGCGGAGACCACAGCTTGCTTTGAGGCCGGGCTGGGCTGGGAGGAAGCGGCGTTCGAGGTCGGCTACCGCAACTTTGACAGCTGGTTGGACCGCGAGCGTGTGGTGGCAAACGTAGCCACAATTTACCGCGATCTGTCAGGCGGCAAAGTCAACCCCCCGCAGGAGGACGTACTGCGCCAAATGATGCGCTATTCGAAAGGGGCGACCTGCCCCCATGATGCACCCTGTGGCTGTAGCAAGGTGCATTGATGCTCGAACTTTTGAACAACCCTATTTCGACCTGCTCGCAGAAGGTCCGGTTAACCCTGCATGAGAAGAAACTGGCTTTCGCCGACACTCGGATCGACTTTCGCAGGAAAGAGCACCTGACGCCCGGCTACTTGGCGATCAACCCCGACGGGGTGGTCCCGTCTTTGCTGCATGATGGGCAGGCGATCTTGGATAGCTCGGTCATCATGGAATACCTCGACGAAGTCTTTCCCGAAGTGCCTCTGACGCCCCCTGATCCGCTCGGCCGTGCAAAGGTGCGAAAATGGCTCCGCTTCATCGAAGAGGTGCCAACAACGGCGATCCGCATCCCTTCATTTAATCAGGTCTTCGTGCGCCACCGCGAAGAGCTGACAGAGGAAGAGCTTGAGAAAGACACCAACGCCCGCACGCTGCGCCGCAGCTTCTATCGCGAGATGGGTCGCAATGGATTTTCCGATCCGCGCCTCCAGGAAAGCTACGAACGGCTGAGCGAAACGGTAACGAGAATGGATGCTGCATTGGCCGATAGAGAATGGTTGTGCGGAGAACTTTCGCTGGCCGACTTCTGTGTGGTTCCCACCATCGACCGGATGCGCGACCTCGGCCTATCGCCAATTTGGGACGGCAAGCCGCATATGCAACGTTGGTGGGACGCGATGCAGGCCCGGACCGCCTACTGCGCGACCTATTACCCCGGCACGCGCGTCACCGACATTTACGATGAGATTGGAGAACCCAAATGAAACTGGTGACGTTTGAGAATTCCGCCAGCACTCAGAGCATTGGCATCCTCGACGGCGAGCAGATCGCGGTGCTTGATGCGAACATACATCCCGCCTTTCGCTCGATGCTGACACTAATCGAAGGTGGGGATGCAGCGCTGGAGGCGGCACGCAAAGCCGAGGCTTCGGCCGGCAGGATCGACCTCGGCTCCGTCCGGCTGCGCGCCCCGTTGCCCGAACCGGTCCAAATGCGCGACAGCCTGACCTTTGAGCTGCACCTGCGACAGGCGCGCGCCACCATGTCCAAACTTAATCCATCTGTGCCTGACCTCTCCCCAGACGACGTAGCCCTGCCCCAAGTTTGGTACGACCAACCAATTTATTACAAGGGCAACCGCTTTTCAGTGTCGGGGCCGGACGATGAGATTCTCTGGCCTAGGGGCGAAACTCGGCTGGATTACGAGTTGGAGCTTGGCATGATCACCGGCAAGGGTGGGCAGGATATCAGCGAAGCGAGTGGACAGGATTATATTTTCGGCTTCCTGATTTTTAACGATTTCTCAGCTCGGGACCACCAGATGCTGGAAATGGCCGGCGGGCTGGGACCGGCCAAGGGCAAGGACTGGAAAACCGCCAACGCAATGGGGCCGTGCATCGTTACCAAGGATGAAATTGGCGATGGTTCGGGGATTGAGATGATCGCGCGGGTGAATGGCGAGGTATGGAGTCGGGGCAATTCCGACACGATGCACCATTCCTTCGGGCGCATTTTGGAACACGTGAGCCGAGACGAAGAAATTCGCGCGGGCGAATTCTTCGGCTCGGGCACAGTCGGCGGAGGCTGTGGACTTGAACTAAACCGTTATCTCGCCCCCGGCGATATCGTAGAGCTCGAGATTGAAGGAATTGGCATCCTACGTAACAAAGTTGGGCCGCGTCAAAGGTAGGACCATTTCACTGCGGGCATTCCATACCGCGACATTTCCCGTGCAGGATAAGGCGGGGCGAACCGATGGGACTTGGAGCCGGACTGACTTTGAATGGGACGCGGAGAATAACCAATACATCTATCCAGAGGGCGAACCATTAAAGCAGTTCCGCCGCAACTATTCTGATCCAAGCCGCGCGCCGACCGGCAAAGGCGTGACTAAGTATTAAGCACTGAAACACACCTGTCAGGCCTGCCCATCCAAAGCAAAATGCTGCCCGAATACCGACGCGCGCAAGATCACCCGCGAAGAACATGAAGACGCCCGCCAAGTTGCGCGCGACATCGCAAAAACCAAGCAGTTTGCCATATCAATGCGGCTCCGAAAGAAGGTAGAAATGCTATTCGCCCACCTCAAACGCAATCTCTGGCTCAGGCGGCTCCGACTACGTGGCCCATGTGGTGCAAATGACGAATTCCTCGTCGCTGCGAGCGCCCCAAAACCTTCGCCAATTGGCCAAGATCTTTCCTGCACCGCAGCAAACGTGCAAAACCTGACAAGAAAGGCATTCGCGCTGTGTTAGAAGCAATATTTCTGCGCCTGCAACACGGTGCTTTTCCACAGAATCGGCGGATTGCCGACCTTCGCTGCAGGAGCGCACAGGCTTAAGCCACAAATGAAAAGCTGACATTGAACTATATACACTGCGGAAGTACGCTTGAGAAACTTTGTTGCTATTGCAGGCCATATACTGGCCGCGAAGTTGCACATCACACTCCAGCGGGGAATCAGATGGCGAAAAGCACGTTGGATAAGCTTTTACCAATTGCAAGAATTCCAGACGAAAATCGCGGCGAATGGCTGGAAAGCGCAGACCAGAGCGTCGATATTCTCAAGGATAGCCTGAAAGCCGACGAGATCGTAATCTACGCATCCGGTCCGCACATGCTGATTCATTCGGTATTGACCCCCAATGAGCTGCTAGACCCACCCGACCATGCTGATCTTGACCGAGCTTACGTTATGCCAGGTGACTCTTGGATCATTCAGCGAGCATATGGCGGTGGTGAGGGGCATCGCGTTTATTTGCAGCCGCCACTGGACTACCCAGGCTGCAAGTCTCTTGTTGGCAGCGAAAAGCTGGTATTTGTACGATCCTTTGAGGGCGTTAAGGACTACGAGCCTACTATTGAAATCAGCCAGAAGCTTGTGCATGCGCTTGGACTGCACTTCATGGATGAGCGAAATGCCTATTGCAGGCTAAATGATCGAGGAGACATCGAGCCGATCATTTCTATCTATCTGGATGTGACTCATGACCCCTGGCAACAAGTGCGCGCAATCACGATACGATCGCACGATCTGGCAAGCTACATGGCACTTACTGGGACCAGTTTGGTCAGCCTGTTTGATTTCACACGATTCTCTTTGGGTGGATTCAACGGCTGGCCCGAAGGCGCTGAGGATATTTTCGAGACTAGGGACCTATTTTACAGACAGCGCAAGGTTCCCCAGCACGCCAGCTATGTTAACGGACAGATAATCCTTCGCACCAGTCTTACTCCGGAAGCCTTGGCGGAAGAATGGAAGGCAGATGAGGCCAAAAGCAACCTAAAGTATGCGTCCTTTCTAATCATCGATCGCAAGAATGGGCATGAGTTGGTAGAAACCTCGTGCTCTCCCGACCACATCGTTAATTATTTCACCGAATCAAACTTACCATGGGAGATTTCGCCCGCCTTTTTTCGACCCGAGGTGCTTCAAAAGTACAAATCTGATCCAGAGAAATACATCTTTGGTGACCGAAGCATTAGCTGTCGTGGCGCATGGTATCTCAAGACTTACGACATCAATGAGGCAGGGCAAGTGCATACCTATATCGGCTATTTGGCAAACCTGCCCTATGATGAGCAGTTATATTGGCAGTCATTCAACGAAGCGCCAAAGGCTGGAATTTCTGAACGGGCCTATCAAACCGACATTCTTGGCGAATTCACGACGACAGATGATTTCTTGGAGGATGTAAAGCGTATCATCGCCGAGCTGGATCAAGACCCGCCGTCTTGGTGGAAACCGCGCGGTTCGGAAATGCGCGATGCCGTCCACTATCCGGTGACGGATTCGTCGTCGGAGTGGGGCGACGAAATTCTGGCACTAGATCACCTCGCGGTAGAAGGTTTTCTTGTCAAAGGCTTGAGGACGATCATCGCCGCTAACACGGGCGTCTACGAAAAGGATTGGGGCTCACTTAAGTTGCTTGAGGTCGCCCTTGCGTCATCGGGTAGAACCGAAGATCAGGCTAAAGATGCACTTGCTCCGCTTCGCGAGCTACATGCCTTACGCAACCCTGCAAAGGCACATGGTGATCCAAAGGGTCGACGCCTAGCAATAGCGGCCGCTCGCAAACAGCATGGAACTTTGAGGAACCAATTTAGCGATCTGTCACAACGGCTGGCCGCAGCACTAAACGTGATCAAGGCTACGCTGCCAAAATAGTAATACGAAGAAAATTTGGGAAAATGAGCGCCATTAACTACTTTCATGAACTGAATCTGCCTGAAAGCTGCATTTCGCCAAAGCTACAGGCGCTACTCACCCCAGTTGGGTTGGACCCACTTGAGCGCCCTGAAGTTACGGCCCGCTATGAATATGACCAATACGGACCTGATTACGAGTACGTTCATATGGTTATGGCCTTGACCGATGAAGCCGACGCGCTCTTAGTTGCCGATTTTGGCGAAGTTTCAGATGGCGTTGTTAGCTTTTCGACTCCTATAGTTGATAATTGCGGCGGATTGGCTGGCCATTCACCTAGCGTATCGAGTCACGAATACGTCGTTGCGTCTCATGGCAATGGATCATTTTACAGTTATCACCTGGCAGAGAAACTATGGATGACGCTTGGCTTGTCGCCCCGTTGTATCGGAGGTGACGACCAAAGACTGATTTATGATGACTTATCGCTTCCCGAGTTTGGTGTTGCTGAAGGCGAAATCGCCAGTTCGTACTACTATAAGGCTAATCGGAACGTCAGTTGGCGAATATCGAACGAGTACCTCCGAAAATACCTTTGGTTGAAGGGGAAGCACGGGACAAGAGTATTTTTCTACGAGGCGTATATCCAGGAAACGCAAGAGATATCAGACCTTTTGGGGGATAACGGGCACTATGTTGCGGAGCCGGAAGATGGTTGGTACGAACTAGATATTCGTCGCATCGATCAACGGATTCTGATGCAGATTTCTGCTGTAGTTTGCGCGGTTTCTCCGGAGCTGTGCGCGGAGCAAACTGCCGCCGGTTTGAGTTGGCCTGGTATTACCGGGGCCGTGGATCATCAGCGTGCGAACGCTCTTGTAGAGCCTACTCCAATTTTTCTCGATGACCGGTTCCTCGAGAGGTACGAACAAAACAGTTTCTACGAAACCACTCCCTTCCAAGCTCAAGGTAGCTGGACGTGCAATCCTTCTTACTCTGGGCAATGGTCATTCACCGATTGCAGACGCGTCGGGCGGAACCTGATCCAAGTTAGGTTGAGAGAACTATACAAACCGAAGCCTGATAGGGAAATTGTTTGGGCACATGCTCACGTTGTTCCTCAAGAAATCGTAGATCAATCCGACCTAAGCGAAGAGCACATTGTTGCTAAAGCTCAAAGATTTCTGGAAGCGCTTCTGGGCTTGGCGGATGGCCTCGCTTGGCTAGCAACTGACCTCGGTCTTGGGACCCCAACGTGCGAAGACTTGATCGGTTTTTCTAGGGAGGAACTGAGGGCCGAACATTGGTTGCCCTACCCCAATTTAAATCGCTTGGCTCAAGTCGCTCCCTTAAGCATGTCGGAGCAGAAGTTTCTTTCTCGATGCAAAGAAATTCACGAGCTATGGCAGAAAATACCCAACGGAATTTTGCGAAGGATTGCTGATGAAGGGGGGCACGATCCTAAAAGCTACAAGAGCTTTGGTAGTCTTAAGCTTTTGCAGATTCTCACCAATATTCTCGAGCGTCTTAACAGCAATTATGAAACTACTGCGAACTTTAGCGGTGGCCACCAAGAATCAGAAATAGCTGACCGTAACGCCAATCTCGCACCACTTTTTCTCACCGCTGACTTAAGGAATGCCGATGCGCATACGGGCGGATCAGTGTCGAAAACATTGACCCAGATGGGCTTTGATATGTTACAAACCAATTCAGGCTACGGCACAGCATTGGACTTTGTTTTTGATCAGAACATCGCCGCATTCACTTACATTGGCGCTGAGATAGAGGCGCTTCGAATTCGAAGTCCTTAAACTAGGCACAGAAGCCATTAAGTTGCAAAAGTTGGAAGCAGGTTGATCGCTCGCGAACGGCAGCTTTGATGGGCCGCGCCGCAGCGTTCTTACCGAGCCACCAAAGGCAGCTCTGGGCCGTCCTTGCTGGGGATGCTAAGCCTGAAAGACTTCGAAGTGCCAAAAGAGTAGCTACCACATCTTGATGGGCTATGCTTTTCTACGTGTAAGGCTGATAACCGAAGGCGAGGATGAAGGCCCATGATCTAAGTGCGCGGATCTTGTTTTAGATGTTAACGATATTTGGGCGATGGAAAACAATCATGCAGCTAAACGAACTACCACCAAAGAACGGTGCGCAGCGCGCCTATTGCGATCAATGCAATGGTCCGCTCGATATGATATTTGCAGCATTCCATGAGACCGTATCGGGTGTTGAGATTAACATGGACGCCCTTCCAACCTTGGAATGTCCGCGCTGTCGCTTTCGAACCCTGCCTGACCGGACCCGATTTGCAATCATGCACGCCCATGAAAGGGCAACAAAAGAAGGCTCATCGATCTTCAAGAGCAATCGCAACAAGATTGTTGAGACGTTCGGATTTACTGACGTCCCTTTCCAGTATGATCCGGATGATTACTACTATTACCCCGGCTTGGGTCGGCCATCGAATACAGGCTTTCTAACGCCGGTTTTTTTCAATCGAAGAGTACTGGCAAAGTATGATGCCGACCCGCGCTACGCAATAAGATACGCGTCACCTACCTATGGAAGCATCTTAGAGAATGAGTTCACTATACCATTCGGCATTAACCGCCATGGTCACTTGATCCTTTGGCTTGGCGATATCGCCAAGCTTCCGAAGCCTGAGCAGTATTATTTGCTGAGCGAGAACAGAGAGTCAGACCACTGCCTTGGTAGCGAGTTTTACGATGGCCAAATCGAGTGTATTTTTACCGAACCACCGCGGGAAAATCTACTTTTTGCAGCCCGTTCAGACTTCCTAGTCGCGGCGTTTAATCGTTGGGGATCGAAACTTGCCCATCTTGACGACGAGGTGCTAGCGCTTGCGGGACGATTAGGCAGACCTTTACACGACACGCCTGCCCAACGGCACGCAATCTCAGACATTTTGAACAAAGTTTATTTGGAATCGCTGGACAATGCCAAGCTCGGGCAGGTTTTGGTAGGTGTTGGCATCGTTAGCAAAGGAACTGGTTCCCTGAAGCGACTACAAGCATTGCTCGAAAGTGTTGACGCTGGAAAGCAAGTCCATGATCTAATGTCGCCTTTTTATACTCTTTACGATTTTCGGATTGCTTACTCGCACCTTGGCTCAGCTGAAGGGTCCGCTGCAACAATGAAGAAGGTCACGGACAGGCTTGCGCTGAGCGAAAATGCAGAGCTGTTAGAGATTTACGATCGTTTACTCGACTTGATGACTGCATCATTCACAGCATTAACGGAGCTTGTTAAAGGTCCGGAGAACCCTGAAATTGAACCGTACTAATCATGGATAGTCACAAGGCTGAAACGGCCATTGCGGCACCGTAACGAAAGTCCGGTTCCACGGGCCGCACCGCAGCATTGCGGGATGAGGGTGAACGGCTTGTAGGGGCCGCTCACACCAGTTACGACAGTGGCCCACCTGTCAACGTTAATAGGACAGATAACCTGGTCACTGCCCATCTTCGAAGAAAGACTTCGCCGAGGGGTGGTTGCGGAGCTGTTCGGGCCGGTATGGTCGCATCTCACCGACGTGAGAAACCAGCCCAGTTTCAAGACGCTCGATGACCGATGAATGGAGCGCAAAAGCAGCGCTCACTTCGCGCGGAACCACCGGCCAGCGCTTACGGAACGGACCATATGCGAACATGAAGGCTTCCTCATGCTGCATACCGGTCGGATCCGGCATGACGTACAGCTTGCTCTCGTTGATCCGGACATCTGGAACACATGCCTTTAGCTCCTCTAGCATCCAGCTGAGCGCGATGTCACTAAGGCGAGACTCCGGTTCTGGGTAGCTGCCGCCAACATCACTGTGGCAGCCGGCGAACCAGACTTGCTTCAACCAAGGCGGGTCACGGCCTTCGGTTTTCTTGGCTTCAGCCACCATGGCCCATTTCACGCGGGGGAAGTTCTTGCGATGCTCGTCTATCGCGAGCGCATGACGAGCATGACCGACATCGGAATCAAGCCATTGGTCGTAGTTTTCGAGGTTCCACTTGGCCTAGTGGCCGTACTTCCAGATCGCAGGCCAGTCTGAGAGACGCGACAGTTTGAGCGGTTTTGTCTCGTCGGGTGAGAAGTACTTCCACTGCGACCACTTCAGCTTACCGTACCAGAATCCAATAAGACCAAGGAGGCCTAGAAAGGGAAGCCAGACGTACAATGGCCAGGACAACCAAAGCGACGCGCAGAAGGCGATAAAGAGCGCGAACACGATCACTCCGGCAAGTAAACTCACCTGGGCGTTCCCTAGGGCGGCGACGGTGTCGAAAACGCCGACGAACGTAGGCTGAACGTTGCCCTGAACGTCTTCATCCGCATCCGGGATGAAGCTTCTGTACTTCTGCCTAAACCGACGACCGAGTTCCTCGCGACGGTCGTAATAGGGCTTCTGGTCGCGTGGATAGCCGTTGCCGTGATTGTAGACGAAGTTTACCGCGTCACTCGCGATCTTCCTAAGTCGCGGACCGAAGCGCGGCACCGGCGATCCGTCCGGCATCTTTGTTGGGACGCCGCAAAGGTTCATTACATTGGCAACGGCTCGAACCGTATATGCCCCTCTGGAAAACCCGAAAAGGAGGATACGGTCACCGGGTTCATAGTAGGAGATGATCTTCTCGTAGCAATCGATGACGTTTTCATCGATCCCAGTGCCGACCGCGGCCGACAAGATGTTCCTAATCCGCCGGAGCGTGAAGCCTCCCACCTCACCCGCACCGAGACCTGCGTCGTAGAAACAGACCTGTTCCTTCGGATCGATCGGGGATGACGGTCCGGGACGCATCGCGCGATACATTTTGTAGACGTTCGAGAGCCGTTGGTCGGGTCGTAGCCCACCGACTTGCCCGGTCCCATCCGAAAAGATTAGGATGTTCTTGGGCATGTTAGATGGCCTCACCTTCGTTATTTGTTTCAGCATCTTGTAGTCAGCGCAAAGCGTCAACGTTTCCGCCCAAAAAGTCCACGTTGTGTTATTTCAGGCAGCTTGTGATGTTGCTTGCGCAGCGAATGCCTTCTTCTACGGGCCGCACTGCAGCATCTTATGGCCCGAGTGGGCGGCGGCTCTGGGCCGTGGGCTGCATTCAGCAAAAAGGCGGTGAGCCGGTCGTATCAATGTAACAACTTCCAGATCAGCAGTTCTTTTCTTACCCCAGACGACCCATCGATCTGGCTGGGCAGAATTTCAGTATCTGCTTTCGCCCTCGCACCACTCTGTCTTTGGTTCGGAGCGTAGTTCATCACTGGATTGAACCGTCAGCATTCAAAACATGGCCTGAAACGAGATATACCACATATTGCTGCCATTTAGCATCAACATACCACATATTGCTCCCGGGAAAAACTTAGCCTTCCATAGGAAAATCTTAGGTATGTCTTACACCCTCAGTGGGTCCACGCCCCACGCCGCCCCGTCGCAAAATTCTCGCCATAGCCACCGGCGCGGATGTTGGGCTTGCGCTTGTTGGGCAGTTGCACCTGCGCGTCGATGCCGTGATCGCGGGCGTATTCTTCGGCGGCTTCGCGGGTGTCGAACTGCAAGCGCACTTGGCTCTGCGTATCATCGGACGAGGTCCAGCCCATCAGCGGGTCAACGCTGCGCGCTTCCGCGGGCGAAAACTCAAGCAACCAAACACGGGTCTTGGCCGTGCCGGAGGACATCGCTGTACGGGCGGGTTGGTAGATACGTGCGCGCATTTCGGGACTCTCGCTTCAGGAACCTCGGGCTTTATCTAATATTCCGTGCCAAGGGGCAAGGGAATGCAGGATCGTGCAAATAAACCCTACCATGCTGCGGTGCAGAGACTACATCATGATTACCTCATTGGAGTGCACGATATGACCCCCTTTACCTTCTTTGCGTTACAAAGCCAGTTTGCCGCCTTGGCGGTCGAAACCCAGATCGTGATGTCCCTGCGCCTTTTGGCCATGGCCGGTGCGCTGCCCGCGCGCCCCGGTGAAAATAACCGCATGGTCGCCGAGAAAGGCCCCGCCATGGTCAAAGCCTTCAGCGCCGGGACGCAGGCGATGATGCTGGGCAAAAGCCCCGATCAGGTCATGAACGCCTCGCTCGCGCCCCTTGCCCGCAAGGTGCGACAGAATCGTAAACGATTGATGAAGTAGCGGCAAAAGCGCCCTTCGCGACCCCCTGCCCCTTGAACCCCGCGTGAAAGAGGGCACCTATGGGAAGCTTGACGAAGGATACCCGCGATGCCCTATGCCCATTCCGACAAATCCGAGGGGATGCCGATGCTGGCAAACCCCGCGCCAGACGTGCGCAGCCGCCCCAAGCTGGAGGGCGGCCATAAGTTCAAGCTGGTGACCGAGTTCGCTCCGGCGGGCGACCAGCCCACCGCGATCAAGGAATTGACCGAAGGGGTGAACTCGGGTGAGCGCGATCAGGTGCTTTTGGGCGCGACCGGCACGGGCAAGACATTCACCATGGCCAAGGTGATCGAGGAAACGCAACGCCCGGCGATCATCCTTGCGCCGAACAAGACGCTGGCGGCGCAGCTTTACGGCGAATTCAAAGGCTTCTTCCCCGACAACGCGGTGGAATATTTCGTCTCATACTACGACTACTACCAGCCCGAAGCCTATGTCGCGCGGTCCGATACCTTCATTGAGAAGGAAAGCCAGATCAACGAACAGATCGACCGGATGCGCCACTCCGCCACCCGCGCGCTGTTAGAGCGTGACGATGTGATCATCGTGGCCTCGGTTTCCTGCATCTACGGCATCGGTAGCGTCGAGACCTACGGCGCGATGACGCAAGACTTGAAAGCGGGCGGCATGTACGACCAGCGCAAGGTGATCGCCGATCTGGTGGCGCAGCAGTACAAGCGCAACGACGCGGCATTCCAGCGCGGCTCTTTCCGTGTGCGCGGCGATAGCCTTGAAATCTTCCCCGCCCACCTTGATGACCGCGCATGGCGGCTCAGCTTCTTTGGCGAGGAATTGGAAAGCATCACCGAATTCGACCCGCTGACGGGCGAGAAGACGGACACGTTCGACCAGATCCGCGTCTACGCCAACAGCCACTACGTCACGCCGAAACCGACGATGTCCCAAGCCATCATCGGCATCAAAAAAGAGCTGCGCACCCGGCTCGACCAGCTCGTTGCCGATGGCAAACTGCTGGAAGCGCAGCGGCTGGAACAGCGCACCAATTTCGACATTGAGATGCTAGAGGCCACCGGCGTCTGCAACGGGATCGAGAACTATTCGCGCTATCTGACGGGCCGCGCACCGGGTGAGCCGCCCCCCACCCTCTTCGAATTCATCCCCGATAACGCCATCGTCTTTGCCGATGAGAGCCACGTCTCGGTCCCGCAGATCGGCGGCATGTACAAAGGCGACTATCGGCGCAAATTCACGCTGGCCGAACACGGCTTCCGTCTGCCGTCCTGCATGGACAACCGCCCGCTGAAGTTTGAGGAATGGGACGCCATGCGCCCGCAGTCGGTCTTTGTCTCGGCCACCCCGGCGGCGTGGGAGATTGAGCAGACCGGCGGTGTGTTTACTGAACAGGTGATCCGCCCCACCGGCCTGCTGGACCCCCAAGTCGAGATACGGCCCGTCGAGATGCAGGTCGATGACCTGCTCGACGAGGTCCGCAAAGTCGCCGCCGATGGCTACCGCACGCTTTGCACCGTGCTGACCAAACGCATGGCCGAAGACCTCACCGAATACATGCACGAACAGGGCATCCGCGTGCGCTACATGCACTCCGACATCGACACGATCGAGCGGATCGAAATCCTGCGCGATCTGCGCTTGGGCGCCTTTGATGTGCTGATCGGGATCAACCTTCTGCGTGAGGGTTTGGACATTCCCGAATGCGGGTTGGTGGCCATTCTGGATGCCGACAAGGAGGGTTTCCTGCGCTCGGAAACCTCACTGATCCAGACCATTGGCCGCGCCGCGCGGAACGCCGAAGGCCGGGTCATCATGTATGCCGACCGCATCACCGGCTCGATGGAACGCGCCATGGGCGAAACCGAGCGCCGCCGCGTTAAGCAGATGGCCTATAACGAAGAGCACGGCATCACCCCCGCGACGGTGAAAAAGAACGTCGAAGACATCCTTGCCGGCCTCTACAAAGGCGATGTGGACATGAACCGCGTCACCGCCAAAGTCGACAACCCGTTGGCGGGCGGCAATTTGCAAACCGTGCTCGACGGGCTGCGCACCGACATGCGCAAGGCGGCCGAGAACCTTGAGTTCGAAGAGGCCGCAAGGCTGCGCGATGAGGTCAAACGGCTGGAGGCGGTGGATTTGGCCGTGGCCGATGACCCGATGGCCCGGCAGCAGGCGGTGGACCGCGCCGTCGATGCGGCCCAACAAGCCTCGGGGCGTAGCACCTCTGGCCGCGGCGGGATGCGCGGCGGCAACGTCAAACGCCGCAAACGGTAACGCAAAAGGGCCGCCCCTTGGGGTGGCCCTTACGCACGATCAGCATGTCAGAGCGGCCAAGCTACCGTCGAAGTGCCGCCACCAAGGCCAGCACCAGTGCCGCGCCAATCGCCGCCACGACCAGCAGCAAAAGCAAGCCCCCCGCCGCCACCACCGTGACGCCAAGCGCGGCAAGGATAAAGGGTAGCGCAACGGCGCCCACAACCCCCAGAATGAGGTACAGAAGTCGGTTCCGGCCCGCCACGGCGCCAGCAATCGCCCCGGCAGCAAGCCCGACGACCACAAGCGCGATCAGCGCCACCGCGCCAAGCGTATCAAGAAAGGCTTCCATCAAACGGATCTCCTACATCAGATGAATGGTACGAATGGCACGCCGCACCCCGCGAGGGTAAGCAGCAGGCTAAAAGCGATCAATCGGCGCATTGAGAATTCCCTTTCCGGTCACGGCCAAACCGGCCGTCCCGCCATGAGACCCGATCCGCGCCGCGAAAACAATGGGCTGCGCTGAATATCGCCCCCACAAAAAAGGGAGGCGATACCGCCTCCCCCTTGTCAGTCGGGAATATTGATCAAAGCCAGTAGTAGGGCACGCCGTAGTGGTCAAACGTGCGCTCTTGCCATGCGCGGTCGCTGTGCCACTGTTCGGTCCGTTCCGGCGCGCCTTTAACCGTGGCCTCGTCGATGTTTGTCCTGAAACCATCGCGGGCCGGATCATAGTCCAGCGCGTTCCATGGCACGGGGTAATGCTCTTCTCCGATGCCAAGAAAACCACCGAAACCCATCACGGCATAGGCAACCTTGCCGGATTTCTTGTCGATCATCAGGTGGTCGATATGGCCGATTTCGGTCCCATCCGCGCTGAAAACGGCGGTGCCGTTCACATTGCCCGAAGAAACCAGCGATGCGGGTGCTGTCGTGTCGGTCATGGCCTGTTCCTTTCATGATTGCTGTAGCGACAAAACCCAAGGCGGGCGGCGCCGGTTCCCGTCATGCGGGCGGGCTGGCAAAGATCGGCTCACGTCCGCGCGGCGCGGCTTGGGAACTATTTGGCCCTCGCTTGGGTTGATCACTCAATAGAAACACACGCATTCGAGAGGGATCATACAATGGAATATGGACTTTTAGGGCTCATCGTCCTCATCGCCGACATCTACGCCATCTATCAGGTCATTACCTCAAACGCCTCGGGCGCTGCCAAAATCGCTTGGGTGTTGGGCATCATCATCCTGCCTGTACTCGGCTTCATCGTCTGGCTGATCGCAGGCCCACGTGGCAACAAAGCCCACGTGTAACAGCCCCGACATAGACGACCCCGAAACCCGGTGCCCATGGCGCCGGGTTTTTACGTTCGACCGTCCGAGGCAACTATTTGTTAACCGCTATTAACCAAGATCGCCGCAGGAGCCTGCCATGCGATCTGCCTTTTGCCTTACCCTGCTGGCCTGCCAGCTAAGCCCCGCCGACGCCCCAGCCGGACCATGGCTGCGCGAAGAAGGCACGACTTTCATCTCAAGCTCCTTCTCGGCGACCTATTTCTACGACCTTAGCCAAAGCACCTATATCGAATATGGGCTGCGCGAGACCCTGACCCTCGGCTTCGACCTGAACACCGCGCAAAGCCGCTTTGGCCAGCAAAGCGGCCATGCCACCGTTTTCCTGCGTCTTCCCTTGGGAGAGCCGACCGAATTGGGGCGTTGGGCCTATGACATCGGCGCCGGAGCAAGCTGGTCGGGGGATCTGATTTCTTCCCACCTCCGGGCGGGGCTGTCTTGGGGCCGCGGCTTTACCTTGGGCGCGCGAAACGGCTGGCTGACCGTCGATACTTCGGCAAGGTGGGAGTTTGGGTTTTCGCAAGAGGTCATCAAGATCGACAGCACTGCCGGGCTGGACTTCACACCGATGACCACCGGAATGGCGCAGGTCTTTCTGACCTACACCGGGGGCGAAACCTACGCCAAATTCGCGCCGTCCATCGTCCTGTCGCCCAGCTTCAGCAAGTACCGTCTGCAATTGGGCAGCGAAATTCCAATCGACGCGCCCGAAAATACCGCCCTCACCCTCAGCCTCTGGCGGGAGTTCTGACAAAAAAGGCCCCGCCGATCTCCGGCAGGGCCCTTCAGTGGTTCAGCAAGCCGCCGGGATCAGCGGTTGTCCATCCGCACCATCACAGAGACCTTCCCCTTCACCGGCGTCGGCCAGACCACATGAAGCTGATCCCGATCCGGCCCTTCGGCATGTGTCACGTAAGGCATATCAAACTGCGCCACATTGTTGCTGTTGCGGATCGCACCATGAGCCACCACCGCATCGCTGTTCAGCGCCTGCCCCTCGAAGGGCAGATGGCCCGCCGTGTCGATCACCCAAGTCTCTGAGGGCGTAGACTGCGTGAACTCAATCTCGGCCATATTCTCCACCTGCGTGGTCACCGCGTGGAAAGAGTTGCCCTTCATCACCACGTTCTTGCAGCGCGACAGATCAAGGTCGGCAAAGGTCGTATCCACCCGCTCCGCCCGGTCGATGCTGCCGTTCAGGCTGCGGAAACGGTTGCCGGTGATCGTCACCCCGCTCAGGAAATGCCCCGCGCCATGCGGTTTTACCACGATATAGCTGAACCAAGGCGCCACCTCGCCCGACAGAAAGATATTGTCGCTGATGCTGAGCGCACTGAACGAATAGCCCGAAGTGAAGGCGGGGGTCGGGTCCTGCTCATTCGTCCATTCGATAAAGCAGTTGTCGACGTAATTACCCGTCACCACCGCGCTGGTATGCGCCGAGGCAAGGATGAGCCCCGCCGAGCGCACACCGTTGTCGACCTCATCCCCTTGAAAGAAGTGATTGCCCGTCACGATGCTGTTGCCCCCCGCCAGCAGCGCGAAATGGCGGAACTTGGTGGCGCGGCAGTCGCGCAGCTTCACGTCGTTGGCGTTGGTGTTAAGCGCGATAGAGGTCCGGTTCGGCACCGTCAGCGCATCCTCCGCCGACAGGAACTGGCAGCGGTCGATCAACATGCCCTGACAGCCCCCGCCGATCGACGTGACACCGCGGTCCTTGGGGCGGCTGACAAAACAATCGCGCAGGTGAAAGATCAGCCCCGCAGGCGCAAGGTTGATCGCGCTACAGCGGTTGTTGCACTGGAATTCGATGTCGGCCATCACGAACTTCGACAGCGAGGCGAAACCGCTGAAATCCACCATGTGTTGGAACTTGCGGAAGGTGAAATTCTGCGTCCCCTCCGCATCGTAGAGCGGCGCATTAAGGGTGATCTCCTGCGTGGCGACGTTTTTGGAGCGCACATAGATCTCGCGCCCCACCCCAGTGCCTTCAACCAGCGCGCCGACGGGCACATTGGCGATATTGGTCACATTGGTCAGCTTGCGGCTATCCGAGGCGGCATAGCGCGCCTGAGAGGTCACCACCACCGTGTCCCAATTGCTGCTCGACGCCGCCTCAAGCTGGCCATTTCGGATCACCCGACGCGTGGCATAGCTGGTCTTGTCCGGCACCGCCGCCTGCATATCCAGCGGTCCGGTCACATTCACCTTGCGCCCGCCCATGTCGAGAGAGTCGTGATCCGCGTTGTTCAGAAGTGCCTGAAACGCTTTGAGAAAAGCGGTTTCTTCGTTTTCGAAGGCTTCGATATAGCTGGGCAGGTCAAAGTTGCGGCGCAACAGTAGAACCGCCCCCACCGGCATGGTGACATGGCCCTCAAATTTGACCGGCGTGTCAAAGGTGATATCCCCGTTCAGCAGATAATTCCCCGCAGGCACCAAGACCGTGCGCCCGTCGGCGGCGGCATTGGCGGCCTCAAAGGCGGCGGTGTCATCGCTCACCCCATTGCCCACCGCACCAAAGTCGCGCACATCAACCTGCGCCAGCATGTCCCGCAGGAAAACAGAAGTGACATCTTCGATCTCGATATCGTCGATCCGAACCACGCCACCGGTCGGCCCGGTCAGGTCCAGCCCAAAATGGCCGTAGACGGCCCCGGTGCCCCAAACCATGTCGACGCCGCCCCGGTCGCCGCTGCCGATGATCGCGCTCACCTCGACCACCTCGCCATAGGTCGTCAGCGTCTCCGCCGGGCCAGCTTCCGTCACGCCGCTCACCCGGCCCCCGCCCGATTGCGCCGGGTATCCCGCGATCCGCACCGTTGGCAGATTGCCACTGACCGCCTTCACCCGCGCCGTCACCCGCAGGTAACACCCCGGCAGCAGCGTGGTTTGCCCCATGTAGCGCAATTGTTGGGTACTTTGGGTCTTCAGCAATTCCAGCGCCCCGCTGAAATCCTGATCTGCCGGGACAAAGGCCGCATTGGCCGCGTTCTCGTAGGTATCCGACCCCGGCGTGCCATCGCCGCTTGACCAGACATCCAGACCCGCCGCAAAGGGTGTCGGCATCAGCACCACGCCGTCGGTAATCGCCTTGTTCATCGCTTTTCCTTTCCCCGGTCTGCACCTCCCACCGGGGCGCGCCGCTCAACTGCTCTGGCTCGGACAGGCCGAACCGCGAGGTCAGGGAAGTATCAACGATATGTTAAACGCCGCTTGGCCCGCCGAGCGGGCATCGCGCAACAGCGCTCAGACGCTGGCCCCCGGCGCGTCGAGGATCTGCACCCCTCCGATGCGCCAGCCTGCGTCCGTCTGCTCCATCAGATAGCCCAGCAAATGGGTGAACCCCTTGGGGTCGACAACCTGCACCACCTGATAAAAGCGCGACCCATCCGCGCGACGGTCCAGAAACCGCACCTCGGCAGGGTTCTGCACCATGGGATAGCCGTTGCTTACCATGCTGCGAAAGTTCTCGGGGGTCTGGAAAAAGCGCTGCAAATTCGGCGTGGCGAATTCGAGGGCAGCGGCAAAGTCATCCGCGCGAAAGGCGTCGAATTGGCTGTTGATCGTCTCTTCGATCTCGGCCTGCTGCGCCATAGCGCCAAAGCTCAGGAGGGCCGACAGCACCAGCCCTCCGAAAAATGTGAACATCCCTTTACGCATCGCCTTTCCCCCTTTGCCCATATTGAATGATCTAAGTCACGCAAGGGCAGAGGCAAAAGTTTCACGTGTTGGTCAGCTTGCCTTCTAGTGCGGCGTCGATCAGTGCCACGGTCTCATCCACGCCGTAAAGCGCGATAAACCCACCAAATCGCGGCCCTTGGCTGGCGCCCAGCAACACTTCGTAAAGCGCCGTGAACCAATCGCGCAGCGGGTCGAAACGCTCTTTGCCGACGGCAAAAACCATGCTCTGCAGCGCTTCGGCATCCAGACCACCGTCCCAAACCTTCAGCCGCTCGCGCAGGTCTTCCAGCGCTTCGCGCTCCAGATCGCTCGGCGCGCGGAACACTTTGGTCGGTTTGACGAAGTCATTGAAATAGCGCACCGCATGGCCCGCCGCCTGATCCATACCGGGGTTGTTTTCCGGCGTGGCCTCAGGCGCATAGCGCTGGATGAAACCCCAAAGCTGCGACTTGTCCTCGGCGCTCGACACGCTCGCAAGGTTCAGCAGCATCGAGAAGGGCACCACCATGTCCGACTTCGGCACATCGCCCCCGTGGATGTGCCAGACCGGGTTGTTCAGCCGCGCCTTGGTGTCTTGTGTTTCATAAGCCCGCAGCTGCTGGTGGTATTCGTCCACCGCCTTGGGGATCACGTCGAAATACATGCGCTTGGCCGTTTTGGGCTTTTGGAACATGAAATACGACAGGCTCTCAGTGCTGGCATAGGTCAGCCACTGGTCGATCGAGATGCCGTTGCCCGAGGACTTGGAAATCTTCTGCCCGTTCTCGTCGAGAAACAGCTCATAGCTGAAATGCTCGGGCTTCTTACCGCCGAGGATCTCACAGATGCGGTCATAGATCGCGGTATTGGTCGCGTGTTCTTTGCCGTACATCTCAAAGTCGACATCCAGAGCGGCCCAACGCGCGCCGAAATCGGGTTTCCATTGCAGCTTCACATTGCCGCCTGTCACCGGCAGGGTCATCTCGGTGCCGTCCTCGTCGTCGAAGGTGATCGTGCCGTCCTTGGCGTTGACCTCTTTCATCGGCACATAAAGCACGCGGCCCGTCTCGGGGTGGATCGGCAGAAAGATCGAATAGGTCTGACGACGCTCCTCGCGCAGCGACTTCAGCATCACCGCCATGATCTCATCGTATTTCTCGCAGGCGCGCAGCAGCACCTCATCGAATTGACCAGAACGATAGAACTCGCGCGCGGAATAGAACTCATACTCGAACCCAAAGGTATCGAGGAACCGGCGCAGCATGGCGTTGTTGTGGTGGCCAAAGCTCTCATGCGTGCCGAACGGATCCGGCACCACGGTCAGCGGTTTGTGCATATGCTCTTTCAGCATGTCCTGCTGCGGCACGTTGCCCGGCACTTTGCGCATGCCATCCAGATCGTCCGAGAAGCACACCAGCTTGGTGGGAATATCGCTGATCTCTTCAAAGGCGCGCTTGATCATCGTGGTGCGCAGCACCTCACCAAAGGTCCCGATATGCGGCAA
>Ga0207906_1000147_pt1 | contig 47626 bp, 46 predicted proteins | sample LinPmetageLP37_FD_184050 | JGI IMG/M metagenome (GOLD analysis project Ga0207906, IMG submission 184050) | Marine viral communities from the Pacific Ocean - LP-37 (SPAdes) | ecosystem: Environmental > Aquatic > Marine > Oceanic | place: Pacific Ocean | collected 2010-06-16 | reverse complement strand
TCGCATATCTCAAGGCCACCCTCGAAGCGATTGCAGCAGGCCATCCGGCCAATCGCATCGACGACCTACTTCCGTGGAATTTCCAGCCGTCAAGCTGATCTCAAGTGCCGCAAAGCCGCCGCTTACGATAGTTATGAGCACGCAGTCAGAACAGCAACTTGAGAACGCTCTGATCACCCAGCTTGAAACCCTAGGGTGGGACCGCGTGACCATCAAAGACGAGGCTGATCTGGTCAGCAATCTGAAGCGCCAGCTTGAGGTTCACAACAAGACCAGCCTGTCGGACACTGAGTTCAAACAGGTCCTTAACAAGCTTGCCCGAGGGAATATCTTCGAGAAGGCCAAAATCCTCCGTGATAAAGCAGATTTCACCCGCGACGATGGGACGACAGGCTATATCGAGCTGATCAATCAGCGGCAGTGGTGCAAAAACCAGTACCAGGTGACCAACCAAGTCACCATGGAGGGCAGTTACAAGAACCGCTACGATGTGACCTTATTGGTGAACGGACTGCCTCTTGTTCAGGTTGAGTTGAAGCGTCGAGGCCTCGAGATGAAGGAGGCATTTAACCAGACCAACCGCTACCACCGGCACAGTTTTTCGGCAGGATACGGGCTCTTTGGCTACTTGCAGCTTTTTGTCATCAGCAATGGAGTCAACACCAAGTACTATGCCAACAACCCGGTGAACCGTCGCGACTTTAAACAGACCTTTTTCTGGGCCGACGAAGACAACAAGAAAATATCGCAGTTGAGCGCCTTTGCCGAGGAGTTCCTCGAGAAATGCACGCTCAGCAAGATGATCACCAAGTACATTGTACTGCATGAGAGCGACCAGCTGCTTATGGCGCTGCGCCCCTACCAGTTCTACGCCGTAGAACGGATCGTGGAGCGCGTGCAGAACACCACCAAGAATGGCTATATCTGGCACACGACTGGATCAGGGAAAACGCTTACCAGCTTTAAGGCAGCGCAAATCCTGACGCAGAGCCCTCACGTTCATAAGGTCGTCTTCGTAGTGGACCGTAAGGATCTGGATTTTCAAACCATCAAGGAGTTTAACAGCTTTCAAGAGGGCAGCGTGGACGCCACCACAAACACCGCCACATTGGTCAAGCAGTTTGAGAATGATACACCGCTGATTGTCACCACGCTGCAAAAGCTCAACACTGCGATCAGCAGTCCGCGTCACCTGAAGGCGATGGAAGGGCTACAGGACAAACGCATGGTCTTCATATTCGATGAATGCCACCGCAGCCAGTTCGGAGAGACACATAAGCGGATCACCGGTTTTTTTGGTAATGTGCAGATGTTTGGTTTCACCGGGACCCCAATCTTTGTCGAGAACGCGGCCAAGAACGCCCTGGGCAAACGCACGACCAAAGAACTGTTTGGGGAGTCCTTACATAAGTACGTGATCACCGATGCCATCCGGGACGAAAACGTTCTGAAGTTCTCAGTTGAATATATCAGCACCTTCAGGGGGAAAGACGGGGTTGAGGATATCGAGGTCGAGGCGATTGACACCGCTGAGGTGATGGAAGCGCCTGAGCGCCTCGAGAAGATTGCCAATTACATCACCGCCAACCATAGCCGGAAGACCCACAGCAGCGAGTTTACCGCCATCATGACCGTCTCCAATGTGAAGACGCTGGTGGCCTATTACGAGATCTTCAAGCGCAAGCGTGAGGCTGGAGAGCACAACCTGCGCATTGCGACGATCTTTTCCTACCAAGCGAACGAAGAGGACGCCGAAGCTGATGGAATGGGCACAGGCGACGAACTACCCGATGAAAGCCGCCCGGTGAACCAGCATAGCCGCGACGCCCTAGAGAGCTTCATAGGCGACTACAACACGACCTATGGCACAAACTACACCACACGGGATAGCAAGAGCTTCTACGCCTATTACAAGGATATTGGGAAGCGCGTGAAAAATCGCGAGGTCGATATTCTCTTGGTAGTGAACATGTTCCTCACTGGTTTTGATAGCAAGGCTCTCAACACTATCTACGTGGACAAGAACCTCAAGCACCACGGGCTGGTGCAGGCTTACTCCCGTACAAACCGCACCATGGGCGCAAAGAAGTCCCAAGGGAATGTGGTTGCCTTCCGCAACCTCAAGCCCGCGACGGACAAGGCCATAGAGCTCTTTGCCAACAAGGACGCGCAGGAAGATATCATCCTCGCCCCTTACGAAGACTACGTGAAAAAGTTCGAAGAGGCTGTCACCAAGCTGCAAGCCATCGTACCGAGCGTGGAAAGTGTCGACGAACTTCTCACTGAGGAAGACGAGGCGACGTTTATCCAAGCCTTCCGAGAAGTGATCCGGGTGAAAAACGTGCTCGACTGCTTCACGCAGTTCGACTTCTCTACACTGCCCATCGATGAGCAGACCTTTGCAGATTACCGAAGCAAGTATCTCGACCTCTATGACAAAGTCCGCAGTGAAAAAGAGAAAGAGAAGGTTTCAATCCTAGATGATATCGACTTCGAAATCGAACTCATCAGCCGAGACAAGATAAACGTCAGCTATATCATCAACCTGCTTCGAGACATGCAAAGTCGGCCTCCAAAGGATCAAGCTAAAGCCCGTAAAACCATCATGGATGTGCTGGATACCGAGGCACAGCTTCGCAGCAAGAAAGAGCTGATCGAGCGCTTCATCGCCGAACACTTTGCGAACCTCTCCCCTAGTGGCGACGTGGGTGAGGAATTTGACGCCTACTGGGAAGCTGAGAAGCAGAAGGCTCTTGAGGCCATGAGCGTCGAAGAAGGCCTCAAGCGCGAGGGTTTGGACCAAGTCGTGGCGAGCTACCTCTTTACCGAGAAAACTCCGATGCGCGACGATGTCATCAATATCATGGAGAAGCGCCCTGCCCTACGGGAACGCCGCAGCGTTGCGGACCGCGTGATTGAGAAAGTTAAGTCCTTCGTTGAGACCTTCATCGACGGAGTGGACTAGTCCCCTCCCCTTCTAGCCTGAATTCAGCTGGAGCACCCGAGCAGCGTGGCATCTCGCATCTGACTTCCAGAGCGTCACAACATCTATTGCATGCTTCGAGACAAGGCCGTCTTCGCACTGTTTATCTTCATTGGACAAATGGGGATCAATCAGGACATCGAGGAGCATGGACTGAATACCGACTACCATTTAGGATAACTTTATATTTTCGATATAACCGAAACTATCAAAACACCCGTACACCGAGGCCTTCAAAGATAACGCCAAAGCTTGTTTTGGTTAAACCTAAACACCCCATGCAACAAGTTATTTGCATTGTTTAAGCTTACCTATACAATCGAAACTATGAAAATAACCATATACAACATGAAGGGCTCAGCGGGGAAAACTCCAATAGCCACGAACATCGCGCTCGATAAGGAATATGCTCTAGCGACCAATGAGCCCTACAATCTCCTGGACGCGATACTTCCGGAGGAGCGGCTTTTCTCGCTTCAGCCAGATGAAGAGTTTCCCGAGTTTCCCGCTGAAATCGACGTTGTCTTCGATCTAGCCGGTCTCATGTCACGCGATGCGCGACCCAGTATCATCTCTGCGGTCTCTCAGTCAGACGTAGTAATCGTACCCATTTACAACGAACTCAAATGCATCCACGCAGGGATCCATACCATCCGAGAGATTCAGCCATACAACAAGGATATCGTTGTGGTGGCGACCAAGCTCAACAAGCGCAAAGGCGAGGTCTTCAAGGACTGGGCTGACAGCGAAGATGCCAAGAACATCAAAGCGGTTGTGGATCACGCCATAGGGCAGGGGATTCCCGTTCGCCCGCTGAAGTTTTCGCGTGTCTTTGATACGATTTTTGAGCAAGAGCGCTCTATCCGCCAGATGATGGAAGAGGATGCGCTCGCTCGCTACACCTACCGCGAGGTAGCCGCGCAGTTTGACAGCTTACTTTCTTATCTCGAGCAGAACTATGCCAAGTAAAAACGATCTCTCTATGTTCAAAAAAGTAGAACCGGATAATTCGGTTAAACCAAATGAACCGAAATCTATCCTTGCGCCAAAAACGACTGGCAGGAAGCCCAAGAAGCCAGCAGATAAGGAATCCGAGGTGGTGGCAATCAAGCTGACTCCAGCAGAGCTTGCAAAGCTTGAAGCGAAGGCGGGTCTCGTTCCGAAGTCCACTTATCTCAAGCACATCCTCAGAACCGAAACTAAAATTTTTGAATGATTTGGATAAATCTAAAGTTTCAGTTAAACTGAAACAACAGGTTGTTTCAGTTTTTTCTCAATCTCTTCAATACGGGCCGTCAGCTCTTCTGGATCCTCTGATCCGGTTTCTTGTGCCCAATCTGCAGGGGAGGGGAGGACGAGACCACGAGCTTCCCAGAATTTCTTGGCATCTAGGAAGGTCAGACTATCCTGCCATCCGCCCTTCTTGAAGGCGTTCACATACATGACGCTGCTGAGTCCAAGTTGAAACTCCGCCGTAACCACCTCTCTCTGACCCTCAGAGAGCCCCTGGAAAGCCTCTGAGATTAGATCCGCCGTGGATCGCCTGTAAGCTATCTCCGCACCCCTCAGGGCGCCTCTGAGCGCTTGGAGCTCCCTCTCAAGCTTCACTCTAGCAGCTTTCGCGGCCTGAGCAGTCTCACCAGCCTTCTTTTTCGCTGCGCCCTCATTGTAATAATCCTGCTCCACAGCTGCTTTAAGAAAGCCAGCCTTAGAAGATTTAATCTTTCCCTTCGCAGCTTGAGAGCTCGCAAGGTCAAGTTTCTGGAAGATGTACTCTTCATCATGCTCGAGCACCCAAGCACGAGCTAAAGCCTTGGAAATACCTTCAGCGAGCAATGCCTGATATGCAGGCATCATTGTAATATCATCCTCAGAATCCATACCAATGAGCGAAAGTTGCGGGTTAGGGCGTATAAGGAAACGGAGCCCAGTAACGCTTCTACCTTTGCGCTTGGTTTCGAGCTCCAGCTGAATGTTGGATAGCTCGTTTACTTCCTTAAGCGCTGGCTGGATTACTGCGCGATTGAGAAGTTTGAACTGCTTGTAGCTAGTCATCTGATCGACCGACATCAGCTTGCGGAACACATCTACATCCCACCATGGCGTATGAGCGATATCCACGTATCGATAGCAGTTTTCGTAGAGGACTAGAGCGTGGGCGCTCTTCATCTCCCTTAGAACGCTCAGGTTGATCTTTGAGTACACATCCGGGTGATAGAGCTTTTCCGCGAGGGACGGCTCATAGCGATAGGTACAAACCCCGCCTTTGAGCTTCGCGTAAGGGAGGAGTACCATCGCTTCCCACGAAGTTTCCCCATCATCCTCAAGCACATCAAACTCGACCACGGTTTCCATTAACCCTTTGAGTGCCGCCTTGAGATAGGCAGAGTTGTGGCTATCGAAACCGATCATCTCACACAGGACCGAAGCGCTAATTTGATGCTCATTGGCGGTCAAAAGCTGGTCATAGGCATTGTACAGTAGAGCATTCACAAGCTTACGCTGAAGCAACGACAGCTTCGCGCCAATATGAATCGCAGCAACATGCTTCTTAAGTATCTGCCTGTCTTTGCTATGTTTTTTTAGTTTCGTTGTCATAGGTGAATGATGTTACCGCTTATTCATTCACCTTTCCATGCCATTCTTATCAAGCGCAAGTTTCTTTACACGAACCGCGAAAACGCCCCCATATCCTTTCACCTTTCGGTCTGCGAACACTCACCTTTTGGCCAGCTTTACATACACGATTGGCTACATAATCCTTGGCTCTTCCAATCATCCCAAGCGCGCTCCCATATCCTTTCACCTTTCAGCTCAAAGCTATAGGTATTTTGCAAAAAATAGTTCGGTTTTTATATACTTATCAATGCCTTATGATCCTATTAACGGACATCCCATAAACATTCACCTATGCTCCCATATCCTTTCACCTTTCAGCCCATAAACGTTCACCTATCTGGGCCCCATCTCCCATATCCTTTCACCTTTCACCCCATAAACGTTCACCTAAAGGCGTATAAGCCTTTGTTTTAAAAAACTTTATCGGTGCCTAAACGTATTAAACGTTGTTCTTTTAAACAAATTAAACAACAACAGGAGCCTTTACGCTCTTCTATCAATGCTGGTTGTTGCTCTCTTGAGATTTTGAGAGAGTTAAAGAAAGTTGACTGAAGTCAGTACTCTCCCCTTCCAGGGAACATGGCTCTAAGGAAGGCATATGCCTCACAGATGATTAACGCTGCAGGTTACCGCATGGCTAGCATGGCCGTTATACGGCCACGCTGCGACGGTTCTCATTGACATCGATCAAAATCAGATTGTCTGCTAATAGTGCCTCCCCTAGGCGCCAGCGGTAAGCGCATGGACTTGCTGGGTAGTCCAAGCAGGCTGCGTTGGGTGCTTCAATGCAGGGAGTACCGTTCATCTTATAGTGCCCCACGAAAACCGGAGGCGCGTCGGCGCTATAGAGCAAGGCTGCAGTATCGGGTGGGAGCGCCCCGGACGGCAATTCGTCCGGTTTAGGCACTGAAAGGCAGGCTTCCCGCCACGTGGTTGCTTCTGGACGCCACCAAGCTAGACGCACTTCACAGCGCTCATGGTTGTTCATGTCGTGGAACATGTAGCCTTCAGGCAGGGAAACTTCGGGACCGGAGAGCAGCCTTTCGACAGCCTTGCCAAATGATGAGGTAGCGGCAGCCACTTCAGGTAGATCGTCAGCGTGCAACCGGCCATCAGGACGCCTGGCTTTAATAAGCTCGATTGCGGCATCGTCCCAACAAGCGTGAACTAGCCGCAAGCCATCTAACTCGTACCAGAGGGGGAGGGTCAGGAACCAATCCGTCCATGCCTTGGCTTCTTTCGTGCCTACACCAAAGGCTTCGATGAAGCTTTGATGTTGCTTGGTTTTCGCAGCTGTATGCGCGCGCAGCCAAGCACCGTCAGCGTCCTTGCGATGGTAAAGGATCGCGTTTAGCTCGTGGTTGCCCATGACCGCAACGGCGCGACCACTGTCGACCAAGCGCCGCACCCGTGAGAGCACAGCTCCCTCGTCTACCTGCTTCGTTAGTTTTCCGGCATCGATAAAGTCGCCCAGGAACGCGGCCGGAGTATCTTCGGCCACTTCTAATGAACGCTCAAGGCGATCTATATCGGCGTGGATGTCGGGGATAATTATATATTCTTTCATGTCCGCTACCTAGCGTTGCGAAGCTCATCCCGCCACCCGCGCTACGGCGCTCGGGCGAACGACACAGCCGAAAGCTTTAGGTCTCTACATCTCATATGTGATTTCTTTTATCCAAATATCGATTTTGACTTGGTTGGTGAGAAAGGTGGGCGATATAAGAAAAGCGTCTTTAAAAGATGGAAAGTTTGCCTTGTCCCATTTGAACGCCGTATCCTCCCCCACACAATCAGCAGATTTTACAAGCTCTGCGGCCATGTGGGTCGCACGATCTCAGGAAATTGACATACCAGCTCCGGTGATGCGACTGGCGGGACAATGTCTTCTTGACTGGTTTGCCGTGACTATTGCTGGCACCGCCGAGGAGCTGTCGCCAATCATAACTGCCGTTACGACCGAGGGTAAAATCGACCCTCAGGGTGTGGCTCTCGTCGGGCAACAGGGACGTGCATCAGAACAACAGGCAGCAAGGATCAATGGGACAATCAGTCATGCCCTAGATTTTGACGATGTAAACTTGCGCATGCACGGGCACCCAACCGTAACTCTAGCGCCAGCTTTGCTGGCGGTTGCCGAACAAGAAAATCTCTCGGGCGTAGCGCTTTTACGCGCATTTGCGGTGGGCTATCAAGTGGCTGGACGCCTAGGACACGCCATGGGCGACACACATTATGCCCGCGGCTTCCATGCCACGGGCACGATCGGAGCGGTGGCCGCAGCCGCAGGCTGTGCATCATTGCTAAAACTGGATGAAAATCAAACTGAAGCAGCATTGGGACTGGCCGCGACGCAGGCGTCTGGCCTTAAGGCGATGTTTGGCACCATGGCGAAACCGATGCATGCCGGAAATGCCGCGGCCAATGGGATCATAGCGGCGCGGTTGGCACAGCGTGGCTTCACAGCGCGCGCGGGGGGGCTTGAGCACCCGCAGGGCTTTGGCGCGGCCATGTCCGATGACAGTCAGTTCTCGGGGGGCGATTTCCAATCGACACCTCCTGGCGCCCCGGAATGGGAGATCACGCGCAACCTCTTCAAGTATCACGCTGCCTGCTATCTCACTCATTCTACAATTGAGGCTCTGGCCCGGCTCCGGAAAGAGCACGGAGCAATCGATCCTGCCGAAATAGCTGCGATTACATTGCACGTGCCCGAAGGTCACCGCACAGTGTGCGATGTCCTCGAGCCACGCACTGGTCTTGATATCAAGTTTTCGATCCGCCACCTTGCGGCTTTGGCGCTTGCCGGCGCTGATACTGCGGACCTTTCACTTTATTCTCAGGCCACGGCCCTTAAACCTGAGTTGGCGGCCCTTCGCAAAAAGGTCCAGCTGTCGCATCAGAGCGACCGCGCCGATCGCTACGGTGCTGAAGTCGTTGTTAATCTTGTCGATGGTACAGAGCTTAACACCTTCTGGGACGTATCTACACCGGTGGAGAACTTGGACGCGCAAGAGGATGCGTTAAAGGTCAAAGCCGCAACTTTGATTGACCCAATCTTAGGGAACGATGCGTCGAAGGCGCTCTTTGCTGCCGTGGCCGAACTGCCCACCGCGGCCGATTTGACTGGCTTGCTGGCATCAACATTACCGAGCTCAAAAGATATAACTAAAACTGGATAACTCATGGATATGGTCACAGACCTGAAGTCCCGGGCTAGGCTTTGGACGCGCGGGAATACATTTGAAGACTTCACTATCGGCCGAACTTTTACCCATCACTGGGGGCGGACGTTAGGCGAGATAGACAATACACTCTTCACCACGCTGACACTGCATTACAACCCGCAATACCTCAATGCGGAGGTCGCTGGGGCGAACGGCCACGACCGGGGACGCCCAATCAACCCGCTTTTGGTGTTCAACACGGTTTTCGGTCTCAGCGTCGAAGACCTATCTGAGGGCGGCGGCCCGTTCTTAGGTGTGGACGAATGCGTCTATGGCATGCCGGTCTATGTCGGTGACACCCTTACGGCCACAAGTGAAGTGATCTCAGCGCGCGAAAGCGACAAACGCCCCAATTTTGGCATCGTGACCTGGGCCACACGTGGCCTGAACCAAGATGGTGAAGAAGCCATCCGGTTCCGGCGCTCGAACCTGGTGCGCCGCCGTGACATGCAAGGAGAGTAAAAATGGAGATGAATGACGCCCCTTATTCGGACGACGGACGCGGTTATTTTACCGAAGAGCGCAAGATGATCCGCGACAGTGCAAGGCAGTTCACCATGAACGAGGTGTTGCCAATTGCCAATCAGTTGGACGGCCCAGATGCAGAGATCCCCGATGCCCTGAAACAAAAGATGGCCGACATGGGATACTTTGGCATTATGATCCCTGAAGAATATGGCGGTCTCGGCCTAGGCGCCTTTGAATATTGTCTTGTGGCCGAGCAGCTTGCGCGCGGCTGGATGTCGGTCGCTTCGCTGATGGCCCGCGGTCAGGGAGGTTGGATTCGCAAGGCAATGTCGCCTGAGATGCAAGCCGAATACCTACCGCGCGTGATGCGAGGTGAGTTCCTCAACGCGACTTCGTTGTCCGAGCCTGGTACCGGTTCTGACTTGGCCTCCATTTCTTGTCGCGCAGAGCGTGATGGCGAGGATTGGATTCTCACCGGCTCAAAATACTGGTGTACCTTTGCCGATGGGGCCGATTACCTGACAATCTTCGCGCGCACCGCGCCGCCACCTTCATCGGACAAGCGGTGGATGGGGATTTCCTGCTTCATGATAGAGAAAGAGCGCGGCTCCTTGCCCAAAGGAATTGCCGGATCGCCCATTCCAAAGATCGGCTATTTCGGCTGGAAGACCTTTGAACTTTCCTTTGACGGGTTCCGGGTGCCCGCCAGTCACTTGATTGGCGAAGAGGGTAGGGGGTTTCTGCTGATGGCCAAGGGGTTGGAAACTGCTCGTGCCCATACAGCCGCGCGCTCAATTGGCTTGGCGCAGGGCGCATTGGAAGATGCGATTGCCTATGCCCAAGAACGCGAACAATTTGGGATGCCAATCGCGGAGTTCCAAGCGATCCGCTTCAAGATTGCTACCATGGCAACCGAGGTAGAGGCGGCGCGACAGCTTCTCTATTCGGTTTGCAATAGTATTGATACCGGCGCGCGCTGCGACATGGAGGCATCGATGGTTAAGTATTTCGCTTCCGAGATGGCCGAACGCGTAACCTCGGAAGCCATGCAAATCTTTGGTGGGGCGGGATATACCAAGTTGCACGCCGTCGAACGCCATTGGCGCGACGCGCGGCTGACAAAGATCTTCGAGGGCACTTCGGAAATCCAGCAGCGCATCATTTCAGATAAAATTTTGGGCAAATCGCTTCTCGACAAAATCGTCGCTGACCGGGCCTTTGACAAAAAATGGGGCACAGACCCAAAGCTTGGAGCGGCGGCCGAATGACGGTGGAAACGATCAACACAGCGGCGCTGACCTCTGCTAGCAACTATTACGAGGATTTTGTGGCGGGCGATGTCTGGCGCCATGCCCGCGGCAAGACAATGACCGAGATGGACAATGTCTTGCTGACCAATCTGGTACTGAACACCGCCGAAGGTCATTTTAACGAGGACCGGATGCAGAAGGCGGGCGGGGGGATATTCTCGCAGCGTGTGGTGTTTGGCGGCATCAACCTGTCCTTTGTCATTGGACTTGCAGCGCAAGATACAGGCGAGCAGGTGCTTGCCGAGCTGGAAATGGACAAAGTGCGCCTGCGTCACCCTGTATTTCATGGAGACACCCTCTATGCCTTTACCGAAGTAATGGAAAAATCCGAGAGCGACCGTCCAGATGCAGGTCGCGTGCGGTTTCGCCATTACGGCATCAATCAAGACGACAAGCTCTGCGTCGAGGCCGAGCGTCTGGTGCTGATTAAGAAGCGGGCCGTCTGGGCTGGTGGACGCGCGTGAGCGAACCGCTAGATCATAGCGCCAACCCCCTTGTGCCCGGCGGCGCGCTTGAAGGACTGCGTGTCATCGACCTGACTATGATGTTGGCGGGCCCCTATGCGTCGATGATGCTGGCGGATCAGGGCGCGGATGTAATTAAGGTCGAACCTCCTGGCGGTGACAGCACCCGACGCATCGGCCCCTTTTTGCCGGGCGGGTTGACCCAAGATCAAGGTGGATATGGTGGCTATTTCGCCTCGATAAACCGCAATAAGAGGTCGGTCGTACTAGATCTCAAATCTGCTTCGGGCCTTGCCGCGCTCAAGAGGATGGTAGCCGGGGCCGATATTCTGATCGATAATTACCGTCATGGTGTAATGGAACGGCTGGGTCTGAACGACGCGGCGCTCTGGGCTGCTAATCCGAAACTTGTCCATGTGTCTATACGCGGTTTCGGAGATGCTGTCGGCGGTGCCAGCCCCTATGCTGACTGGCCTGCCTATGATCCGGTCAGCCAAGCTATGGGCGGCGTGATGAGTATCACGGGGGCACGGGGCGGCCCACCCACTAAGGTGGGTCCTGGAGTGGGCGATATCGCTCCTGCTATGTTCGCCGCATTTGGGGCGCTGGCGGCGACTTTCCGGGCCCACCGCACTGGTCGGGGAGAGCGGGTAGATATCAGCATGGTCGACAGCGTACTGGCCATGTGCGAGCGCATTATCTTCCAACATTCTGCAACCGGCGCCTCACCCGTCCCGGAGGGTAACGGTCATCCGCTACTGTGCCCCTTCGGCTTGTTCGAGGCCTCAGATGGGTTCGTTACCATCGCCATCCCCAAGGATGATTTCTGGGCGCGTTTCGTGAGCCTGATCGGGCGGCCCGAACTGGCCCATGATCCCGATTTTGCCACCAACGCCGCGCGGTTGAAAAACGCCTCCCGCACTGAGGCCCTAGTTACCGAGTGGACGCGTCCGCTCACTCGCGCCGAGATCAGCAGCGTGATTGGTGGTCAGGTCCCTTTTGGCCCTGTGATGACGGCTAGCGATATTTTTGCTGACCCGCACTTCCAGGCGCGTGGGATGTTAGCTGAGGTCGCCATGGCCGGGGCGGATCGGCCGTTGCATGTGGCCAATACTCCGGTCCGCATGGCGCATGCTGCTCATGGCGTACGTCAGCCAGCACCGCTGACCGGCGAACATGGTGCCGCAATCCTGGCGGAGTTCGGTTTTGCAGCCGAAGAGATCGCGCAAATTTGCTCTGATCCGTTGCAGAAGATCACAAGTTAACGAGGAAAATTCGATATGAGCCAACCTAAAAGACTTCGCCGCTGTCAGTTGTCCGTTCCAGGATCCAGCGAAAAAATGATGCAAAAGGCCGCGAGCCTAGACTTGGATTATGTTTTTCTGGACCTTGAAGACGCTGTCGCTCCATCGGCCAAACGTGAAGCTCGAGGCAAGATCGTTGGAGCGCTGAATGATCTCGACTGGGGCCGTACCACCCGGTGCGTGCGGATCAACGATCTAACGACCGAATACGCCTATGAAGACATTATTGAGGTGGTTGAGGGCGCAGGCGAGAATATCGATGTCATTATGCTCACCAAATGCTTGGGCCCCGATGACATCACCTTCTGTGACAAGCTGCTAAGCATGATGGAAAAGAAGCTGAAGCTGAACAAACGGATTGGCCTTGAAACCTTGATCGAAGAGGTTGAGGCAATGCAAAAGGTTGACGAAATTGCCGCCGCGTCGGACCGTTTAGAGGCGTTGATTTTCGGGATGGGTGACTATTCGGCCAGCCAAGGCGTGTCGATCAACGATATCGGCGGCGACACCGGCTATCCCGGCGATATTTGGCATTATCAGCGTCAAAAATTGACGATCGCGGCTCGGGCCAACCGGATCGACGCGGTGGACGGGCCGTTCGCCGACTTCCGCAGCCCCGATACCTATCGCGAGGAATGCCGACGGGCGATGATCCTAGGTATGGTAGGCAAATGGGCAATCCATCCTTCACAAATTGAAATCGCACAAGATGTGTTCTCACCCAAAGCCGAAGACGTGGCGCGCGCCCGCAAGATGAAGGCTGCCTATGAAGACGCTTGGTCTCAAGGGCTGGGTTCAGTCCAATTTGAGGGCCGGATGATTGACATCGCTTCTATCCGCATTGTCGATAACACGCTGCAAAAAGCCGACATGATTGGAGGGTACTCTTGATATGAGCAACGCAAATACACGAGCCATTCCTGACGCGACCGGCCTGCATCCGCAGCGTCTGGACGGGAAGGTAGCATTGGTCACCGGTTCGGGCCAAAATATCGGACGTGCCATTGCTCTTCGTCTTGCAGAGGCTGGCGCTACGGTGATCGTCAACGGCGCGCGCAATCGCGACAAGGTTGATGAGACCGTTCGTCTGGTCGAAAAGGCGGGAGGTCGGGCGCACGCAATCATGTGTGATGTCTCCGACCCGGACGCAGTAGGCGGAATGGTAGCCGAGGCAGTTAAGGCCTTTGGCTCGATTGATATCTCGGTCTCAAATGTGGGACGCCGCCTGCACAAGCCGTTTGATGAGATCACGATAGATGACTGGGACGACTCGATCCGTATCAACCTCTCTGCTTCCTTTTACCTCGCGCATCATGTCGTACCGCTGATGAAGAAACAGGGCTGGGGCCGAATTATCCATGTTTCGGGTTATGATGGGTTCACCGGTCATCTAATCAACCGCGCCTACAACATAGCGGCAAAATCCGGAATGCACGGTTTATCCAAAGCCATAGGCAAGGAACTAGGGCTATATGGTATCACCGCTAACACCTTAGTTCCTGGAGCAATCGATACCGACCGCGACTGGAGCCAGTACCCGAACACCACGATTGATACGGTCCGGGAGCGCATTCCCGTAAAACGATGGGGTCATATCGACGACCTCGCCTATGGGGCTGTATATCTATGCACCACAGGCAGTTTTATGAACGGCCAAGCACTACATCTCAATGGCGGCGAATTTATGTTCTGATTATGCTGCCGCCGCTTTCTGACACACGGTTGGCGGCGGCACGTTGTTGATCTTCAACAAAGGCTCGGGCTTGGTCCAGAAGAATCTCGCGGAGCCATTCGCGCTTCGGGTCGAGCCGTGCTAGGGGACCACCCAAACCTATCGCCAACGCACGGCCTTCGCGTGGAAGTTCGAGCAGGGTGGAAATGGTCCCGACATCTTCAGTGACCATGCCAAAGGTCTCAAAGTATCCCTGCCTGCGGGCGACCGCTACGTTTTCCAGCACCTGCGCCTCGGTCATATTCGTAGGCTTAGTGGTGAACTCGACATTGTAGTTACGCACCATAGCGCCGATTTCTGTATCATTGAACCGCGTCAGAAGCATAACACCCATACCGCACCCATGGATCGGCCGTGTCTGGTTCGGCCGCAGGGAAAACCGCAAAGAGTGCGGGGAGTCCAGCATCGAGACATAACGCATCTGCAAACCGCTTTGCGCACCTAAAAGTACCGCCTCGCCAGTGCGTTCGGAGAGGTGTGTCATCAACCGGTTGATGCCAGCCATACCACCGGGGGCGCCAAGCGCCCAGTGCCCAACGAAAGCTAGCCTTTCCGATGGTAGATAGCAGCGCGTATCTCGCTGGCGTGTCAAATATCCTTCGTTCACTAAAGTCTTCAGCAAAGAAGAAATGCTTGATTGCGGCATACCCAAGGCGTCGACAATATCTTGTACGCTCAAAGCGCGGCGCTCGGCTTCGAATAATTCAAATACGCGCACCACCCGGACCGCAGACTTTACGGCTCCGTCATAGTCCTTATTCATAGGCCCTCCAAATATCACATACAGGATACAATTCATCAAGATTGAGATGGACTATGATTTATCCCTCTGAAATCATCAACAGACAATAGATCGGGCGCCGCCGGGGGGGCGATTTGCCTGACTTCGTTCGGGAGGACCACAATGACCTATTTCAACAGTATTTTCTTAGGCGCTGCATCTATAATGCTAGCTACCACCTCGCTCGATGCGAAAACCCTAAGCTTCTCCAGCTCGTCTCCGCCCAGCTCGGCTACTTCACAGGTTTTGAAAAACTGGGCTGACTCGCTCAAAGAGGCTACTGGAGGCGAGCTAGAAATTGAATTTTATTGGCAGCAATCTCTGTCGAAATTGGGTGATAATTTGGATGCGGTGGCCAGCGGCCTAGCTGATATGGCCGTTGTCGTGCCAGCCTACTCACGCCAAAAACTGCCGCTAAATTACCTGTCATCGACCTCAACAGGTACGGGTGACCCGTGGGTAATCTCGAAAGCTTGGCGCGAAACCCGCGAAGCGTTTCCTTCCATTGCCGAGGAAGAGGCCCGCGAAAACGTCAAGTTTCTAGCTATTGAATCTATCGGGCCTGTAATTTTTGTTGGTGATCGGATTTACAAGTCCCCAGAGGATTTGAACAATGCCACCATGCGTCTGTCGAGCCATTATGCTTATGCGGCGCAGAACTCTGGATGGAATGTAAACCCGGCGCGAATTCAGTCACCGGAGACCTATACGTCGCTTGAAAAAGGTACCATTTCAGGCGCCACCACCTATGCGAACCAGCTACTTCCGTTCCGCCTGAATGAGGTAGCGGACTTCGTTACCCGCCCGGACCTTGGTCAGCATTCCAACATCTACTATATCAATCTTGAAGTCTGGGAAGGCCTTTCGGACGATCACCGGGCTGCAATCGAAGCTTCGTTGGACGATCTCAACTTAGCCTTCGCCAAGGCTGAAGTGAACGAAGCCGTAACCGTGTTTGACGAAGTCCAGAAAGACGCGACATATCCGATGCAGGTTTACGAATTATCTGAGGAAGAACGGACTGCTTGGGCCGAGGCGCTGGAGCCGTCTTATGACAACAACGTGTCAAAAGCCGCTGAGGTGAACCCGGCAGCGACCGAGATTGGGCAAGCCTATAAGGCCAATCGTGAAGCAGCTTCGCAAGAGTTGGAGCAGGGTGGCTATCCCTGGTAAGATCCGCCGGCGCGCTTATTGCGGCGCGCCGGTCTTTAGATGCCAATCCTGTCCAAATTTGAAATCTCACCGATCTTGCGCCTGTCGTCGGAACGGCAGAGACTTAAGGGGCGCCCGTGTTCACTTTAATCATATATCAACAGCTAATCTCATCAGCTGACAGCTTCTGGACTGAACAACATCTGATGTCGTTGTGGCTGTTGGGTGTGTTTTTTGACCTGATGGGCATCTTGCTACTGTATGTCATCTTTTTGTCCCTCCAGGCAGTTGGAGCCGGTCCACGTGCCGAACGTGCCCAGGGTTCTCTTGTTCTTCTTGCTGCGCGGGTCCGACGCTTGGATCAGGGGGTGCTTTGGATTGCGGGTGGCGTGCTCGCAGTAATGGTGCTGATCACCTTCGTTTCAGTCGTCGGACGCGCCGTCTACAAGCCACTGCCTGACGACATAACCTTTGCGGAATGGGCATTGGTACTGCTGGTATCACTGATGTTGGGCACTCTTCAGGGCCGCGAGGATCATATCGAGGTCACTGCGTTATCAGATTCTCTTTCTTTTCGTTGGAACCTGTATTTGCGGGTCTTTGGTTGCATCATTGGTTTGGCGGCAGTCGCTCGTCTGTGCATGGTGTCCTTCGAGGAGGTGCCTGACAGTTTTCTCGAGATCACCTACGGGTCGATCTACGAGCTGCCGGCATGGCCACCACGTCTGTTCTTTATGATTGGGGTAGCATGGTGGCTGACCCGAATTGCGATTCAATTCGTGATGCTACCTATCTTGATCAGCCTGAATGCACGTGATGCCTTAGGAGCATTCGGTCCGACGCCCCTGCTATCGCAGACCGGCACCGGCGAAGGTGAAGTAGACCTTTCGGACTCAGGGGATCAACAATCAGAAAAATTCGGAGGCGCGCGTGGAACGTGAACTGATTGGTGGGATCGGGGTCATCCTGATGATCCTACTGCTATTCTTGCGAGTGCCGGTGGCTTTCGCCCTGCTTGGGGTGGGTTGGGGCGGCGTCGCTGTTTTGCGCTCTACCGGGGCTGCCGACGCGGTGCTGTCCGCAGATACGTTTGGCAGCCTCCTGAACTTCGACTTGACTACGATCCCCAGTTTTATGCTCATGGGCTACATCGCCTATGTTGCCGGCTTCACACGCGAGGTCTATGACGCCGCGCGTATGTTGTTCGGGCGCCTGCCAGGGGGGCTCGCGGCCGCGTCCACAATGGGTTGCGCAGCTTTCGCGGCAGTTTCAGGGTCGAGCCTAGCAACGGCAGCGGCAATGGGTAAGATTGCCGTGCCCGAGATGTTGCGGCGCGGCTATGACAAGGGGCTTGCGACTGGCGTTGTGGCCGCGTCGGGAACCTTGGGCTCGCTGATCCCGCCGAGCGTGCTGATGATCCTTTATGCTGTGTTCACTCAGCAATCCATCGCACTTCTGTTCATCGCGGGGATCTTGCCGGGCATTTTGTCTGCAGGCATTTATATCGCGATGATCCTGATCCGCGCACGTCTTAACCCATCGCTCGCGCCAGGAATGACCGAACGGATCACCTTCCTCGACAAGTTGCGTTCCCTCAAGAGCACTTGGGCAATCACGTTGCTGTTCGCAGTGGTAATGGGCGGTATCATGATCGGGTTCTTCACTCCGATGGAGGCCGGTGCCATCGGCGCATCCGGGGCGTTTTTGATTGCTCTGGCAGCAGGACGCCTAACGAGAGCCAAGCTTGGCCGCGCCTTTCTGGACACGCTGCGTCAAAGCGGGTCAATTTTCGCGATCATTTTTGGCGCGCATGTCTTCACCAGATTCATGGCACTGTCGGGGCTGGGGCAATGGTTGGCGGATATCGCCACGAGCTATAGCGATCAGGCCGTTCCGGTCGTCATCGCGTTGTCGGTGATTTATATCATCTTAGGCACTTTTATCGGCCCCATAGAAATTATGCTGATTACTCTGCCAATCGTCGTTCCGGTGGTTCAGAGTTACGATATTTCGCTGCTGTGGTTCGGGATTATCATGATCAAATATCTCGAAATCGGGCTGATTACGCCGCCATTAGGCTTCAACGTTTTTATGATCAGCTCCGTGGTCGGGCGATCCGTTCCGATCACTAAAATCTTCCGAGGAGTTATGTGGTTTTTGGCGATGGACGTAGTGACCCTCGCGCTATTGATCTCGGTCCCTGCGATCACTTTGTTCTTGCCGGACCTCTATACGGACTGGATGTCCTACCTCCGCAATGCCGATCTTGATGCGGGAACGGCCATTTGGCTTTGGATAACTGGCAACGGTTCAGGCTAACTAAGTCACCTTAGCTGCGCCGCCATGAAAGCCGGCGCAGCTAAGCTTGACACAAAATCAAACTCGTATCAGTGCCACCTGATAGCAATAAGGGGCACTTTCGATGACCTCCACTGCATCACCCGGGCGTGCGGCGTTTCGCTCGAAGAAACTCTTCACCCACGATCGTTCGCGAAAAATCTTCTTCTTGCCATCGATGTCAGTCGAAACAGGTGCTGAGCCTCCCCAAGTAATGCTGACAGTACGAGAAGCGCGGCTAGTGCGGTTGCCGCCACCAATAATCTCAGCCGGAAAAGCTGATATCAAATCGCGTAGATAGAAATGGCTGTTGTTGATGTTGCCCTGGGTCAGCACACTACGTCCCACAACGCTTCCTGTGGTGGGGACGTCTAATAAATGTGAATGGGCTGGAGGAGCAGGGGCAGTATCTGCATCATCTAAGACGTCATCAGAGGTCTTTGCCATGCTACCGCTCCACCGTTCGGCCAGAAGGACAACCTGCGCCGCGGCGCGCGCATCTTCACCGGCGTCGTGGTGTTCGAATTCCAATCCCAGAAATGCCTTTAGTGACGCGAGGCCGTGCCCGCCATTCCCTTTCAGCTCAGGCCAAGCCGCACGCGCGACAGTAACACTGTTCTGCCAATCCCAATCAGGCTCTGCACGGCCGAGTTTATTGCAGGCGGCACGAATGGCACTTCGGTCAAAGCCCGAGTGCTGATAGACGGTCCGACCGGTAAGATGCATATCAATTGCTTCTATCACCTCACCGATAGTAGGTGCGCCCTGTACCATATCAGCCGTAATGCCGTGCAGCTCACTGAATACCCAGCGGTCAGTGCGAGGATCAACCAAGGTTACCCACGTTGCGATACTGTTGTCCGGGCGAACACAAGCCACGCCGACCTGACAGATGCTGGCGCGATCATTGTTGGCGGTCTCGACATCGAGCGCAAAGAAGCGGAACGGGCCATTGGGCAGTTCAGCCATGGTGCCGGCACTCTTCTTCTGAAGCACACTGCCAAAAAAGCGCTCCCTCTGGCGGCCAATTGCGGCACGTTCATAAGGACTGAGAGCAAGGCTTTCGATCAATGTATCGACTAAAGTGGTGGGCTCTTCGTAAGCCTCCATACCCCGGCGGTTCCAAGCAATCATTTCGGCAGGTGCTCTAGCAATGACTTCAGCTTCTAGGTCGGCAATAGGAGCATAATCCGGCAAAGGAACCCAAACCGCGCGGCAGTGCCGTTCGATAAAGACATTACGCAGACGTTTCGCGATGTCCCCATCAGCCTTGGTAACTGGGTCATTACGCAGGCGCCACATCCGTCCGGTGTTATACATACGCGAGAAATAGTGGCTCGAAGTTTCGGATCCGGTACGGTGACGCTGATGTATGCGCTTGTAAAAGGTCTCGTCTTCAGCAGACGTGGAGCCAATATAGCGGAAGTTTCCGGAATGATCGAAGAGCCCATAGATACCGCGGCAATCGCGCGGAGCTTCGGACGTCGGGCGGGGCAGGGCGGCCTTTAAGGCTTCAAGGACTTCTGCTGCTGTAGGAATATTCATGCCAGGTCTCCTGCCTTCTCAATACGCTGCCATGCGATACCACTAACGATGCCCCACAGCCCCTTTTCGTTCGGCCGACGCCAGCGCGGAACGGCCATGCTGTTCAGCCGTGTTAATGCATCGAAGAAGTTGGAGACATTCTCTTCTTCACCCTTCGCGCCGATCTGGTAGGTGCCGTTGCGCATGAGGTCAGGGGTGAACAGTGATCCGTCCCGAGCAACGGGAACAAAGATCATCCTTTCAGGTGCAATGGCAGGCCCCTCATCGGTCGTTTCGATAGTGGCATCTTCTTCTTGCCAGATAGAGGCAAGGAAGCCCTTCTTCTTCTGCAGCCATGATGCGGCGCTCATGGCCACTATGCCCCCCTGGGGGCCACGCTCCAGTACGCTGTTCGCCCCTGAAAGCAGGTTGCGCACACTCCCTTCGGCAATGCCGCCAAGAACTGCCATGGAATGAAGATCCACTTCTCCTCGACCAAGGTCGAGCGCGTACCGCGATGCGGCGAGACGAGAAATTCGCAGCAAAGTATTGTTTCCGTTGCCAAGCTTCTGAACATCGCTGCGCGCTGCAAATTCAGTGATCTCGTTTACAAGCGTGCCCAACCAATCCGCGCGGTCGCCGACGGGCACCTTCTCTGGCGTCACGCCGTACAAGCCATATAGCACTGCTTCGTAGAACCGGGAGGAGATGGGCAATACGTCGAAAAACGCCGACACATCCTCCATCGCATCGCGCCAAGTATCAGCATCGATACAGTTGATGTCAGCAACAGGCTGGACCAGCTCACGCAATGGGGCAGAAGCAACGTCAGACCCCAAGAGACCTTCTACGTGTTCCAAGGATTCCATGGTCAATACGTGAAGCCACTGGGCATAGTCCCATTCGTGATCCGCTAGATAAATAGTGTCCTGACATGCGTCACGGCGTTCGGCAGCGCTCATTATCTCGCTCATCGTAGTTTCCTTTTAGCGGTGCAGGCGACGAACATCACTGCGGACATTCATCATATTGCGGTGGTTGGAGGGCGTCGACGCTGCGACAACAAAACCGGCTTCGAACACAAGGCGGCAATGCTTGTGACCCTTTTCAATACAAAGGAGGTCAACTCCTTCTTGCAAACACATCTTGCGATAGTCCCTAAATTGGCGCATAGGCTCTAACCTTGATAAGTTTTTATCGGCATCATGTTTTTGCCTACATCGCTTTTCCTCGAAAAATTAGGAATTTGTCAATAGGTAAAAAATTAGGTTGGTGATAGCGTATATCACAATTTTACCTACATTCGACGACGAGAAAAGCAATTGTCTGCTTTCAAGAGCTTTGACTCTTACGTGTCATTTGGCGAGGGACGCTTGCCCGCCGGACGGTGCTGGAGGGGTTGGCAGGCCCAGTAACCAAGTAACCTCAAGTAACTCTAAGTAACTTTGGATACCTGCGGCCGCTCTTGTCAGGCGTCTTGCTTTGCGGCACTCTGAGAGCATGACCTACGATCTGCGTACCAACCACATTTCCTACCCCCGAATATCTAGCTGATCGCCAGATATAATCGGGGGAGTGCCTTGGTGGGCAACGGGCCTTATACACCCTACGGACAGTAGATGACTGTCGGCGCGAGAGTTCAAATCTCTCCACTCCTACCATCCCATCCCATCCAATTCTCTCGCGAGGTACCCGTGACACAAGCGATCGCATTAGCTGCAGTCCAAGATGCGATTGCCGCGCAGTATCCCCATCTGTCGATCGATCTGGTTGCTCAAGTGCATTATATCCGCCGCGATGAGATCGCGCATATCGACGTCTATGGATGTGATGATGCGGTGACACGCAGAGCGATCAGAGCCGATGCAGTGCGCCTATTGCAGCAACTTGGCATCCATGTCGAATTGGTTGGGGGGCATGATGTATACACAGTATCGCCGGATTACTTCGATCCGACTGCAGTGATGCATTATCGCAAACAGTTGGATCTGATCGCTGATCTCGAGGCACCCAATGAGCCATCCGCATCTGTTTTGCCGCCGTTCCGGGCCCGCCGGACGCGGAGGTCGAAGCAGAGCTCGCGGAGGCGATGCCGCTGCTGCTGCGCATGGAGGCTGCAATCCAGGACAGCGATAATGACGATGACTGATCTGTCCGACCGCCGCAACGCAATGCGCGATGATATCGATCTCGCAGTCATGACGGAGCAAATGCCGGCACGACATGTCTACGTTGATCTGGAGGGCATCAACCCTCGGATCGTCATCGACAGCAGAGATGCCTTCATTGAATATGCGAACAGAGTCCTCTCTATCATAAAAGCGCTGCACGGTGAGTTTCGCGCTGATCCAACGGTCCGGATGCGCGGCATGACATTCCACGTCGATCCTGCGGCATTTACTCCCGAACAGAGAGCTGCAGCTCGCCCCGCTCTTCGGTCCCGTTTGGCAGAAGCTGGCTGCTCATATGACGAGATTGAACAACTCATCGGGCTCTCGGAGGAAGCTGAAACGATCTCGGAATACGCAATCATGCATGATGATCTCGTTCCCGCGGCGCGCATCCCGAAGCCGCGAAAGCGCCGGCCACCTCCTCGGTCGTGGCCACTGTCGGATGACAGCGAAAGCAATGATGACTGACGAGTTGTTCTCGCCCGGCATCACGCATGTAGAGGTCCGATGTTGGGACTGTAGTCACATGGTGACGCGCCTGCCAGCTGACGTGCCTGAGGGGATCAGTCAGCATGACTATGAGCGCCGTGCTGTCTGTCAGTGTGGTACGGGATGGCCCCAGGTCACGCGGTATCCTCGCAAAGCGCCCACTACGATGTAATGCTGGTCGAGATATGGTATCATCAGAGTATGGATGCAGATGATGTACTCGCCAAAATTGAGCCGCGCGTCGGGAGCGAGGCATTGGCTCACGCGTGGTATAAGTCAAAACCTTTGACGGGCTTTGACGGCAAGACGGCTATGCAGCTCGTGGAGGCAGGCAAGGCCCAACAAGTCATAGACTACATCGATGGGATTGATGCGGGTGTCTACGCATGATTTCGGCATGGCAGTATCGGTCTAGGGTTATCTACAAAAGAAGGGCTTGAGGGCCATTCCATGTCGTTCAATCTAGTTGTTTGGTGATGCACAGACTGTGTGCGCTGCACTGCGGAAACTTTAATCAGGCTGGTCCCGTTACTCCTACAGCAACGATGATGTCGCAATCACGCGACAGCCGTAAGATCAAAGGATCACAGTATGAAACTGATTATGACAACCGCCGCCGCCGCCCTGATTTCCACCGCCGCCTTGGCTGATACCTCGACTTATCGTCAGGACCTCTTCCTGGACACGTCGATCGGCGCTGAGATGACATACGGTGATGAGGCGCGGATGCTCGCACCGCTCGAGTCGACCAAAGCGAATGACATTACCTTCAGCACAGCCGACAACAACTACAACGACGACACAGTGATGAGCACCCGCTCCGCAGAGCGCAGCCCCGGTGAAGGCTACATCTACGGTGGCTACGGCCCCGGCAACGACAGCCGTTAAGATCGCTTAATTCAATTCCGAGTATTGCTCATCGAGACTTTGGATCTCGCTTGTGCTACAATGCTTCGTGAGACGATAGACCGACTGAAACAGCGTCTCCCCGCCTCCTCGGAGGTCCACGCGTGAGCGAGATAACCAAGAGGAAGTTGGATCACAGGGCCGCCTTTGGGCGGCCCTACTTTATGGCGTCTCTAAGTTTGGTGCCAAATGGATATGGAGATGCTGTTCACCAAATATGTGGATAACCTCACCACTGGACGCCAAACGACCATCACTTAGAAGGAGCCACACACGATGACACTCGAAACGCTGATCGTTATCTTTGGTATCGCGGGTAGCGTTGGTGCGATCTACGTTGCTTGGCGCGCTCACAAGAATGCCTTCAAGCCAACGGGTCCAGATGACGAGCTGGTAGAGCGTTTCGTGGCAAGCGCTCCCCTGCACCTCCTACACGGCCTCACCGAGACCTCTGAGCCTCTGCCAGATCAACCCAAAGGCGTCTAAAATCTGGGAACGGGTTTTATGTTAAGCGATTTTCCGGATGCGCTGATGCCGCCTAGGTTGTGGACCCAGGTGTGCTGAGAATAGGTCAACGACTCCTGCTATCTCGCCACACCTGTATTTTCTTTCGCCATTCCACAATGGCAAAGAAGCCGAAGAATATCGTCAGTATTGGAGAACCAATATAGAACAATATCGTTTCATTTTCTGGATCTTCGTGCATGCTTTGGAAGACATATAGGTCCATCACCCCCAGAGCGAAGAATGCCGCCAAAAGAGTGAAACCTATGCACCACCCAAGCCCCATCGAGGGCTCATCCTTGATGTAGAGACGGAATTCGTAAAGAACTTTTCTGGCAACCAATGGAGCAATGACAAAGACTAGGACGAACCCAGCGAAGAAGACCCAGATTGGCCAATCCAAAGGGCTGGAGGTAACAACGATCTCGAGATCGGATACGATCCGATCCCACATTCGTCCTACCCATGATCCGAAATCGCGAAGTGTCATTCCTCATCTCTACCTTAAGTGGAGATTGTCAGTCACCTATAATCCATGTCGGTGTCCTCGAGCTGCATTGCGGGGTCATCAGGGCTGCTGATATCAGTGGCCGCCTTGACCACTGATGATGCTGATTTCCGTGCGGTGAGGACATCGAGTCAGTCTTTGCACTCCTCACCCGATCCCTTTCCCTTGGAGAGGGCCAAAAGCGCAGCCTCGGTTTTGGGGCCAAATTCGGCTCAGTCTTAGCGGGGTAGGGGGAACGCATAGAAGGCTGAACATGAGTGTTAAGCGCACTTGTGTTTAGTAGGATCACGTTGGTTCAACTTTAGGCGCTGCTATTATGCCATTCACGAGGATCTGGTCCCTGTCGGGCGAGGCATCGCGAATCTTCAGGTTGGTGAGTCCACTGATCCGCAGCCCTGTGATGATCAGCAGCTTGATGATCAGAAGCGTGACGGCAATCTCAGAGGCCGGTGTCGCGTTGTCCGCGCCTCGCGTCGACCGTACAGTGTTCGGGCGGCTACCAGCTTGGAGAACCGTACTGAAAGAGTCTTAATCGATGGGGTGCGGCAACCTTCCTGGGATCCTCATGTAGAGACGGGCGTCGGCAAATGGGGAGGGCAGGGCGCCTAACTCCGTCGCGCAGATGTCGGTGATACAATTATGCGCGTCGCCTCAAGACGCTGCCGGGCATGACAACATTCGAATACATCTGCAAAATTTGGACAAAAGAGCCAGAAAGATTAACTGTCGATCCAACCCATTACATTCTGTGACTGAACACCTAGAAGGCCTCGCGGTAGAGCGCCAGAGCATCCGCTTCGGTCACCTCTACCGGGTTGTTGACCAGCAGCCTAGACTGCAGCATTGCGTCGCGGGCCAACATTGGCAGGCTCTCCTCGGTGACCTGGCAATCGCGCAGGCGACGCGGCGCGCCGGAGCGGTCCATCAGGTCCGCCATGTAGGCAACGAAGGCCGCCGCGCGGGCTTGCACGCCCTCGTCGGAAGGGCCGAGCACAACATCCGCCAGTTCCGCATAGAGCGGCGCGGCGACGCGTATGTTGTAGCGCAGGACCGGCCCCAGCATCAACGCATTGGTTAGCCCGTGCGGCAGGTGGTAGTGACCGCCCAACGGATAGGCCAGCGCATGCACCGCCGCCACAGGGCTGTTGGCAAAGGCCTGACCGGCCAGTGCGGAGCCCAGAAGCATCGCTTCGCGCGCCGCCCGGTTGTCGGGCTGGGTGCAGGCAGTGACGAGGTTCGGTGCCATGAGCCGCATCGCCTCCCGCGCGAAGACATCCGAGAGCGGGTTCTTGAGGTGCTTGCTGGTGAAGGCCTCGATGGCATGGACCATGGCATCAATCCCGGTCGCGGCAGTCTGCACGGCTGGCAGGCCTAGGGTCAGCTCGGCATCCAGCAGCACGCGGTCCGCATAAAGCTGGTGCCCGATGATGCCCATCTTGGTCGTCTCGCCGGTGGTCAGGATGGTGATGTTGGTCATCTCCGATCCCGTGCCCGCTGTGGTAGGGACCTGTACTAACGGCGTGCGTGCGCCCCGGATCTTGCCGATCCCGTACAGATCGGAGAGCTCCTGCGCAGTGACCAGCAGCACCGCCGCCAGCTTGGCAATGTCCATGGACGACCCACCGCCAAGGCCCATCACTAGGTCGGCGCCGGCGGCTTTGCCCTGTTCTACGCAGGCCATCAGGACGGCTTCCGGTGGATCCGCGACGACTTGATCGAAGACTGTGACCGAGAAGCCACTGGCCGCGAGCGAGGCTAGAGCGGGATCCAACGCGCCGCTCTCGTGCAGGAAGCGGTCCGTCACGATCAGCAGGTTGCGTTGGCTGAACCAGCCCGAGAGGGTTTCGCCGACCCGCCGCGCGCCGCCCCAATCCACGTAGATCGAACCAGGGCTGTCGAAGGAGAAAGTTGCAATACCATCTGTCATGTGTCTGTCCTTGGCTTGAAATTGGGCAGGGCGATCAGACCGCACTGCAGAGATATTTCAGTTCGAGGTATTCATCGAGACCATGACGCGAGCCTTCGCGGCCGAGGCCCGATTGCTTGACCCCGCCGAAAGGGGCCACTTCGTTCGAGATCAGCCCCGTGTTGTGTCCCACCATGCCGTATTCCAGCGCCTCGGACACGCGTACGACACGCGCGTGGTCCCGGGTGAAGAAATAGGCCGCAAGGCCGAAGATCGTGTCATTGGCCATGGCGATGGCCTCTTCCTCGGTTTCGAAGCGGAAGACTGGCGCAAGCGGCCCGAAGGTCTCTTCAGTCGCCACTTTCATGCGCGTGGTGACACCCGACAGCACGGCGGGCTCCAGGAAGAGGCCGCCAAGGCGTTTTCCGCCCTGATGAAGCGTAGCGCCCAGGGCCACCGCATCAGAGATATGTGCCTCGACCTTGTCGAGGGCTTTGGCCTCGATCATCGGGCCGATCTCGGTGCCCTCTGCCGTGCCGTCGCCCACCTTCAGTGCGGCTACGCGCGCGCTCAGTTTCTCGACGAAGGCGTCGTGGATGCCCGACTGCACGAGGATGCGGTTGGCGCAGACGCAGGTTTGCCCGGCATTGCGGTACTTGGAGGCCATGGCCCCCTCGACCGCCTTGTCGAGGTCGGCGTCGTCGAAGACGATGAAGGGCGCATTGCCGCCCAGTTCGAGCGAGAGCTTCTTGATGGTATCCGCGCATTGCGCCATCAGCAGCCGCCCCACCTCGGTCGAGCCGGTGAACGATAGCTTGCGGACCACGGGGCTGTCGGTCAGCACCTTGCCAAGCCTGGAGGCCGGGCCTGTCACCACCTGCAGCACGCCCCCGGGAAGGCCTGCATGCTGCGCCAGTTCGGCCAGGGCCGTGGCGGTCAGTGGGGTCAGGTCGGCCGGTCGCAGAATCATCGAACATCCCGCTGCCAATGCCGGGGCTGCCTTGCGGGTGATCATCGCCGCCGGGAAGTTCCAGGGCGTGATCGCCGCAGTAACCCCGATGGGCTGGCGCATCACCGTCAAGCGCTGGTCGCGGTGGGGGGCGGGAATCGTCTCACCATAGACCCGCTTCGCCTCCTCGGCGAACCATTCGACGAAAGAGGTGGCATAGGAGATCTCGCCGCGCGCTTCGTCTAGGGGCTTGCCCTGTTCCAGCGTCATGATCAGGGCCAGGTCGTCGCTATGGGAAAGGATCAGCTCGAACCAGCGACGCAGCACGGCCGCGCGCTCGCGCGCCGCCCAGTGCGCCCAATCCGCCTGGGCTCGTTGTGAGGCCTCGATGACAGCGGGGATTTCCTCCGGAGACATCCGCGGCACCCGACCGACGGTCGTGCCATCCGAGGGGTTGAGGACGGCAATGGTTTCGCCCGAAGCGGCCTGGCACCAAGCGCCGTCGATCAGGCAGGCTTCTCGCAGAAGCGTTGGGGCATTCAGGCGGGTATGTGTGGACATGTGACTTCCTGATAAGATCTGCTGTCGCGGCGTCAAGCGACGGGAAAGGGATTGGCTCTTAGGCCCGCTCACGGGCGGGTTTCTCCGCCTCGCGGTCCCAGGTGTCGGGTGTCACACCCGCCTTGCGAAGCAGGTGTTTCTGCACCTTGCCCGAGGCGGTCTTAGGCAGGTCATCCAGCACCCTGAGGTAGCGCGGCACCATGAAGTGCGGCAGCGCGACAGAAAGGCGTTCGCTGACCGAAACCGGGTCGATCCTCTGCCCTTCGGCGGGGGCAACGACGATCAGAACATCGTCTTCGGTGAACTCCGACGGCACGGCCACGGCGGCGCATTCGCGAATTTCGGGAAGGTTCAGCACCTCGCCTTCCAGCGCGAAGGACGAGATGTTCTCTCCGCGCCGCCGGATCACGTCCTTCAGCCGGTCGACGAAGTAATAGGTGCCGTCCGCGTCGCGGCGGAAGCTGTCGCCCGTGTGGAACCAGCCGTTCCGCATCGCGTCTACTGTGGCGCCGGGATTATTGTAGTAACCCGACATCAGGGCCCAAGGCCGATGCGACCGGATGATCAGCTCGCCGGTTTCGCCATCCCCGAGGGGCATATCGTTCTCATCAACGATCCGCAGCTCGCACCAGGGGCGCGGCTTGCCGGCTATCCCCTTGGTGGTGATACCGGGGCCCGCGCTCATCGGACTGGCAATCTCGGTCATGTTGTAGATCGTCCAGGCCTCGACGCCGAAGCGCTCTGCAAAGAGCGGGCCATCCTCGCCGAAGGGCGTGATGAAGGCGCGGCGCAGCGGGTGGTCGCTATCATTCGTGCTGACAGGGGCCTTCAGGAGGAAGGCGGCCATGACCCCGAGGAGGAGGCAATAGGTCGAGCAGGTTTCACGCACCGCTTGCCAGAAGGTATCGGTTTTGAACTCGCGCATCATCCCGATCGAAAGACCCCGCGCCAGCATGGCATTCACGTAGAGCGTCGAGCCACAGTGGAAGATCGGGCCGCAGATCAGGCAGCGGTCGTCTGCCGCAACCTCGAAGGCATCCGGGCCCATGGTATAGTGCTGGGCATAGGTACTCATCACCCCCTTGGGGTTCCCCGTCGTGCCGGAGGTGTACATGATCGCATGAAGATCCCAGGGCTCGATCGGCTGCGTCAGCTTCAGCGCCTCGGGATCCTCTGCGTGCGGATCGACCAGCGGCGCGATGTCGTAGCCGTCGATGGCGCCGCCCTCGCCCTCAACCACCAGAACGGTCGTCACCTTTCCGCGGTTCACCTCGGCCAACCTCTCGACCAGCGGCGCCTGGACAATGAGGACGGGCGCGTCGGCGTCGGTCAGGATGTATTCCAGCATCTGCCCGCGTGCACCGGTGTTGATCGGGACATAGACCGCGCCGAGGTAGTTGATCGCAAACCAAGTGCACAGAAGGTCGGGGCTGTTGCCCATCAGGCAAAGTACATTGTCGCCACGCCTGACACCGGCCTGGGCCAGCGCGCTGGCCCGCAGCCGCACACGGCGATGCAATTCGCCATAGCTCCACAGCGGCCCGGGCCAGAACTGGACGAAGGGCGCGTCGGGCTGTGTCTCGGCATATCCATCGAGGACATAGCGCAGGACAGATCTTTTCCGATCAAGCGCGGGATCGGCGCTTATAGTGCTGTTCGGAGCCATATCCGTGGAACTCTGGGCCATCTCTTCCTCCTCAAGAAAAGGTCAATATGTGGGCGCGCCGGTGACTGCGCTCTCAATTTTCATATTGCATTGCTGCGACTCGGCGTGCAACATACTTGGTAGTATGTCGCATGACGGCAGAACGACGACAAGGGAAAATAACCAAGATGACAGGTGTTGAAGTCGATATTCAAGACGCGGTCGCGTCAGTGCGATTCGACCGGGGTGGCAAGGCGAATGCGCTGGACTACACGATGATCGACGAGCTTGAGGCCGCTGCGATTGAGCTTTCGCGCAACCCCGACGTCTCTGTTATCGCGCTCGCCGGAACATCAAGCATCTTCGCGGCCGGTGTCGACCTGAAGGACGCCCGCCTGTGGAACCCCGAAGGCAAGGATGTCGCCCGCCACCTGTCGATGAATGCGGGTGTGCGGATGAGCAATGCTTGGCGGCGACTGCCCCAGATCGTCATTGCTGCGCTGGAGGGGCCCGCGATTGGCGGCGGTGCGATCCTCGCGCTCTGTGCCGATTTCCGCGTCATGTCAGAAGAGGCCTACCTGCGCTTTCCCGAGGTCCGTCTCGGCATGACGCTTGGCTGGGGCGGGCTGCCGCTGCTGACTGAGCGGGTTGGCGCCGGACGCGCCAAGCGGATCCTATGCTGTGACGAGACGATCGGCGCCGATGAGGCGCTGGAGCTGGGGCTCGCTGACCGCAAGGTCCCGGCCGGCACCGCATTGGACGCTGCGCGGGCCTGGGCGGCCACGATCTCCGAAAGTCCGGCGATGTCCCTGCGCATGACCAAATCCGCCATTGATGCCCGCGCCCGGAGAAATTGGGCGGAGGGCGCCGAAGGGGATCAGTTTCTTCTGGCCAAACTGCTTGCCGAAGGTGGCAGCACGGCTTGATGCAAGGGCCGGCGCAAAGGGGTGACCGGCCAATCATGCACCGGTATCGGTGCGAAACGGGAGGAGTAATCCAATGACAAAACTGAACAGGGCCGCTCTGGCTTCGCTATTCTCGATTGCGCTTGTCGCGGGGGCGCATGCCGAACCCTACCGGCTCGGCGTTCTCACCGATATGTCCGGGATGAATTTTGACCTTTCAGGCAAGGGCTCGGAAGTTGCCGCGCGGATGGCAGTCGAAGATTTCGGTGGCAAGCTGCTTGGCGAGGACTTGGAGGTGATCGTTGGCGACCACCAGAACAAGCCGGACGTCGGCTCGACACTCGCCCGTCGCTGGATCGACGAACAGAACGTCGTCGCTATAGTTGACCTGCCGACCTCTTCAGTTGCCCTTGCCGTGCAGGAAATCACCCGCCAGAGCGATACCGCGCTGCTGATATCGACCGGCGGCTCCTCCGAGCTGACAGGCGCGTCCTGCTCGCCCTCGACCGCCCAGTGGACCTGGGACACCTATGCGCTGGCGAACGGCACCGGCCGTGCGATGACGCTGGAAGGGGACAAGAACTGGTTCTTCCTGACGGTCGATTACACCTTTGGTCATGCGCTCGAGGCGGATACTTCGGCAGCGGTGGAATCCGCGGGCGGCACGGTCGCCGGCAAGATCATGCACCCGCGCGAGACCTCGGACTTCTCCTCCTACCTGCTGCAAGCCCAGGCCTCGGGGGCGGATGTGATCGCACTTGCGAATTCGTCGGGCGACACGATGACGGCCCTGAAGCAGGCCGAAGAGTTCGGCATCACCGCCGCCGGTCAGGATATCGCAGGCATGCTGCTGTTCCTGACCGACGTGCACGGCGTCGGCCTTGAAATCGCGCAGAACCTGAAGCTGACCACCGCTTTCTACTGGGACATGAACGATGACACCCGCGCCTGGTCGCAACGCTTTGCCGACCGCATGGACGGCAAGATGCCGACCATGGTGCACGCCGGCGTCTATTCGGCGGTCATGAACTACCTCAAGGCGGCCGAGGCCTCCGGCCAGGCAACCAGCGGGTCGCAGGTCATGGAGACTATGCGCGGCATGGATATCGACGATTTCTTCAACCAGAACGCCTACCTGCGCAAGGACGGCCGCGTGGTGCACGACATGTACCTCGTGCAGGTCAAGACCCCCGAGGAATCGAAGGGCCCCTGGGACTACTACAAGGTGCTGCGCACCATCCCGGGTGACGAGGCCTTCCGGCCGATTGAGCAGAGCGCCTGCCCGCTCCTCGGCGACTGAAGGTGACCCCATGACGATGGCTAACGTTCCGGCGCGACCAGCGCCGGCCGGGCCTCGTGCCGCATTGTCGGCACGGGGTCTCAGCAAGACCTTCGGAAATTTCCAGGCGGTGAACAACGTCGACATCGACATTCACCATGGCCGGATTCACGCGCTGATCGGTCCGAATGGTGCGGGCAAGAGCACGGTCTTCAACTTGTTGACCAAGTTCCTGCAGCCGACCAAGGGCAAGATCATGTTCGGCGAGACCGACATCTCCGGCATGGATCCTGCCCATGTGGCACGGCTCGGGGTCGTGCGATCGTTCCAGATTTCCGCGACCTTCGGGGACATGTCGCTGGTCGACAACGTCTGCGTGGCGCTGCAACGGCCCAACCAGCTTGCCGTGCAATTCTGGCGACCGCTTGGCAGCCTGTCACGGCTGCGTCCCCGGGCGATGGATCTGCTAGGGCGTGTCGGGCTTGCCGACATGGCCGATCGGCGTGCCGCGGACCTGTCCTACGGGCGCAAGCGCGCGCTTGAGATCGCCACGACGCTGGCCCTGGATCCCAAGGTGCTGCTCCTGGACGAGCCGCTGGCGGGCATGGGCCAGGAAGACGTTGAAACCATGGCTGGCCTGATCGCCGATGTCGCCCGCGACTGCGCGCTGCTGATGGTGGAACACAACATCAAGGTCGTCGCCGATATCGGTCACGACATCACCGTGCTTCAGCGCGGCGAGATCCTGACCCAGGGCAGCTATGCCGAGGTCAGCGCTGATCCCCAAGTGCGCGAAGCCTACATGGGAGCTGAGGACGATGACTGACGCAGCCGCGACGATCCGCGAAGCCCGCGGCCCCGCGCAACTGAGGGTGCGCGATCTCGAAGCCTGGTACGGCGAGAGCCAGGCGCTCTACGGCGTCCATCTCGACGTTTACCCGGGGGAGACCGTCACGCTTCTGGGCCGCAACGGCGTCGGCAAGACCACGACCCTACGCAGCTTGATGGGCATCTTACGCAAACGCACCGGAGAGATCGAATTCGACCAGCGGTCGATCCTGCGGTTGCCGCTGCATCGGGTCGCCCACGTCGGCATGGGGTTCGTCCCCGAGGAACGTGGTATCTTCGCCTCGCTCACCGTCGAAGAAAACCTGCTGCTGCCGCCGAAGGTGGCCAGCAGCGGCAAGGAAATGTCGCTGGACGAAATCTACACGCTGTTCCCCAACCTGCTGGAGCGACGGCACAGCCCGGGCACCAAGCTTTCCGGCGGCGAGCAGCAGATGCTGGCCATCGCCCGCATCTTGCGCACCGGGGTCAGCACGATCCTTCTCGATGAGCCGACCGAAGGGCTGGCCCCGGTGATCGTGAACCGGATCGGCGAAATGCTGAAAGCGCTGAAGAGCCATGGGCTGAGCGTCCTGCTGGTCGAACAGAATTTCCGTTTCGCGGCCAAGATCGCCGACCACTTCTACGTCATGGATCATGGCGTGATGATCGACAGCTTCGCAGTGGCCGAGCTGCCCGCAAAACGAGAGGCGCTGAACGTGGCGCTAGGAGTTTGATATGACAATGATTCTTGGGATGCCACTGCCGGTGCTCACCGGGCAGCTGCTGATCGGCCTGATCAACGGTTCGTTCTACGCTCTGCTGTCGCTCGGCCTGGCGGTGATCTTCGGGCTGTTGCGCGTGGTGAACTTCGCCCATGGGGCCTTCTACATGTTGGGCGCTTTCACGGCCTGGATGCTGGGGCAGTACCTGGGCATTGGTTTCTGGGGCGCACTGCTGCTGGCCCCGCTCATCGTCGGCATTGTCGGCGCGGTGGTCGAACGGACAATGCTGCGGCGCCTCTACGAGCTCGACCATCTCTATGGGCTGCTGTTCACCTTCGGGCTTGCCCTGCTCCTGGAAGGGCTGCTCCAGCACTTCTTCGGCGCTTCGGGCAAACCCTTCTCCGCTCCGGCCGAGATGAAGGGCGTGGTGCGGACCGATTTCGTGACCATCCCCATCTATCGCGGCTGGGTCGTCATCGCGTCGCTTCTGCTGTGCCTGGGTACCTGGGTACTGATCGAGAAAACCAAGATCGGCTCGTACCTCCGCGCGGCGACCGAGGATGCAACGCTTGTCCAGGCCTTCGGTGTGAACGTACCGCTTCTGCTGACGCTGACTTACGCCTTCGGTTGCGCCCTGGCGGGCATCGCCGGGGTGCTGGCCGCGCCGGTCTTCCAGGTCAGCCCGACGATGGGCTCCAACCTCATCATCATCATCTTCGCGGTGGTCGTGGTCGGCGGCATGGGGTCGATCCTTGGCGCGATTGCCACCGGCTACCTCCTCGGCATTGTCGAGGGAATGACCAAGGTTTTTTACCCCGAGGCCGCGAATATCGCGATCTTCATCATCATGGCCGTGGTTCTGATGCTGCGTCCTGCGGGTCTCTTCGGAAAGGAAAACTGACATGACCGTAGCCAAAGAATACGAGTCGGTCGCCGAAACCCATCGAGCACACCCTGCCCAGCGGATCCTCGTGCTGGCGCTGATCGGCGTGCTCATGCTGCTTCCGCTCTGGTTCTATCCGGTGCTTCTCATGAAGCTGATGTGTTTCGCCCTTTTCGCGTCGGCCTTCAACCTGCTGCTTGGCTACGGAGGGCTGCTGTCCTTCGGCCACGCCGCCTTCTTCGGCGGTGCGGCCTATATCACGGCCCATGCCCTGAAGGTCTGGCAGGTCAACCCCGAGTTCGCCATCCTCGCCGGTGTCGGCGGCGCGCTGTTGCTGGGGCTGGTGATCGGGCTGCTTGCCGTGCGCCGTCAGGGCATCTACTTCGCCATGGTCACGCTGGCCCTGTCGCAGATGTTCTATTTCTTTTGCCTCCAGGCCCCCTTCACTCATGGCGAGGACGGCATCCAAGGCTTCTCCCGCGGCAAACTGTTCGGGGTCATCGACCTCGCCGACAGTACGCCGCTCTACTACTTCGTCGCGGTGGTCTTCGTGGCCAGTCTTTTCGCGATCTGGCGCATCGTGCATTCGCCCTATGGGATGATCCTGCAGGCGATCCGTGAGAACGAGCCGCGCGCGATCTCCCTCGGCTACTCGGTGCAGCGCTACAAGCTGGGGGCCTTCGTCATGTCGGCAGGCTTTGCCGGCCTGGCCGGCAGCCTCAAGGCGCTGCTGTTCCAGTTCGCTACCCTAACCGACGTCAACTGGCACATGTCCGGAGAGGTCATCCTGATGACCCTGCTGGGCGGCATCGGCAGCATTGCCGGGCCGATCGTCGGTGCGGGTCTCGTCGTGACGCTACAGAACTACCTGGCCACCACCGGTGTCCCGGTGACCACGGTTCTGGGCGCGACCTTCATCGTCTGCGTGCTGCTGTTCCGCCGCGGCATCGTGGGGGAGCTGCTCCACCGGCTGCCCGCCTGGAAGCACAAATGAGCGGGCCCGAACTGCCCGCCAGCCGGTTCCGCGTGCCCTCGGACTGGGTCGACTACAATGGCCACATGGGCGACTTCGCTTATGGCATCGCCTTCTCGCGCAGCGTGACAGCGCTGATGGAGGACATCGGACTGGATGAGACCTACCGCGCCGCGGCCCAGGCGACGCTCTACACCTTGGAAATGCGGATCGGCTACCAGCGCGAGTGCCACGAGGGCGATTCGCTTGTCGTCCAGACCCGGGTGCAGGCCGTCGATGCCAAGCGGATGCACCTCTACCAGGAGATGCAGGCTGAGGACGGCCCCCTGCTGGCCTGGTGCGAACAGGTTCTGCTGCATGTGGCGCGCGACAGCGGCACGCCCCGCGCGGCCCCCTTCCCGTCCGCCACCGTGGACCGGTTGGCTGCGCTGGAAGCCCAGCACCACGCTGCCGCTCGGCCGGCCTGGCTGGAGCGGCGCACTGGCCTCGGCTGAAGCAGGCGGTCCTTTCCTGCCCATCAGGACCCGCCCATGGAGACACGGGCGGATCTCATTTTGTCAGAGACCGCAAGGCAAACGGCCGCCGGGGGAACCCGCGGCCGTCTAGTTACTTCGGCGGATGCCGTTTCAGAGCACCTCGAAAAGCCCCGCCGCCCCCATGCCACCGCCGACGCACATGGTGACAACAACAAAGCGCGCGCCACGCCGCTTACCCTCGATCAGTGCATGGCCGACCATCCGCGCGCCCGACATGCCGTAGGGATGTCCGATGGAGATCGCCCCGCCATTGACGTTGAGCAACTCGTTGGGAATGCCCAGCTGATCACGCGAGGGTATGATCTGCGCGGCAAAGGCCTCGTTCAGTTCCCACAGGCCGATATCCTCGACGCTCAGGCCATGGGTGGCCAGCAGTTTACGGACCGCAGGCACCGGGCCCATGCCCATCTCGTCCGGCGAGACGCCCGCGACGGCCATCCCCCGATAGAGCCCCAGCGGCGCCAGCCCGCGACGCTCGGCTTCGACACGCTCCATCAGGACCGCCGCGGAGGCTCCGTCTGAAAGCTGCGAGGCATTGCCTGCAGTAACATGTGCTCCCGAAGCAATCTGCTGACCGTCCCTGAACACCGGCGAAAGGCCTGAGAGACCTTCTAGCGTGGTACCGGGACGGTTGCCCTCATCCTTGGCCAGCGTCACCTCCTGCATTGAAGTCTCGCCCGTGGCCCGGTCCGTGACCTGCATCACCGTAGTGATCGACACGATCTCGTCGTCGAACTTGCCCGCGGCCTGTGCGTCGGCGGTGCGCTGCTGCGACTGCAGGGCGTAGGCATCCTGATCCGCGCGGCTGATGCCATTGCGATACGCGACGATCTCGGCCGTCTCGACCATCGACATGTAGGTCGCGGGCAGGTTCTCGGACAGCCACGGGTCGTGCCAGTGGCGCGTGTTCATCTCGGGGGTTTGCACAAGCGAGATCTGTTCGACGCCGCCGCCGATGGTCACCGTCATGCCATCAGAAATGATCTGCTTCGCGGCGATGGCGACCGCCATCAGCCCCGAGGCGCATTGACGGTCGACGCTTTGTCCGGGGACCGAAACGGGGAGGCCTGCGCGCAGCAGGCCGGTGCGCGCGATGTTCATATGCGTGGTGCCCTGCTGCAGGGCGGCCCCTACGATGACATCCTCGACTTCGCCCGACTCGACTCCCGCGCGGGCCACGGCGTGCGCGATGGCATGACCAATGAGACGGGGCGCTGTGGTGGCGTTGAACGCTCCGCGATAGGCCTTTCCGATCGGCGTGCGGGCGGTCGAGACGATAACGGCTTCCCTCATTTTGGGGTCTCCTCTTTGTCGGTGGCGGGATTGCAGAACAGCGCGTCGGCACAGGCCCGCAGCGCGGGGGTCAGGGGCGCCGGTCGGCGGGAGTCTCGGTCGACATAGACGTGCACGAATTGCCCCCGCGCGGCACAGGCACCGTCGGCCAGGTCGAAGAGACCGAAGCCCCAGGTCAGGCTGGTCCTTCCGATGGCTTCAATCCGTACCCCGACACTAAGTTCCGCGGGAAAGGTGATCTCGCGGAAGAACTGAGCCCCGTTTCGCACCACGAGCCCGATCGGCCCCTCGGCAGTCGCTGAAAGCTCGAGGGCACCGTGCTCCAGCAAGGCTACATTCATCGCCGTGTCGAAATACCCGAGGTAGACGACGTTATTGACGTGACCATAGACATCGGAATCAGCCCATTGCGGAGCAGTTGCGTGATGCCAACCATAGGCATCATGCGATAGCGGTTCGAGACGCTCCGACATGACGTCAGCCTTTCGTCGCCAGCGCGGCGCGGGCATTGGCAATAATCCGGTCGACATGGTCGAGCCCGGCCATCACCTCGATCTGCCTGTCGAGAGTGGCGATCTCCTCGAAGCGCTCACCGACGGTATCGGGCGTGAAATCGGTGCCTGCAAAGCACACGCCCTGGCTTTCGACCAGCGCAAGCCGGGACACAGTGCCCGCCCCGGCCAGCAATGCGGTGCGCGAGGGCGCGTCACGGCTGACCAGCCAGACCGCCGCCGGCGAAACCAGTTCGGGCGTCAGGAGCTCCAGCATCGTCGGGTCCATCATGTCGTCGGTCATGCGGGTCGCCGCCGTGGGAAGGATGGCGTTCAGGTGGATCCCATATTTCGCGCCTTCGAAATGCAGCACGTTCATCAGACCGAGCACCCCCATCTTCGCGGCGCCGTAGTTCGCCTGGCCGAAGTTGCCATAGCTGCCGGAGGTCGAGGAGGTGACGAGGATACGGCCATAGGCCTGCTCGCGCATCTTGGCCCATACCGCCTTGGTGGCGACCGCAGTGCCTAGGAGGTGCACGTCGACGACTCGGCGGAAATCATCGATCTCCATCTTCGCGAAGCTCTTGTCGCGCAGAATGCCAGCGTTGTTGATCAGAACGTCGATCCGCCCGAAAGCTGACAGCGTCTGTTCCACCAGCGCGGCCATGTCGGCCTCGGAGGTGACGTTTCCGGCATTAGCGATGGCCCGGCCGCCCTCGGCCGTGATTTCGCGCACGACGGCCTCACTGGCCTCGGTGTTGCCACCGCTCCCATCTCTGCCGCCGCCAAAGTCGTTCACCACGACCGCCGCACCGTGACGGGCCAGCATGAGGGCGTGGGAGCGGCCCAGACCGCCGCCCGCGCCAGTGACAATCGCGACTTGGTCCTTGAATGAAACCGGCATGTTGATATCCTCCGAGCCGTTGATCCTCGCAAATTTTCCAGATGGGCTCGCGCCCTGCCTGCGGCGCCTCAGCCGCCGACGATCAGCACAAGCCAGTCCGCAGCAAGCGCCGGGCGGTCGCTGCCCTCGATTTCGACGCTGACGGAATAGCGCCGCAGCAGCCCGCTCGCTTTCGGGGTTTCGGCTGCCAGCGTGAAGTGTCCGCGCAGGCGTGCCCCGACCGACACCGGCGCAAGTAAGCGTACCTTGTCGAAGCCGTAGTTCACCTCGACGGCGCCCGGGGCCGCCGCAGGCAACGCGCTGCGGGTAAAGGCAGTCAGCAGCGAGAGTAAATAGAAGCCATGCACGATGGTGCCGCCATAAGCGGTTTCGGCCCGGGCCCGTTCAGGGTCGACGTGGATGAACTGGTGGTCGTCGATGGCATCGGCGAAGCGATCGACCATCGGCTGATCGATCAGGGTCCAGTCTGAGACGAACGGGGCTGGCGCATCTTGCATTTCGGGCTCCTTGAAACTGTCTCTTTGAGTTGCAACATACTCCGTAGTATGCAACAATCCAACTGTCCAGACCTGATGCGGAATGCAAAGAAAGATAATGGCCTGATTTCGTGATCCGGCTTATGGAATGGACGTCGGGAATCTGAAGACTTTACTGGAGGGCCCAGAGTGGCGAACCAAGATATTCACCGTGAATGGGCATCAAGGATTCGCGGCCAGGAGGGCTCGGAGCCTCTCGCCGAAAGCGTTGTTGAAATCTTGGATTGCGCCGCACTGTGCTTTACCGAGACAGGTTTCCAAGGCACGAGTATCGACGATGTCGCCCGCCGCCTTGGCGCGACCAAGGGGCGTATTTATCACTATTTTCGCTCCAAGACCGATCTCTTCTTTGAGGTGCATCGCGAGGGTATGAAGCGCCTGATGGGTGCGGTGATCGAAGCGAAGTCCGCTGGGGGAACCGGGCGTGAAACGCTGCAGCGCATGGTCGAGGCTCATGCCCTAACGATGATGCAGAATGTCGCCTACGAGGCCGTTGTCGTGCAGGGGGTCCACCTGCACCGGCTCAGCGCCACCACCCCCGAGCAGCGCGTCATCCTGGATGAGCTGATGGACGTCCGGCACCGTTTCGAGCAGATGTTCGTCGAGGTCTTCGAAGCTGCCCAGGCCGATGGCAGCGCGCGCCAGGATGCCGATACCTCACTGGCGGTGAAGGGCATGTTGGGGGCCGTAAACTGGATGGCAATCTGGTATCGTCCGCGTCAGGACGATAGCTTGGAGACCCAGCAGGCGATGGCCCGCAACTTGGCCAAGTTGCAGGTCGAAGGGATCGGCTAATTTATTGGTCGCCAGGTTGAAGGAACTGTGGTGTTAATTTTCCCTATGAATGCAGTATCTGTCGACGGTGGAGTGAAATTCAGCCATTGTGGCAGCATTGATTGTAGACACCGGCCAGCGGCGTAGCCGCCCTTGTCTAGTCCGGCCACGCGGCGTTGCGCCGGAAACAAAAGAGCCTTTTGAAAATCGTTACCGACGACGGAATACGGGAGGCTTCACCATAGGGCCGCTGACGTTTTGAGATGTTGCATCCAGTCAATACCGATTGTGAAAAGTACTGAAAGCAAGTTCACAAAATAACACCAAAGCGACCCCAGCACGCGGTAGAAACCCAACATAATTACACTTTAACTAAGCCGCGCACCGTTCGAATAACTTATACCAGTTCAAACAGGTAATTACTTTCCCTTGTAGGATCCTTTTGTGAATCCCCTGCCTTTTCGACCGATCGTACCTCTTCCGGATCCATGCGGAACGCGGTTCTCGGCACACGATGTGACAATCAATGCAAGAGCCGCCAACGGTCCAAGGGTTATCAGGGAACGCCGCGCTGCCTGAACTGGGATGTTATTCTCAACTGCATCTCGCATACCGCTCTCCTGATACTCGTTCGTTTGGCTAACTTCAGGTCACACTGTTGAGCCGAAAAGCGACCAGATCAAGTGTCACTTTGCAAGGCGCTCAAGAACAGACCAATCATCCCATGCGAAAATGTCAGCCTGAATTCTTTCTACAGCTTTCTTTCTATCATGCTCCCGAAGCATAATGTCTTCTGCGTGATTTTCTCCAAAGAGAGTGAGGTACGTGGTCATAAAGCCATTAATGCCTTTACCAGGAAGTTTCTCACGCCCGCGAACGACCAACGCTTCTATAGGAGGCAATTTAGCATTCCTGCCGCTTACAGTTGAGCTCCCGTCCTCAGCTTCCTTCCGAATTTCTTCGATAACATCTCCGACTATGCCAAGAGGCTTTCCGTATTTTTGCAAAGTACCTGCGCTTTTCCGGGTCGGATCCAGCCTCCGCAACTCGCTATCCAGATCCTTATATGAGATGATCTCCCCCTTTTTAGCGCGATCAATGAGTATAGGAATTGCCTCACGCGCTGTAGCCGCGCTCCATGTCCCCTCATGAAGCTGCGAACCAAGCCGAAAGTACTCGAAGACTGCTGGGTCCTCTTCAAACTCTTCATCCATGCAATCAAAACAATAGGTCAACCACTGTGGGTATTCCTCTTCGTCGAGAGCAGCAGCAAGGTAAGCGGGTTCGACATCCAGCCAAAAGGCAGCTTGCGTAATCGTCAGGCCATAACGTTTGAGTTCTTCGGTCATAGGAAAACCTACCTCTAATGTGTGATTTACAGCTAATGCTAAGCAAACTAGCTCTAGTTGCAATAATTCTTCAAGTTGTTTCTAGTACATGAATAGATAGCTTTTACCTAAGTGGTAGAAGTGAGCTCTTTTCCAAGATTCCTACCAAGTGCGATACCGGGGCAAACCGAACACTAGATGTTAGTTCGCCGAAGCTTTCTCCTTGGATCTGACAGGCAATGGGGGCCATCTCACAGGGACGCCTGTTAACACTATGACTAATACTGTTAAGTGGCTGCTCTCTCCGGTTGCCCCTTAATGCTGTTCCAGGGCCGAACTGAACTTGGTTATTTAACGGAATTCCTGTAATCTGTTAAATATGAGTGAAATGCGCCTCTATGACAGGTCCGGAAATCGGCTGTATCTCAACGCTGAAGAGCGGGCTGCCTTCCTTACCGCGGCCAGACGGCAACCCGCCCGCGATCGGACGCTCTGCGAAGTGCTGCATTGGACTGGCTGTCGGCCATCTGAGCTTTTGGAGATTACGCCAGCGAGGATCGATCTATCGGGAGGGGCGATCGCGATCCGGTCTTTGAAAAAGCGCAAGGATGCGACTGGCGAGCAGAAGATGCTGTTTCGCACCATCCCTGTGCCGGCTGAATTGCTCGATACGTTGAACACCGCGCATGGGATCCGCGAAGCGCAGCGATCACGTCGCAAAACTGCGGTACCTATCTGGCCGCTGAGCCGCGTTCGGGTCTGGCAGATTGTCAAAAGGGTCATGATTGAAGCTGGGATCCCCAACGCACCGTATCGATCACCGAAAGGTCTCCGGCACGGGTTTGGCGTGCATGCGACTGTGCAAGGTGTCCCCCTGCACATGTTGCAGCGTTGGCTTGGCCATGCGCAACTCTCAACAACGGCGATCTATGCTGATGCTGTTGGCAAGGAAGAGCAGAATATCGCAGCTAGGATGTGGAAATGACAATATTAACATAAGCTTATATGTAAATAGTAAAGTTAACATAACTCCAAAACGGGGATTTAGCCGCGGTTAAATCCCCATGTTCGCGGAAACAGGGCGCGAACGAAATATTTCCTTTCAAACATAAAACCGTGGTGTAACGCTGACGGTGAAGTGCGTCTGTTTGTTAACTTAAGCATCAGCGCAGGGCCTAAGTGTCGAGTTAACTACTGCAGTGACCGCGACTGGTGGAATACGGCCTGCACTTCCCCTGCTTGGATATGGCACTCGGGGCGGCAAGCCCTCTACATTCCGATGCACCCATTTAAATGAGAATCCGGTAGCAACCTTTGCAATCCGACTGCCGTTCACCCGTTCACACCGAACCACGCGGCTAAACGAGAAGGTCGAGTTTACCGCGGTAAACTCGACCTTCCCTAGCACCAAAGGCTAGTTTTAGCTGACCGTGAAACGGAGCCCATCACCGCTTCAGGGATGACCGGTTGTGAATTTCGAGAGGAGAGGTTCAGCACTCAATTATTGCGCAGGCTTAAGCATCAATACGATCTTGCATTGAGATGATAGATTCCGCGGATTCACATTTACGCCGTAGCCGCGTATCAGCGAAAAATCTTATCTACCGTACTTGAAACCCAGATTCTCGATCATAATCTAATGAGTGACACGGAGTGAAAACTCCTCGGGACCCGCCATTAGAGAGCGGCATCCTTAAAGGTTATCGTTGACGCGAAATAAGAGGGTGAGCCCCAGTGCTGAAGCTGCATATGCAGCAGGCAGCAGAGGGCAAGCCGCCGGCCATGTAGTCGGAAGCGATGATCCTGTGTTCAAACAACTACCATCCCTTTCAGCTGTGCATGCCGTTCCCCTGACCTTGCTTTGAGGACGCACATGACAAAGTACGCAACGATTGCAGCAGCCGCGCGCCGCTGGGATGTGAATCGCGCAACGGCGCGGGCTGCAATCCAATCATCAGGCATTGAGGCTTCTGCTCTCCATGCATCTCCGCGATATGAATGGTCGGACCTGCTGCACAAGATTGAAGGCTGGCCCCTCGAAATCACCGAGTACATCGACGAATCCGCGGTGTTGTCTTGCGCAACCGATTTGGCAGATCGGCTGGGCGTAACCCCACAGACAATTCGCAACTACGGCAAGAGTGGTCGGATCAAAGCGATCCGGATCGCCTCTCGTGCTGTGCGCTATGCCCTCAATTCCGCAGTCGAACACCAGGGTGAGGGAAAAAGTGAGGGTTGCTGTAAAAGGTGAGGATCATGCAAAAAGTGAGGTATACACTACATCAAGTTGTTTTTCGAAATACGCTGTATTGTCGACCTCACCTAAAAAATAATTCATATTTTTTATTGACTTGGAGATAAGTATAATGGCTACCCTGAATTCCATGGAAAACATGGCACAAGTGATCCACTGGATCGAGACTGACACCCCCTTCACCCCGGCCTTCCAGAAGAAGGTCTTAGGGTCCGTGCGCAAGATGGTACGGCTCCCCCATTACGGCGTGCCATTGGATCAGATCCCAGCGGACCTACAGGCCTTCGACAAAGTCTGGGGCCGCGGGCCTGTGCGTGGCCTTCCCGGGGGATTCAAATCCAAAGGCTCTTTTACGGACTGGCGTTCTCAAGTGCGCTCCGCCTTGACCAAGGCCCTCGAGGTTGTGCCGGCTGTCCGTGACGTGCAAATCGAAGATGATTGGGCCCTGTTGACTGATGATCTTCTGAAAGCAGATGTGCCTCCCAAAAAGTTGATCCCGGTATCTGTCTTGGCGAATGCCGCCCGCGATGTCGCCATCACACCTGTGATGGTATCTCGGGAGTGGCTGCAGAAACTCGTCGATACAAGTGACACCGCTGGCCGGTATCGGGCCATCCAGGCTGCTGTGAAGCTGATCGGTAAATATCGGGATGCGACATCAATTGCCGTGTCCCCGGTATTCGATATGGATATTCATAAGTCACGCGCTCATTGTGTCCGCGCAGAACTTCCCCCCGCCCTGAGGGCGGAAGTCAAAAAATGGCGTGCGCAGCGTGTGGTGGGTGAGCCACGTGGTCACCGCGACAAGCCCAAGGGCGCTTGCTCAGCCAAACGCTCAGATCAGGTCCTTCAGGGAGTCACATACGTCTACACCGCGATGCTTGAAGCCGAGTTGGTACAAACAGTTGATGCTTGCAAAAGCGATTATCTGAGGCGCCCTGAGCTCTTGGAAGAGGTGATTGAGCGGGAGCTGGAAGGTAAGAACCCATGGAAGAAACTGCAGCCTACAACTCTTTTCGAGTACCTTAACAACTGGAAACTGTTCATCAAAGGGTGTGGGCACGATACTACCCTACTAACCGAGCTGATGCGGGAGTACTCCGCCTTCGAAAATGTAAAATCCATGGCCTCGGGACGCCGTTCATGGTGCGAAAAGTTCCTTCACGACTATCACAAAAAGAGTGCATTCCTCAGCTTGCCAGGCCGTCTGTTTGAAGAAGCCCAACAGGCTATGAAGGGGTATGAGACCGCCTCGCATCACAGAAAGCAGTCAGCCATTGCTCTTAGCCTAGCCGCATGTGCAGCAGCGATCTGGACATCCCTGCCGCTACGGATCTCGACCCTGCTAAACCTGACGTACGGTGGGCCGAACGCAGATGTGCAGATTCATGGGGCCCGGCGGGGGATTGTTGTCACAACCCAAGCAAAAAACGTCAAGAATGACTACATCCATCGTTGCATTCATCTGACACCAAAACAGGGGGGAGATCCCCGCAAGATCGTCGAGTGGTTTGTCCAGGATGTTCGCCCTCTTCTTCTGGAGGAGCATGTTGCGCCACATAAGTGTCGCGATGACCTGCTGTTCGGAGGCATCTCTTATGCCCGTCTCAGCGGTATCTGGCGGCAAGTCACACTTGAAGCTGGCGTGCCCATGACGCCACACCAAGTCCGTCACGCTTTGGCAACTCTGATGGCCAACCAAAAAAACGCGGATTATTCGATTATCGCTGCCTTGCTGGGCGATACGGAGGCGACTGTCCGGAAAAATTACGTATTCGTCGACCAAGCGAGGCTGCATGCGGAGGGCCAGGAACTTTTGGCTCAGATTCAGGGCCACCTGCTGATGAAAGGAGCCGCATGATGCCCGTGCGCAAAGCCCTGCCCTTCGATCAGTTTCCGCGTGAATTCAAACGCGCCGTCAGGCGTCTGGAAACACCGAAGCGCGGGCGCCGTCGGTATTCCAAAACTACCATCAAAAGCACAATCCAAGGTGTTGGACAGTACCTTGCAGCAGTGCAACAGGCAGGATTGGAGTTAGAAATCTCTCACGAAGGCTTAAGCGCGTTTATCGACAATCTGGATGGCCGCGCGCTCCGCAGCAGCACCCGTTTAACATATCTGTCGGCGGTACAAGCTATCGCTAAGGAGGTAGAGTATCCCGCCGAGAAACGCCGTCTTATTCTTGAGGACTGCGAGATTTACCGGGGCGAGATGAAGGCTGAGGTTCCCACAAAAGTAAGGAAGCTGGCCGCCAATCCGATTACTCTGCGGGACATCGCAAAGGCAGCGGTCAAGTGGCGTCGAAACGCTCAAGGCACAACCAATGAAAACAAGCGCCGGACGTATTTCCAGCGGTCCGCATTCCTGGCTCTCATGAGCATGATGCCCCTTCGCCTTAGCGACGCGAACGCCCTCGAAATTGGTACTCACCTCCAGCGCCGGGAAAACAGATGGTTTTTGCGTATTGAGTCCAGCAAGTCCCAGTTCCGGCACAACGGGCCGCTGCATCATAGTCTGACGCCCTACCTCGATGACTTGCTGCTCTATGGTGAGAAAGGGCTGTGCCAGATGCGCTACATGGAACGCACGGGTACGCGTTTGTTTGGCAACCACATGCATGAGCCGCTTTCTTCAAGAACACTTGCAGCAGGGTTCAAAGTAGCCACCGGCCATTCTCCGCACATCGTAAGGACCTTGGTTCATGATGCGATGGCGCCATATGGGGCCTATGGCGGCGATGTCGCCCGTGTCCTGTGCGGACAGGTGAGTATTCAGATCGGTAAGATCTATGAGGTACATGGTGAGCGGTTTCGGGCACAGAAAGCGCAGGAAATTTTGGCGGAGATTCAAAAAGGGCTGAAGGTAGCTATGCTGGCCCGGACAGATCAATGGAACTCGATCAATCATTAGCCTTTAACCCAGTGGCGGATGGAATATGCATCTTACTTTCATAGCTTTGAGGAGGATGGTCAATAAGAACGATCAAGTTTAGTGTCCAACGAAACAATTCATCCGGGCAGCTTCGAAAGAGTGGTTCTGCACATTTGTAAGACCTACTCTGCCAGACCGCTTCCTAGCGGACATGCCCCTTCAGATATAACAAGAAGAATATGACCGAAGCACAAAAACAGCGCCTCGAGCGGCAACTATGGAATATCGCGAATGAGCTACGCGGGAAAATGGATGCGGACGAGTTCCGCGACTACATTCTCGGCTTCATCTTCTACAAGTACCTTTCCGAAAAGCAGTATCTCTTCGCGAACAAGTTGCTCGAGACTGAAGAGGTCAAGGACTATGCACTGGTCACTGACACCAACGATCTTGAAGCCATCCACGAAGAGAGTCTCGAAAAACTCGGATACTTCCTGAGGCCTGAAGAACTCTTCAGCGCGATTGCCAAGCGGGGGAACGTGAAAGTTGATGAGGATGACGAAGAGACTGCAGGCAATTTCATCCTCGAGGATCTCCAGGGAATCTTGAACGCCATCGAGCAAAGCACGATGGGGAACGAGAGCGAGGAAGATTTCAATAAGCTTTTTGAGGATATCGACCTTGCCAGCACCAAGCTCGGACGCTCACCATCGGCACGAAATACGCTCATAGCGAAAGTGCTTGCCCATCTAGATCAAATCGACTTCCGCCTCGGCGAAGTGGACGCTGACGTACTGGGAGATGCCTACGAGTATCTAATCGCGCAATTTGCCAGCGGAGCCGGGAAGAAAGCCGGAGAGTTCTACACGCCCCAACAAGTCAGCCGCATCCTAGCGAAAATCGTGACCCTGGCGAAATCTAAAATCAAATCAGCTTATGATCCGACATGTGGGTCTGGCTCGTTGTTGCTGCGCATCGCGAAAGAGGCCGAGGTCGGTGAGTTCTTCGGGCAAGAACTCAACCGTACCACCTACAACCTCGCGCGAATGAACATGATCCTGCACGATGTGCATTTCAGCCGCTTCGACATCCAGCAGGAAGACACGCTTGAAGAACCGCAACACCTCATGGAGCGATTTGAGGCCGTGGTGGCCAACCCGCCCTTCTCGGCCAAATGGAAAAGTTCCAGCAACCCGCTGAATGAAACCGACGATCGCTTCAGCATCTATGGCAAGATGGCACCGGCGTCGAAAGCCGACTTTGCCTTTGTGCAGCACATGATCCACCAGCTGGCGGACAATGGCACGGCTGCGATTGTTCTGCCCCATGGCGTATTGTTCCGAGGCGCTGCTGAGGGGGTGATCCGAAAATACATCATTAAGTGTTGATTGTCACTGAGAACTGACCCGGTATTTTCACCGAGATTTGACCCACCCTCAGTTATGCGTCGTGGTCTATGATGCGGTCAATGTTTTGGCCTCCTTTGCAGTTTTCTTTGCTGCCTCAGAA
>Ga0207906_1000146_pt1 | contig 47732 bp, 45 predicted proteins | sample LinPmetageLP37_FD_184050 | JGI IMG/M metagenome (GOLD analysis project Ga0207906, IMG submission 184050) | Marine viral communities from the Pacific Ocean - LP-37 (SPAdes) | ecosystem: Environmental > Aquatic > Marine > Oceanic | place: Pacific Ocean | collected 2010-06-16 | reverse complement strand
CGCGATGGCTCTGGGCTTACAATAACGAGCGACCAAATATGGCGCTCGGTGGCATCACTCCCATGCAGAAGCTCCGTATGGCCGCTTAACTCCGCTTTTAACTGGCGTTAAAAATGGGGGGATTACCGGAGCTACACCTCAGGTCCGCAAGATCCCGAAGGCGAACTTCGGATCCATGAATACTCCGCTTAGCGCCGAGTTGAATCTCAGAGCGGATAAGAAGCGTCGGGAGGGTTACTACGACGATCCTTCTTTTGACTCGATGGATGGGCTGGGCCAATCGACCCAGGTGTCCCCGGAGCCTTTCAAACGTGAGAGCGTCATGGCCGCACTTGAAGACGACGGCGGACCAGATTGGTTCTTCTGGCCATCAACCACTGCTCGAACCGTCCGGATCGACCAGTTCGAAAAGCAGATAAAACGCTGTTTTCCAGAGCTGAGTACAACCATTCGGAACGCTAGAGTGGCGTTGATTCTCTCGTCCTTTTTGGACGACACGCTGCCGATGCGTGTTAAACCTGGCCGCGCCAGCTGAACGCGTAACAAGACCAGCATCAACTCGCCCGTCGGGACGGTACACGCCCCTGACGGGGTTGGTGTATCTCCTCGACGGGTTTTTTCCCTGATCAGGAGATATAGCAATGACCACACAGCGTTTTTCAGTTCGTCATACCTTTGGCATCGACGCCCCAGCATCTGTTCAAGTTTTGGGTTTCGACCAGCCGACGCAGTTCACACCGGCCCTGGACAGCACCTACAAATTCCGCAAGGAGCTTGTGTCTGATGTGCTGGCCTGGATGCAGGTCGGTCAAGAACCGCTCTACCTGACTGGCCCCACGGGCTCTGGCAAGTCGAGCATCATCCGCCAGATTGCGGCCCGTCTGAATCAGTCGGTTCAGGCCGTGACGGCTCACTCTAGGCTTGAAACCCCGGAGCTGATCGGACATCACACGCTCATCGATGGTGACATGGTGTTTGTTGATGGTCCGCTTACGACCGCCATGCGTTACGGGCATCTGTTTTTGCTCGATGAGATTGATCTGTTGGATCCGGCCACTGCGGCAGGGTTCAATGGCATTCTCGAGGGAGAGCCTCTGGTAATCCCTGAAAACGGCGGTGAGGTAGTCGTTCCGCATCCCGATTTTCGCTTCGTTGCCACGGGCAACACAGCGGGCTCGGGTGACCGCAATGGCATGTACCAGGGCACCATTCGTCAGAACATGGCGTTCATGGATCGCTTCTGGATCTGCCAGGTTGGCTATCCCGACGTTGAGTCCGAGCAATCGATTCTCGAGCAGGTGGCGGGCAGTCTGCCTGAGATCGTGCGTAACAGCATGATCGAGGTGGCCAATTCGGTGCGAAGTGCGTTCATGGATGACGGCAGCGGTGACGTTCCGCCGCTCGACGTCACCATGTCCACGCGAACACTGGTTCGCTGGGCACGTTTGACGCACTTCTTCCGTGGGCTGCGACGCCAGGGTATAGACCCTACCAAGCACGCTCTGGATCGGTCGCTGGCCTTCAAGGCGAACCCCGAAACCCGTGAAGCGCTGCATGAAATCATGCAGCGTCATATGGGTGACGACGGTTCGAGCTCGTAATGAGCTTGGTCAAACTGGCACGTCAGTCGCCCTCCCAGACCGAAGTGGTCTGGGAGGGCAGGGCTGACACAGAGAAGAATCAGCTCGTCATTCACTATGGCAAGCGTGGCGGCACCCTTCGCATGAAGGTCGTGCCGAATTCATGTTTCACAGAGTTCAATGCTGAACTCGAGCTCGAGTATCGAGCGACCAAGAAACGTGAGACCGGTTATGTGGATGAGATCGATAGCGACTCATCGCCGCAACCATCGGCGCCTGCCACTGAGAGCCCCTGGCCGACGCTGTATGCAGCGCCACTGGAGGCGTTAAAGCAGCGTCGCAAGGAGACGGTCAAGAGCGAACGCAGTGTCGCGCAGAGCGTGATGACGGCGTTTGAGCTGAACATTCCACCGGAATGGTCGGATCGACCGCGTGTGATTGAGCCCGGCAACGATTATGCGTTGCCGATGCTTGTTTACGCGTTGGGCGCTTGCCGTGGTGGGGCGATTGGGTTGGCAGACGATACAGGCAAGGAGATCTCGCCGGTTCGGTTTGCCGAGCATGTGGGTCTTGCAGAGCTTGACCCGCGGGTTCCGGCTCTGATGTCTGATCTCGGTCTTGTCTCAGTCCGTCAGGCAATGGCGATTGCTGAGCCGGACACGGCCGATGCCCAGGAAAGCGAGTGGTTCTTCTAGGACTACACACCTGCCGTTTCAGGTGAAGACCAATGCTTCGCCGGAACGGCGGCGGTGCAACTAATCTACCCAGCCGGGGATATTCCCCGGCGCGGGGATGCTCCGGCGCCAAAGCGAGGAGGTTCCCCATGAGCCATCAAAGAGAATGCCTGCCGTTGAGCCGGCCGTTGTACGAGGCTGCGCGACGATATGTCCGTCCAGCGATTCGCAGCAAGCGTCGATATACCGACGTTTGCAACTGTCTTGAGATGTTCCCCGAACAATCAGCCTGGCGTCAGGCGGTTTCGATGGTCTGCGTGGCCTACAACATCCAGGTCAAGCCCACCCCCAGTGCGAAAGAGCACTGACGGGACTAACCACGCCGGCTCACGCCGGCGTTTTTTGCGAGTGCTTGTGCTACGAGCCATCGCAAAAGACCGGTTACCAGAATCAGCCCAGTATTGGCGATCGTGCCGATGAGAACAGTTGCAGAAAAGTGGCCGCGCTCTAGGCTTGAGATTCATGGGTCAGAACAACTTGGGGAATCGCAATGCCCGTCAATATTCTGCTTATTGTTGCCGTGTTGGTCTTCGTTTTCGTGGCGATGGGACTATTCATTCAGGCGGCTGGCAATGGCAAGGCAAAGGCATCCGATACCCCATATCGCAAATGCCCGCATTTGATGAGTGCCGCCGAGCAGCGGTTCTTTGCCGCGCTCCGCGAAGCTGACGACGATACCCACTGGCTGTTCACGAAAGTTCGCCTGGCTGACCTGGTTACAACCGTCAGAGGTCTCGATAAATCGGCCCGGCAGACGGCGTTCAACAAGATCAAAGCCAAGCACGCAGACTTTGTGCTGTGCGATCCACAGACATTGGTGCCGGTCCTGGTCGTTGAACTGGACGATGCGAGCCATAACGCGAAGTCACGCCGCCAGCGGGACGACTTTGTGGACCGTGTGTATCAGGCCGCAGAGCTGCCTATTCTCCACGTTAAAGCGAAGGCGTCGTATGACATCGCAGAGCTGAGTCGTGCGATCGAGCGGCTGCTTTCGGTCGCCAGACAGCCTGTTATCGATCAGCACGCGCAGTCACAGGGGCTTGAGCGCCCGGACAGCGGCGTGGGCTGGCTCAGAAGTGGCAGAGGTGCCAAGCCGCCTACGCGCATCGCAGGAATCGACGAAAAAGCAACAAAATAGGCCTTTCGCTAGCGCCGAGATGTGCATAAAAGCGCGAGGATAGAGCACGTCTAAGAGTCTCTCTCGTCCGTTTTTGGACGACACGCTGCCAACGCGTGTAAATCCTGGCCGCGATAGCTGATCGCGTAACAAGACCAGCATTCAATCGACCCTCTGGGGATGTCTCATCCCCGACGGGGATGGTTGCGTCCTTGGGGTGGTTTTACCACTCAAGACTCGCGCCCTGAGATCTATTCGATCCGGGTTCCGCGTGTTCATCCAAGGAAGTGTCCATGCAAACTCAAACCTTAGAAAAAGTCGTCGCCATCCACCCTGAAATTCGGTTGTGGTCGGGACGCAAGCGTCTGCGTCGTGAGGATCTGAGAAAGATTACCGGCGATCAGCTCCCACCCGAAGATCTTGCGTCGCTGGGTTCCAAGCGAATCTGTAACCCCAAGGATGTTGCTGTCTTCGAGCGCATCAAGCGTCGTGTCGAACGGGACTGTCAGGAAGTTGGCATTCGGTTTTTGGGTGGTTATGCCATTCCCGAGGACCGGATGGAAGAGCTGCTCAAGCGGATTCGGCTTAACGAGACGCAGTTCAATGTCGAACGGAGCAACTTTCTCGCGCGCTACCAGCAAGCGGTGAGTGACTGGATCACCGCACACCCGCAATGGGGTGACGTGATTCAGCGTTCGGTGTCGCCACAGAGCGATGTCGAGCGTCAGCTGCGTTTTGACTATCAGGTCTTTCGCGTGCAGCCGGCAGATGAGTGGCAGCCTTCGGGTGACCCCACCAGCCTTCAGCGCAAGGCTGATACGTTGCCGGGTCGTCTGTTTGCCGAGGTTTCATCCGAGGCAAACAACGCACTAGAGCAGACCTTCAAGGGCCGTAACCGCGTCACTCGACGCGCATTGCGGCCAATCAAGCGTATCCGGGACAAGCTCGACGGACTGTCGTTTCTCGACGTTCGTGTGTCACCGATCGTGGACTGGATCGACGAGATCCTGGCTGATCTTCCAAAAGGAGGCGCGATCGAGGGCAGGGCACTCAATGACCTGGAGTCTGCGATGCATACCTTGGCCGACAGCGATCGGCTCAAGGCCATGGGTCAGTCTCGACTGAGCCCGGATCAGGTTGATTCGGACGACGCGAACGAAGCGGATTCGGAGGACGACGCCCATCTGTCGCCTGAAGAAATCGCGCGACTCAAGGAGCACGGCACCATTGATGCCGAGTCTGTTCCTGACAGTGCGGATAGCGCGGTACGAGATAACGCTGAGTTGTCGGATGCCGTGGTGTCGGAAATCGTAGCTGTGCCGGTCTCAGTAGAGACTGATGCAGAGACCTCGGAGTCGGAAGACGACAACCAGGACGAAGACGCTGACGAGGAGCTGGAAACAGTGACCGAGGAAGCCGACGACCCCTGGTTCTTCTGACATTTTCTCCCGCCGCATGCGGGCTGTGTTCTTTCACTTGAACACGCCCCATGCGGGGGGCGTGATAGCGAGGTATAAGCCATGAAAAGTCTAATGAAGTCGTTGCCGATCATCGCGAAGATACTCGGTGACAAGTATGGGGTTCGTGTCGAAGTCGGCGGTCAAAGAGCCTGTACGGATGGCCAGACGATCTATATTCCGGCACTGCCGGATGATGATCGCAAGGCTGAGATCCTGGTTCGTGGTTACATTGATCACGAGTCGGCGCATGTGCGATTCAAGTCCGGATTGTTGAGCGGCTCTGCTCTGGAGCGTGCGCTGCAAAACATCCTCGAGGACATTCGGATCGAATCACGAATGAAGGAGCGCTACCGGGGTTGCGGAGGCAATCTCAATCGCATGGTTGATCAGCTCGTCGCTGACGGATCATTCGAGCCGATCAAGGACAACGCCCATCCGGGTGCGGTCGTGCAGGCTTTCCTGCTGCATCGGTTGCGCTGTGATGTTCTGGGCCAGAAATCTCTGAGCAGCATGGCGGATGACAGCGAGGCCCGGTTCCATGAGGTGTTCTCACGGGGCAAGGCCACGCGCATTGCTGCGTTGGGATACCAAGCCGAATCAGCAGCGTCGATCCATGAGATCAAGGCGCTGGTGATGAGGATTCTGGAAAGCCTGGACGAGCCGGACGAGCCGGACGAGTCGGATCAGTCGGATCAGTCGGATAGTTCAACGGACGATTCTTCGGATGACGCCCCTGACGATTCTCAGTCGGATCAAGGCAAGGGCCAATCCTCTACTGATGATTCGGACGATGCGGATGAAGGCCAGGATCAGGCGGGCTCGTCGCAAGACGGTGCCGGCGATGGTGACCAGCCGGATAGTTCGAGCGATGCTGACGAGGACGATGATTCAGATGCACCACAGGAGTCGTTGAGCGGCAACGGTGCCGGCGACGATGGCAATCAGACGTCCAATTCGTTGAGTGCCGGGAAACAGGCGCTGGATGCGAGTGAAGACGATCTGGTCGATGACATCGCACGCATAGTCGGCAAGGAACTGGAAGATCAGCTTGAGGATCGCGATCAAGATCAGAACCTGCATATAGCCAGAGATATAGCTGAGCAAGTGCATCTGTACCGCACTCCGATAAACCTGATCGACCATCATCAGGCGCGCAAGGCAACCAATGCGTTGCGTTCGCGTTTGGAAGGGCTGATTCAGGCATCGAAGCACCAGCGCACGCCACCGAAACGCTCTGGGCGTCGGATTGATTCGCGTGAGCTGGCCCGTCTCGGGCGCAAGGATCTACGGGTCTTTCGTGCACGGGCCGAGCAAACGGCGGTGAATACCGCGGTACATATCCTTTTGGATCGCTCGGGTTCGATGTCGCAACTGATGCGTACTGCCACGGAAGCAATTTACGCCACGGCGCTGGCCTTGGAGTCGATAGCTGATGTGTCACTGGAGACCGCTGTGTTTCCTGTCGCAGATCAGGATGTAGCGACACTCACGCGTTTCGGCGCAAAGGTACGCTTCGAAGACTACGGCGTCTTTTCGGCTGGGGGCACCCCGTTGACTCCGGCGTTGAGGCACGCCGCTTATCGGCTATCTCGGCAACCTGAGTCGCGTCGGATCGCAATAGTCGTGACTGACGGGGCGCCGAATCAGCCGAAGTTGGCTATGGATCTTGTCAGGCAGATGACCGATTACGGTATCGAGGTATTCGGTGTCGGCATCGGCTGCATGGCTAATCCGGAGCTGTTCGAGCGGCATTGCGTGATTCATCACGTGCAAGAGCTGCCAAGGGCGTTGTTTGGATTGTTAGAAACATCCCTCACTGCGCACGCGGCATAAAGTCACGCCCCGGAATATTTCCGGGGCTTTTTCTCAAACGCTTGATCCGAGCGCTTTAGAAAAGGCCGGCAAACATTGCAAAACCTGCCTCTTGCGCAGATTGCAGAGTCCTGTCGGCGTGGCACAGTGGAACCCACTATTCGATCTCTCTCGTCCGTTTCGGACGACACGCTGCCAACGCGTGTAAATCCTGGCCGCGATAGCTGATCGCGCAACAAGACCAGCATCAACTTGCCCACGCGGGAGCCATCTCCCGCCAGGGGGCATGTGTCTCCTTTCGCGGGTCCAACCCGCTATTTCGTGCCGGGGCCTTCCAAAGCGTCCGGTGCGGATGCTTTCGAAGGCTCCGGTTCGGAGTTTTCGTCAAAGGAGATTCTCATGTCGATGAAACTTGATGTTCGCCATGTGGCGAACGCTGCGAACGGCCGCTGGGCCGATATCTTCTCGGCCCTGACAGGCCACAAGCTCGATGAAGCGTTCGAGCGAGCTGGACGTCATGTCGGCTGCCCTATTCATGGTGGCTACGATGGCTTTCGCTTGTTTCGAGATGTCCATCAGACCGGTGGCGCGATCTGCAATCAGTGCGGATCGTTTGCGGATGGCTTTGCGCTGCTTCAGTCGCTCGAAGGCTGGAGCTTTCGTGAAAGCCTGGTCGCTGTCGCTGCCCATCTGGGTATCGAGGACACCGATGCGCAGGTCATACCTGCGTCACGGACTCCGGTTCGTCAGGCGCTGGTAATGCCCAGCAGTCCTGATCCGACTCTCGTTCGCAGGAAACTGCGCGAGGTATGGTCAGCCTCGCTGTCCATCACTGCTCCAGAAGCCAGACCGGTTCGAGATTATCTGCGAAGTCGTGGATATCTGGGCTCGGCCCTGGCTGATACCGGTCACGTCCGATTCCATCCGCGCCTGGCGTATATGGAAGACGATGAGTTTGTCGGTCATTTTCCGGCCATGATCGCCATGGTCTGGGACCAACACGGTAAGCCGGCGTCGATCCATCGCACTTATCTTGAGCCTGACGGCACCAAGGCGGCGGTCGACAAGCCCAAGAAGCTGATGATGGCGGCCGGCGGCAGGGGATCTTTGTCTGGCGGCGCGATCCCATTAGGGGCCGCAACCGGGATTCTCGGGGTTTCGGAAGGCATCGAAACCGCTCTGTCAGCACGGTGTGCGACGGGCATGACCGTCTGGCCCTGCATCTCTGCGGTGCTTCTCGAGCGGTTCGTTCCGCCCGAAGGTGTGCATTCAGTGGTGATCTGGGCAGACAAGGATCGCAACGATCGCGGCCAGCAGGCAGCCAAAGTGCTCAAGAAGCGTCTTTGGGATATGGGCCTCAAGTGCTGTGTGATGTTGCCAACGGACTCCATACCGGAGTCTGCCAAGAGCGTGGATTGGAACGATGTGTACGTGCAACGCGGCGCATTGGCCTTTCCCAGAAGTCGCCAACAATCGGTGGCGTAACTCAAGCCCGGGAGACCGGCAATAAAAACCCCCGCAACGCGCAAGCGTCCGGGGGTTTTTTTATGCCTGATTTGGAAGGATGGTCACTTCGGATAGTTGCACTCATGTGCGATGCGATCAGGCACGCCCTTGGGAGCCCCTTGGGCAATCACGTATTTCCAGTCGGCATCGGTCATGCCCACGCCTGCGTCGCAATAGCGCTGCCAGGCAGGGTTGACCGGCTCGACCGCCTTGTTCGCATCGGACTGTGCGAGGCTGATCGTTTCAAGCTGCCGACTCATTGCGCCATAGGGCATGGTGCTGGTATCGAGCATCGGCGCTTCGAATGCGCCCTCCCGATCCCGGCGCAACACGTCGCGATAGCCGTGCACGCGGTAGGCGGCGCCGCCCAGGCCAGCCACCGTCACGCGGATGGGCTCATTGTCGGGAATCAGGGTCGCCGGCGGAGCCGCGATCACGACGGGTAGGGGTTCAGGCGCTGGCTGACTGGCACAGCCGGCGGCGAGTGCAGTACAGCCGATCAGTAGCAAAAACCGCATTCCTTGTCGCTCCAAATAAGACACGGGAGCCACTATAGGTCGCGCGTGATTTGCCCAGAGCGAGCAAGACAGCGAAAACCGCTGTTTTTCCAGCGCAACGTTGCAGGCCGGGGCACCAAAATCTGGCTCATGCTTAACTTCATTCGCCAACTGTTTCGCGACGAGGCCGTGCTGGACACGGAGATCCCTCGGTATCCGCCGTTCGCCAAAGGTCTGCCCTCGGTTCGAGAAGAGCGTCTGCTCGTAACCCAGCAAGAGCTGATCGACAAGCTGCGTCAGTCCTTGCCGTTCGATCGCAAGCAGTTCGACGAACTGATGTTGCCGGTGATCAAACGCTACGCCGCCTTCGTGCACCTGCTGCCAGCGTCGGAAACCCATCATCATCGCGGGGCAGGTGGTCTGCTGCATCACGGACTCGAGGTTGCGCACATCGCCGCGCGCAGCTCGGAAGACGTGGTGTTCGCCGCCAACGCCGAGCCCAAACGGCGACGCGAACTCGAGCCGCGCTGGCGTATGGCTGTATGCCTGGCCGGACTGACCCACGATATCGGCAAGCCCATATCTGACCTGTCGGTTACAGACAGCACGGGTGGTCGCACCTGGAATGCCTACACAGAGAATCTTGCTGAATGGACTCAGCGGGAATCGGTCGATCGCTATTTCTTGCACTGGCACAAGGGACGCCATCGGCGCCATGAGCAGTTCTCGGTGCTGGTCATGGAGCGTGTACTGACCCGCGAATGCATGAACTGGCTGGCCCAATACGGCCCCGAGATTCCGCACGCGCTCCTTAACTCCGTGGCCATGGCTGACGTCGACAACAACGATATCGGTCCGCTGATCAAGCGTGCTGACAACACATCGGTAGAGCGGGACATGAAGCGTTATCAGTCCTCGCCCAATGAGTCGCTGGGCGTGCCGGTCGAACGCTACATCATCGACGCCATGCGCCGATTGATCAGCCAGGGAAAATGGAAGGTCAACGAGAAAGGCTCGCGCGTGTGGTTGCTGACCGACGGCCTGCATATTGTCTGGCCCGCGGCCGCGCATGAGATCACCCGTGTCCTTCAGCGAGACGGGGTAGCCGGCGTACCGCGTGATCCGGATTCAATCGCCGATATCCTGATCGATCGTGGACTCGCCACCCCCCGCGAGACTGAAAGCACGACCTATCGTTACTGGCCGATGCGCCCGGCGTCGTTCGAAGACGCTGATCCGAATCGCCTGATGATGATGCGCCTGGCTGATCCGTACCTGTTGTTCAGTGAGCCGCCGCCGGCGATGGCCGCAGAAGTTATTGAGACCCGTCCCAAACCAACGCCCACGTCCGGTCAGGACAGTGCGGCCACCACGGACAAGCAGCCCAAGGCCGTGAAGAAGCATCGGTCGGATCCGATTCTGGCTCCAGAGGTGCCCGAGGCAGACCAGACGCAAATCACCCCGACTGCGCCGCCGGCAATGACCGGTGGTGACTCTCCAGACGAGCAGCTGGCCGCCTCGATTCCCCATTTGCAGGATGACGACGACGATACGTTCGCGGTCGATGATGCGCAGCCGGTATCAGACCCGCCGCAAAGCAGCGCCCAGTCCGAGCAAGACCCGGCGGTGACCGAGCGATCCAAGTCCGAAGACAAGCGGCGTCGAGAAAGCAAAAAGGCCGGCACGGCGGATACCAGCCCAGTCGTGGCGTCAGAGGAGCCGCCGGCGGCGATCGACTTCGAAGCAGGGCAGGCCGAGACAATCCTCCAGGCATTGCACGAGAAGGGCGAATGGGAGACCCATTTGTTCAAGCGCCGCGATCTTGTGCTGGTCAGCTATCCAGAGGGTGCCGCGCTGGCCGGCTTGCCAACAGATGTTCAGCGAATCCTAGCCGACGAGGGATTGATCAAGACCGACCCCCTGAGTCCGATGCTCAAGGTGCAGACCATAGAGGGCGTCAAGGGTCTGCTACTCACGTCCCGGATCTCAGCGCTGCTGCTTGGCGGTCAGCTCGGCGCAGTTCCGCAAGTAGCCGATACGGCGCGCAAGGCTGCGACCCAGATCACGCCAGAGGCTCAGCAGGTCAAGCAACAGCCAAGCAAGCAGCCGGCCAGCACTGAGGCGGAAAATATCGACGCCAACCAGAGCGCACGACAGGCCGATGGGCAGGCCAAACCGGCACAGCAGGAAAACGAATCCAAGCCAAAGCCCAAGCGAACCAGGAACAAGCAGGACAATCCACCGCAGGCAGGCGCCGAGCCACACGTGCCCAGCGAAACACAGGACGCGGACCGGAGTGAGGCCGATACACCGTCGGTTGACGACAACACGACTGACGACTTGGCGCAGGGGCTGATCGACGCAATACGTGACGCGGACCAGAAGATTCCCTGCCAGCGCGACCACCAGGACGGCTGGATCTATGTCTCGCAGGTCGTCATCAAGTGGTATGCATCCAGCCGCGCAAAAACCTCGGCCGCACAGGTTCGTGCGGCTGCTGAGTCGCATCCCGACATGGCACTTGAAGGCAAGACGCGTATCGGCGTGAAGGAGCGATCGAATGCCTAGCGATCTGTTCGAGTATGAGGCGTTCCTGCGACCGAACTTCGAGGCATGGGCTGCCGCATCCTGGTTGGGCAGCGCCGGTGCCGCGCTTGGGCTTCAACAGGTTAGTGCTCTGCCAGCGACTCCGTTTTCGGTGATTGCCTGCGTGGGCGCTCTGATGGCTACATCGCGTGGCACCAAGGCACTTCGAAACTGGCGAACGGCGCATCGGCTAGGTGGCCAGAAGATCCAGTTCATCGACCACAAGAAGATGGGCAAATGGGTCAAGCGTCATCCCGATGAGATCTATATGGGCGAGGGGTTTGAGTGGACGACGGCTCATATTCAGCGTGCCGTGGAGATCCTCAACCAAGACGCGCGCAAATACATACCCAGGCCCAAGAACGAAAAGGGTGGGGCGCAGTGGATACATGGTCTTGAGAAGAAGAAACAGACGATTGCCGTACCAATCGACAGCCTCAAGGGCCATACGTTGGTACCGGGCACGACCCGGGCGGGCAAGTCGGTCATGTTCCGGCTGCTGATCAGCCAGATGATCGCTCGCGGTGAGCCAGTGATCATTGTCGATCCCAAGGGCGATCCCGGCATGCTGGCCGAAACGCGCCGTGCCTGCGAGGCCCACGGCAAGCCGTTCAAATACCTGCATCCGGCCTTTCCAGCTGAGTCGGTGCGCATCAACCTGTTGCGTAACTTCTCGCGCGGTACCGATCTGGCCGGGCGTATTGCCTCGATCATCCCAACGGAGTCGGGGGCCGATCCGTTCGTGGCGTTTGGCCATATGAGTCTGAATAACGTCGTGCAAGGACTGTTGCTGATCCATCAGCGGCCAACCCTGGTGGGCATTCGCAAGCAGCTCGAGCAGGGGCCGGAGGAACTGGTAATTCAGTCGATCGCTGCCTGGGCCACCGAGGTTAAACCGGGCTGGGAATCGGAGGCCGCGCCGTTTCTGCAAAAAGCCAACAACGAGTCCAAGAAAGCGATCGCGATGATTGGCTTTTATCGCAGCGTGATCGCAAAGGCCAATGCCAATCAGGATCTGGAGGGCCTGGTCTCGATGTACGAGCATGACCGCGAGCATTTTCAGAAGATGATCGCGAGTCTGTTGCCGGTCATGGCCATGCTCACCTCCAGCGAGCTAGGCCCGATGTTCTCGCCCCGCGGCGACGATGCAGACGATGATCGCCCGATCACGGACTCGTCGCAGATCATCAAGCACGGCGAGGTGCTTTATGTCGGTCTCAACTCGCTGAGTGATGCTCAGGTCGGCGGCGCGATCGGCGCCTTGTTGATGGCCGATCTCGCCGCAGTCGCGGCCGAACGCTACAACTACGGCGGGTCGGGCTCGGTCAACATCTTTGTCGACGAGGCGTCCGAGGCCGCCAACGTGCCGTTTACTCAGGTGCTCAACAAGGGCGGTGGCGCCGGCCTGCGGTTATTCGTGGCGACCCAGACCGTAGCCGACTTCGCCGCCAAGCTCGGCAGCCAGGATAAGGCGCTCCAACTGCTCGGCAACCTCAACAACGTCATATCCATGCGTGTACTCGATGAAGCCACGCGTGACTACGTGACTAACAACCTCCCGCCCACGCGCTACAAGTACGTGATGCGAACACAGGGCACGAGCAACGACAGCGAACCGATCATGTCCACCGGCAATCAGGGCGAACGCCTGATGGACGAGGAAACAGACCTGTTTCCGTCGCAGATGCTGACCATGCTCCCCAACCTCGAATACCTTGCGCGCCTGGCCGACGGCCGAGTCATCAAGGGACTGATTCCGATTCTTCTAGACGAGTAGAGATTTTTAGATGACGACCACACTCCTATGGGATGGAAACCGCTTTGATCAGGCCAGCGGCCCGGAAGCTGCCTTCAAGACGTTTCGTCAGCAGCACCAGACACAGATCTGTCTGCTCCAGCAGCTCAAACTGGATTGGCCGGACGCGGAGTATTCGCTGCGTGTCTTTTTCGAGTATCTGAGCGTCGGGCTGGTCGACTCAGAGGCCAATCTGCCCTTGGCCTACAGCGCGGCTCGGGATGCACTGAATGCACATCGTCAGGCGATTTCCGATCTACGAATCGACCCGCTGCGGATGATCATCTTCCTGCGCGTGCTGCTTCAGAGCGCGATGCCCGCCTTGGTCGGCGTCAAGATCACAGCACCAGATGGCGCGGTGTGGCGAGCCAATCATGCGGTGGGCTTGGCTGAGTGGGCCAAGGAACACGGTTCGCAACTGACCATAAGCCATGACGAGCCGCTCACCTACAGCGAGGTATACAGCGCGTTCATGTCGCAGGCCCTGACCTGCGCCCAGGGCACGGTCATCAAACGCTACTGCAAGACGTTCGACATCGTGCCTGCACTCAAGGCGATCGACGATCCTGACTGATAGGGAGGCGAGAAAACTGTGCTCAAGATCTACTGGTGGCTCCTGCTGATTTTGGTCGAGATCCTGTTCCTGTTGCTGTTCGTGCCGAGCACATGGATTGAAAACATCGACTCGACCGAAACCCGGATGCTCGAGTCGGTGTTCTCCACTGTTTCAATGGAGAGCGTCCAGAGGCAGAGCGTGTCGTGGTACGACACTGCGATCGTGGGCACTGGTGTGCGGTCGGCCATGGTCAACTACGTGATGCCGTCCGGGCCGAGCGTGCTCAAGCATCAAGCCTTCAACGACTACATGGAAAATCGCGTATCGGTGATGCTCACACTGGCCTACCTGGTGATCCGTCGAATCGTGGTGGCATTGGCCTGGCTGCCATTCTTGACGCTGATAGCCGTGCCGGCCTGTATTGACGGCTATCTGGCCTGGCGCGTCAAACGCTACGGTTTCTCTTATCCCAGTCCTGCCATCCATCGCTATGCCTGGCGACTCAAGGGCGTGCTGGTATTGGGCATCGTGCTTGTATTGCTCGTGCCTTTGCCCGTTCCGCCGCAGGTTCTGCCGTGTGCGATGGCAATCTTCGCGATCTCGCTCGGCACCGCGCTGTCCTATATGCCCAAGCGGTTTTAATCAGCCGGGCCCAGTCATCGCACGACTCAACGACCCCGCATCTCTTGCGGGGTTTTTTGTATCCGGCGTATGCAGTTACGGGTTGCGAGAAAGACGCGGGAAATCGGTATTTTGCGACCGCGCGGCCCACCAGCTGCTCCCTAGTATGACGGCATGCAATACGAAATACCCCAAGGCATCGACGACCCGCATCAGGTGCTGCTCTGGAATGCCTCCGAGCTGGCGCCCGTGGTGTTGGGACTGGTTATCGGCATGGTCATTGGTAGTGCGCTGCTGCCCACATTGGGCGGGCTGATTGCGACCCACGTGTATCGGCGATTCAGTGAACGACGGGCTGATGGCTACGTTATTCACTCGCTTTATTACGCAGGTGCGCCGCTCAAGAAAACCGCAACCCTGCCCAACCCCTATGTTTCGGTCTATGTACCGTAGCTGGAGCCGCCGCACATGGATATGAAAAACCTGACAAGAACGTGGAAGGGCGTGCGGCGCGAGAATCTGTTCCAGCGTTGCCTGCTTGCAGTTTTCGCCGTGGCGTTCTTGTTGCTGGCTATCCAGAGCTTCAATAGGTCGGCGGTCGTCGCACTCGTGCCGCCTACGTTGAAGCACAAGGCCTGGGTCAGTGCCGACGGCGCCTCTCAGGATTACAAAACCAGCTGGGGGCTGTATCTGGCCCAACTGCTGGGCAACGTCACGCCGGGCAATGTTCGCTTCATCAAGGAAGCGATCGGCCCGCTCCTCGATCCCGCCGTCTACGACCAGACCATCGCTGCCATCACAAAGCAGGCCGAGGAGATCCGTCAGGACGGGATAAGCCTGCGCTTTCAGCCTCGCAGCGTTAAGTACGAAACAGAGACCGACAAGGTTTTCGTTGAAGGCTATTCCTTCGTCACCGGTGTCGGCGGCGAAGAAGAGCGCAAGACGCGCACCTACGAGTCGAAGATCAAGATCAACGACTACGCTCCGCTGGTGACCGGCCTGGATACCTACCAGGGCCGTGCGCGAACTCAAAAAGTTCTTTCCAAACAAAGCGGTCGTTAGGAGCGCTAATTCATGCAGTTATCTCTTACAAGCCTGACTGTTGCAGCAACCGCGCTCGCACTTTCCATTAGCTCGGCTGGCGTCGTCGCCGCAGAACAGAGTCCGCCCGAAGGCTCATCCGTGAGTGCCAATCTACCGTTGGTGCCGATCGAGGATGAATCCCAAACGGGTCAGGCGCCATCTCAGGCCCTGCCGGCTGCAAATACCGTTATTGCACCGTCTCTGTCGAACCCGGGCAGCTACGACAAACGCAGCATCAAGGTCGAATCGGGCGTCAACGAGATCGTCAAGGTTGCCCAGGGCCATCTCAATCGTATCGTGACGCCCTTTCAGCATCCGCAGGTACGCACGACAGCCAGCAACGCCAACACCCAGGTCAGCGGCGCCGTTGTGTATGTCGCGCCGAGCACCAGCGCGCCTGTCACGCTTTATGTGACCGAGAAGGGCGACGAGAGCGTTGCAGTTTCCCTGACTCTGGTGCCTCGCCGTGTACCGCCGCGCTCGTTCTCTGTTGACGTTGGCGGCGGTTATAACCCGGTCGCACCAGCCAAGGCGAAGAACTGGGAACGGCCAAGCGACTACCAGCAGTCGATCACCAATGTGCTTCGGGCAGTGGCATTGGGCAAGATTCCGCCCGGCTACTCGATGGCCGAAAAGCCCAAGTCAGATCCGCCGTACTGCTATCAGAAAGGGCTGTCATTCGACTTCCGTCAGACGCTGCTCGGTCACGACTTCGAAGTCGCAGTTGGCAAGATCACTAACAACACGGGCTACCGTGTCGAGTTCTCCGAAAACAGCTGCTTGTACGAACGGCGAGTGGCCGCTGTGTCGGCCTGGCCGAACATCGTGCTTCAGCCTGGCGAATCGTCAGAGGTCTATACCGTGCTCCGGCCGGTATCCGAAACGATCGAGCGCCAGCCGGCGCGTCCGTCTCTGATTCGCCAAACCTCGACCGCTCGGGAGCCCGAGCAGGGCCTTCCCGGTACGTTCCGCGTGCTGCTGCCGCCAATAGAAAGCGAGCGAGTGGCACGCGAGATCGTCGGAACACTCCGCTCCAAGGGCTTTGCCGCCGGCACCTACCGTTCAGGTACGCACTACACGGTGCGCGTGTCGGGCTACAAGAGTCGCGGCACGGCTACGCAGGCGATGTCGTCGCTAGAAGACATGGGCTACGAGGGTATGACCATCAACGGGGGTAGCCAGTGAGCGCGCTCAAGACGAGCTGGTCAAAGGTTCCCGCAAAGCAGCGCCGCTATCTCGCGATGGCCGGTGTCGGTGTCTTGTTGGTGCTGGTGCTCTGGTTCTTTGCATCGTCTGATTCGGACAGTGCGCGTGCCGACAGTGGCCAGAAAGTCATCGAGAACGTGCTGACGGATGACAACACGCGTGACATCGGTATTGATGCGCTCAGCGCACGACTGGATAAGTTGTCGAAGGAGAACGACACGCTACGCCGCGAGCAGCAGCGGATTAAAAAAGAATCCAACTCGGGCCAGGGCGCACAGGGTGCTGAGAACAGCCGTGAGATCCAGAAGCTACAGCGCACCATCGAGCAGGATCGTGAAAAGTACAAGGCACTCGCTGCCCGCATCACCAACGGTGACGATGATGCCGGCGATCGGGGCAACGCTGAAGGTGATCGACCCAACAAGAACACAAGAGGCGACGGTAGCGCGCGCGCTACCGGCATCTACGACTCGCCATCGGACGCCGGCACTGGCTTTAATGCTGACGAGGTATTCAACACGCCCGGCGTCGATGCAGACCCTCCAACGGGCCGGAACGCCGGAGACTCCGAGAAGGCCAAGCCGACCAAGATCGTAACCATCTCGGAAGACATCGACGAACCGGAGCCCGAGCGAGAGGGCAACGATCACCGCTCCTATCTGCCTGCGGGTTCGATCGTGACGGTGACTACGCTTAGCGGTATGGATGCGCCGACCGGACAAGCTGCTCGCCGCGATCCTCTGCCGTCGCTGATGCGCATCAAGCATGAGGCAATCCTGCCCAATCGCTTTCGTCAAGACGTCAAGGAATGCTTCCTGCTCGCGTCAGGTTATGGCGATCTCAGCTCGGAGCGCGCTTATCTGCGTGCTGAAACGCTGTCCTGCGTCCGTCAGGACGGCGGCGTGATTGAACAAAAGCTCCAGGCTTTTGCCACCGGTGAAGACGGCAAGGCGGGCGTACGTGGCCGGCTCGTCTCCAAACAGGGCGCGATCATCGGCAGATCACTGATGGCGGGCTTCCTGAGTGGCGCGTCCAAGGCGTTCGACGTCAATCCAGTGCCGACGATCAATACGACCAATAGCGGTGAGCAGGAATATCAGAAGGTCTTTTCATCCAATTCCGTGCAAGGGGCGGCTGTCTCTGGCGCCAGCGATGCCCTGGATCGAATCGCCAAGTTCTATATCGACATGGCCGAAAGCATGTATCCCGTCATCGAGATTAACGCCGGGCGCAAGATCTCGTTCATTGTCCAGTCCGGAGTATCACTAAATGCGGAAAAGTGAAAAAAGTAGCGTCTTGGCGCGTCAAGCAGCTCTAGTTGCGACGTTATTCTTGTCCACAGCAGTCACAGGCTGCGCAAGCATTGTGGGGCTGGGGAACTCGGATTTCAGTTGTCCAGAGCGTGAACAAGGCGTTGCTTGCCACTCTGTACAGGACATCTACAAGCACACCGAGGACCGCGATCAGTTAAGCAACGCGGACTTCGCCGAGCCAGGGAAAGGGGACGACAAGGACAGTGGAAACGAGAGCCGACAAGCCGTTGAGCAGCGTCCAGGGCCGCACCTTCCGACTGTGCCGGCGGTCGATGGGCCGATTCCACTACGCACGCCGTCTCACGTCATGCGGATACGCCTCAACTACTGGGAAAGCGATGACGGCAATCTGCATGTCCCTGGCTACGTCTACACAGAAATTGAGCCGCGACGCTGGCAGGTCGGCCTGCACGCGCCAGGCGCCGCCAAGATGCTTCACCCATTACAGATCGTGCAGCCCACTGCTGCTCGGCCATCCGGCGAGCCGCGCCGTAAAAACGGCACCAGCATGTCCGCACAGCAGGCGGCCAGGCAACAGTCGGGCCAGTAAGCCAGACGCCTCGTACCAAGCCATACCTCGAAGGGTTGTTTAATATGAATATGACGAAAGTTGAAAAGCGTATGCTTATGGTCGGGGCGAGCGCCCTGATCCTGACTGTGGCCGTGATGCCGCATGTCGCGCTCGCCGGCACCGGCGGCGCGGCACTCGATGATGTCTGGTTGTCGATCTCCGACTTCACCCAGGGCACGCTCGGTCGCATCATCGCCGGCCTGATGGTCGTGGCCGGACTCGGCGCAGGCATCATGCGTCAGTCGCTCGGCGGCTTCATTGTCGGCCTGGGTGCCGGTATCGGCCTCTACAACACGCCCACCGTGCTTGAGACGATGGTCTCTGCCACGCTGCCGGTTGTCCATGCTGCGCCACAAGTTGGTGCCTCGGCCGCCGCACACGCGGATACCGCGCTGAATCTCATGAGTCCCGCGATCTTTTCTCTCCAGGCGCTCGCTCAGGGCATCCCTTTCGGCTAGTCCCTCACTATGCCGTTTGGCCTCGGGCGTATCCCCCTACGTCCGGGGCATTTTTTTGTCTGGCGTATCTGACGCGGCTTGAGCGGACTCACAACAAGAAAAGTAAGGCAAACAGGTAAAAAAGCCCGCCTTGCACGCTCGGCCAGAGCGACAAACCAATGAAACTTGCAGGTGAAACCGTTGATTATTATTCAAGGGAGCCTGCGTATGTCGGTTCGTCGTCTCAAGATCCTCATTCCGGGCTTTGCAGCCCTACTTATCTCATCTGTCAGCCATGCTGCGCTCATCCAATCGAGCTACACCAACAGCAATGGCGAACCAGCCAGCAGTGGTCCTGGCGCACAATATATGAATCCCACAGGGCTGATCAGTTTCGCAGTCTCTGCGGGCCTGGATCGCAAGGTTCGTGTCGAACTGCGGAACGCTTCTGGCGAGCTGATCGAGTCGGCTACCAGCCCACTTCTCGGCGCCTCTGACCTGATAACGGTCAACGGGAAAGACTACTACGGCGCACGGGTCACGCTGTCCAGCCCGGACGAGGGCGAGTACGTCACCAGCGCCCAGATTCTCAACAGCGACGATGACGTTGTGCAGTCGGACGAGTATCCATGGACATTGGATCGAAGCGGCTACCAATTCAACGGTATGCCGGTCCAGTCGCAGTATAGTCGCTACACTCAGAGTAAACCGAATTGGGAGATCGTCTCGGGTAGCGACAAGCTGACTATGACCGCATCAATCACCGGCACGGGAGCGCCTGCCAAATCAGCCGTGCTGACGGCTGTCGCGCAATCCACCGGTGAAGCAGGGACGTTCACCGAGCTGACAGTCAGCGACACGAGCGTAGGAGCGCTACTGCCCCGAGACAAGACGCTCTGGCTCGTCAGCGAAGACTACTACGCGATGGACCTTGCGGTAACCGACGCGGCCGGCAACGTGACCCACAAACAGTGGAACACCCGCTTTGATAATGCGCCAGATCCGTACACGGTGATCGGCATTACCTATGCGGGCAAGGATCGCACCCACCCCTGGGCCAATATCGATGGGCTAGAGGAGTTCGCGCCGTACGTCGAGAACATGAAGGTCGACACTTACAACCCGAGACTTCTGATCAAAGCGGACTCGAATCAGGTTTGGCCTGCCAGTGATTTCGGGTTGTATGGGAAAGGCTATTGCATGGCCACAGAGAATAGTTTTTGCCTCAATCGTGAGGTTCACTACGAAGCCGACGGTGAGTCATACCTCATCACCAATCCCGTGACTTTGCGCAGATACGATCCGGATAAATTCACGGTGCGCGGCTCTGATTTGGCCGACAACAATTCCATGAGCTCCGTCGTAATCGCTGCAAAAGACGGCCTCGCCCTGCGCCCTCAATTCAAGATTACATCCGTAAAATTCGCAGATGGGGTAGTCATCAACGGCGACGCTGGCAAACTCAATGCTCAGCGCGACTCACGATATGACGAGATTCGTATATCGCTGTCACGCCCGTATGCATTCCCGGTCGAAATCACCGATTCATGGAACGATTCCATAACAATTCCGGCAGGCCAGACCAAGGCAACGCTGAAGACGAGTAACCGTTACACACGCTATCTGAAGATCGTCGCCTGTCCCAGTGGCAACAAATCTGTCTGTCAGGTGGACCATGCTTCGTTCAGTCGTGATATCACGCCACCACAGCTTGTGGACTGGTCATACGAGACTGCCAATCTGGGCCAGTATCGCGTCGAGATCCGCGAGAAGTACTCGACCACATCCGGGGGTCTTTTTGGCCTGCGCTCAGGCACCCTCATTGCAACTGACGAGCACGGCGAGAGCCACGAGATCGGCACGTCCTCGTTTGACGGTCAGGCAGGGCTCTATACCCTCATTTTCCCGATGGAGTCGCTGTCGAGCGGGCGCTACGCCATTACGCTGCATGCGATCGACAACTTCGGCAACACGTCGACCTGGAGCCTCGAATCGCGCAGCTACGACGGTCAGGTTCCAACCATTGAACTCAATGCTTATGGCAAGCCGCTGGGTGAGGAGCCGCTCAAGACGCTAGGCGACATCACCATATCGGTCAGTGACGATAGCGCGGGCGTTGTGCCTGGTACCGTGCAGCTTATTGGTGGGCCCGCCAACGACACCATCAGCCTGGCATGGACGAAAAAACCGGATGGGCGCTTTGCGCTCGAGTATCCGATCATGTTTCCCTCAATCGATGAAGGCGACTATCGAATCACGGCAACGGTAGTTGATCCGACGGGCAACATGGGTTCGGTAACCAACGCCTTTACCTATGAGCCGATCAGGATCTCGATGGCGCCAGATAGCCAGGGCGTTGTCACGATCCCCGCGTTGACGCACGCGTTCACGCGTAAAAGCGGCGGCGAACTGATCCACACCGAACCCTTCACACTCTATGACGGTTCGGTGCTCCAGGGCACCTATGATGTTTATGCGACGGTGCGATCGGATGCCACCATAGCGTTGCTGATCAACGGCGTTCGGGTCGAACCCGGACAGACACTTTCTGTTGTCGGCGCCCACGACTTCAGCGGCTCGGGCGGCAGCCTCAATATCCCTCTGTCCGCGGCTGACGCTGATGTCGCAGGCTCTGCCGACGTGCTTGTATCGACCTCCGCGCCTGGTGCTGCCGTTGTTTCAACGCGTATCAGGACATGGAAATCAGGGGTCGATCTGGAGACCGAGAACTGGACGGTCAAGCAGGCCATTGATGAAGTCGCGATCGACGCGAAAGCTGATGCCGGCACCTACTGCGAGCTGACCGCCAATAAGACTGAGGCGCAGCGCGCTAGCGTGCTCGATTCTCCAGTGTGTTTTGTGGAGTGGGACTCTCTGCCACTGGGCACGATCGCGGCCAAAGATGCCCCAGGCCAAGGCGAAGGGCCTGGCGTGCGCGGCCGCGCTTATCAGCAAGGCGAGCAGGAAATTAAGTACAGCGTCTGGGTGTACGACTACGAGGGCAATCCCTATCTGTTGCAGCAGTCCTCTCGCGTATTGACCGTTGACGATCCTGATGGCGTGATCGGCTTTTCAACGGACAAGGACTTCTCTGAAGTCTATTACGCCGTTCAATCGCTTGATGTCTCGCTCGAACAAAGCAGTGGCCCGGAATGCATGACTACGATCTCGGCGGATCAGGCAGAGCGCAGCGCTGGATCGAGGCGCCTGACGTGTCTGATTGAATGGATCACTGTTCCCGATGGGCTGGAGCAGCTCACCTTCCGTGATCGCCCACAGCTGCGCGGGCATGCAGACCAGAGAGGGCCAAACGAGTTGTCTTGGCGGGTGTCGGCATTCAGCAGCACGGGCCAGAAGATTGTCCTGAACGAACAGACGATCAATATCGAGGCGACAGACCCGCCGGCTCCCGAGATCGTGATCGACGACGACAATCTCATTCAAGGCGATATGTATGCTGCTCCTCTGGAGGGCGGCTACATTGGCGATGCGCGGATTACGTCCTACAACTCCGCGCTGGACGTTGATGTCACTCGCGGCGGGGAGACGATCGACTCAATGACCTCGCCAGGAGGCTGGGGCGATAACAACGTGGTCCAGCGTCGTATCAACTCTGATGAGCGTCCGCTTTGGAGCCAGACCGAGTACGGGGTCAGTGCGCGCTACGATCTGATTGATGAAAGCGTTGTCAGCAAGAAACTCACAGCCCTTGCCGTGCCGTCACTGAACGTCGCGCCGGTCATCGAGGCCGACGGCGATACCGTGCTCAATACGGAGCCGCTGAAAGCCGTGGCCCGCATCGACAACCCGTTCGACAAGGCAGGCTATAACGCGGACACGATGGGCGTATGGCAGGTTCGCATCGTCAACCTGCATGGTCGCGACGTGACGCCTATATCTGACTACCAGGATACGTCGGTGTCAGGGAGCAAGACGTTCACCCTGGATCTGGACAAGATCGACGACATACGGATGAGGCTGGCAGCCCAGGCCCGTCTCGTCAGCCCAGTAGACGGTTATGAGCGAACGGTGCTTTCAAGCCGTCCGATCTACATGACGGTGCTGCGTGGCCAGCCGATCGATTCCACCATCGACGGCCGACGAATCAGCGGCGAAGCGCCGCTGACAGCCGTGATGACCCTGAAGATCGACAATCGCCTGGACAGAGCCGCCTTGGGCGACGTTGAATGGCAAGTCAGTGCGGACAGGAAGAACTGGAGTCCTCTGGAAAACACGGCTCGCTACGAGACGCGATTCATTCATCGCTTTGAGCGTGGCAACTACTTTGTTCGCGCGATCGTGAACAACAAGAACAGCGGTGCCGTATTCAAGACGCCGACCGTCGCGATATCTGCTTACCTGTTGCCGCCGATCGCGATCAGTGGCCCGGAAAATGCCTTCATCGGTGCGGTCGCCGATTACGCGGTCTCGCCGGACGAGAGCAATACAAACTACGACCCGAACACGCCGCTGGTCTATCAGTGGTCGACTGATCGCGGCGAAGTGTGGGTCGATGGTGACGCCTCGTTCCATATCAGTCGCGCCGAGGAAGCGCGGCTGCCGGTGTGGGTGAGAGCTCGTTATGAGACGGCGCCCGCAGACGACGACTATGCCTGGACCCGTGAGCGCACTCGCATCTCATTCCGAAAGGTTCGAGCGCCGCGTGTTCGTATCATCGGGCCGCGTCTGATCGAAACGGGCAAACCCCGCGAGTTCCGTGCATCGGTGCGTGCGCCTTATCGCAAGATGAATGTAGAAATCAAAGGCGTGTGGACACTGCCGGACGACAGCCAGTCTGACGACAGCGACGAGCTGACCTACGCCGCCAACGATGCGGATCTGGCAAAGGAGCGCGTCAATCTCGGCTATACCGCCTGGATCGTGGGCTACAAGGATCAGGAAGCGGTCGATACAGACAACCTGTCTCTGCGTATATGGCAATACGAGTGGCCCGATTTCGAGATCACCACACGCGAAGGCTCGGAATATGCGCCAACGGATCTGGTCGCACGCATTCGTTCGCTAGGCACGGCGCGCTATCGTGATCTGGATCAACCCGAGATCGAGTGGAGCGTGCCCAAAGGACTCACGGCGGTCGGCGAGGCTCGTTCCACCGTCCGGTCGTTCGAAACATCGCAACCCGGCGAATACATCCTGCGGGCAACGATCACGGACGCGCGAGGCCATACGGCGGATGTCAGCAAGACGATTGTGCTCAAACCGGCCCCGCCATACGAGTTCGATTTTCGCTATACCGCATCGAACCGTTACGACCGTGCACCGATGGATATACGCGTGAGACCGTACATCAGCGGCGGACATCCTCGTGATCGGATTGAGAGCTACAGCTACTCGCTTGATGGCCAGCCGGTGGAAACGCAATCGCGTTTCGGCGAGATGACGATCGCGGAAGCCGGCGAGCATCGAGTGGGCCTTCAAATCAAGACACAGATGGGCAATACGGCCGACGGGCATATAGCTCTGACCGCGAAGGAAAACAAGAGCCCGACCTGTGCGATCAATGCCCGGTCAGCGACAACCTACTGGCGGTTCTACGCGCGCTGCGAAGATCCGGACGGGCGCATGGCACGTTATAGCTGGACGCTCAACGGGGAAACCGTGGGCACCAGCAGCTATCAGATCACCGTTCGCAACGACGGGGAGGGCGCCCCGACCGTCAAGGTGATCGGCGAAGACGACAGCGGTGCGGTGTCGCCACCAGCCACCTGGCACGGGGATCCATAGGGCCGATATCGACCCACGCAGTTCTAGCCCGGCCATTTGGCCGGGCTTTTTTTTGAAACGCACAAAATCGCCACTTTGCGCGCCTGTCGGTATCAGGGCGCGGATTATCGTTTGCGCATGGTTTCAACCGTGTCGCATGCGATGTATCGACGCCTTTTACCCGCTCTTTGCGCGGCTTCCTTGCTTTTGCCCGGTATCGCAAATGCCGCCGGCGAGATCGGCAATCCCGCTGCCGGACTCGACCTGGGTGGGATCGAGGACATGACGACCCTGCCAACCAAAGATCTCAAGATCATTTCGACCGAGCGCGGCCTGATCGCCGTCACATCGAATGGCCGCTGGGTGATTCGAGGCAAGATCTATGACACCTGGCAGATGTCGTCCCTGGATTCGATATCGCAGGTGCGCGAGGCCGCCAATCACATCAATCTCGATGGCTTGAAGGTCGATATAGACGAGCTTGATCCGCTGGTCTTTGGCAGCCCCGGCAAGCCGCTTGTCGTGGCGTTTGTCGATCCCCTGTGTGATGACTGCGCGAGCGTCATTCAGCAGATGCAAGGACTGTCCGACGACTATCAGTTCAAGATTTTGCCCCTCGGCGTACAGAGCAAACGCTCGGCCAGTCTGGTCAAGACGGTGGGTTGTGCGACCGACAGGCAGGCGGCGATCAAGGCGCTGTCTGTTCACGACTACAGCGGGTTGAAACCCAAGCCCGACTGCGATTTGTCCACGTTACGGCACACTTTGATCACCGCCCAGGTGTTCGGCGTCAACAGCCTTCCGTTTCTGATCGCCCCCGATGGTTTCGTGCGTCAGAGCGCACCCGACAACCTGTCCTCGTGGCTGGCGGATCATCAAAAATGAAGCATTACGCTGACGAAGAGCGCGTTTCCAGCCTTTTGACCGTGCTCGCTTACGACCAGAGCAGTTCCCTGTTCTTCCTCGAAGATCAGACGCTGGCCTTTGCCTTTTTGTGCCAGCCGCTACCTGGCGGCGACGAATCGGCCAGCGATCGCATGAACATCCTGCTGAACAATGACTGGCCGAGCGGCACGCTGTTGCAGTTCTGCCTGTGGGCGTCTCCGAACGTCACACAAAGCACTGAGGCATTTCGTGCGCGCCGCTCTGCTTATCGTAACGATCGGCTGCTCTCGTCCTATGTGGATGCCGTGTCAGACACCGCGAGCGAGGGCGCCTACAAGCCGCTGATCAGCAATTCGGAACTGCTCACCCGCGATATCCAGCTGCTGGTCGTCTGGAAGATCCCGCTCGCTGCGTCCGAGCCGACTGAACGCGATATGGAAGACTCTTCGCGTCTGTTGGGTGCAACCGAACGCAATCTCCAGGCCGTCGGGATTCAGGCCAAGCGCCTATGCCGAAACGGTTACATCGAGATCATGGAGTCGATTCTCAACTGGAGTGACGAGCCGGGCTGGAAGACACGCCGGCCCACCGCCGATGACCACACCCCGCTCAAGGATCAGATCGTCGACTACGACGTGGGCGTTACACCGCATAAGGATGGGGTCGAGATCGGCAATGCGTTTGTCAAAACCCTCTCGATCAAACGCTTCCCTCGCCGGGCCGGATTTGGGCTGGCCACAACGTATCTGGGCGATATTTTCACCGGCAGCCGCGGTATTCGCGAAAACTGCTTGATCACCGCATCGCTGTTCTTCCCCAACGCTCAGTCGACGAGCGCCAAGCTCGATCGAAAGCGTTACTGGACAATCAATCAGGCGTACGGACCGCTGCTCAAGTTCGTGCCACAGCTGGCGACAAAGAAAGCGGGATTCGATGCGCTGTACGAAGCCTTCCAGGACGGTGATCGTCCTGTGCGCCTGTATCTGGGCATGGCCCTGTTTGGCCGGGACGCGGAGCACGCCAACGCGGCCGCGTCGAACGCCAAGACCTTCTGGTCGGAGAACGGTTTTCAGCTGATCGAAGATCGCTATCTTCACTTGCCGTGCTTTTTGAACATGATTCCATTCGGCGCTGATCGGCACGCCGTCAAAGAGCTGCATCGTTACAAGACGATGGCGACACGCCATACGATCGGGCTCCTGCCGTTATTCGGAGACTGGAAAGGCACCGGTACGCCGGACTTTCAGCTGTTCAGTCGCAACGGTCAGTTGATGAATATGTCGCTGTTCGACTCGGACGCCAGCTACAACGGCGTGATCGCGGCTCAGTCAGGCTCCGGCAAGTCGTTTCTGACCAACGAGCTGATCTCGGCCTATCTCTCCCAGGGCGGTCAGGTCTGGGCCATCGACGTGGGCGGCTCCTATGCCAAACAGGTCGAGATCTATGAAGGCGACATGATGGAGTTCGAGCGCGGCCGGGAGCCGTGTCTCAACCCATTCCCACTGGTCGAAGACTTCTCTGACGAGGAAGACATCCTGATCGGTTTGATCGTGGCCATGGCCGCGCCTACCGAACCGCTCAAAGATATCCAGGTCGCTGAGCTCAAGCGGGTGCTCAAGAGCATTTGGGGCGAGAAAGGCCGGGATATGACCACAGACGATCTGGCCGCGCGGCTGATCGAGACCGACGACCAGCGCGTGCGCGACGTGGGCTATCAGCTGTACCCGTTCACCAGCGAGGGCGAGTACGGGCGCTACATGATCGGCGATAACACGATCTCGTTCAAAAACCGATTCACGGTGCTCGAACTGGAGGCGCTCAAGGGCCGTCGCCACTTGCAGCAGGTCGTTCTGCTCGAACTGGTCTACCAGATCCAGCAGACCGTCTATCGAGGCGAACGGGATCGCCCGAAGATCGTGATCATCGACGAGGCATGGGATTTGTTGTCCGGCGGAAATGTGGCCTCGTTCATCAACGACGCCTATCGGCGTTTTCGCAAGTACGGCGCTGCCGCCGTCGTGGTGCTCCAGTCCATTGCCGATCTGTACGAAAACCCGGTCGGCCGAGCGATCGCCGAGAACTCTCCGAATATGTATCTGCTCGGACAGAAGGGCGAATCGATCGACTCGCTCAAGCAGAACAAGCGCCTGTCGCTGAACGACGCCGGCTACACCTTCCTGAAATCGGTACACACGATCAGCGGCCTTTATTCCGAGATTTTCTGCATCACAGACTACGGTTCGGGCATCGGTCGGCTAATCGTCGATCCGTTCCGCAAGCTCATGTATTCGACCCATCCGAAGGATGTTCAGCAGATCAAGGAAAAGCAGCAGCAGGGCATGAGCGTCACCGAAGCGATTGACGCGATTCTGAAGGAACGAGCGCATGACTGATGAATCACCCGTGACGCATCCCGAAGTGCAGCAACAGGCGGCAACCGGCCAAACGGTGGTCGTCACAGCATTGATTGCCGGAATTGTCGGCGGCCTGTCCGGCTACGGAATGTCGCGCTGGCACGAATCGCAATTGGACTTGCGTGCGCGCCCGCGTGTTGCGGTGGTCTCCTATGCCGAGGCCCTGGAAGACGCCTCTGCCGAACAGGTCGCCGCGCGCATGGCTGAAATGGACGCCAAGGCACAACGCCTGAGCGATGCCGGATTCGTTGTATTTAATGACAACGCGGTAGTCGCATCGCCATCCGGGCTTCGCGTGCCGGTGGGCCGCAAAGATGACTAGCGCCAGCACCAATGGCCACGCAGCGCGAGTTCCACGCCAGCCCTGGCCACTTTTCTTCGCCAAGGGCCTGGCTGCGGTTGCCTTGCTCTACACCGCCGGTCACTTCGCCGCACAACGCTGGCAGCTTGGTATCGACCCACAGGCCCAGGTGAGCGTGCATACCGCCGACGGCGCCTCGCCGCGTCTGGTGATCGTCGATCGCTATGACCGGGACATGGCCCGCGGGGATATCGCAGCGTTCGAGATGAACAGCGTGGCCAAGCAAATGGTCGCATCCACCGGGTTAGGCATTCCCGCCGGCATTCTAAACAAGCGGGTAGCAGGGCTGCCTGGAGATCACATCGTCGTCAACGAACAGGGCGTGTTCGTCAACGGCACCAAACGCGCTGACGGGCTGGCCTTGGCCGGCACGTTCGGCCGTACACCGGCGGCGTTCACGCGCCGTCTGACTGTCCCCGAGGGACATTTCTTCATGCTCGGCGATGCCGTGGCCAGTTTCGATTCACGTTACTGGGGGCTTTTGGATGAAGCCGAGCTGATTGGAACAACCCACGTTCTTTATGCGGAGTAATAGATAAATGAATGAGATCTCGAGCGCGCGTATCGCGCATCTTTCCTTCATCCAGGACTCGATCAAGTCCTATAACCACGAGCGGCTGTTCTGCAAGGCCGCAGCGCTGGTTGTCGCGGCCGGCGCGTTCATCGTCCAGGTCAACGTGAACACACCCGGCGTGGTCAGCCTGTTCGCTCTGGGTGCGGCTTTCATCCTGCTGGTGCTGTGGTTGCAGGACACCCACTACTACCAGACCAAGTGTGCCTACGCGAAGCTGCACGATGTCTCTCGCACTGCCGAGGAGACTCACTTCGACATGGACGTTGATCAGTACCGCACCAAGAATACGTTTGCCAACGCGCTCTGGGCGCCGCCGGCGTCGTGGCTCTACATGGGCCTGATCTTCATCGTCGCGCTGTTGTCACTGTTCTAATGCGGGGAGTGTTTGCACTCCTGGCTCTGGCGGCGTCGGTAGGCGCCGCCGGGGCCGCTACGGCGACCGATCCTGCCTCGGTGCAGGACATCGCGCGTGCTATTACCGCCCAGACCAAGGAGCTGAGTCGCCCTGATGCGGCTGAGCCAGACTCGCTGGCAGCGCGGATGCAGCAGATCGCACGCCAGATCACCGACCATACCGAACAACAGGCCACAAAGCGGCTGGCCGCAGAGTCCGCGCAGGACAATGCAAAAGAGCCTCAGCAGGGGCAGGGCAGACAGATCTATCTGTTCGTCTCACGCTCACTCAAGGCCGCTGCACTCAAGGATATTTTCCGCACAATTTCCGACACGTCGGTCACGGCAGTGTTTCGGGGCATTCCCGAGGGCACGCGGATCAACGAGTCCAACAACGAGCTGTATCGGATGATCCGCGGTGCCGGCATCGACCCGGTACCGGCGATCACACTCAATCCCAAGCGCTGGCGAGAACTCGGCGTACAAACCGTGCCCACCATGGTCATGGTCGAGAATGATCGTGAGATCGCGCGCGTATCGGGATTGACCAATCCGGCCTGGCTGCGCGAACAGGTTGAGGCCGGACAGACCGGCGATCTTGGCGTGCGAGGCCCGATCGCAGAGCCGTCAGAGCCTGATCTGATCACTGTCATGCAAGAGCGCGCCTCCAGGCTCGACTTCGCCAAGCTGCGTGACAAGGCCGCCCACTCCTATTGGAAGCGCGCACCTGTATTCGAGATCCCGTCGGCCACCCGTGATCAACGCCGCAAGGTCGATCTGCGAATGCGGGTATCTCGCGACATCACAACACCCGACGGGACAGTCATTGCGCGCAAGGGCGCAATCGTCAATCCGCTGGATACACGCGCTTTCACGCTCCGGCTGCTCGTCTTTGATGCCACCCGGCCAGAACAGGTTGCCTTCGCCGAGAGCCAATCGCGCAGTCATCCAGACACGATCCTGCTTGTCAGTCGTTTCGACAACGACAGGGGCTGGAAGGGCTACGAGCGCCTATCGCAGCGCTTCGACAAGCCAGTCTACCGGCTGACCCAGGACGTACTGAGTCGTTTCAACGTGCATGCGACACCGGCGGTCATTCACGCCGATCAATCTGGTCAGGTTGTTGTGGACGAACACTACATACAGAGCAAGCCGACGGGAACGACGACGAATGAAGATTGATATCGCCCTGCAACCGATTGTTCTGCCCATGTCCGGCCGAGTTGCCAGCTATGAGGTGCTGGCGCGGGGTGTGGATCCATACACGGGCAAGGTGACACTGCCGGTGGATCTGGTTCGCGGCGCCGACGACTTTGGCTGGCACGACATCGACCTGGCTGTTCTGACCAGACTCAGGGCTAGTCTCGGTCAGATTCCTGCCCAGACCGGTCTCAACGTCAACATCGCCCCTGAGACTATCGTCTCGCCCGAGCATTGGGCTCAATACTGCGCGCTGCTGGAAACGCTCGTCCAGGTGCACTCAGCACCGATCGTGGTCGAGCTATCCGAGCGAATCGACATCGATGAATCAGACCTGGCCGACGTGATCGGCCCGCTGCGCGAACTCGGCGCCCAGATCGCACTCGATGATCTCGGCGCGGAATGGGCATCCCGTTCCCGACTGGCATTCCATAGCTGGGATATATGCAAGATCGACTTTCGGCCGCAGGCACGGGCACAGGTCGAACACTGGGTTGGTGATGTGATCGCCATGTGTCGCCGAGATAACGTCTTGACGGTGCTCGAGGGCGTCGAGTCGGCTCAGGACGTGCTGATGGCCCGCGGCATGAACGTCGACCGGTGCCAGGGATTTGCCCATGGACGCCCGTTTATCATCAACGACGGGGTGGGTCGTCCATCGCACACGTGTATTCAGGGGCAACGATCGTGCTGAACCGCCTGAAAGTGGCGGTTTGTCTCGGCCTATTGGCGCTGACAGCTGCCGCGCCGGCCTACGCCGCCGGGAGCGTGGCCTGTCCTGACTCGGAACTGCTCTCCGGCAAGATGATCACCAATATCTGCTGGAGCTGTCTGTTCCCCATTCGCGTTGCTGGCGCGAGGCTCGGTGGCATCGGTGACACGCCCAAAGGCGCGAGTGAACAGATCGTGTGCGCCTGCGAGGACGGCTTCGGGGTCTACAACCCCGGCTTGGTCATGAGCATGTGGGAACCGGCCCGGATCGTGGAGCTGGTCCGTGCGCCTGGATGTGCGCCCACGCTGGGCGGAATCACGCTGCCCGGAGGCAACAAGCGTCAGCACGGCCATATCGGAAATGGCAACTATGACGACGGTGATCTGGCGTTCTACCACTATCACTACTACGCCTTTCCGGTACTCCTGATGCTCGATCTATTCACGAATACCAACTGCAATGCCGGCGGTTTTATCGACATGGATTTGATGTATCTATCTGAGCTTGATCCGACCTGGAACAACGACGAACTGTCATTTTTCACTACGCCCGAAGCTGCTGCCGTTGCCAATCCTGTAGCCGCTGTGTCGTGCACCGCGGATGCGGTGGCCTCGACCGCAGGAGACCCAATCGACAGCATGTTCTGGTGCGCCGGCACTTGGGGCACGCTTTACCCTTTAAGCGGCAATGTCGGCGCGGCGGGCATGGTGAAAAACACCAGCCTGTTGGCGACGAAGGCGGTAGCCGCGCTTCACCGCCGGGGCCTTGCCCGTCAGACGATGGGCCGGGCTAATCAGTGTCGGTCGAACATCCAACCGATGTTCCCCAAATCACAATACAAGTGGACGATGTTCTTCCCTGATGCGGAAGCCAGTAGCGACCATGTAACGGGCGAGAGCATCTTCAAATGGGGAATGGGGCGGGCCATTCCGGCTGTCGGTGAAGACGCTGTTTACATGCTCTGGCGCTGGAACGACTGCTGCATGACGTACTGAAAATGCTCAATACCTCTACCTGGTTCTACCGCGCGGTCACTACGTTGGTCGTGGTGACAATCTGTTGGACGCCCAGCTTGCTGACGATCAGCAGCTCGGAAGCACTTGCAAGACTCATAAGCTACTCGGTGTCGGTCGCCCACGCCGAGGATCGTATCTTGACCGGTGCGGAAGCAGGCCGCGCGTTCGGTCGCGACCAGGTAGGTCAGTTCTCCGCGCCGACGCTCGACAACGGGCAGATGAGCTTTCCGGACGCCGGTGAAAGCATAAAGGTTGACGAGTTATACCCTGACAGCAACGTCGACTCAGCCAGCGATACCGACGACCTCGAATCGCTGTTCGGCGATGAGGCGGACTTCCAGGAAGCCGGCCAGAGCGCCAGTGAGCGGCTCACCGATGAAAACTCCACTACCGGCGCGGCGTATCGCGTACTGCTCAAGCAGACGCAGCTCACGCGTCCTGATCTGGCCAACGATCCGGTTTTCGACAAGACCGACGAGGTGCAGAAGAACATCGACATCATCGGGGCTGGGTTTTCCGATTGCAGCGTCGAAACACAGTTTCATGATGAAACGATCAAGACGCATGTGCCTGATCTACGTCAATGTGAGCGTATTCCGCAGGATGGCGATTGCACGCTGACGCATAAGTACGATCCGGCGGAAGCGGCGTCGATTCGCCAGATCGGTGGCGAGGACGGCATCAGCACCTGCGGCCCGGGCTGCGTTGATATGTGGATTGGTCGCGTTGGTGATAACTACTGGGAAGGTTCGTGCTCGATTTTCGAATCGACGTCGAACTTCGTACTCCAGCATCCGGAAGCAGTCGAGTCAGCGACCCTCACCCGCGCCAAGTACGACGACTACATGCAGGTCTATCTCAATAACGAGAAGATCTGGCAGGGTCCGAACGATAATTTCCCGCCGGAAACAGGCGGCCAATGCGAGCTCGATACCAGCTGGGATCAGACGCCGAACGTCGACGTTACCGAACAGTTCAGGAAGAAAGGGCCAATCGATTTTCTGATTCGAGTATCGGTGACCGGCGAGGGCGAAGGTTACGGCCGAATAAGGTTGCGCTACGACCCATCAAAGATCGACGCAGGTGACACATGGACGCCCAAGTCCTGCGCCATAAAGGCCAGCAGCGCCAATGACGGATTCTGCGCGCCCCCGCAGTACACCTGCACCAGCAGGATCGATGTCGAACCGGGTGACTGCAAGATCGTCGAGGGCAACGTCCTGTGTCCCGACATGCTCTCGCCGCCGCCATTCGAGGGCGGCGACAGCTTCTGCCTCGAGTACCGGGTCACCACTGACTGCGACTTCAACAAGGGTGAGATGGCGTGCTGGACCGATGCGCAGGGCGTCGAACACTGCCCGACAAATGAAGGCGGCGCTGTCAGCAGCTGCGAGAAGTACGAAAAAGATCCTAACTGCGGGTTTGTCAGCGAGAATTGCGTGGAGGGCGCCCAGGGCGAGAGCGGCAATTGCTATGTCTCCGACGAGACCTGGGACTGTGGCTATGACGCGGACGTGCCGACAGTTTCATCGGATACCAGCTATACATGCGAGGGCGAGATTCGATGCATGGGCGACGAGTGCGCATCCCCTAATAAGGAGCAGAACAAGGATTTCGCGCGCGCGGCGGCTGCACTCCAGGCGGCAGAGGCTGTGCGCCAAGATGCGACGTGCGAGCCTGTAGAGGGCGCCGAGCAGGCCAACGCCATGAACTGCGAGATTTTCAAAGGTGAAGCCTACGAGTGCAAGAAAGCGGTCGGCGGCTATGTCGATTGTTGCGAGACACCGGATGGCGTCTCGATGGGCGACTATCTGATGCTGATGTTCAACACCCACCAGGCGATGACGACGAGCCTAGCGTCAACGTCGTTGGGCGGTACTGCCGTGTCCGGTGCATGGGAGACCCTGCGCCAGCCCTACCAGACGGGCTGGGATGGTGTGACATCGGCATGGAGTTCGATCAAGGGCGGGTTCTCGAATGCCTTTGACACGCTGACAGGAAGCAGCACGGCCGCAGCATCTGAGGGGGCCAAGACTGGCGTAATTGCCGGCGCAAAGCAGGCGCTGATGAAAAAAACCGCCCAGTGGACAGCCGACGCATTTGGCCCGCAGGCGGCTAACGCACTGTTTGTTCAAGCCGGCGGCAGCGCTGCTGGATCGGGGGCCATCGGAGCTAATGGCCAGGTGGCGGAAGGCGCAACAGTTCAACTTGGCGGCGCCGTTGGCACGGCGCTCAGCGGCATAATGCTGGCTTACACTATCTACTCCGTGACCAAGCTACTGATCCAGATCATCTACGCCTGTGAGGAAGAAGAATTTGAGCTTGGCGCTAAACGCGAACTCAAGAGCTGTCACCACGTCGGCTCATACTGTGCGAGCAAGTTCCTCGGGGTCTGCATTGAGAAACGCCAGAGTTACTGCTGCTTCAATTCGCCGTTGTCGCGCATCATTCAAGAGCAGGCCCGTCCACAGCTCGAAATCGGATGGGGCGATAAAAAGGAACCCGATTGCCGACCGCTGACAACGAGCCAGATCAGTGGAATCGACTGGGATAAGATCAATCTGGATGAGTGGCTTGGGATATTGCAAGGGAACGGTCACTGGCCGGACTCGAGCACGCTCAACGCAGAGGCACTGACGGGCCTGGGTTCACCGCTGTCGACCGGCGATCGAGAGAGCGTGATCGAGCGCACGCACAATCGCATCGACGGTATCGACATTCAGGGCCGGCGCCACGAGGCATCGGGCGACCTTATCGATGAGATCGGCGCTCAGCCTGCACCCGATATACCGTTCACGAGTGAGTGAGGCTTATCCGCCACCCGGCCCCATGAGGGGGGTGGCGGAGCCCGTCATCAGGACTGCTGTTTCGGATCGATGAGATAGAGCGTTTCACCTTCATGAAAGACCACAGGCGCGGGGAAGAAACGATATTCTCCCTCAGACTGCTCGAAGGGTATGTCTCCGGGCGCGACATACACGTAGTAATTTGACGGTAACGCTCCGCTCAGCTCGTTCAAGACCCGAAGCAGAGGTAGCCGCGCGTAGTTCGTCGTCCGAAACGATGAGTTATCTACGAACGAATAAGAGACTGTCACCCCGAGACGCCAAGCTGGATAGCCACCGAGCGAACTAGGTGCAAAAGTATCGGCAACATTGTTGGGCGTTGATACACGCAGGCTGATGCGGCAGAAATAGTCTTCGCTGCTGCACTCGCCTCCAGCCAAGTCCGCGTGAACCGTATCGTTCGATCCATTGCCGGCCCAACTCAACTGCTCAACTTGCTTTAATCGATACGGCGCCGCCATAGGCATTTGCTCCAGTAGTGGCAAGAACGCATCAGTGACCTGCTCGTAAACATGCTCAATAGCGACCGATCGATTGGGCGCTTCGCTTTTGGGAATCCAGACAAAAACCTCCGTCCAAGTTGCTTTTGGAATATTCTCCCCGAGCAGCAGGCCGGTCAGCATCCCGAGGCCCACATTGCCCGAAAGCGGCAGGCCACTCGGGTTGCTCAAAAATCCCAGTGCACCGCCAGCAGCCCCTTCTATGAGCTCGTTTTTGTTCCTATCAACGTCCTGCTTAATGTCCGCGCGGTCGACGTCTTTGAGCTTCTTGTAACCGGCCGCGCGAGTAATGTTCCATGCCTCCGAGTGAGACGGGTCACTATGGTGCATGGTCGGCCCACTCGCGCAGCCTGAAAGCGCAGCCAAAGCGGCCACCCCGAACGTAACAACCAGACGTGATTCCATCCCTCGATCCCTATTTTTGAATTTCTTTTAGACTGGTCCAGGCGGCCGAGTCTGCAACTTCGCGCTCAACGATTCCCCCCGGTGAGCAGCGCGCGCATTTTAACTATCGGCCTAACTGGCTCAAGACTTAGAAACGGCGGCATCCCGAGGCGAACACAGTCATGTGCGGACGATACGGACGAATCACATCAGCGGCTCAGTTTGCCAAACTGCTCGGCGCCAGCGCCCCGGAGGATGCGACAGACAGCCCTGGCTACAACCTCCCGCCGGGCGGGACGCGGCTGTGCGCGTTACGCCACCCCAAGAGCGGCGAACTCAAGATGGGATCGGCCTGGTGGGGTCTGATCCCGAGCGGTGCGCGTGATCACACGTTCGCCCCAATCAATGCCCGCAGCGAGACCGCGGCCGAAAAACAGCCGTTCGCCAATGCCTTTCGCAAGCGGCATTGCCTTGTGGCCGCTGACTTCTATTACGAGTGGGCCAAGGTCGAGGGTCAGTCGGCAAAGCAACCGTGGGTGATTCGCCCGGCCGGCGGCGAGCCGTTCTTCATGGCCGGACTCTGGACACAGGCCAAGGGCTTGTCGGGCGACGACGAGCTGGCTGGGAAAGTTACGTTCGCAATCCTGACAGGACAGCCAGCGAAGGAAATAGCGCATATCCATTCGCGTCAGCCCCTGGTGCTCTCGAACGATGCGGCCCGGGCCTGGGTCGACGCATCAGTCGATGCGCCTGTCGATGAGTTGCACCAGATCCTGGCCGACGGCACGGTGACCGACTATGAGTGCTGGCCGGTGTCCTCTCTGGTCAACAAGCCGTCCAATGACGACGCCTCACTGCTCGAACGGACTCAGCCGCCAAGCCCATAGGCGCCAGCGTTATTCTGGCGGTGGTTCTTGGAAGATCGAGTCGTAGTTCTGGCCGCCATAAAAGACGCCGACGACGGTCACGACGTGCGAGGCTTCGCTCACTAGGTAGGCGATTATCGCGTTGCCACGATAATTCGTTATACGCAGATTCATCATCAGATCGTCGCGCTGTCTTCCGCGCAGTGGGAACTGGGTTAATTCTTCACAGTAAGACACGATTGCATCAACATAACGGGCTGCCGTGATTGGCGACCCTGTTTCCGCGATGTATTGTTCGATTGCGTCCAGACGGTCGAGTGCTTCTGGGGAGAAAGCAACGACGTAGCTCATTCCGTCTCTGGTTGGCTGCCGGCCCGCTTTTCAGCGAGGTGCTCGCGAACCTGGTCGATGGAAAGCGCGCGCGACGGATCGGCTTGTATAGCTTCGGCCGCTGGGACAACCTGCTCACGCAGCCATGCTTCGATTGCCTTGTCACGAGCGGCCAACGTGCGCAATCCATCACGGATCACTTCGCTTTCCGTTGCATATTCACCGCCTGATACCTTGGCACGCACCATCGAAGCCATTTCATTGGGAAGCGTGATGCTGAACTGTTGTGTGGAGCGCATGGTGCTGTGTCCGTCGCGATGTGTAGGATTAAATCCTACGCTTTTCGCCGCGAACGGCAACCGATTCGTTACCATCGCGGCGCACTCACGATGCGCGGCCAGCGATCGAACTCGCCCATGTCCGGTGCGCAGTCCAGCGTGACCACGTAGATCCGTGTCTCGCGCTCAGCTCGAACCAGGCACCCCTGGATGTACTGTCCGGCGGTGACCGCGAACCATTGCTCGCGCCCGGCGACATCACGCTCAGCGAATCCTTCAACGGGCAGGCGTACCGGGCGAGGGCCATACTGATCCCATACGCCACCCTGTATATGGGTCAGGCGGGCCCAGCCGCCTTGAGGCAGCGTGCCGGCGGCTAGCGGATGACGGCCCCATGGCAACAAGAGGATCTGTGCCCCGCGGCGCGACGACACCGGCAGCCGAGCCCCCTGGTGCTCAAACCGGCTCAGCCGGAGCCTGCCGTCGTGAACGAACCTGACAGCCCAGCTCATCAGTAATCGATGGATTCGCGATGGCCACTCGGCCGCCATCCCGGCGATATTACATCCGGCATTTCCGAGCGACCGATGAGTTTTGCACGATGGACGGAAAACGCCCCATACTTCTCGTTGATCGCGTCGATAACGCTATTCACGCCGTCTGCCGGCGTATTGTCCGACTCGAACAAGTCGCTCTGTTGCGCAACCGGGCGTGGATCCAGTGCATTGATCTGAACCTGAAAACAGCCTTCACCGGCCCAGCGGTTGTCGAGAAAATCCTCTGCCAGCCGGTAGATGGTGTAGCCGTCGTTCGTCGCCTGGACGGTGCGGCATTTGGTGCCGAGGCCACCGAGCTGTGTTTTCAGGCCGATGCCGAACGTCTGTGCTTCCAGACCGTTCTTGCGTAGCCGCCGGCCCACCTTTTCGGCCATGTGCAGGAAATACATGCTCAGCAGCTCGCGACTGCGTGTATCGGGCGGAATGACCTTGCCGTGCCCCAGTGTTTTCGCTGGCGCCGTGTCCTGTTTCACCGCTGCCGGATCGCGCGCCTGCGCCATCAGCCACAGGCGACGGCCGGGATTGCCGAACCGTTGAGCCACAGCGCTGATCGGGATGCCCTTCATCTGCCCGCACGTCGCCACGCCTCGTGCTTTGAGGAACGCGCCGATGCCATCGCTGATCCCGCATAGATCCGTGACGGGGACATCCGCAAGCCGCGCCTCCGCCTCCCATGGATCGATTATCGTCAGCCCGTCAGGCTTGTGCTGCTTGGCGGCGTATTTGGCCGTGGTCTTGTCGCCGCTGATGCCGACAGAGCACAGCAATCCGGAAGCGCGGAAGATCGTCTGCTTGATCAGGCGACCCATCTCGTGAGCTGTGCTGTCGTAGTAGGACTGGCAGTGAGTCAGGTCGAGGAACGCCTCGTCAACGCTGAAGATCTCAATATCGGGCGTGATGTCCTCGAGCGACGTCATGATGGCGCTCGATACCTGCGTATAGCGGCCAGGCCGGGAGGGGGCCTGGATGAACCCCGGGCACAGCGCGCTCGCTTCTTTTACCCGCATGCCGGTCTTGATGCCATAGGCACGCGCTTCGTATGACGAGGTGATGATGCATGTGCCGCGATCGCCGTTGGTGACGCCGATCGGGCGGCCGCGCCACTCGGGATGGTCGAGCTGTTCGATCGAGGCAAAAAACGAGTTGAGATCGGCGAGGGCGATCATGCGAGGCCAGCGGGTCATGGTTCAGTTCGATCTGGAAGTGCTGTATAAAGATACAGTAATAAGCGCCCCGAAAAATGGCCTCTCCACAAAAAAGGCCGCGTCGTGCGCGGCCCGTGATCCATCGACTTGGGAAGCAGTGGCTTAGCCGGAACTGACCGCTGCCAAAGGCGCTGTATGTGCCACGTCGGCTGATTTGTCGCGGCCCGCGCTCGCCACGGCAGGCTTTGCCTGCGACTCGCCAGCTTCGGATGCGCTGGTCTCGTGCTCATCGTGCGTGTCGGCACCGTCATCCTGGCTGTCGTCTTTCTCGGCAGCTGGAATGGATGCAGCCACCTCGTCTTCCTTGCCCTTGCTCTTGGCGGCCTTGTGCGCCCGCTGTTCGAGGTCGACGATGCGATTGCCCAGCCGCAGGGTACGACGCTGCCATTCGAAGATCAGCTGGCGGCGGTGCTTGTTATCGACCAGGCGATGGATCCAGAGGCGGTCGATATCGGCAACCAGAGCATCGTAGAGATGCATGACTTCGACCAGGCGTGATACCTGCGGCGAGGACACCTCGACCTGGGTTTTCAACGGGTTTGTATAGGCTGTGTTCTGCTCGACGCCATTGGCGGTGGCGATCTCCTGGAGCCGCGCCTGTTCGCCCACGATGTCGGTCACCCAGTCCGAGATCCATTTGTCGATCGAGTCCTCGACCTCATCGACCTGCTCATCTTCGCCAATGATGCGAAGGATCACGTCGATCGCGTGCAGCGATCGCGCTGTTCTGCTGAAGCCGCGGTGGAATACCCGCTGGGCATATTCGGTCTTCAATACAAGGGGCTGCTCGAGCACCGGGTTCGAGTATCTGGTGGCCATGATTGTCTCTCTCGCTTGGCTTGGATAAGGCTTTGACGTGCACTGCCAAGTTAGCAGCGCCTCAGCCGGGCCAGATTGCGGAAAGTCGGTAAAAACGGCGTTTTTCGCGTCCTGCGCGCCTCTCATGCGCGGCTATGCTCAAGGCTCTCTCTCGTCCTGTATGGGCGACACGCTGCCGACGCGTGTAAAACACGGTCGCGGTAGCTGGCCCTGTCGCCCAAGCAGCACAACAATCCCCCGTCCCGGAGGTCTTTTTGCACCTCCCGGACGGGGGAGGTGCATCTTCAGTAAGGAGGTGTGCCGTGATTAAAGCGCCACCCTTGGATGTCGAAGCCAATGCAACAGGGCAGTTTCTCCTGCCCCTGTTCGTGGTTGAGCAACTGCAAGAGTTGGAACCCGAGTGGTCTGATCACGATATTGCCGCCCTGCGCGAGAGCATTCTCAAAGATGCGCTTGGCACGGTGATCGGTATCTATCAGCGTCGTTCGGCGACAATTCGACAGGAGGCATGGGACTGGATCATGTCTCATGATTGGCACCCGTTTTCATTCAGCGCCTGCGCTGGAGCTACAGGAGCCGATCCGCACGAACTAAAGGTTGCTTTCGCTCGCATGGTTGAGCGCAGTGAACAATCATCTGCGCAAGATATTTCCAGTGCCCACCGCTTGCTCGAGGAATACCTCGAGGAGCCGGGCAGAGTCGGCGGCCGTCGCGCTGCCATCCAACCCGCCTAAGTTTCAGGCGGTCATCCCTGTCGGGGCATTTTGCCCCAGTGGGGTGGAGTGTCTCCGGCTTTTAAGCCAAGGAGCGCTCCATGGAGCACAAAGCCGATATCTACCGGCAACTACGCCGGGCTCTGCCGTATCTGTCTGCCGTAATGGCTTGGCGGCACGCGCAGTCCCAGATCGATCTGAACGCCCGTATTCGTAGTACCGGATTCGAGTGGAACGTCGTGCCGAGCATCGAAGGCAAAGCAGTCTGGGAAGAACAGGGTTTCACCCTGACAGCTCGCGTCGTTATCGACGAACTGGGTTGGGACATGAGTGGCGTTGAGACTATCGGCCGCTTTCAAGAGCAGTGCGAGCCGGGCGCGATCAAACACGATCGTAATAATGCTCGGATTTTGACTTGGTTCATGCCAGCTTTTCCTGAGAATGGGCAAGAGCTTTGCCGAAGGGCCTGTTCCTACGGTAGTGATTGGGGATTGGTCGGAATCGAAGTAACGGCCAGTCGTGCCGGCGTCGATCTCGGCAAAGACTCACTCTGGGCTATCGAATCGGACTCTGTAGAAGACCACTTCACCGAGACCGCTTTTGAACTGGCTAACGAGGCCATTATTCATGCCAATCAAAGTCTGAAGGATCTGTGCGGCTGTCACTAGCCGCTTGAGATCAAAACTAACCCAGCCGGGTATTTCTGCCCGGTAGGGGCGGGTGCCCGGCTATATCCAAACCAAGGAAATAGCCATGCCAAAGCCCGAATCTCTGATCCGTGGTCTCTATCGCAGCCTGCTCAAAGAACGAGCCGAAAAAGGCGATGCAATGGTGACCACCCTGGTGTTCTCTACGTCCGCTGACGCCCGTCAGTTCGAGGCGTCCATCGGAACGCAGTCGCCACAAGCCCACGTCGTACCTGGACATCACATGATTCAGGTCACGACTAATACCCCTGTAGCCCGCCTGAGCGCTATCGAGTGCATCGATAACGCCCCGGCGCGCAACATCCGAGTCCGATTCAAGCCCGCTCTCCAGCCGGCCTGAGTTAGCCATTCAAACCACCCCGACAGGGTCACTCCTGACGGGGTGGCTCTGGTTTATCGGGTTCTCCCCGTTATTTAAGCCTGATCTTTACTCGCAACGAGCGCGCGGAAAATACTGGCCGGCGCCTGAGCTCACATTCGGCGCGGCGATCTGCTTACGTACTATTCTTGACCAGCCTTACGGCGAACCACTGCCGCGGCCGCCATGTCCAGCTCATCGTGCCTGATGGAGGCCGGGCTCACGGTATCGAATAATCTTGGGATGCGGGGCTGCCGATAATCGCGCGGCACTGTCGCTAATATGCGACGAGTGCGTTATGTATCGTAGTTAGTGGAGATCTGTTGTAGTCAGGACGTCGCGCGAGTTACTAGTCGTGCTTCCGATCCCATTCAAAAGTTGATGCTTTACGAAAGCGACTGTTTCTACGCTACTCCTGGTAGCTTCGATCGTCGCTGCATTGAGATTCTGCCCGCTTCCAAGCCTGCAATTACGGAGGCAAGTGCAGCGGTCGTTGGACCTAGGTCTACATTGCGTCCCATTATCTCTTGGCGAGGTCATCGCTTCGATAATTGTTCAGAGCGCCGGCGCTAACTGCCACTACACGCTCCAAGAGCAGCCACCGTTTTTTGGGACACCGTAGGCAGAAAAAATCCGAAAAATACCGCCCATGTAAAGCATATTAAACAATGAAACGCATGGTGGTGTAACTACTTGTATCGTTGAGGGTATATTTATTAGAGTTTGCGCCACTCAGTCTCTGCAGCGGAACGTTGGTCTGCATTTGTGGCCTAACTATCGCTAGATTCATATTTCCTGGAGCATGGCTATAAGCAACGAAGACACTACGCCGCGTACTCCCGCGACGCGGCGTTCCGATACAAACTCCGGTACCGCACCGGCGCGTTATATCGAATCAGTGCTGCCGCAGGAGCGCCGCGAGCGGTCGCTAACTATTACTGAGATCGCCTCGCTGGCGGGACTCAGTCGTGGCATGGTTAGCAAGATTGAGACGGGTCAGGTTTCTAGCAGCCTCGACTCGCTTTCTCGCCTCACCGAAACGCTGGACCTTACATTCGCACAGCTATTCCGCGACTACGACTCTCCGGAGGGTGGCGCGCAAGTCGTTAAGTCGGGGCAAGGATTGGAAGTGGTACGCAGTGGCACTAAGCGCGGACACACTTACCATATGCTGGCTTTCAATCGCGGTCATAAGCGTAATTTTGAACCCTTTCTGATCACTCTGGACGATGAAAGCGAGGCCTTTCCAACGTTTCAACACGACGGGATGCAGTTCATCCATATTCTTGAAGGTCGCATCGACTGTCGTCACGGGAAGCAGATCTACGCTCTTGAAGAAGGCGACTCGATAACCTTCGATGCTCAAGTACCTCACGGGCCCGAGCATCTGTGGGAAGTGCCGATAAAATTTTTGGCAATCACGATTTTTGGCGATGCCAAGCTCTGACGCAGAATTTTTCGCGTTTCGGTTGACTGCGATGCTCGGATAAACGCTGCACGCTTGCCCCCTTTCTACGATCAACAAGCATTCCCGGCTGGACTTGCCCGGGTCCATTAGACACTTCTGGCCTATGATTGGACTTGTCCGGGTCCATTAGACATTTCTGACCTATGATTGGACTTGTCCGGGTCCATTAGACACTTCTGGCCTATGATTTGAGCATAGGAGGAAGTGAAATGAGCAGTCAGAGATATACCCTGGAATTCAAGGACGAAGCGGTCAAACAGGTGCTGGATCGTGGCTATCCGGTGGCCGATGTTGCCGAGCGCCTCGGTGTGTCGGCTCACAGCCTGTACAAGTGGGTAAAGGCGGTGAAGCCAGACAACACCGAGCAGCGAGCCAACGAGCTGGTCGAGGCTAAAAGTGAGATCCTCAAGCTGCGCGCACGGCTGCGCCGCACCGAAGAGGAGCGCGATATCCTAAAAAAGGCCGCGCGGTACTTCGCTCAACAGCCCGAGTGAAGTACCAGTTCGTCAACGAGCATCGCGCGGTGTTCAAAACCGCCACGATGTGTCGCGTGCTGCAGGCGTCTCGTAGCGGCTTTTATGCCTGGTTGCATAAGCCGCTCTCGGATCGGGCGATTGAGGATCAGCGATTGTTGCCTCTGATCCGTGATTCGTACGCCGCCAGCAGCGGTGTTTACGGTTATCTACGCGTCTACGCCGATCTGCAGGAGGCAGGTGAGAGCTGTGGCAAGCATCGCGTCGCTCGAATCATGCGCGAGAATCGAATCAAGGCGTTACGTGGCTATAAGGCACCACGCCATATTGCTGGCCGACCGTCGATCATCGCACCGAACCGGCTGAACCGTGAGTTTACGGTTGCTCGGCGGGATCAGGTCTGGGTGACCGATATCGTGCGCCACGAGGCGCCATTGAAACGTGTGGAGGTGAGAGACCTTCACCCGCTGGCTGTCGCAGCAGCTGGCGAGAAGCTGAGGGCAGTCTGATCCCGGCGATGCGGGAATCGGGCGGAAAGCAGCCCTGACAACGCCGCGACGGGCTGGTACTGCCAGACAGTCCGGGTACGGCAAGTGAGATTGAACGGTGTACGCAAGAAACTCGTGTTTTAAAGCTCCTTTATGCACCCTCCGGCTCCAATCTGGTAGATATGGGCCGGACAGCAGTGCGTGGGCCGGGATAATCCTGGCTCAACTCTTGATCCGTATCGATGTCGACGGTAAGGAGGCTGCCCGGAACGACTGCGGTGTACGGGTAGCGAAACTGCAGGAGCATAGCGAGACACCACCCCAATCAAGCGTTTCAAAGGTGAACGTGGGAACCTTGGATCATCGCCGTGGCGGCAACGCCACGGCAGGCGCATCGTCAGCTGAGGGTGATTCTGGGGGCGGAGCCTGCATAGTAGTCCGAGAACGGGAAAGCCGTTTACATGGCGAAGGCAGGCAGCGGGTTCGCGGTAAGGTGACTGTCATGCCGGGAGGTCATCTGTGAATACGGATGCACCGTGGCCCAGCGTCGAAGACGCTGAAGCTCGGGTACTGGATATTCAGGCCAAGCTGCACCGATGGGCCGGCGAGGATACGACTTGCCGGTTTGATGATCTGTACAACCTCGTCTGTGATCCGGCGTTCCTGTTGGTCGCATGGCGTCGGGTCCGGGTAACCGGGGCACACGGTCGGCGGGCGTGGACAATGAAAGTGCACGCGCCATCGAAACGCGTCAGGGATACGAGACGTTCCTGCAAGAGCTGAGAGATCAACTCAAGCAATGTATCTTTCGTCCCCAACCGGTACGGGAAAGAAGGATACCGAAAGGCGATGGTCGCACTCGGCGTCTGGGCATCCCGACGGTGGCCGACCGGGTCGTGCAAGCGGCCGTAAAGCTGGTTCTGGAACCGATTTTCGAAGCGGACTTCCAGCCATGCTCCTACGGCTTTCGACCCAAACGGCGTGCACAGGACGCGATTGTCGATATCCACTTCTTCACCAGTCGTTCCTACGAATGGATTGTAGAAGCGGATATCGAGGCTTGCTTCGACCGCATTGACCACACGGCCCTGATGGATCGTGTGGCCCGGCGGATCGGTGATCGACGTGTCTGGGTATTGGTCAAATCCTTCTTGAAGGCCGGGATTCTCACGGAACTCGGCAGTCGGGAGGCGACCCACACCGGCACCCCACAAGGCGGCATTCTGTCGCCGCTTCTGGCCAACATCGCGCTGTCGGCACTGGATGAGCATTTTGCTCATACATGGCAGACCATGATGAGCACCGCGATGCGACGCAGAACCCGTAGGCGAAAAGGCCTCGGGACATGGCGTCTCGTCCGCTATGCGGACGACTTCGTCATCATGGTGGCAGGCACTCGGAACAACGCCACGGCGTTGCTGTCCGAAGTGGCTGAGGTGCTGGCTCCGTTGGGGCTCAACCTATCGGCTCAGAAGACGGCCGTGGTGCACGCAGACGAGGGCTTCGACTTCCTCGGCTTTCATATTCGAAGAAGAACGAAGCGCGGTACGCGCAAGCGGTACACGTATACCTATCCTTCGCGGAAATCGATTCGCTCCGTGCAGGCCAAGATACGTGGGCTGACTTGCGGATCTACAACCGCTATGCCGCCCTGGCTCATGTTGAGCCGTATCCGGGCGGTATTGCGTGGCTGGTCACACTACTTTCGACATGGGGTATCCAAAGCCTGCTTCAGTCGGCTGGATACGTTTGTATGGCGGCGCTTCACGCGCTGGCTGCGCAAGCGTCACCCCAAGGTCCCGTGGCGTGATCTCAAACGCAAGTATATGAAGCGCTGGCGTATCGTCATCAATGGTCGGGAAATGTTCTATGCCGCCTCCGTGCCGGTGACCCGGTATCGGTATCGTGGCACACGTATCCCGAATCCGTGGACGCCCGTCATCGCTCAGGGCAGTTCATCGGCATGAATCCGTGGAGAGCCGGATGCGCGGTAACGTGCACGTCCGGTTCGGTGAGCGGGCAGAGGAAACGGGTCGGCTTCTGCCGACACCGCGCCTCTGCTCGACTCTACACGTATCTGCCGATGGCACGCGGCTTCTTGTATCTGGTGGCCGTGATGGACTGGTACTCACGCAAGGTCTTGCCGTGGCGTGTGTCGAACACGATGGACGATGACTTCTGTGTCGCAGCGCTCGAAGCCGCCATCGCGGGCTACGGCACGCCGGATATTTTCAATACCGATCAAGGCAGCCAATTCACCGGCACGGCATTCACAAGCGTGCTCAAGCGCGAAGAGATCCAGATCAGCATGGACGGACGCGGGCGCTGGATGGACAACGTGTTCATCGAACGTCTGTGGCGCAGCGTGAAATACGAGGAGGTCTATCTCAAGGCCTACGAGAATGCCCGACAGGCAAGAAGCGGGCTTGCGGCGTACTTCGCGTTCTATAACAGCCGACGACGGCATCAGGGGCTTGATCGCCAGACGCCGGATCAGGTTTACTTCAGCACAATGCGGCTTCCCCAAGCCGCATGACCTCTGCAGCTTGCCACTTAAAAATCGCTGACGGCTGTCCAGGCAATAGGGTCCATCTTAGTTATCGGGGAGAGGGTCAGCGCTTGGTGGCATCACGCCCGTGCAGAAACTCGACATGGTCGCTTAACTCCGCTTCTAACTGGCGTTAAAAATGGGGGATTACCACTTGTCGAAGCCAACATCGTGTATGGCTCATTTGGTTCTGTTCGGTTAGCGTTGTCCTTGACTTAGCGCGCTACATTCAAGCTGAGCATCGTCGGCGCCGCCAGGGAATTCCTGTCCTCCAGCTTCGATATCCTGTTTTACCAGCTCAAACAGATCCAGATCAGCACCACCCACTTGGCGACCAAGCTGATCGACCGCGCCGTAGCAGGGTTGGCGTAACCCGTGGTACTCAATCACGCCGCCGATTGGGGTGAACGTGATGCCAAAGCGGGCGAGCAGTCGAAGTAGTGACGGTTCCATGACCGCGAGCCAGTGGGTGATGCCGTGGGAAGCGCTGAGGCGCATTAACGCCATGAACAAGCCGAACGTCACTAATGGATAACGTCGACCGTTGAACTGCCAACCCGTGCCGGAAACGCGCTCGCTACCCCCGGCTCTGGGTATCTTGTGTATGCGCTGCTGACAGTGCTTGGAAATAGCGAAGCGGGAGATTTCGCCGGTTGTCGCGCGCGGTAAAACGTCGCCCGTAATGCCGTGATTTATCAGCAAATCGGGATACGGCTGTTCCAAGGGAAAATCGAAATGGCTGTTGCCTGGCGGCGGTCGCACCAGCCTCACCGTCGCCATGGTTGTTGCGGTATCGCGATGTTTGACGATGCCGTGCAACGAGTGCGCGTCGAATTCATCTCGTTCTCTTCGAGCAATACATGTTTCGTGACTTTCAAACCCTTTCTCCAGGCAATAGACCTGATAACGAAGTTCTTGATTATGTACCAAGCTCAGCGGGGTCAAGATCTGACCCAGTGACTGCGGATAATGAAGCCATGACACAGGAGGAATTTCGTCATGGCAATCAATCAGGTACAGATGCAGCCGGGTCTTTCGA
>Ga0207906_1000142_pt1 | contig 48365 bp, 38 predicted proteins | sample LinPmetageLP37_FD_184050 | JGI IMG/M metagenome (GOLD analysis project Ga0207906, IMG submission 184050) | Marine viral communities from the Pacific Ocean - LP-37 (SPAdes) | ecosystem: Environmental > Aquatic > Marine > Oceanic | place: Pacific Ocean | collected 2010-06-16 | reverse complement strand
GCTTTGCCAGGTCGACACCGATTATAGTAACTTCGGACATGGATGCTCCTTCCTTTTGTGATGGCTTTAACACTCACCACAATGGCACATTGAGATGCCGTCGGGAGGGGCATCCACGCCATCAACAAAGCTAATGACGATGGAAATCTGATCTTCTCACAGGCGCAAAAGGACGAGATCCTTGGCGCCTATCCAGAGGCTGAGCGGTTCTTTCGGAGGTATCTGGGATCAAAGGAACTGAACAACGGGACTGTGAGGCACTGTCTCTGGGCCAAGGATGACGATATCAAATTCGTTTACGAAATCGGCCATTTTGTTGAGCGTATCGAGCAGTGCAGGGAATTTCGGGCCAGTTCGACCGACGCTGGAAACCGGGCATTGGCTGAGCGCCCCCATCAATTGCGTGAGATGTATGAAGCAGAGAGTCATACTCTTTTCGTTTCGATCATGACGTCGCAGCGCAGGGAATACCTGCCTACTGGCATTGAACGCGCGGATGCGATCATGTCTGGCCAGGCATTTGCAATTTACGACGCCCCGGAATGGCTCTTGGCGATTACCGCATCCAAGCTTCACTTCGTCTGGATTGCCGCCATTTGCGGGCAGCTTAAAGAGGATTACCGGTATTCCAACGACCTCGGATGGAACACCTTCCCAACCCCGGATCTCTCTCAGGAGCAGCAGCAGCAGCTTGCGGTGTCAGCCCGCAGGATCCTGAAGTGCCGCTACAGCCACTATCCCAAGACCATCGCCCAGCTCTACGACCCGGACGAGATGCCGGACGACCTGCGCGCCGTGCATCGGGATAACGACGAGCTTCTGGAAAGCATGTATATCGGCCGCGCCTTCCGCAATGACACCGAACGGCTGGAGAAGCTCTTCAAGCTCTATGCCGCCAAGGTAAAAGCGCTGGAAGCCGCACCAAAGAAAAAGAGGGCCTGACAGATGGTTCAGATGGTCAATGTCACCTATGGCACCTCCAAGGCGACGACGAACGCCCTTGGTCAGCGCCCGATGCAGGCCCGCACCTATGCTGCCCGTGCCGCGCAGTTCCTCCTGCTGAAAGCGCCGCCAGCGGCGGGCAAGAGCCGCGCGCTGATGTTCGTAGCGCTCGACAAGCTGCGCCATCAAGGGCTGGACAAGACGATCGTCTGCGTGCCCGAAACCTCGATCGGCGGGTCGTTCCGCTCGACCGACCTGACGAGCTATGGGTTTGAGGCGGATTGGGAGGTCGATGATCGCTGGAACCTTTGCCTCACCGGCGAAGATGCCGACAAGCAGAAGGTGAAGGCTTTCCAGACCTTCATGGACAGCGATGCCAAGGTGCTGGTCTGCACCCATGCCACCTTACGCTTCGGCTTTGACGAGGTGATCAAGACCAAGGGGATCGAGGCCTTCGACAGCTGCTTCATCGCCATCGACGAATTCCACCATGTCTCGGCCTCGGACAACAACCGACTGGGGGTGATCCTACGCAGCCTCATCAATCGCGCTGAGTGCCATGTCATGGCGATGACCGGCAGTTATTTCCGTGGCGATGCCGACCCGGTGATGCGCCCCGAGGACGAAGACCGTTTCACCAAGATCACCTACAGCTATTACGAGCAGCTGGAGGGCTACGCCTGGCTCAAGGCGCTTGGGATCAACTATGAGTTCTACAAGGGCAATTACGTCAACGGACTGCCGGGCGTGCTCAACCCCGAACAGAAAACGATCATCCATATCCCGCATCGCGGGTCGTCCGAAGCGTTCGACGACAAGTTCAACGAAGTGGGCAAGATCCTCGATCTGCTGGGCTCACATGAAGGGCGCGACCCCGAGACGGGGTTTGACCTGGTGCGCAAGCCGGATGGCGGGCTGCTGAAGGTCGCGGACCTGGTGGATGACGGGCCTGGGCGTGATATCGTCAAGGCCGCGCTGTCGCGCGAGATCAAGGGGCCGGATGGCAAGCGGGACGATGTGGCGGACCGGGCCAAGGTCGACATCATTATCGCCCTCGGCATGGCGAAGGAGGGATTTGACTGGGTCTGGTGCGAACATGCGCTGACGATTGGCTATCGGTCGTCCCTGACCGAGATCGTGCAGATCATCGGACGCGCGACCCGCGATGCACCAGGAAAGCCCCGCGCGTTGTTCACCAACCTCGTTGCCGAACCGGGTGTGGAAACCGGCGTCGTGACCGATGCCGTGAACGACATGCTTAAGGCGATCTCCGGCTCGCTACTGATGGAGCAGGTGCTGGCCCCGAACTTCAAGTTCTACCGCCGCGAAGATGGCGATGTGCGTGCACCGATGGGGACCGATGACGAGGGGAATATCACCATTGGCATCAAGGGACTGGTCGAGCCGCCTACGGACCGCTCACGCGAGATCTGTGAGAAAGACATGAACGACCTGATGGCGACAGCCTATCAAGAGATGGACCGGCGCGTTCTGTCGCCTGATACGGCACCCGAGGTCGCTACCCAGATGGTGCTGACCGACATCATTGAGAAGCGTTATGAGACGCTGGATGTTGAGGAAGCGGAATCTGTCCGTCAACATCTTGCCGCGCATATGAATGTTCTAACGCTGGCGCGGAAGGAAGCCGAACATGGGTTTGCCGAGGGACAATCGCCCCTTAGCGGCATGCCCCCGAAGCCGAGCACTGACGACGATGACGGTGAACCCGCCAGCGCGCCGAACACCCTGCTGGAAATGGTACGGAAGTTCATCAACGTCCGAGACATCGACATCGAGCTGATCGACAGCGTGAACACCTTCCAGGAGCGGTTCGAGGTCGCGTCGAAATCATTGAACTCCGAACTGTTATCGCACGTGCAATCCGCGATGGTGGCTTTGCGCGTGAACATGACCGGCGACGAGGCCAGAACGCTTTGGCCTCGCATCAAGGCATTTCGAGCTACGGAAGGGCGTGAGCCGAATGTCCATTCTGCCAATCCACTTGAAAAGCGCATGGCGGAGGCGCTTGCCTGGCTGAAGGCCGAGAAGGCCAAGCGCCTGCGTGAGGGGGCTCTGTAATGTCGCGCCTAAGCTTGGAAGACATTTTCGAGGAAGACGACGAGTTCGGCCTATTGGATGTCAAACTTCGCGCGGGACGCGGCAATCCTTCGCAGGATCGTGGCGTCGCAGCCTTGCTCGAAGTAACCGTCTTCTATGAGCGTCAGTCGCGCCTTCCGCATCCAGATGCAGCGGATCATGATGAGATGCGCCTTGGCGCGATCTGGGACGCCGTGAAGTTGGCACCTACCGATCAGATGCGGGCCGTGGATCGGTTGGGCTTGCTGACAGAGGATGCGACCCCCACTCCGCGTTCGTGGCAGGATGAACCTGTCGACGCTGAAATTCCCGACAGTTTGAATGACATCTTCGCAGATGACGATCTTGATGTTGACGCGTCACTGATCAGTCTCAAGCACACCACGCCATCCGCAGAACGCCATGTTCCCGATCATCGCGCAGACTTCGTGCCCTGTCAGGATTTCGAGCGATTTCGGGAGCGCTTCGAGACGGTGCAGCGCGGTCTGGAAGCAGGTGAACGCCAAGCAAACCCGGTACGGAAGTGGTCGGTAATCGAGCCGATCGAAGGGGACTTCTTCATCAGGAACGGTTTGCTCGCCATGATCGCTGAAAAGTCGGAAATGACCGCCCGCGGCGGCGCGCGCGACCATCGGCTTCGCGTCATCTTTTCAAACGGCACAGAGAGCGACCCGCTCATGTCGTCATTCCGCAAATCCCTGAATGACGACAAGACAGCACGCATGGTCCAGAAGGTCGGCCTCGGGCCGCTTGATCCCGAATGGGAGAGCGATCAGCTCGAACTGTCGGGAACGATCTATGTTGCCCGCTCCCGATCCGAAAATCCCGAAATCAAAGGGCAGCGCATGATCTTGCACAAAATCGGCGTAACCAGCCAAGACGTTGCCCGCCGCGTGGCAGACGCCAGAAACGATCCAACGTTTCTTCTGGCACCGGTGGAGATTGTAGCAACATACAGCCTGCAAAACCTGTCGCGTAGCAAAGTCGAAAACCTACTGCATCGCTTCTTTGCAGGGGCTCGACCTGCAGAACTCTTCGTCACCGATCGGTTCGGGAAGAAAGTTTTCCCTAAGGAATGGTTTTATGTCCTGCCCGATCACGTCGGCCACGCTGCTAAGCTGATCGAAGACGGGACATTGCATCAATTCAGATACGATGCCAGCTCTCAGAGGATTGTAGCGAAAGCTAAAAATTGAAGGGGCTCAGCCTTTGATCCGACGAACATTCTAAACCCGATTGCGTCGGAAGCACCTGCCAAGCGCTACTGTCTGTTTTACAATCTTTTGGTAGGGATCGGCAGCTCAGTGCTGAGACAGGCCTTGCTTCGCACCAGACTCGAATGCCGGCGCTGGTCCGTTCTCCCTTGTGGCTACAGTTCTTGGAAGGCGTGCGGGAACACGCCACGCAATCTCAGACCGCAGCGCCACACGTGTTAGAATCTCCGTTTCGGCAACCCTGGCCGCTCGGTCGTAGTAAGTTAGAATTCAAAACTTGCGCTATCAAAGCAATCTGATTTCCTTTGCGGTTAGAACGAGCGCCACCGCGCTCGTGGTCGTCTCCCGTCGGTGGCCGGGAACTCGAAAGCCGTCAAAATCGGCCCTCTTTGACAGACGAAACGGGATGGCGTCTCAAATGCACGTTAAGGCTGCCACTCAAGTGAATGCCAACATCTCCGGGGAATGATGAGATCCCAGCAGCGCGCTGCGTCTTCAGTGATGTAGAATTTTCCCGAGCGTCCAGGTCATCTGGAATTTGTGCCATCTTCTTTCCTTTCGCTCATCATGCAGTCGTCGACGGCATCTCCATGCCCGTCCGTCATACACAGGAAATGGAATGGTCGCGTTTCGCCGAAAACGTTTTTCTGACCAGAACCTAAAAAATTTTTACATACCAGCCTCGGGGCAGCGCCGGACCTCCTCATCCACTAAGAGCGAAGTTTGCAAATGAAGCCGGTGAGGAAGACCTCCTGAGGACACGCGGCAGTCTCAACGCAGCTTCTGGTTGAGGCATGATGGTATAGCTCGAGAACTCCGGCAACAGGATTTCAAAAAGACCGAAGCATTTTCTTCGTGCTGCGGGTAATTGGCCAATGTCGATTTCGAGGCACAGATACAAAGAGACCACAACGCAAACGCAAACCTTAAGAAAACGGACAGGCTTGATCCTACTGAGGACGGCAGAGGCGCAACAAATAAAAGGACCATCATGCCGCGCACGAAAACCCCGGCCGCCGAGCCGCAAATTGCCATCGTCCGCGCATCCGTCGCCGAGCACGGGACCGCCTTGTGTAACGTAGCGGGTGATCGGCAGTTCTCGAAGGACTTTCGACATGCGGAATGAGGTCGAGATGCACTGTCGCCTGCAGATCGCACGTGGGCAGCGTCTGAAGAAATATCCCGGAGAGTTCGGCCCTGAACAGGATATTTGCGACGTCACATTGTGGCTCAGACAGATGTTTCCAAATGCAAGGGCTCGCCTGTTGATCGACCGTCATTACGCGCAGCGCGGTCGCCAATTCGCGGGGGTAGCCGTTGTAAGTAAGGACTCTGATCAGGCATCATTGACCCCTAAGGCGCTCGAGGCTTTTCTGGCCTTGGGTTACAAAATTCAAGATATGGGTAGTGATACTTACTGTTGCCCGGCTTGCCATGGCCATCACTCGAAGCACGAAACGCTGGCGGCCTATGCCCGGATTGAAAAAGCCGTTCGGGCATGGCGGCAACGGTAACTTGGCTGAAAGGCCGTGCCAGATGCGGCACACGTAGCCTTTCTCATACCCTCAAACATATATTCATGTAGTCGGTCGTTTCGTCCCCATGACCCTAACTTTTCCGCAGTTATCCCCTTTGATAGACGTCGACCGTGTTCTGCTGCCAGTTGGAGCACGACCTTCTGGAACGGGGTTCACGCACCACATTCGTTGGCGCCGCGGGACACATCGTTCATTCGGAAGATAAAAATGCCCTTATTGTCAGTTGTATAAGTGGAAGATCATGCCTTTTTTGGCTGTTTTCGTCCTTTTCGCTTCGGGAAATTTTTTTTGGACCAATTTCCTTCTTGAACCGAACGCAACCGGCACGCGCTCGGAACAGTAAAGGAACAGAAAATGAACCACATACCGAACCGGATCGAATCTGATCGAGGCATGATGACCGATACAAACTCTCACCAGCCCGCTGGAACCGTGACCGGTGACATTGCGCAGCTACCGGCCAGGACCGTGACCGCGCGAAAAACCGCCGTAGGCGCACAAAAGCATTTCGCATGTTCTTTTGTTCATGGGGCTGGTGCCGGTTTCGTGATGAATACCGACAGCCTCACAGAAAAGAAGGTAGCGTTCCTGCTGTTTGCCCGCCCCGATGTCGTGAAACTGGAAAACCAGTTACTGTTTCGTTGGCAAGCGAAGGACGGGACTTGGAATAGGCATTTCTTTGATTTTCGGGTGACAATGACGAGCGGAGCACGCATCGCCATCATGGTAAAATATGACAAGAAGCTTTCCGACGAAGAATTTCAGGCCGAAATCATAGAGATCGCGTCGCAAGTCTCCTCAGATTTTGCGGACCGTGTAACTCTGATGACAGAGAAGCACTTCGATCCCATCGATCTTTTCAATGCCACGCTTTTTAATGCTGTGCGCCAACCTGATCCCGAGGTGGATTCAGCTATTCGGAATGCTGTCTCGGGCCTGGTCGGGGCGGCTAAGATCGGTGATCTGATCGCGTGGACTGGCCTCGGCGGCCGAGGGTTTCGGTCAATTGCCCGGCTTATCGGCGCGCGTGAACTCGAATTACAACGCCAGATGCGCATCGACTATGACAGCTATGTCACCCGGAGGACCGCATAATGCTCGACATCCAGCCCAGCCCCACCTTGCCGCGCTTCGCCTTCGGCAAACACGACGAGATTATTTTGAGCGGCATCTCTTACCGCGCCATCGAACACACCGACGAAGGCTACGTTTTGGTTCGAACCGATGGGACCGGGGTAGCTGAATCCTTTTCACATGCAGTCTTGTCACAGCGCGTGATACTTGGCATCCTCGAACATCGCCGCGACGCTTTTCTACCTGATAGCGCAAAGCGGCGGCTGAGAGTGCCGACGCAAGAGATCTCGACACTTCCGGCAAAGCAGCAACAGAAAGCCAAATATCACGAGTCTCTCGTACGCGCATTTCTCGAGATGGAAAGCGAGGGCAAGGTCAAGCGGACGGATGACTCCGTCAAGGCGGTCCTACCGGAAATTAAAATTCGGGCCGGTAAATATCTCTCAGTCCCAAGCGAAGGCGATGCGATCCAAGTGGATTGCAACCGAATGATCGTGCCAGATAAAATAAGCGCCAGCCGCCTGCTGAAGCGGGTTGCGGCGTTCAGCCGCGATGGCATGGCCGCCCTATACGGTCGCGGCGCTCACTCTCGCCGAAGCCGTCGGATAGGGCCAGATGAATTGGCTCTGCTGGCGAAAACGGTCCGCAACTACTTGGTGATGGAACAGCCTTCGATCACTCAGGTGGTTGAAGACGTCCGCGATGCTTTCATTGCTGAGAACCTTCGCCGGAAAGAACTGGAAGAGAAAGAGGGGAAAGGCAAATCCCCCCTCTTGATGCCGTCGCGTGAGACCATCCGTCTCGAGGTTAAGAAGCTCGACCCTTTCGAGATGGACGTAGCTCGCTACGGCCTCGCCGAAGCCAGAAAGCGCAACGCACCGGTTGGCAAAGGGCTTGAGCTGACTCGGCCGCTTGAACGGGTCGAGATGGACGAGTGGAAAGTAGATCTTATGACCCTCCTGGCCACATCAGGAATCTGGTCGATCCTCAGCGATGAAGAGAAGGCCAGCCTCGGCCTTGAAGAAGGTAAGAAAACACGCTGGTTTTTGACTGCAGCTATGTGCACGACGACCCGCTGCGTTCTTGCGTTGAAGCTCTCAAGAGCACCGAGCGCACGCAGCGCCATGCAGACAATCGATATGATCGTGCGTGACAAAGGGATCTGGGCTGATGCTGTAGGGGCACTTACGCCGTGGAACATGTCAGGCACTCCGGAACTAATTGTCACGGATTGCGGATCCGCGTTCATCGATTATGACACCCGTGCTGCTGCTACTGATTTGGGTATCAATATCGACGCGGGGCCAGCGGGAATGCCCGAGTTCCGAGCAAGAATTGAGCGCTTGTTCGGCACGATGGCCACGAGCTTCATCGGAAGGTTCACGGGGCGAACCTTCAGAAACACCGTGGTTAAAGGAGACTACGATACCGAAGGTCGCGCGGTTCTGACCGTAGAAGACCTGAGCGAGGCCCTGGTGCGTTGGGTCGTTGACGTTTACCACCGCCGAATGCACTCAGGGCTCGACGGTGAAACGCCGCGTCTTTGCTGGAACAGGTTGGTCGATAAGTATGGCGTCGCGCCCATGCCATCCGTCGAACGTCGACGCAGAGCACTTGGCACACGGCTCAAAAGGACCGTGACAAAAAAAGGGATCAGTATACTGGGCATTCGTTACCATTCAGAAGCGCTCGCCCGGTGGTTCATGCACACCTCGGCCAAGGAAGTTCGGGTTCGCTATTATTCAGAGGACATCGGCGCCATCGCCGTAGAGCTGAATGGCGAGTGGGTCGACGTGCCATCAGTCTTCGAGCGCTACCGCGGCGAACGCGCTCAAACCTGGATCTCGGCTGCGCAAGAAATCCGTGCATCTGTTGCCGCGCAGCGTACGATTGACGAAGAGGTTGTTTTCAAGGCAATGACCCGCATCCGGGAAATCAATTCCAACGCTATGGCACGCCAGGGGCTGCTGGTCGACGACTATTCCAAAGAGCGGCTCGCCGAAATCGAAAACAGTCTACTCATTGGCTTTGATGTGGTGGCATCCACGCGCGAAACACAATTCCAGGCGGCACCCGACGGCCTCGGCATTGAGCTTGATACATCGCAATCTCCTGCGGCGCATAAGCAAGTTGCAGGTTCCGCGCCTGTCGTGAGTGGTATCGCGCAATCCCTGCCTTCTGACGATGGCGATACCTCCGGGGCTCCGCCGGACACCATTGAAGAGACATGGAACTGGGACGACAGATAGGCGCTCACTCGTCATCACAAGATTTACAGCCCTCGCAGTTCTCTAAAGCGGGGGCTTTTCTTTTTGTCCCATCAGCTTGGAATACGGCCAATGCCCAGAAGGCAACTCCGCCACTCCCTTGCGGTGCATATTGGCATACCGCGCTGCTCGCAAGTTGCGCCCATAGCGTTTCCCGGCATGCCAGGTCCGGATAGATAATTTGAACCGCCAAAATTCTTGCGCCGAACCTAAGTTTCTTCTTCGTCTCATAGGAAATCGGCCAATGTTCTTTGCACGATAATACAGGGCCAGTCGGCTGGGACATGAATAGAGGAGTGCTTCCCGAACTTCGGAAAACGGACAGGCTTGATGCTGCCAAGAAGGGCAGATGCGCACAAAGGAGGAAAACCATGATGCGTAAGATTTCCGACCAAACCCTGTCCCCGGATCCAAATCTCTCCGCCGCCTGCGCCCATTTCAGCGAGAACGGTCCAGCGCTGTGCAGTGCCGCGGGAATTCTCGCTGGGGATGTGGGCACCGCACGCGTCCTGCGGCTTATGTCCGATTTGCGAACGGCAACAGCCCTCGAACGTGGGCTCCGGCGCAGACTGGTCGATTTGCATCGACTCCTGTCACTCAATCCCGTTTCGGATAGTTCTGATCAGGACCTTCCTCCGTGGACGGTTTTGGACCCTGGCAGCCCCGAGGTGGAAGATATTTGTCTGCTCACCGATCGTTTCTACGAGCTGCTGAAAAAGATCGACGAGCCCCAGCAGCGACATTGCGCGCGGGCACTCACCCTAATCGAACAGAAAGCCGCTTGATACGGCCATTTCGTCAAAGAGGGCGCTCGAAAGCACGAGGCTCCATCAAAGCATGTCGTAAGAGAAGGAAATGAACATGAAATACCACGATCACCTGTCGATCCAAGAGCTCTGGGCTCGCATCTTGCTGGGGCTCGATGTGCTGCATGATGCAGTGCAATGCAGCGGTTCGATCCTATGTGCAACAGATCACACAACACTGTCGGGTTCCCTTACTGCTTTGCGTCAGGAGGGGCCAATTGGACCCGGCGCGAGCGATCACATCGGTCAGGCAGCCAGCATCCTCGAGGCGGCCGTTTGCCGCGAAACCTTGGGGCATCAGAATGTGTTCGACGGAACACATGACCCCAAGCTCGGCGCGGTTGGCCAAGTCAGGTCAGCCCCAATCCTGTCGACAACCGGCACTGAGTTGGAAAGCCTCCTTCGGCATTTCCGCCAGCTTCTGGCAATGCGCGAGCTTCTCGCCGCGCGCGTCGACAGCGAGCTACAGGTTGCCAGGTTGAAGGCTTGCTGACGTCGTCTGATCCGTTTCATCCTTAGATAGTATCGCCGGTCGAACAGACGTGATTGTAGGTCAGCCAGCCCCACAACGAACGAAGGCCGCAGGTATTCCTGCGGCCTTCTTCATTTTTTGCATTGCAATCTTTGCGGACATCAAAGGTCGCCATTCTTCGAAAAAACTTGAGTTTGTATTTTCGTTGACTGACGCTCGGACCCATGTTCCTTTCAAGAAGCCGACGGTAGCTGAAGCGCGCGAAGAACAAAGAGAATCTCACTGCAAACGCGTCTCTCCTTAATGGCCGCTCTAAGCTTGTGAAATGGCCATTTCTTCCCAAAAATGGCCAAATTTAGCTTGTCACCATACTACTAGGCAGTCCAAAATCACCCACACTTACTATGCCCACAGCTCCCACAAGTCATGCACCCCTCGACCATTCGCATGTCGAACTGGCCGCAAGACGGGCATGACTTGCCACGCGGCGCATCGAGGCCGACGACCTTCGCCTGCGGGTCGGTTTTCAGGCCCATGCCCTCGCCCGCGATGAAGCCGGTGGCGATCATGTGGCGCTCGATCACGCCGCCGATGGCCGCGAGGATGGAGGGGATGTATTTGCCCTGCATCCAAGCCCCACCGCGCGGGTCGAAGACTGCCTTGAGTTCCTCAACCACAAAGGACACGTCACCACCACGGCGGAACACGGCAGAGACCATCCGCGTCAGCGCCACGGTCCAGGCGAAATGCTCCATATTCTTGGAGTTGATGAAGACCTCAAAGGGGCGGCGGTGGCCATTCAGCACGATATCGTTGATCGTGATGTAGAGCGCGTGTTCGCTGTCGGGCCATTTGACCTTGTAGGTGTTGCCCTCCAACTCGGCCGGACGGTCCAGCGGGTCGGACATATAGACGATCTCGCCGCCCTCGCTGACCTGATCGGGGCTGTCGGCGGGGGCCTTGTCGGTCTTCTCCGACGAGACGCTCAGGACCGAACCGGTCACGTCGTTTGGGCGGTAGGTGGTGCAGCCTTTGCAGCCCGTATCCCACGCCTGCATATAGACGTCCTTGAAGGCATCGAAGGAGATATCTTCGGGGCAGTTGATGGTCTTGGAGATCGAACTGTCGATCCATTTCTGCGCCGCGGCCTGCATCTTGACGTGGTCGGCGGGCGGCAGGGTCTGGGCGTTGACGAAATAGTCGGGCAGCGGCGTGTCGCCTTTCAGTTCGCGCCACATCTGCACGGCGTAGTCGACAACCTCTTCCTCGGTCCGGCTGCCGTCTTTCTGCAGCACCTTACGGGTGTAGGCATAGGCAAAGACCGGCTCGATCCCAGAGCTTACGTTGCCCGCATAAAGGCTGATCGTGCCGGTGGGCGCGATCGAGGTCAGCAGCGCGTTGCGGATGCCGTGTTCGCGGATCGCATCGCGCACATCGTCGTCCATCTGCATCATGGTGCCGGAGGCGAGGAATTTTTCCGCGTCAAAGAGGGGGAAGGCCCCCTTCTCTTTCGCCAGTTCCACGCTCGCCAGATAGGAGGCGCGGGCGATGGCTTTGAGCCATGCCTCGGTCTGCGCCGCCGCCTCGTCGGAGCCATAGCGCAGGCCGACCATCAAGAGCGCATCGGCAAGGCCGGTGACACCCAGACCGATGCGGCGCTTGTTCTGCGCCTCAGCGGCCTGTTCGGGCAGCGGGAAGTTCGACACGTCGACGACGTTGTCCATCATGCGGACGGCGGTGGCGACAAGCTCGCTCATCGCATCTTGGTCAAGATGGGCGTCGTCTTCGAAAGGCTGCGCGACCAGACGCGCGAGGTTGATCGAACCTAGCAGGCAGGCGCCATAGGGCGGCAGCGGCTGCTCGCCACAGGGGTTGGTGGCGGCAATGGTCTCGCAATAGTTCAGGTTGTTGGCGGCGTTGATGCGGTCGATGAAGATCACGCCCGGCTCGGCATAATCATAGGTCGCCTGCATGATCTTGTTCCACAGGTCGCGTGCCTGCACGGTCTTATAGACCTTGCCGCCGAAAACGAGGTCCCACGAGCCGTCGGCCTTCACAGCTTCCATGAAGGGGTCGGTGACCAGCACGGACATGTTGAACATGCGCAAACGCGCGGGGTCGGACTTGGCGGCGATGAAATCCTCTACATCCGGGTGGTCGCAGCGCATGGTCGCCATCATCGCGCCGCGGCGCGAGCCTGCGGACATGATGGTGCGGCACATCGCGTCCCAGACATCCATGAAGGACAGCGGGCCCGAGGCATCTGCCGATACGCCCAGCACATCCGCGCCGCGCGGGCGGATGGTGGAGAAATCATAGCCGATTCCCCCGCCCTGCTGCATGGTCAATGCAGCCTCTTTCAGCATGTCGAAGATACCCGACATGCTGTCGGGCACGGTGCCCATGACGAAGCAGTTGAACAGGGTCACGCGGCGCGCGGTGCCCGCGCCTGCAGTGATGCGGCCAGCGGGGAGGTATTTGAAATCCTCCAGCGCGTTGAAAAACTTGTCTTCCCAAACATCCGCCTTCGATTCGACCTGCGCGAGGTCGCGCGCGATGCGGCGCCATGTGTCCTCTACCGTGACGTCCTTGGCGGTGCCATCGGCCCCTTTAAAACGGTATTTCATATCCCAGATTTGTTCGGCGATCGGGGCGGTAAAGCGGGACATGGGGAAACTCCTGAAGTCGATTAGCAGGGGGTCTTATTAGCCAGCCTATGCCGGGGTGCAAACAGTAAATTCACCTCCGAGCATACAAGAATTTGCATGTGATTGAAATCCAACTACCTTATATGGCGTAGATCAATGGAATCGCTGGGGGGCGATGTGACCGGCAAGATTAACCTGATAAAGCTTTCGGTCGGCACCGAAGGCGTCGAGAGCCTCGCCAAATGGCAGGCGCGTAAGGACGTGCGGACCAAGGACGGTCTGCCGCGCCATGTGACCCGCATGTGGCCCAAGCGCGAGGCCGAGATTCTCAACGGCGGCTCGATCTACTGGGTCATCAAAGGCGTCATCCAAGCCCGCCAGCGCATTATCCGCCTGGAGGAGATCACCCGCGCCGACGGCATCCGCCGCTGCGCCATCGTGCTCGACCCTGAGATCATCCGCACCCAAAACAGCCTGCGCCGCGCTTTCCAAGGCTGGCGCTACCTCAAACCCGAGGACGCGCCCCCCGACCTGCCCGAGGGCCGCGAGGCCGAGGCCGACCTGCCTGTGGAGCTAAACCGCGCTCTGGCCGAGATCGGCGTGCTCTGAGCCTCACGGGGCGTAGAGCGCTTCGATCTGGTCGCCGTAGAGTTCGTAGATTTTGGCCCGGCGCACCTTCATTGTCGCCGTCACCTCGCCGTCGTCGTGATCAAGCTCCTTGCGCATCAACCAGACCTTCTTGACCTGCTCGACCCGTGCCAGATCGCGGTTCTGCTTGGTTACCTCCGCGTCGATCAATTCTTGCACCTTGGGATGCTCGGCGAGCGAGCGGAAGGTGGTATAGGCAATCCCCTGCCCCTCGGCCCAGAGCCGCACGGTGTCCATGTCGATCTGCACCAACGCCGTCACATAGGGCCGCTTGTCGGCCACGGCCACGGCCTCCTTGATGAAGGGGCTGGCCTTGATGACATTCTCGATATGCGCGGGCGCAAGGTTCTTGCCCGCCGCGTTGATCATGATGTCCTTTTTGCGGTCGATCAGGGTGATCGAGCCATCGGCCTCCTCGCGCCCCACATCACCTGTGTGCAGCCAGCCGTCCTGAATGGTCTCGGCGGTGGCTTTGGGGTTCTTGTAATAGCCCTTGAAGATGGTCCCGCCCGAGAACAGCACCTCGCCATCCTCGGCGATGCGGGTGCGCACGCCGCTGACCGGAAAGCCGATGCGCCCGTCGCATTGGCCCCATGATTTCTGGATCGTGCCCACGCCCGAGGTTTCGGACATGCCCCATGCCTCACGGATATTGACCCCGATGCCGCGCATAAAGCCCAGAAGCTCGGCGCTGATCGGCGCGGCGGCAGAGATCGCGAAACTCGTGCGCCCCAGTCCCAGATAGCTGCGGATGTGCCGGTAGACGAGCGTATCCCAAAAGGCATGCGCCATGCGGTCCCCCGCGCTCCACTTGTCGCGCCGGATCATGCCGCGCCGCTGTGCGCCTTTCAGCGCCATCAGCGTCATCGGCCCTTTGATCCGGCCCGCGGTCTGCGCCTGCACCAGCACCCCCGCCTGCATCTTTTCCCAAATTCGCGGCACGCCAAAGAAGACCTGCGGCGCGACCTCGCGCAGATCAAGGGTGATGGTCCGAAGGCTCTCGCCAAAATTCATCACGAATTGCTGCGCCAGCCCGTTGATCACCGTCACCGCCTGCTCGGCGATGTGGCACAGCGGCAGATAGCTCAGCACATCCGTCCCGGGCGGGTAGTCCCCGAAAACGTCACGCGCCACGCCGACGCCCGCGTGGATATTGCCATAGGAAATCTCCGCCGCCTTGGGCAGCCCGGTGGAGCCGGAGGTGAAAACCATCATCGCCGTGTCGTCGGGCTCGATCCCCGCCTGCCGCGCGCGCAGATCGTCGGCGAGACCCGAAAGCCGCGCCCGGCCCCGCTCAAGCAGGTCGTCGAAACTGATCAGCCCCAGCAGATCCTCGCCCCGCGTGCCCTTGGGGTTGAAAATCACCAACTGCCGCAACTGCGGCACCCGGTCGCCCAGTTCCTTGATCTTGTCCAGCTGCTCCTGATCTTCGATGAACAGCACCGTGGTATCCGAGGCATTCACCAGATGCTCCAGTTCCGCCGCCGGGCTGGTGGGATACATGCCCACGACCACCCCCGCCGCCGCATTAATGCCGAACTGCGCCTGCACCCATTCGCTGCGGTTCTCGCTAAGGATGCCGACATGATCGCCCGTGTTCAGCCCCAGATCGACCAGCCCTGCGGCGGTGGCCTGCATGATCTCTTGCAGCCCCTCCCAGGTGATCTCGTTCCAGATGCCGAACTCCTTTTGCCGCATCGCCACGCCCGTGGGGCGGTTCTTGGCATGGTTGTGCACCATGCGGACCAGCGGCGCGAAGTCGCCCTTGAACTCGTCAAATGCCATGGCGGACCTCCCTAGCTGAGCCAGCGTTTGCGGCGTTTGTAATGTTTCACATCGCGAAAGGACTGCCGCGCGCCGCCCTCCTCACCCATGCCGAGGTAGAAGGACTGGATGTCCTTGTCGCCGCGCAGCTTGGCGACATCCCCTTCCATGACGATTTGGCCGCTTTCCATGATGTAGCCGTAGTCGGCGACCGAAAAGGCCACCCCGGCGTTCTGCTCCACCAGCAGGATCGCGGTGCCGTCCTCTTGGTTCAGCCGCTTGATCGTGTCGAAAATCTCGGCCACCACCTTGGGCGCGAGGCCGAGCGAGGGCTCGTCCATCAAGATCAACTCAGGCCGCGCGATCATCGCCCGGCCAAAGGCCAGCATCTGCTGCTCCCCGCCCGAAAGATAGCCCGCGATCTGGCGGCGCCGCTCCTTCAACCGCGGGAAAAACGCATAGACCTTGTCATAGTCCGGCTTCGCCTGCCGCCGGTCCAGCGCGTAGGAGGCGGCGATCAGGTTGTCCTCCACCGTCATCTCGCTAAAGATCCGCCGCCCCTCGCGCACGTGGAACAGCCCCTGCTGCACCAGACGGTCGGGCTGGATCGTCATGATCGACTGACCTTTGAAGCTGATCCGCCCCTCGCCGACCTCACCGTTCTCCAGCGCCAGCAGGTTGCTCGCCGCTTTCAACGTGGTGGTCTTGCCCGCACCATTGGTGCCCAGAAGCGTGACGATCTTGCCGTCGGGCACTTCCAGCGACAGCCCGCGCAGCGCCTGCACCGTATGGTGGTAGGTCACTTCGATGTTCTCGATGGTCAGCACGGGCGCGTCCTCTTTCTAGGGTGTGGGGCGCCCGCCGGACGCCCCGCGTTTATCAAACGGTGAACCAATCGGATTTCGGCGTGAACAACCCGTCCTCGGGGTTGTAGCCATAGACCCGGCCCGTCCCGATGGCGTTGTTTTCCATGCTCACCGGCCCACCAAAGAAGCCGCCCGAATCCCAGTCCGAGATCCCCGCCAGCTTCTCGGCGATGTTGTCGGGTGTCAGCTCCAGCCCGGCCTCGGCGGTGTCGCGGAAGGCCTTCATGGCGATCTCCAGCCCGCACATGGTCTGGATCGCCCATGTCGACATGTAGTTCTCCAACGGCGTGCCCGCGAACATTTGCTTGCTGAGTTCGGCGTACTGCTGATAGCGCGGCGCCTCTTCGCGGTCATAGAAATAGCGGTAGGGCATGACGCCCTCATAGCCCGCAAGGAACGGCCCCGCCTCGGCGGTGATGCGGTCGGCAATCAGCTTCTCCATGCCCCAGAAGGTGCCCTTGAATTTGACCGGCAGACCAAACTGCCGCGCGCCGCCAATAAGCTGCGGCCAGACGCCAGTGACATAGCCCTGAAGGATACAGTGATCCGCGCCGGACTGCGCCAGTTTGGTGACGTGCGTGGGGATATCCGCGCCTTCGGCCTTGGTGCTTTCCTCCAGCACGACTTCAAGGCCCAATTCCTCGGCGGTCTTGCGCCCGTGTTCGATCGGATCGCGCCCGAACTCGGTGTTGGAGAAGATGAAGGCGACCTTCTGCCCGCCCTCGTTCTTGATGTTCTGCAACAGGATGTCGAACTGGCTTTGATAGGTCGGACCCGAGAGATACTGGTAGGGATGCGTCGCAGGGTCGGCCAGTTCCGAGGCGAAAGAGGTCGACCCCATAATCCGGGCGTTCTCGCCCTTGAGCTCAGGCGCGATCAGTTTCATCGCGCCGGTGCTGTCGGCGAAATAGCCGATCATGTTCTTGCCTTCAGAGGCCAGCGCCCGCTGGTAGTTGTTGAGCGCATTCTGCGGCACATAGCCCGAATCCTCGGTGACGAAGCGAATGGGCACCCCAGCCACCCCGCCCTCGTCGTTGAAAAGCTTCGCGGCCATGGCAAAGGCAGGCGCGACCAACTGACCGGCGGTGGCAAAGGGCCCGGTGAGCGGCAGCGAGGCGCCGAGCACATACTCCTTGGGCTGGGCGCGCAGGATCATCGGCGTGCCCATGGCCGCCGTCGCGGCGGCGGTGGTGGCGAGGAAGGATCGGCGGTTCATGGTCATCTGGTCTTCTCCCTGATGTGGCCTTGTGAATTCTTACCCGCGTGCAAACGGCCAACGGTTTGCGGCGCGCAGGATACGGTCGACGATTTGGTTGATGCCCAAGGGTTCCTTGAGCAGGAACAACACCAGCAGCACGCCGAAGGCGATCTGCTGCAAGGGCGCGCGCAATTGCCCCGCGCCGGCGCTGTCACCCGCAAGCGCGCCAAAGAGCACTTTGATAAGTTCGGGCACCATCACCACGATGATGACCCCGAAAACCGGCCCCATCGTGCGCCCCATGCCACCGATGATCAGCGCCGCCACAAGGTTCAGCGACAGCGCCAGTTCGAACTGCTCGGGCAGGATGCGGGCGTAGAAATAGGCGAAAAGCGCCCCCGCCAGACCACAGTACGCGGCCGAGAGGGCAAAGCTCATCAACTTGTAGCGCAAGAGCGAGATGCCGAGGATCTCGGCAGAATAGTCGCGGTCGCGAATGGCGATGAAGGCACGACCCACGCGGGTGCGGATCAAGTTCTGCGCCGCCAGCAGCGACACCAAGCCCACCGCCGCAATCAGACCGAACATCTCACGTTTGGTATCCAACTCCCAGCCCAGCAGATTAGGCACATTGGTATTGATCCCCACCATGCCACCGGTCCAAGGGGCAAAGAGGTCTTCTTCGATCAAAAAGATCACGATGAAATTCGCCGCCAGCGTCGCCACGGCAAGGTAGAGCCCCTTGACCCGCAGGCTCGGCAGGCCGACCAACACGCCGACCGCCGCCGCCAGCGCCACCGCCAAAGGCACCGAGACGAAGGGCATCAACCCTGCCGGGATCACCCCGGCGCCGAGGTTACCGAAGATGGTCACCGCATAGGCACCGATGGCGACGAAGGCGCCATGGCCCAGCGAGACCAGCCCGGTATAGCCGGTCAGGATGTTGATCCCCACCACGGCGATCAGCAGGATGCCCATCTGGCTGGCAATCAGGATCAGGTAGTCATTGCCGAAGAGGGTGAAAAGCGCCAGCGCAAGGATCGACCCGTAAACGAAGGCCTGTTTGTAGCGGTTGTTCAGCACCCGCTCATCGGCGGCATAGCTGGATTTGAGATTTGCGTTGATCATATCCGCTCGACCTCTTTCTGGCCCATCAGCCCGTGCGGGCGCCAGATCAGCACCACCAGCACGGTGACGTAAGGCACGATCTCGGCCCAGCCGCCGCCCATCTGCCACTGTGTCATCGCCTCAAGCACGCCGACGACCATCGCCGCGATCAGCACGCCGATATAGCTGTCGAGCCCGCCCATCAGCACGATCGCCAGCACCGAAAAACCAAAGAGACCAAGGCTCGGTGAAATGCCGTTGCGGGTGGCGAGGATTGCCCCCGCGATGGCCCCTGTGGTGCTGGCCAGCACCCAAGCGCGGGAGAAGACCTTGGGCACTGAAATACCCATCGAATAGGCGGTCGACTGGTCCTCGGCGGTGGCGCGGATGGCAATGCCGCCCTTGGTGAACTTCACGAAGGCGACGATGCCACCGAAAAGCAGCAGGGCCACGACCATGTTCACCAGATCAGTGCCAAAGAGGAAGATCATCGTGCCGAACAACTCGAACCGGATCGGCATGTTGGGCGCGATATAGGGCACGCTTGCCGCATCCGCCGTCCAGATCAACTGCGCCGCGCCCGACAGGATCGAGATCAGGCCAACCGTGACCATGATCATCGCAAAAATAGATTGCCCCATCAGCGGGCGCATCAATACCCGCTCGATGATCCGGCCCAGAATGGCGTTGCAGACCAGCGCCCCCGCCAGCCCCAACAGGATGCGCGGCAGGTTCGCCACCCAATCAAGCACCGCCGCCACGGGCGAAAACATCGGCAGTTCGCCCCGCATTTCGACCATCCAGCCCGGCTGCCAAGAGGCGAGCCAAGCAGGCGCCCAAGGCTGGCCCGGGACGATCACGGCGAAGGTGAAGTAGAAATAGGCCCCGAACATGATCAGATAACCATGGGCGAAGTTCACCACCTTGGTCGCCTTGTAAACGCTGACGATCCCCACGGCGATCAGCGCGTAGATCGCTCCGGCCATCAGCCCGTTGATCGCGAATTGCACGAACTGCCCCATCAAAGCGCCCCCCTGTCCTGAAACCCGGAATCTTTGAAAGATTCCGGACCGATTTCTTTTAAAGAAATCGTCATGCCGCGGCCCCCAGATAGGCTTCGATCACCGCCGGGTTGTTCGAGACCTCCTCGGGCGTGCCGCTGGCGATCTGCTGGCCGAAGTTCAGCACGACGATGCGGCTGCAGATGTCCATCACCATGTGCATGTCATGTTCCACCAGCAGGATCGTGGTGCCGAACTGCTCCTGCACGTCGAGGATGAACCGCGCCATGTCGGCGGTCTCTTCCCGGTTCATGCCCGCCACCGGCTCATCCAGCAGCAGCACGCGCGGGCGCATCGCCAGCGCGCGGCCCAGTTCGACCCGCTTTTGCAGACCATAAGGCAGCATGGTAATCGGGTATTTGCGGATGTGGTCGATCTCAAGGAAATCGATCACCTGCTCTTCGATCTCGCGGCGCAGCTCCAACTCGGCCTTCTGCGCCGCGCCGAAATAGCGCAGCGCTTGCCAGACGTTGGTATTGAGCCGCGTGTGACCGCCGAGCTTGATGTTGTCGAGCACGGTCATGCCGCGAAACAGCGCGATGTTCTGGAAGGTCCGCGCCAGCCCCAGCCCTGCGCGCCTGTCGGGGCTGAGCGTCGTGATATCCTGCCCGTCAAAGGACACACGCCCCCGGTCGGGCTTGTAAAACCCTGATATCGCATTGAAAAGCGAGGTCTTGCCCGCGCCGTTGGGGCCAATGACACCGGTGATCTCTCCGGCCCCGGCTTCGAAATTCACCCCCTGCAGCGCCTTGATGCCGCCAAAGGACAGATGCAAATCCTCAATCTTCAGCAATCGCCCACTCCCATGCGGCGACGGCTGCGGCCCCTCGCGAGGGGCGCGTGACATCCGATCATCGACGGATCCTCCCTATGTCCCGATCCCTGCCCCTTTTGGCGGAGCTTGTGGTATCGGCCTGTTGACCCTTTCACCCTATCCGAAGCGCGCTATCCCGCAAGTCTCTTGATAGGTCGCAGGGCGACAGGCGCCCGAGCCAGAGAGGCTCGGGAGGTGCAATCATATGGAAGGGAAGGGAAAAACCCCTGGCTATGACGCTACGTCAGGTCAGTTGCGCGATGAGGGTTTTCAGCGCTTTGCGGCTGTGATCCTCTAGGGGTGCCATGCGCGACCGCCAGAGTGTGGCCTGCGATTGCAGGATCAAACCGTCGCTGAGGATCTTGAGGTGATTGGCGCGCAGCGTCTCTCCGCTGGAGGTGATATCGGCAATCGCCTCGGCGGTTTCATTCAGCACCGTGCCCTCGGTCGCGCCTTGGCTGTCGACCAGCGCGTAATCCGCCACACCGTGGGTGCGCAGGAATTCCCGCACCAACCGGTGGTATTTCGTGGCAATGCGCAGGCGGAAGCCATGTTCAGCGCGGAAGGCCGCCGCGGCGGCATCCAGATCATCCAGCGTATCGACATCGACCCAAGCCTGCGGCACCGCGATGATCAGGTCGGCATGGCCAAAGTTCAGTTCCTCCAGCGGCTCGACCAGTTGATCCCAAAGCGCCAGCTTCTCTTGCACCAGATCGGTGCCGGTCACGCCAAGGTGGATCCGCCCCGCCGACAGTTCGCGCGGGATTTCTCCGGCTGAGAGCAGCACCAGAGAGACATCTTCGATGCCCTCGACCTTGCCCGCATATTCGCGGTCGGACCCGGTGCGCTGCAAGCTCACGCCGCGCGCGCCGAACCATTCAAAGGTCTTTTCCATAAGCCGCCCTTTGGACGGCACGCCAAGTTTCAGCGTCATTGCCCGGCCTCCAGTTCCAGCATCAGGCCGGGGCGCATCACGCCGCCCACCGCCGGGATTTCATCGCCCTGCCCCAACCGCCGGGTCAGCGCGTCATAGCGCCCGCCGCTGGCGATGCTGGGCAGATCGGGCCGCGAGGCCGCGCGGAAGGCAAAAACGAAACCGTCGTAATATTCCATCGAAGACCGCCCATGGCTGGCCTCGAAGAGCAGCGCATCGGTATCGATCCCACGGGCGCGCATCGCATCGGCACGGGCCGCAACCCGGGCCACGGCATCGCCGATGGCGGGCATGTCGACGGCCAGATCGCGCAGACGGCTCAGCGCGTTCGGCAGGGTTTCTTTGACCTCCAACAGCGCCTCAAAAAGATCAACTTGCTGCGCGGAAATCGGCGCGGTCTTGGCGTCCTCGCGCAGCGCTGCCACGCGGGCTTCGATCTCTGCCTGTGAGCGCAGTCCGACCATGGGTGCCGAAATCTCGGGCTCTGCCTTGGCCAACAACGCTTTGCGCCCAGCAGGCACAGGGCTGCGCCCCGCATAGCGGTCCAGCAGCGCGCGAAAGCGGCGCGGGCGCCAGATGTGACGCATCAATGCCTGTTTGCGCGCGGGCGAGGTATCAAGCCCCTGCACCGCCGCCATCAGCACACCGATATCCCCCGTCACCGGGCGCACTGGCAGCCCCTGCATCGCCTCGGCGATCAGGGCGAAAACCTCGGCATCTGCCGCCGCCGGGTCGGCGCGGTCGAAAACCTCGAAACCCACTTGAATGTACTCATTGGCGCGGTTCGGGTCGTGTTCCTGACGCCGGAAGACCTCGCCAGAATAGGTGTAGCGCGCAGGCTCTGCCCCATGGGCCATATGCATCTGCACCACGGGCACCGTAAAATCGGGGCGAAGCATCTGTTCTCCGCGCAGCGCGTCCGAAGTCACATAGGCGCGCGCGCGGATGTCCTCGCCGTAAAGGTCCAGCAGCGTGTCGGCCGGTTGCAGGATCGGCGGCTCGACGAGCACAGCGCCCTGCGCGTCGAAAATCGCGCGTAGCGACGCGGCCCGCGCCAGCGTTTCGGAACGTGTGGGCATCAGCTTGCCCGATCCAGAATATCGCGGACCGCTTTGATCAGATCGCCGCGCGGCACCTCATATTGGTTGGGGCGCTCTTTCCACTCATCATGGCTGGCCTCCTGCGCAAGCTGCGCGCCCAGCACCATGTCTTTGATCTGCACCACGCCGCGGTCTTTCTCGTCACCGCCTTCGATGACGACGACCGGGCTTTGCCGCTTGTCGGCGTATTTCATCTGATTGCCGAAGTTCTTTGGGTTGCCCAGATAGACCTCCGCCCGGATGCCTGCCTGCCGCAGTTCCGCGACGATCGCCTGATAATCGGCCATGCGGTCGCGGTCCATCACGGTGACGACGACGGGGCCGGTCGCCTCGCCCTCAAGCCGCCCCTTCGCGGCCAGCGCGGCCAGCAGCCGGTCAACGCCGATGGAGACACCCGTCGCGGGCACTTCCTGCCCGGTAAACCGCTTGACCAGATCGTCATAGCGCCCGCCGCCCGCGACCGAGCCGAAGTTCCGCGCGCGGCCCTTTTCGTCTTTGATCTCAAAGGTAAGCTCGGCCTCGAACACCGGCCCTGTGTAGTAGCCAAGGCCGCGCACGACCGACGGATCAATCTCAACCCGGTCAGGACCATAGCCACCCGCGGCCAGAAGGTCAGAGATCAGCTCAAGCTCATCCACACCCTGCACACCGACATCGGAGCCCGCGACCAACTCGCGCAGCCGCGCCACAGTCTCGGCCCCGCTGTCACGCTTGGCCTGCATGAAGCCCATGACCACATCGGCCTGCGCGTCTTCCAGCCCCGCGCCCTTGGTGAAATCGCCGCTGTCGTCCTTGCGGCCCTCACCCAGCAGGGCGCGCACGCCCTCCGGCCCCAGCCGGTCCAACTTGTCGATGGCCCGCAGCACGATGCCACGCTCTGCATCCTTGTCGTCTCCGGCAAGGCCCGCAACCTCCAGCACGCCGTTCAGCACCTTGCGGTTGTTGACCCGCACCACATAGTCGCCGCGCGCGATTCCGACCTCTTCCAGACAATCGGCCAGCATAGCGCAAATCTCGGCATCCGCCGCAACTGATGGCGCGCCTACGGTATCCGCATCGCACTGATAAAACTGACGAAACCGCCCCGGCCCCGGCTTTTCATTGCGCCAAACCGGCCCCATCGCATAGCGGCGGTAGGGCATCGGCAGATCGTTGCGGTGCTGGGCATAGACCCGCGCCAAGGGCGCTGTCAGATCATAGCGCAGCGCCAGCCAATCACCGGGTTTGTCGCCTTCTGAATCTTCCTGCCACGCAAAGACGCCCTCGTTCGGGCGGTCCACATCGGGGAGGAATTTGCCAAGCGCCTCGACCGTCTCCACGCCCGAGCTTTCCAGTGCGTCGAACCCATAGCGGTGATAGACGGCGGCGATCTTGCTGAGCATCTCGGCCCGATGGGTCACCTCAGTCCCGAAATAATCGCGGAACCCCTTTGGGGTCTGCGCCTTGGGACGGGGGGTTTTCTTGGGCTTTGCCATGGCAAGGATCCTCGGTGCATCAATTGGCCTCGCGTCTAGCCCAAGCCCCCCGCAAGAGCAAGCAACGCTGCATGTTGCCCCTGTCCCGCGCCGCCCGCCCATGCTAAATCGCGCAAAAAGGACGCCCCCATGTCAGAACAAACCCCAGATCAAACCGCAGAACGAATTAACCAACTCGAAGAGCAGATCGCCCACCTGACCCGCGCGGTCGATGATATGTCAGAGATAGTCACCCGTCAGGAGGATGAGATCGTGACCCTGAACCGCCGGGTGCATATGTTGATGCAGCGCGAGGGGGAGCGGGATGCCTCAGGCGGTGGCGCGGTGCTTTTGGGCGACGAACGGCCACCGCATTATTGAGCCGCGGCGCCGCTCAATCCGCTGATTTCATTGCCACGGCGGCCACCGCCCCGTCATGCACCAACACCTCAGACCAACGCGCGGTTTCGCCCAACCGCTCATAAGCATTGACGAAAAACGCCGTTTTATCGAGCGTACCAATCCGCTTGCCGCAGGGTTTGCCCTTGCCCACACCACAGACACTGGCCTTGATCGCCTCATAGGCCGCGTCGGTCTCGGCGATGGGCAGGTTTTCCCCTCCCGGGCCATAGTGCAACTGTTCATAGACCGAGGGCGTGCCGAACAAGACATTGGCCGCCGTCAACTGGCGTGCGCAGTCATCCGCAAAACCGGTGATGTAGAAACTACGCGCCCCCGCGCTGCCGGGTTGCGAATCGAACAGCCGATAGCCCCGCGCCGCAGGTTCTTCGACCATCTTGCCCAGATCTTGCTCTCGCACATCACAGACACGGGCGACCTCCCCAAACGGCAGGGCGGTGCCAAAGCCGATCTCGTCAACCTGAGGCGCCGGCGCGGAGGGCGCCATGCCGCAGGCCGAGGGAAGCGCTGCCATGATCAAAAGGCCGATGCGTCGTTTCATGCTTTGCTCCCCGTTGCTTATCAGGCAGTTAGCGCAGCCACCGCTTGCCGTCCACTGACGGGCGGAAAAAGGGCGGATCTGCGCGAGGGGCGAGGTCAGATTTCCTCGACCTCCATCACCCCGTCGAGCGAGCGGATCGCGCCCTTGATCTGCGGTGTCACCGGGAACTCGCGCCCCAGATCAACCTCGACCTCGCCGGGCAGGCTTGGGTCCATCAGGCAGAACTGCACCGGCCCCTTCCCCGCCGTCTTGACCGCTTGGCGCGCGCCATCAAGCACATCGGCCACCGATTGAATGGCCCCCGGCCCGTCAATGAAAACGCGCAGCCCCATGCTGCCCGCATCCGCCACCGCCGCGTCGATCGGGCCGATGCCGCGCGCCAAGAGCTTCAACTGGTCGCTTTCCATCGTGGCTTCGACCGTAACGACGACCTTGGAGCCGACCTCCAGATGATCGCGCGACGCCTCCAGCACATCGGAGAAGATCGTCACCTCGTAGCCACCCGTGGGGTCCGACAGCTGTGCAAAGGCAAAGCGGTTGCCCCGCGCCGACTTGCGCTCTTGCCGTCCGGCGACTACGCCCGCCAGCCGCGCGTTCATCGCGCCGCGGGTGCTGACCTTTTCGTTCAATTCGTCCAGCGTGAGGAAGGGCAAGCCCGCCTCGCGCGCCCATTTGCGTTTCAGCGGCGGCATGTAGTCGTCAAGCGGATGGCCCGAAAGATAAAAGCCCACGGCCTTGAATTCCTCGGCCAGCCGCTCCGCCGATTGCCAGTCATCGCAGGGCAGCATCCGCGGTTCGGGCAGATCATCGCCCGCCTCACCAAAGAGCGACACCTGACTGCTGGCTTTCTGCTCATGGATCGCCGCGGAGTAGCTGACCAGCCCGTCGAGCGATTGGAACACCCGCCGCCGGTTGCTGTCGAGCTGATCGAAGGCGCCCGAGCGCACCAGCATCTCCAGCGGTCGCTTGCCCACGCGCTTGAGGTCCACCCGGCGGGCGAGGTCAAAGAGCGTGGCAAAGGGCTTGTCGACACCGTCGACCTTGCGCCCCTCGGTCACCAGCCGCATCGCCTCAAGCCCGACGTTCTTCAACGCACCGAGCGCATAGACCAGCGCGCCATCGACCACTTTGAAGGTCGCATCCGAGCGGTTCACGCAGGGCGGCACCCAAGGCAGTTCCAGCCGCTTGCGCACTTCCTCGAAGTAAACCGCCAGCTTGTCAGTCAGGTGGATATCGCAATTCATCACCCCGGCCATGAACTCGACCGGGTGGTTCGCTTTCAGCCAAGCCGTCTGGTAGGAGACCACCGCATAGGCCGCCGCGTGGGATTTGTTGAAACCGTAGTTGGCGAATTTTTCCAGAAGGTCGAAGACCTCTGCCGCCTTCTTTTTATCGACCCCATTGGCCATCGCGCCCTTTTCGAACTTGGGGCGCTCCTTGGCCATTTCCTCGGCGATCTTCTTACCCATGGCGCGGCGCAACAGGTCCGCGCCGCCAAGCGAGTAGCCCGCCATGACCTGCGCGATCTGCATCACCTGTTCTTGGTAAACGATAATGCCTTGGGTCTCTTCAAGGATGTAGTCGATCGACGGGTGCACGGATTCCAGCTCGCGCTGGCCATTCTTGACCTCGCAATAGACCGGAATGTTCTCCATTGGGCCGGGACGGTAGAGCGCTACGAGGGCCACGATGTCTTCGATACAGGTCGGCTTCATGCGCTTGAGCGCATCCATCATACCGCTGGATTCCACCTGAAAGACCGCGACCGTCTTGGCGCTGGAGTAAAGCTTGTAGGTCGCCTTATCATCGAGCGGGATCGTGGCCACGTCATCCACGTGCCCCTCTGGCGGCTCATAAATTTGGCGACCATCCGCGGCGAGGTGCAGATGCCGCCCGCCCGCTTTGATCTGATCAAGCGCGTTTTGGATGACGGTGAGAGTCTTCAGACCCAGAAAGTCGAATTTCACCAGCCCGGCCTGTTCGACCCATTTCATGTTGAACTGCGTCGCTGGCATGTCCGAGCGCGGGTCTTGATAGAGCGGCACCAGATGGTCCAGCGGCCGGTCGCCGATGACCACACCCGCCGCGTGGGTCGAGGCGTTCCTGAGCAGCCCCTCGACCTGCTGGCCATAGGTCAGCAAGCGGTCCACGACCTCCTCGTTCTTAGCCTCCTCGCGCAGGCGCGGCTCATCTGCCAGCGCCTTTTCGATGGAGACGGGTTTCACCCCCTCCACCGGGATCATCTTCGACAGCCGGTCGACCTGCCCATAGGGCATCTGCAAGACGCGCCCGATGTCGCGCACCGCCGCCTTGGACAAAAGCGCACCGAAGGTGATGATCTGCCCCACCTTGTCGCGACCGTATTTCTCCTGCACGTAGCGGATCACCTCTTCGCGGCGGTCCATGCAAAAGTCGATGTCGAAGTCGGGCATCGAGACCCGCTCGGGGTTGAGGAAACGCTCGAACAGCAGCGAATAGCGCAGCGGGTCAAGGTCGGTGATGGTCAGCGCATAGGCCACGAGTGACCCCGCACCCGAGCCCCGCCCCGGCCCCACCGGAATGTCATTGTCTTTGGCCCATTGGATGAAGTCGGCAACGATCAGGAAGTAGCCGGGGAACCCCATGCCTTCGATGATGCCCAGCTCGAAATCGAGGCGCTTTTGGTAGTTCTCCACGCTGACCGCATGGGGGATCACCGCCAGACGCGCCTGTAGCCCCTCGTTGGCCATGCGGCGCAGTTCGGCCACCTCGTCGTCGGCGAACTTCGGCAAGATCGGGTCGCGTCGGTAGGCCATGAAGGCGCAGCGTTTGGCGATCTCGACAGTGTTGCTCAGCGCTTCGGGTAGATCGGCGAAAAGCGTCGCCATCTCGGCTTGCGACTTGAAGTAATGCTGCGCGGTCAGGCGGCGGCGGGGCTGGCTTTGGTCAACATAAGCACCCTCGGCGATGCAGATCAGCGCGTCATGGGCCTCGTACATATCCGGTTTCGGGAAATAGACATCGTTGGTCGCGACCAGCGGGATATCCATCGCATAGGCCATTTCGATAAAGCCGCGCTCGGTCAGACGCTCGGGCTCAGGCTGGCCGCCGTCTTCGGGGTGGCGCTGCAACTCAACATAAAGCCGGTCGCCAAAGGCACCCTGCAGCCGCGCCATCAACGCCTCCGCCGCCGGGCGCTGGCCGCCTTGCAAAAGCATCCCCACCGGCCCCAACGCGCCACCCGTCAGGCAGATGAGATCGGCGCTCAGCGCCTCAAGCTCCGCCAGCGTCACCTCGGCCACCGCCCCGCCCTTGTCGAGGTAGAGGCAAGAGTTCAGCTTCATCAGGTTTTCATAGCCCAATTCGCTCTGCGCCAGCAGGACCACCGGTGCGGGCGGGCGCGGTTTCTCACCGGGCTGCACCTCGACATAGGCCACATCGACCTGACAGCCGATGATCGGCTGCACACCCGCGCCCGCCATGGCGACAGAGAATTCGAGGGCGGCGAACATGTTGTTGGTGTCGGTCAGCGCCAGCGCGGGCATGCCCGCATCGCGGCACATGCCGGGCAGTTTTTTCAACCGCAGCGCGCCCTCCAGCAAGGAATACTCGGAATGGCTACGCAGGTGAATGAATCGGGGATCATTGGACATGGCGCATTTTTACGCCACCCACCCCAAAGGCACCAGCACCGGATCGCACCCAGCGCATTTTTCGCCCAAGGTGTTTTTTCTTGCCAAAACGCCCCCCACCCCGCTAGCCTGACCTCTACCTCGCCCGCGCCCGGTTCTACGCCGCATCGAACCCCGCGCAATGATATGGGCCACTTTGTACCGCGGCGGATGAGAACCAATGGACATCACTTTTCTTCTCAACGGAGAAGTCGTGTCACTCTCCAACGTGTCCCCGACTACCACCCTGCTTGACTGGCTGCGCGAAGAACGCGGGCTGACCGGGACAAAAGAGGGCTGTAACGAGGGCGACTGCGGAGCCTGCTCGGTGATGATCACCGATGAAAACGGCAGCCGCGCGCTCAATGGCTGTATACTGTTTCTGCCGCAGGTGAACGGCAAAGCCGTCACCACGGTCGAGGGCATGGCGAGCGCCGATGGCACGCTGCATCCGGTGCAGGAGACCATGGTCGAACACCACGGCAGCCAGTGCGGTTTCTGCACGCCGGGCTTCGTCGTCTCGATGGCCACGGCGCATCTCAATGGTGCGACGGATCATGACGTGCAACTGGCAGGCAACCTCTGCCGCTGCACCGGCTACGCGCCGATCATCCGCGCGGCCAAAGCCGCCGAAGGCGCGCCGGTGCCAGAACATCTGCGCACCCTCAAGTCAAAGTTGGCGCAGGACATCCCAGCCCCCGCCAAAGCCAAAGGCGCGCCGCATGTGCAGCCCGAAAGCAGCGATGAACTCGCCGCTTGGTATCTCGACAATCCGGACGCCACACTGATCGCCGGAGCAACGGACGTGGGTCTTTGGGTCACCAAAGGCTTCCGCGAACTGGGCGCCGTGGCCTTCCTCAACCGCTGCGCCGATCTGCGCGGGATTACCGAGGATGAAACCGGCCTGCGGATCGGTGCGATGACCACGCTGACCGAGGTGGAGGCAAAACTCAGCCCCCTGCACCCCAGCTTGGGCACCATGCTGCGCCGCTATGGCTCGACGCAGGTGCGCAACGCGGCGACCTTGGGCGGCAATATCGCCAATGGCTCGCCCATCGGGGATGGCCCGCCCGCGCTGATTGCGCTTGGGGCGACCCTGCAGTTGCGGCGCGGTGATGCGCGACGCGAAATAGCGCTTGAGGATTTCTTTCTCGACTACGGCAAACAAGACCGCGCGGCGGGAGAATTTGTCGAAGCCATCCTCATCCCCCGCCAACATGACACCCTGCGCTGCTACAAACTGTCGAAACGCTTCGATCAAGATATTTCGGCGGTCTGCGGCTGTATTTCGATCACCGGCAATGGCACCGAAATCCTCACCGCGCGCATCGCCTTTGGCGGCATGGCGGCAACCCCGAAACGCGCTGCTGCGGCTGAGGCAGCGCTGGTCGGCCAACCGTGGAGCGAAGACACCATCCGCAAGGCGATGGCAGCGATGACCGACGATTTCACCCCCCTCTCGGACATGCGCGCCTCTGCCAGCTACCGGATGGAGGCGGCGCAAAACTTGCTGCTGCGCTATTTCCATGACGCCAACGGTCAAGCCACCAACCTGCTGGAGGTCTCGGCATGAGCGTTGCAAAGCCCCTTCCCCATGACGCCGCGATGCTCCATGTCACCGGTGCCGCGCGCTATGTCGACGACATCCCCACCCCGCGCGGCACGCTGCATCTGGCCTTTGGCCTCAGCCCCGTCGCGGCGGGCGAATTGACGGCGCTTGACCTCGACGCCGTGCGGTCTGCGCCCGGCGTGGTCAAAGTGCTGACTGCCGATGATCTCGTCCATGACTGCGACACCTCACCCTCGAACCATGACGAGCCGCTTTTGGCAACGGGCGAAATCCATTTCGCGGGCCAACCGTTCTATCTGGTCGTGGCCACCAGCCACCTCGCTGCCCGTCGCGCCGCGCAACTGGGCAAACCACAGATCACCCCGCGCGACCCGATCCTGACCGTCGAGCAGGCGCTCGCCGCCGACAGCCGGTTCGAAGACGGCCCCCGCATCTACCAGAAGGGCGATGCCGAGGCCGCGCTCTCCAAGGCCAGCCGCCGCCTCTCGGGCCAGATTGAGATGGGCGGGCAGGAGCATTTCTATCTCGAAGGTCAGGCCGCCATGGCCCTGCCGCAGGACAATGGCGACATGCTGGTGCATTCCTCGACCCAGCACCCGACCGAAATTCAGCACAAAGTGGCCCATGCCATTGGCCGCCCGATGCATGCCGTGCGGGTTGAGACGCGGCGCATGGGCGGCGGTTTCGGTGGCAAGGAAAGCCAAGGCAACGCGCTGGCGATTGCCTGTTCTGTCGCCGCATCGCTGACCGGCAAACCCTGCAAAATGCGCTATGACCGCGATGACGATATGATCATCACCGGCAAGCGGCATGATTTCCGCATCGCTTACGACGCAGGCTTTGACGAGACGGGGCGCATCACCGCGCTGGACGTGACCCATTACACCCGCTGCGGCTGGTCGATGGACCTCAGCCTGCCCGTGGCCGACCGCGCCATGCTGCACGCCGACAACGCTTACCATCTGCACGACATCCGCATCACCTCGCACCGCTTGCGCACCAATACCGCCAGCGCCACGGCGTTTCGCGGTTTTGGCGGGCCGCAAGGGGTGGTCGGAATTGAGCGGGTCATGGACCATATCGCTCATGAACTGGGCCTCGACCCGCTCGCCGTGCGCCGGGCGAATTACTACACCGACAACGCCCACCGCCCGACCGAGGTGGAGGCCACCGGCACCGCGATCGACAACCGCACCCCACCGGATGCAGAGGCCGATCTATCCTCTCGCGGCGCGCCCCCTGCGCCGACAGCCAAGGCTGCGATCCCTGAAACCCCGTCGGACGTGCAGACCACGCCCTATCAGCAGCCGGTCACCGACTGTATCATCAACGCACTGACCGACCGACTGGTTGAGAGTGCCGACTACAACGCCCGCCGCGCCGCCATCGCCGAGTGGAACGCCGCAAACCCGCTACTGAAACGCGGCATCGCCATCACCCCGGTCAAATTCGGCATCTCCTTCACGCTCACCCACCTCAATCAGGCGGGCGCGCTCGTGCATGTCTATCAGGATGGCTCGATCCACCTGAACCATGGCGGGACCGAGATGGGGCAAGGGCTATTCCAGAAGGTCGCCCAAGTCGCCGCCTCGCGCTTTGGCGTCTCGCCCGAGGCGGTCAAGATTACAGCCACCGATACCGCCAAAGTGCCCAACACCTCGGCCACGGCGGCGTCTTCCGGGTCAGACCTCAACGGGATGGCCGCGCAAAACGCCTGTGACACGATCCGCGATCGCATGGCGGCGCATCTGGCGGAACGCCACCAGACCACGCCGGATCAGGTGCGGTTCACCGACGGCATGGTGCAGATCGGGGGCGAAGAGATCACCTTTGCCGCTGCCGCCGCTTCGGCCTATGAAAACCGCGTCAGCCTTTCGGCCACGGGATTTTACAAAACGCCCGACATCGAATGGGACCGCATCGCCGGACGCGGGCGGCCGTTCTACTACTTCGCCTATGGTGCCGCCTGCACCGAAGTGGTGATCGACACGCTGACCGGCGAAAACCGCATTCTGCGCACTGACATCCTGCATGACGCGGGCGCCTCGCTGAACCCGGCGCTGGACATCGGCCAGATTGAGGGCGGATACGTGCAAGGCGCGGGCTGGCTCACGACCGAGGAACTGGTCTGGGACGAAACCGGCACCCTGCGCACCCACGCGCCATCGACCTACAAGATCCCCGCCTGCTCCGACCGGCCGCCGGTGTTCAACGTGAAACTCTGGGACCAGCCAAACCCGGCGCAGACGGTCTACCGCTCCAAAGCCGTGGGCGAGCCGCCTTTCATGCTGGGCATCTCGGCCTTCATGGCGCTGTCGGATGCGGTATCGGCCTGCGGCGACAGCTACGCCGATCTGCAAGCGCCCGCCACCGCCGAGGCCGTCCTTGCCGCCGTCGGACGGGCGCGGGAATGAGCGCGATTTTCGTCGAGGTCACCGCCACGCGCGGATCGGCCCCGCGTGATGCGGGCACGGCGATGAAGATCACGCCGGACAGCATCGACGGCACCATCGGCGGCGGCGCGTTGGAGCATCAGGCGATTGCCCATGCCCTGCGCCTGCTGGCCGAAGGGCGTTTCGAGGACAGCCAAACCCTGCCCCTCGGCCCCGGCCTTGGCCAATGCTGCGGTGGCGCGGTGAGCCTGCGCTACACCGCCGCGCCGCGACCGCTCGACAATCCCACGCCGCTGCCGCTGGACGCCACATTCGGGAGCGACACGCCCCTCTGGCTTTGGGGGGCAGGGCACGTGGGCCGCGCGGTGGTGGCCGCCTGCCCAGCCAACGCTTTTGCCATCACATGGATCGACAGCGCGGCGGACCGTTTCCCCAAAGACGTGCTGCCCCATGTCACCGCCACCCCCACCGCCGACATGCCGCGCCTTGCCGCCCACGCGCCGCAAAACGCGCACCACCTGATCTTTACCTATTCCCATGACATCGATCTCGCCCTCTGCGCTGCCCTGCTTAAACGCGGGGCAGAGAGTGTCGGCTTGATCGGCTCTGACACAAAAAAGTCACGGTTTTCCCGCCGCTTGCGCGACATGGGGCTGGATCCCTCTGGCATCATCTGCCCTATTGGCGATAAGTCGCTGGGCAAGCTGCCCGCCCAGATTGCACATGGTGCGTTGATCTCTCTCATCGCCCGGACCCAGACAAAGGTTTCCGCATGACAGACAAACTTCTCGACCTCTCTGGGTTGACCAAGGCCTACCCCGGCGTCGTCGCGAACGATGACGTGTCCCTGCGGATCGCCCCGGGTGAGGTTCACGCCCTGCTGGGCGAGAATGGTGCGGGCAAGTCTACGCTGGTCAAAATGATCTACGGTCTGGTCAAACCGGACGCGGGCCAGATGCAGATGCGGGGCGAGAACTTTGCCCCCACCGATCCCCATGCGGCACGGCAGGCGGGCGTCGGCATGGTCTTTCAACACTTCTCGCTTTTCGACGCGCTCAGCGTGGCGGAGAACATCGCCCTCGGCATGGAAAACCCGCCGCGCATGCGTGAACTCAGCCAGCAAATCCGCGACGTGTCGGACACCTACGGCCTGCCGCTTGCGCCGGACCGCATCGTCGGCGATCTATCGGCGGGGGAACGTCAGCGGGTGGAGATCATCCGCTGCCTGCTGCAAGAGCCCAAACTGCTGATCATGGACGAGCCGACATCGGTTCTGACCCCGCAAGAGGTTGAAATTCTGTTCAAAACCCTGCGCAAGCTCAGCGCAGAGGGCACCGCGATCCTTTATATCTCGCACAAGCTCGAAGAAATCCGCAGCCTGTGCGACAGCGCCACGATCCTGCGGTTGGGCAAGGTCGTCGGCCATTGCACCCCGCGCGAGACCTCGGCGCGCGACATGGCAGAGATGATGGTCGGCAGCGCGCTGAAAACACCCACGCGCGACAGCAAGGCGCCGGGCGAAGTGACGCTGACGCTCAACAAACTCTCGGCGCGGTCGGCCCATGCTTTCGGCATGCCGCTGCGCGAGATTTCGGTCGAGGTGCGACGCGGTGAGGTGCTGGGCATCGGCGGCGTTGCGGGCAATGGGCAGGATGAACTGCTCAACGCGCTCTCGGGTGAAACGCTGGTCGGGGCGGGCATGATCACCTTTGACGGGCGCGATATTGGCCTTCTGGGCCCCACCGCCCGCCGTGCGCTTGGCGTGTTGACCGCGCCCGAAGAGCGGCTGGGCCATGCTGCCGTGCCGGATATGTCGCTAACTGAAAACGCCATGCTGACCGGTGCCGCCCGCGAAGGGCTGGAGCGGGGCGGCATGCTCGACTGGGGCAAGGCGCGTACCTTTGCCGAGAAGATCATCAAGACATTCGACGTGCGCACCCCCGGCGCCGGCAATGCGGCGCGCTCGCTCTCGGGTGGGAACCTGCAGAAATTCGTCATCGGACGCGAGGTCCTGCAACGGCCTGAGCTGCTGGTGGTGAACCAGCCGACATGGGGTGTTGATGCTTCTGCCGCCGCCGCGATCCGGCAGGCGCTTTTGGACCTCGCCTCCGGCGGCACCGCCGTCATCGTCATCAGCCAAGACCTTGATGAGTTGATGGAGATTTCCGACAATTTCGCCGCGCTAAACGAAGGCCGCCTGTCGCCGACGCGCCCCGCGCAGGGGCTGACTGTCGAAGAGATTGGCCTGATGATGGGCGGTGCGCATGGCATGGAGGTGGCGCATGTCTAAGCCAAACCTCGCATCTTTCACTCTGACCATTGGGGGTGATCTGTGATCCGCCTTGAAAAGCGCCCGCAGCCCAGCCGGGCCCTTTCCCTGTCGACGCCGATCATGGCGGTGCTGGCCACTTTCATCTTCGGCGGGCTCTTGTTCGCCGTGCTGGGCAAAGACCCGGTCGAGGCGCTGCAAACGATCTTTTGGCAGCCGCTCTTTGGCGAATATGCCTTTTATTACCGCCCACAACTGCTGATCAAAGGCGCGCCCTTGGTGCTGATCGCCATCGGTCTGAGCCTTGGGTTCAAAGCGGGCATCTGGAACATCGGGGCCGAGGGGCAGTACATCATGGGCGCCATCTTTGGCGCGGCGATGGGGTTGGCGTTCTACCCCGCCGAGGGATGGTATATCTTCCCGCTGATGGTGCTCGCGGGCGCCCTTGGCGGTTGGCTTTGGGCGATGATCCCGGCCCTTTTGAAGGTGCGCTTTGGCACGAATGAAATCCTCGTCTCGCTGATGCTGGTCTATGTGGCCGAGCAATTCCTTGCCTCTATGTCACTGGGTTTGCTGAAGAACCCCGAAGGCTATGGCTTTCCCGGCTCGCGCAACCTGCAACAATATGCGCCCGCGCATAACGCCGAGCTTTTCGCGGGGTCCGGCATGCATTGGGGCGTGGTCGCGGCTCTCATCGCGGTGATATTCGCCTACGTCCTACTCGCCAAACACCGGTTGGGCTTTGCCATCCGCGTGACAGGCGAAGCCCCCCGCGCCGCGCGGTTCTCGGGTGTGAACCCGGCGCGGCTGGTGCTGTTTTGCCTCGGCACCTCTGGCCTGCTCGCCGGGCTTGCGGGGATGTTCGAAGTCTCCGGCCCCTCGGGACAAATCACCATCGACTTCAACGTGGGCTATGGCTTTACCGCTATCATCGTGGCCTTCCTTGGCCGTTTGCATCCCATTGGCATCCTGCTCGCAGGCGGATTGATGGCGCTGACCTACATCGGCGGTGACATCGCGCAGTCGAACCTCGGCCTGCCCGCCGCCGCGATCCAAGTGTTCCAAGGGATGCTCCTGTTCTTCCTGCTCGCGCTGGACGTTTTCACACATTACCGGCTGCGTCTTGGCGCGGCGGAGGCTGCCTGATGGATCTTTCCGCAATCAACCCGCTTTTGTTCGTCGCAGGCTTCCTTGTCGCGGCCACGCCGCTGATCTTTGCCGCCATCGGCGAACTGGTGGTCGAGAAATCCGGCGTTTTGAACCTCGGGGTCGAGGGCATGATGATCACCGGCGCGATCTGCGGCTTTGCCACGGCGGTCGAGACTGGATCGCCGCTCTTGGGTTTCGCCGCCGCCGCCGCGGGCGGTGCCGTGCTCAGCCTGCTCTTCGCCTTCCTAACGCAGGTGGCACTCGCCAATCAGGTCGCCTCTGGCCTATCACTCACCCTCTTTGGCCTCGGCCTCTCGGCGTTGATCGGCCAAAGCTACGTCGGGATCAAACCGCCCCGGCTGGGCGATATCGATTTCGGCCCGCTGGCCGACATCCCGGTAATCGGGCCGATCCTGTTCACCCATGACATCATCCTCTACCTCGGCATCGCGCTGGTCGCCGGGGTCTGGGCGGTGCTGAAGTTCACCCGCGCCGGGCTGATCCTGCGCGCCGTGGGCGAAAGCCACGATGCGGCCCATGCGCTCGGCTATAAGGTCAAGCGCATCCGCACGGCGGCAATTCTCTTCGGTGGCGCCTGTGCGGGCCTCGGCGGCGCCTACATCAGCCTGATCCGTGTGCCGCAATGGACCGAAGGCATGACCGCCGGGATCGGCTGGATCGCCCTTGCCCTCGTCGTCTTTGCCTCGTGGAAACCATGGCGCGCACTCTTGGGTGCCTATCTTTTCGGCGGCATCACCCAGTTGCAGTTGAACTTGCAAGGCGCGGGCGTTGCCATACCGGTAGAGTATCTGGCAATGTCGCCGTATATCATCACCATCATCGTTCTGGTGGTGCTGTCGGCGGATAAAAGCGCCGCGCCGGCCTCACTGGGCCGCACCTTCCACGCCTCAAACTAGGGGCATCACGTCACGCGGCCCTGCGCCGCACATCAAGCCCCGGCAAGGGGCACGTAAACAGGGGAAACCTCATGAAACTATCAACCCTTATGACCAGCGCGGCACTTGCGCTCGGCCTTGCTTCGGGCGCTGTTGCCCAAGACAAGACCAAGGTCGGCTTTGTCTTTGTCGGCCCCGTGGGCGACGGCGGCTGGACCTATGAGCACAACCAAGGCCGCTTGGCCGTCGAAGAAGAGTTCGGCGATAATGTCGAAACCGTCTTCGTCGAAAGCGTTGCCGAAGGCCCCGACAGTGAGCGTGTGATGACCCAGATGGCGCTCGACGGCGCGGACCTGATCTTCACCACCTCCTTTGGCTACATGGACCCCACCATCAACGTCGCTAAGAAATTCCCCGACGTGAAGTTCGAGCACGCCACCGGCTACAAACGCGCCGACAACGTCTCGACGTACTCCGCGCGTTTCTACGAAGGCCGCGCCATTCAGGGCCACATCGCGGGCTCGATGACCGAAAGCAACATCATCGGCTACATCGGCTCCTTCCCGATCCCCGAAGTGATCCGCGGCATCAACTCCGCCTATATCCACGCCAAGAAAGTGAACCCCGACGTTCAGTTCAAAATCGTCTGGGCCTACACATGGTTTGACCCGGCAAAAGAAGCCGACGCCGCCAAGGTTCTGATCGAACAGGGCGCCGACGTGGTCCTGCAACACACCGATTCCACCGCCCCCCAAGCGGCGGCACAGGAAGCGGGCAATGTGATCACCTTCGGTCAGGCGTCCGACATGGCGCAATACGGTCCCAAGCCGCGCGTTTCCTCCATCATCGACGACTGGGCGCCCTACTACATCGAGCGCGTCAAAGCGGTCATGGATGGCACATGGGAATCCACCGACACATGGGACGGCATCGGGCCGGGCATGGTCGGCATTGGCGAGATCTCTGACGCCGTTCCCGCCGACGTGAAAGCCGAAGCGCTGGAAATGAAAGACAAGATCGCATCGGGCGAATACCACCCCTTCACCGGGCCGATCAACAAACAGGACGGCTCCGCTTGGCTGGCCGAAGGCGAGACCGCCGATGACGGCACGCTCGCGGGCATGAACTTCTATGTCGAAGGCATCGAAGGCACCATCCCGCAGTAAGCCGAACCGGCTCACAGATGACAGGGGCGTGCGGGCAACCGCGCGCCCCTTTTCCATTGCGGCCCGCGCCGGGGTTGCTAGGCTCGCCCTTCCCTCTTTGTGAAAGGCGCTTGCCATGATCACCGTGCACCACCTCAACCGCTCCCGCTCGCAGCGCATCCTTTGGCTGCTGGAGGAGTTGGATCAGCCCTATGACGTCATCCGCTACCAGCGCGATGCCAAAACCAACCTCGCCCCGCCCGAGTTGAAACTGGTGCACCCTCTGGGCAAGTCCCCGATGATAGAGATTGATGGCCAGTTGGTTGTCGAAAGCGCTGCCATCGTCGATCTGCTCTGCACCCGCTTCGCCCCCGAAATGATCCCTGAACGCAACACGCCCGCCTTCCTGCGCCATATGGAGCTGATGCATTTCGCCGAAGGCTCTGCCATGACGCCGATCCTGCTCAACCTCTATGTCTCGCGCTTGGGCGATGCCGCAGCCCCTCTGCACCCGCGCATCAGTTCGGAATTGGACAACCACTACAGCTATATGAACAGCCTCGTGCGGGCCTCGGGCCACTTCGTGCAAGATACGCTGTCGGCAGCCGACATCATGCTGAGCTTCCCCGCCGAGGTTGCCATGCGCCAAGGCCGCGCCGCGGATTATCCGGCACTCAAGGGCTTTGTAGAGATGATCCACAACCGCCCCGCCTATCAACGCGCGCTAGAAAAGGGCGAGCCGCAGGACGCCTAGCGCCCCACCGCCTGCCCCGCGCCAAGCCCATTGCGCGCGGGCAGCGCCCATGCCACCAATCGTGCATGAACCAGATGCTTACCAGCCTTGACGGCACCCCCGCCAGCCGCCTCGCCTTCGGCACCATGCAATTTGGCGGCCGTGCCGATGCGGCGGCCTCGCGCGCGATGTTCGACGCCTGTATCGAGGCGGGGATCACGCATTTCGACACGGCGCATGTCTATACCGACGGGGCGTCCGAGACCCTGCTGGGCCAGTTCGTGCAAGACCGCCGCGACAGCCTGATCGTGGCCACCAAAGCCGCCTATATCGGCGGCGCAGGGCGTGCCAATATTCTCGCTTCTGCCGAGACATCACGCCAGCGGATGCAGCTTGATACGCTCGACGTGCTCTACCTGCACCGTTTCGACCCAGACACACCGTTGACCGAAAGCTTCGCCGCGCTGGCCGAATTGAAAGATCTGGGCCACATCCGCCAAGTTGGCCTGTCCAACTTCGCCGCATGGCAGGTCGTCAAAGCGGCCCATATCGCCGCCGACTTCGGCCTAGAGATCACGGTGATCCAACCGATGTACAACCTCGTTAAACGCCAAGCCGAGGTCGAGATCCTCCCCATGGCCCTTGACCTCGACATTCTCGTCGCGCCCTACTCTCCCTTGGGCGGCGGGCTGCTCACCGGGAAATATGCCACCGGAGGCACCGGTCGCCTCAGCGAAGATGACCGTTATGCTGCCCGCTACGGACAAGAGGTGATGCACGGCGCCGCTGCCGGGCTGGCCGCCCTCGCCCGCGATCTCGGCACCCATCCGGCGACCCTCGCCGTGGCATGGGCGGCGGCACACCCCACGCGGCCAACCCCGATCATTTCCGCCCGCTCTTTGGCACAGCTTGAACCGTCACTGGCCGCGCTCAACTACCAAATGACGCCACAAACCTACGCCGCCATCGCCGCGCTCTCGCCCACCCCGCCCCCGGCCACCGACCGGCTAGAAGAGCAATCATGAGCCGACTGCCCCCGAGTGCCAGCGTCACCGAATACGCAGGCGGCGACCGTCTTTTCGCCCCCGCCGCCGCACGCAATCTCGACGCGCTTTGCGATCTGCTGGCAACCCACGCTCCACAAAAAGGCCGCGCGCTGGAAATCGCCAGCGGCACCGGGCAACATGTGGTCGGCTTTGCCAAACGCCTGCCGGGCCTCACATGGCTGCCCAGCGACATCGACACCGCCCGCCGCGCCAGCATCAACGCCCACGCGGCCGAGGCCGCCCTGCCCAATATCGCCCCGGCCCTGCCACTCGACGCGACCCAGCCCGGCTGGGCGGGCGAACATGGCCCCTTCGACCTGATCATGCTGGCCAACCTGCTGCACCTCATCCCAACCCCCGCCACTCAGAGCCTGATCACCGAAGCCGCCACAGCCCTCGCCCCCGGCGGCACACTGATCCTCTACGGCCCCTTCAAACGCGCTGGCCAAACCACCTCCCCCGGCGACACCCGCTTTGACGCCGAACTGCGCGCCGCCGACCCCACGATCGGCTACAAAGACAACATCGACATGGCCCGCTGGCTCAGCGATGCGGGCCTTAGCCCGATCGACGAAGTGGACATGCCCGCCAACAACCTCGCATTCATCGCCAGAAAGCCCAGCCCATGATCCTCCGCCGCGCCCTGATCCTGTCGCTCCTTGCCCTCGCCGCCTGTGGCCGCCCAAGCACCTCGCCCCCCGCCGATCCCGACACGCTCTTCCCGGCGCGTTTCGGCGACAGCGACCCGGTGGATTTCAACGGCCGCACACCGCAATCTTTCCCCGTCCACGGGATTGACGTGGCCCGTTTTCAGAACAACATCGACTGGAACACCGCCCGCAGAAACGGTGTGAACTTCGCCTTCATCAAAGCCACTGAAGGCGGCGACCTTAAAGACATCAACTTCGACACGCATTGGCAAGGCGCAGGACAAGCCGCCGTCAAACGCGGCGCCTACCACTTCTACTACTTCTGCACCTCACCCGAGGATCAGGCCCGCTGGTTCATCCGCAACGTGCCGCGCACCCCCGGCATGCTGCCCCCGGTGCTCGACATGGAATGGAACCCGTTTTCCCCCACCTGCGCCCACATCCGGCCCCCAGCATCAGAGGTCCGCGATCAAATGCGCCGCTGGCTCGCGGTGGTCGAGGGTCACTACGGCCAACGCCCGATCATCTACACCACGCCAGAATTCTACCGCAAAAACGATCTTGGCAGCTTCAACGGCTATGACTTCTGGCTGCGCACCACCGCCAAGACCCCCGCCGAGGCCTACCCCGGCCAAACTTGGCGCTTCTGGCAATACAGCGCCACCGGCATCGTCCCCGGCATCGGCGGTGACGTAGATCTCAACGCCTTCTCCGGCAGCAGCGCCCAATGGCAAAACTGGGTCGCCACCCGCGCCGCACGCTAAACGCAAAAAGGGGGGGGCGCACCTCCTCCCCCTTTCATCCTTTCTTAAATACCGCTGCGCCTCAGCAGCCCCGCGCGCAACGCCGCTGTTGCGCGTCAGTCCCGCGCATAATGACGCGCCACGACAAACAGCCCGCCCACCAACAAAAGCGGCAGCAAGAATATCCGAAACACATGCACGCCCAGCACCGCCAACAGCGCGCCAATCAACTCATCCGCCCGGCTCCAGAGGTTGCTGGCAAGCTGCCGATACTCCGTCAGCCCCGGCTCTTCCTCACCCAAAGCCTCGCTGCCACCGACACGGGCGGTGATTTCCTCGATCACCTTCATATTGCGGTCATAGACTCCCTCGGTCAGCGTCCCGGCCAGCGGCTCCGACACCACCAAGGCCAGCGGCAGCGCAAACCCCAGAAACCCACCATACCAAGCCAAACGCCGGGGCAGCCCCCCATGTCCGCGCTTGCTCAAGGCCCATATCCCAAGCGCGAGGCTCAGCAAGCCCAAGCCAATAGCACTCACCGGGCCAAGCGCCACCGCGATCACCCCGGTTGCCACCATCACGCCGAAAACCAACCCCGCGATCCGCTCAACCGTGTCGTCAATCGGTTCCAAGACCTTCAAAGGTCGCGCCGACCCCGAAGCGATGAAGGACAGCCCCACCTCGATCTCTTGCGCAGTGGACAAAAAGGCGTTCAACGTGCGCAGCGTGACATAGCTCGCCGCCGCCGTAGTCGCCACATCCGCGGCATAGCCCTGCGCCGCGCTGACAACCGGATTGTCCCGCAACAGCGCCGCCGTCAGCGCCAGTACACAGAAAAAAGCAAGCAACCCCCGCCGGATCAACCGTCCGCCCGGATGCGCTGGTTCTTCGGATCATAGGGACTGTCTTCGACCACCTCGGCCTCCCACAATTGATCAAGCATCTTTACCTTCAGCTTCGTGCCTACCACCGCGTCTTGCAGTTGCACATAGCCCATGCCGATGCTCTTGCCGAATGCAACCGAATAGCCACCCGAGGTCAGCCGCCCGGTGCGCCGCGCGCCATTGTAAAGCACCTCACGCCCCCAAGGGTCCGCATCCTCCGGCCCGTCGATCAGAACCGTCACGCATTTCACGCGAATGCCGTGATCGAGCATCGCCTGCTTCCCGTGAAACTCTTTATTCAGATCCACAAAGCGCGGCAAATCCGCCTCCAACGGCGTCGCATCCCGGCCCAACTCATTGCCAAAGGCGCGATAGCTCTTCTCTTGCCTCAGCCAGTTCTGCGCCCGCGCGCCAACCAGCTTCATGCCATGCGGCGCGCCCGCCTTTTCCAACTGATCAAACAAATGGTTCTGCATTTCGATCGGGTGGTGCAACTCCCAACCGAGCTCCCCGGTATAGGCCACCCGGATCGCCCGCACCGGCACCATCCCCAACTCGATGTTACGCATGGTCAGCCAGGGGAACCGCTTGTTGCTCAGCACCGTGTTGGGCTCCGCATCCCGCACCAAATCCCGCAACACGTCACGCGACTTCGGTCCAGCAATCGCAAAAACACCCCACTGCGTGGTCACGTCATGACATTCGACATAGCCGACTTCAGGCATCTTGTCAGCAATCGCCTTGCGCAAATAGTCACTGTCATAAGCCGACCACGCCCCCGCAGAGACCAGATAATACTCATCCTGCGCCAGCCGCACGATGGTATATTCCGTCCGCGTCGTCCCTGCCCCCGTCAGCGCATAGGTCAGGTTAATCCGCCCCACCGAGGGCAGCTTGTTGCAGGTGAACCAATCCAAGAAAGCCGTTGCCCCCGGCCCGCGCACCAGATGCTTAGTAAAGGCCGTGGCATCAATCAGTCCCACGCCCTCCCGAATGGCTTTCGCCTCGTCCACCGCGTGTTGCCACCAGCCCCCGCGCCGAAAGGACCGGCTGTCATGGTCGCTAAACCCCTCCGGCGCAAAATAATTCGGCCGCTCCCAGCCATTCACCTGCCCAAACTGCGCCCCCCGCGCCGCCTGCCGATCATATGCCGGAGAGGTCCGCAGCGGCCGACAGGCCGGACGTTCCTCATCCGGATGGTGCAGAATATACACGTGGTCGTAGGCTTCCTCATTCTTCCGCGCGGCATATTCCGTGGTCATCCAATCGCCGTAGCGTTTCGGATCAAGGCTCGCCATATCGATCTCGGCCTCGCCCTCAACCATCATCTGCGCCAAATAATACCCCGTGCCCCCCGCCGCCGTGATCCCAAACGAAAACCCTTCCGCCAACCACATGTTGCGCAAGCCCGGCGCAGGGCCGACCAGCGGATTACCATCGGGCGTATAACAAATCGGCCCGTTGAAATCGTCCTTCAACCCGCAATTCTCAGCCGAGGGGATACGGTGGTTCATCGCCATATACTGATCTTCGATCCGCTCCAAATCCAACTGAAACAGATCCGCCCGGAAACTATCCGGCACCCCATATTCAAACCGCGCCGGCGCGTTCTTCTCATAGACGCCAAGAATCCAGCCGCCCCGCTCCTCGCGCACATAGCTCTGCGCATCGGCATCCCTGATCACCGGGTGCTCGCCATTGCCAGCCGCCCGATAATCAACCAGCGCCGGATCGCGGTCCATCACGATGAACTGATGTTCCACGGGAATCGCGGGCATCTTGATCCCCAACATCCGCGCGGTGCGCTGCGCGTGGTTGCCACTGGCCGTGACCACATGTTCGGCGGTAATGGCGATCTGCTCATCACTGGCGACAAGGTTGCCGCCCTTCTCCACCATCTTGGTGCAGGTCACTTCCCAATGGGTGCCATTCCAGTCAAACGCATCCGCCTGCCACTTGCGCTCAATCGAAACCCCACGCTGCCGCGTCCCCTTGGCCATCGCCATCGTCACATCGGCGGGGTTAATATATCCGTCCGTCTGGTGATAAAGCGCACCCTTCAAATCCGATGTCTCAATCAACGGCCACTTCGCCTTGATCTCATCCGGGGTCAGGAACTCATACGGCACACCGCAGGTCTCCGCGGTCGAGGCATAGAGCATATACTCATCCATCCGCGCATCGGTCTGGGCCATCCGCAGATTGCCCACCACAGCAAAACCAGCGTTCAGCCCCGTCTCAGCCTCCAAGGTCTTATAAAACTCGACCGAATACTGATGAATATGCGTCGTCGCAAAAGACATGTTGAACAACGGCAGCAGCCCCGCCGCATGCCAGGTCGAGCCCGAGGTCAACTCGTCCCGCTCCAAGAGCATCACATCATCCCAGCCCGCCTTCGCCAGATGATAGGCAATCGACGTGCCAACCGCGCCACCCCCGACAACCAATGCTTTGACTTGCGTTTTCATCTGCCAATCCCTCTGCCCTAGGCTCCTCCCCGTTGTACGCAGCAAGGCAAGAGACCGCAGGCACCAGCCGACCCAACATGGCCAAAAACCGACCTTACCCCCTCACCAAACGCGCCAATCCCGCGTCAGAGCACCGCCACCCCAACTTCATCCTTTTACAAATACCGTGCACCACATTTCCCGCCGCACAACATCAGGGCAGCCCCCCCCATCTCACCCCGGCAAGATCTTCCCCGGGTTCAAAATATTATCCGGATCCAGCGCCGCCTTGAGCGTCGCCATCACATCCACCGCAGCGCCCAATTCCTTGCCCAGATAGGCCCGCTTGCCCTGCCCGATCCCATGTTCGCCGGTGCATGTCCCATCCATAGAGATCGCCAATTCCGCCAACCAGCTGACGAACACCTCGCCCCGCGCCACCTCATCGGCGTCGTCCATGTCGATCAACAGCGAGGCATGGAAGTTCCCGTCGCCCGCGTGGCCCACGATGGGCGCGATGAGCTTCAACTCCTCCGCCCGCGCCTGTGCCGCGACCACGGCATCGGCCAACCGGGAGATCGGCACGCAGACATCCGTCGCCACGGCCTTGCACCCCGGTCGCAGCGCCAGAACGGCCCAATAGCCGTCATGCCGCGCCTGCCAGAGTTTGTTGCGCTCTTCTGGGGTTGTAGTCGCCGCATAGCCGGTGCCGCCAAATTCTTCGGCCAACATGCCAAAGGTCTCGGCCTGTTCGACAACCCCGGCGTCTGAGCCGTGGAATTCCAACAACAAAAGCGGCGTTTCGGGCAGGGTCAGCTTGGAATAGGCGTTCACGGCCTTCACCACATCGGCGTCCAAAAGCTCAATCCGGGCCACGGGCAGGCCGTATTGGATCACTGCCATAACGGTCTCACAGGCCGCCTGCACCGTCGGGAAAGAACAGCGCGCCGAGGAGATCGCCTCAGGAATACCCTGCAAGCGCAAGGTGATCTCCGTGATGATCCCCAGCGTCCCTTCCGAGCCCACCATCAACCGCGTCAAATCATAGCCCGCGGAAGATTTCCGCGCCCGGCCGCCAGTGCGAATCACCCGGCCATCGGCCATCACCACCTCAAGGCTCAGCGCATTGTCTTTCATCGTGCCATAGCGCACCGCATTGGTGCCGCTGGCCCGCGTCGCGGTCATCCCCCCAAGCGAGGCATTGGCACCGGGATCAATCGGGAAAAACAGCCCCTGATCACGCAAATGGGTGTTCAACGCCTCGCGGGTCACGCCGGGTTGCACCCGGCAATCCAGATCGCCTGCGTTCACCTCAAGCACCCGGTCCATCTGCATGACATCAATGCAAATCCCGCCCGCCGGCGCGTTCACATGTCCTTCGAGCGAGGTGCCCGTGCCGAAGGCAATCACCGGCACCCGATGCGCGGCACAAATACGCACCGCCTGCGCCACATCGTCGGTCGAGCGCGCCATGACCACCCCGTCGGGGGCCTGCGTCTCGATCCATGTGGTGGTGTGGCCATGCTGTTCGCGAATGGCTTGGCCGGTCAGCAGATTGGGCCCAAAGGCTTGTGCCAATTCATCTAACGCTGCGGCAATGCCCGCCTCATTGCGCTGCAGTTCTGCGATCTTCGTCATTTTCCAACTCCAAACAGCGCCTGTGCGCCGCAGGAAGCCCTGCGGGCGCAACTTGCGAAAATACTTTTACCCAATAGCCGCCATACCGCCGCCGCCCGCGGGCTTACAGCATGGAGGGCACAACTTGATCAGGCGGACGGTGACCATCATCAAAGGTCTTAATATTGATCAAGACTTTCTCGCCCATCTCGATCCGGCCCTCCAGCGTGGCCGACCCCATATGCGGCAGCAGCACGACGTTCTTCAACTCGCGCAGACGGGGATTAATCTCCCGCCCATGCTCATAAACATCCAGCCCCGCGCCTTTGATATCGCCAGCGCGCAGCATCCGCGTCAGGGCGTTCTCGTCGATCACCTCCCCGCGCGAGGTGTTCACGATCACCGCGTCGGGCTTCATCAGCCCCAAACGGCGGGCGTTCATCAAATGAAAGGTGCTGGGCGTATGCGGGCAGTTGATGCTGATGACATCCATCCGGCTGACCATCTGGTCAAGGCTGTCCCAATAGGTCGCCTCCAAGGCGCCTTCGACCTCTTCACGCAGGCGTTTGCGGTTGTGGTAATGCACCTGCATGCCAAAGGCCCGCGCCCGGCGCGCCACGGCCTGACCGATCCGGCCCATGCCCAGAATGCCGAGACGACGCCCGCCGACCCGACCGCCCATCAGCGCGGTCGGTGCCCAGCCATCCCAATTGCCGGACTGCATCACCGCCATACCCTCGGGCATGCGGCGGGTCACGGCCAAGATCAGCGCCATGGTCATATCGGCGGTATCGTCGGTCAGCACGCCGGGGGTGTTCGACACCAATACGCCGCGCTGGCGTGCGGTGGCCACGTCGATATGGTCAACCCCCGCCCCGTAATTCGCGATCAGCTTCAGCCGCTCGCCCGCCTGCGTGATCAGCGGCGCGTCGATTTCATCCGTGATCGTCGGCACCAGCACATCCGCTTGGCGCATCGCCGCGCCCAATTCCTCGCGGGTCATGGGCCTGTCATCTTCGCGTAGGGTCACGTCAAACAGCTCTGATAGCCGTGTTTCCACCGCCTCTGGCAACCGTCGCGTCACTACAACACTCAACCGCTTCTTTGACATGCCTGCTCTCCCGGTCTTGGCGTCGCCTCGTTTCCGGGGCATGGTGTCTCATGCAGCGACGAGGCACAAGAACTCGCGCCGGAAAAAGAGCAACAATAACCCGCAGATTTGCACAGCACCGACCCACAGCAGTGAACCGCATAGCAGGCAATTCCATGATAACCGCTTTCTTTCGCAGCACCCTTTTGGTGGGCGCGCTGCTTTTGGCTCAGGCAAGCCCCGGGGCCGCACAAGAGGCGCGCGGACAGGTCACGAACCTCCCCCTCCCCCGTTTCGTTTCGCTTAAAGCTTCCGAGGGCAACGTGCGTCGCGGCCCTTCGCTGTCGCATCGGATCGACTGGGTTTACAAACGCCGCGATCTGCCGCTCAGGATCACCGCCGAACACGGCCATTGGCGCCGGGTAGAGGACCGCGACGGCATGGGCGGCTGGGTGCATTACTCGCTTTTGTCAGGCACCCGCACCGTGCTGGTTGAGCAAGACATGCTGCAGCTTCACGTCAACCCCGACCCAAAGGCCGCCGTCGTGGCGCGGTTGGAACTGGGCGTGGTGGCCCGTTTGGGCGAATGCACGTTGGAGTGGTGCGAATTGCGCTCGGGCGGCTTTACCGGCTGGGCGCCCAAAGTGCGGCTTTGGGGTGTCGGCCCCAAGGAACTGCGCGAGTAGGTCTGCTTTTCACGCCAATTGCATGATCCCGGCGCTTGCGCCACTCTGCCGGCAAAATTCAAGCCGGAGAGAGCGCCATGCAAGCCATCACCTATGAAGAATTCGGAGCCGCCGCAGATGTGCTGCGCCTGTCGGACATCGACAGCCCCGCCCCACAACCCGGCGAAGTCTGCGTGGCGCTGAGCCACTCGGGCGTGAACCCATCGGATGTAAAGGCCCGCGCAGGCACCCGCCCCGGCGTGACCAAACCACCCTTCCCGCAGGTCATCCCCCACAGCGACGGCGCGGGAGAGATCATCGCCGTGGGTGCGGGCGTCGATTCTGCCCGTGTGGGTCAAAAGGTCTGGGTTTGGAATGGCCAGTGGCAACGCGCCTTTGGCACGGCGGCACAGCAGATCACCCTGCCCGCGCATCAGGCCGTGCCGCTGCCCA
>Ga0207906_1000140_pt1 | contig 48833 bp, 45 predicted proteins | sample LinPmetageLP37_FD_184050 | JGI IMG/M metagenome (GOLD analysis project Ga0207906, IMG submission 184050) | Marine viral communities from the Pacific Ocean - LP-37 (SPAdes) | ecosystem: Environmental > Aquatic > Marine > Oceanic | place: Pacific Ocean | collected 2010-06-16 | reverse complement strand
TGCCGGCGGCGTTCACCATCGGCAGCAGACAGAACTTCGATTTGAGGGCGGTTGATAAAGTCGGACATAAGGTCGGACTTACCATCGGATCGAGCCTGAGATCAGACGGCCGTCGCCGGAGGTTTACGTTCTATAAACGCGGCCTTCGAGAGAAGCCGGTCAGATCCGCAGTTGCAATCAAACCGATTCTGACTTTTTCGCTTCGCTCTGACCTCCTGATCATGAATGAAGTCATGACAGAACCCGAAGCCGCCCAATACCTGAGGTTGAGCACGAAAACGCTGCAGCGTCGCCGCCGTGATGGCCAGATTGCTTACATCCGAGACGGGGGTATCCGTTACTTGATGCCGGACTTGCAGGCTTACCTTGAAGCTCGTCGCACACCGGTGACGACATTCCCGCCGCCGCCGCAGAAATCGAAGTATCGAACAGCTATGACGCGCGACCATGACGTGGTCGACTTGCTCTTTGGGTGATGTTGTTGTTATCCAGTGAGAAAGTCACGGGGTAACTGATGCATGAAGACAGTTGAGAAAATCGGTCGGTTCACCATAGCTGAGAACCGGCGCGCACTCTACTTGAGGTGGTGGGATCCTGACGCGAAAAAAATTAGAGCGGAGCACCTTCATGCGGCAACTCTCGAACAGGCAAGAAAGCTTGCAAGGGAGCGCATGAAGGTCGTTTTGGATCGCACTGAGACCATTCGACCTGACAGCGGCGATGATCCAACGTTTAGTGAAATTTGGCTCGGCTTTGAGCAGGACAAGCGGAAGCAGCTTGCGGCCGAACGCTTTCGTCTTTTGGAAAACCGTAGAGAGCTATACTTCAAGCCGCATCTTTGGAATGTCAGGATGTCCAAGATGGGACGTGCTCTTCGGGCGCTGGTGAAGGGTATGGAAGAGGGGCGGGTCCGTCCCAAGAATGCCAAGTCGAAGCTGAAGACCCTGACGCCGGAGGGCAAGCCCCGGCTGCACCCCAATACTATCGCTGATATTATCGGCAGCGCGGTAGAGGCCTGCAAACTTGCGCAAAGCGACAATCTTACGATTCATCAGCCGCCGAAGATCCCTTTCATCGCAGGGATCACTGCGCCGGAAGATCGCAATCCTAAAGGCCGATACATCACCTTCGAGGAACTGGGCCTGCTGATCGATACATGTAGGCGGCCACACATTCTTGATCTTCTCCTTCTCGACATTGGTTGCGGTGGTCGGATCGGTGCGGTGGCGGACATGACGGGGACGAAGGTTCGCATTGACCTTGGTGTTATTGATCTTCTGGGGGAAGGTTTTGTCGAGACGAATAGACGAAAGAGCACCCCCATTATTCCGGTTACTGGTCCTATGGAGCGTATCTTGAGCAGACTGATTGCAGCACATGGAGACGGTTTTCTTATTCATGAAAGCGGCGGGCCGATCTCAGCAGGCGCTCGTAATTTTACGCAAATTATTCAGAGATTGGTAGCGCGAGCGCATTCGGGCAGAACGTCGGATCAAATCAAGCGGAAAGTGCTGGAACCAACCGAACAAGGGAACGTAAATTGGTATTCGATTAGACGCACATTCGCCGACTGGCTCGACGAGAGGGTGAGCGATGCGGCGATCAGCGCAGTTATGGGGCATTTTGAGATATCATCTCGGACCAGGCGGCAACTTTTTGAGGCCGGAAGCCCTACCACCGACCTCTACAAACGCCGAAAGTTGGGGCCGGTTCTTGAAGTTGCGGCCGTTCTCGATGCAGAGTGGTGGCCTTCCATTCAGCCATTCACAAGTGTAGACCTTCGACATGAAGCTTCAAAGTTGATGCGGGCTGATGCATGAAGGTTTTAAGTAATTCATATTGATAAGTCTTATGACTAAAGATAATCGCGTACAAGTCCAAATTACCCGTGAATCGCCGAACTACTGCATCGGATAGGTCAATTAAATATGGCGCCCTCGGTTTTATTTTGAAACGCCTTCGCATCCAAATTGCCGAACGTATCGGGAACTACCGCCTGTCATAGATGTATGAGTAGATCCAGTAGATGGAGGTGAAAACGGCATTTCCAATGCTGGTTTGACGAAACACGTGCCGTGATGCACTCATAATTGCCGCAATGGTTCGTACTGCCAGTTCTGTACTATCACACGCAAATGATCGCGAACTCCTTACATTCAGTGCGCCCACCCCCAGGTAGCTAAATGCTTGGACTCTCGCCTTGGCATCGGATGGGCTTGCGCGCTCACGAGCGTTTCTTTCCTCAGGAGTGAAGATTCTCTATTCTACGGAAGCCATGGCGTTTCCTTTGCTTGTTTTGGCTCGGCAGGGAAATGGGGCTGGGGGCTGAAAGGCGCTCCCATAATTTACCCGCGCAGCAGCGGCTTGGTAATCTGCGAGGATTAGTGAAGTTACTTAAGATGTTGGTGGGGAATAATGAGCCGCCTGGGTAAGAAGTTTGCGCAAACGAGGGCTGTCCCATGCTGACCGTATGACGAAAGCATGTTGCTGGTCTAAATCGCGCGTCTTCACGCCCCCCAGCCCGCGGGGGAGCGGGGGTCAGTTCCGCGCAGCCTTGCCCGCCGCGCCTGTTATCGCATTCATAAGATCTGCAAAGAACTGTAACCCCAGCATGGTAAATCCCAAAGGCAACAGCGCATAGGGAAACACCATATAGGTGCCAAAGCTGGAAGAGACCCGTTCACCATATTCCCACGATTGTGCGGTGATCAGCACGCCGCGCCAAGCCATGATGCCACAAAAGCCCATGCCGGCCACACCGATCAGGGCTTGGCCAGCCCGTTGGACCCACGGGCCCATGGCGTCTGAGAAAAACGAAATCGCGATATGGTCCTTGGTCCGCTGCACATCTGCCGCGGTCATCAAGGCGACATAAACGATCAGAAAGGTGTTAATCTCCAAAGACCAGGAGGTCGGCGCCGTGAAGACATAGCGCATGATCGCGTCATAGCAGATCGTGATTACCATAAAGGCCAACACGATCTGCCCGCCAATCTGCGCCGCACGAACAATGCCGGAGAACCCTCGCGCGACGGCGGCGACCATGAGTTAGGACGCCTCGCCGAGCGCCAGCGCAATGGCGCGCTCGCCAACTTCTTTGCCCACTTCTTCAATCCACGCCTGACGCACGTTCTCGGCGGACTGATTGAGTTTGGCGATGTCGTCCTCGCTGGGCTCGATCACCTCAATGCCTTCTTTTTCCATCATGGGCCAATATTCATCGGGGTAAATGGAATTGTTGGAGTGCTCAGCCCCATGTTCGTCAAACCACATGGCCGCGTCTTCAAAGGCGGCCTTCTCAGCCTCCCCCATGCTGGCCCATTTGTCGGTTGTGACAAAAAGACCGATCCCAAAGGAGGTCATGGGGAGTTTGTAGACATGATCGATCTGCTCTTGCAGCGACCGGCCGACCACGGTGGAGATATTTGCCACTGCCGCATCCACCGTGTTGCGCTGAAGCGCCAGATAAAGTTCCGACGAGGGGATGCGCACCGCCGCGGCGCCAAAGCCTTCGACGACTTTGGTGGCTTCAAAACTCACGACCCGCAGCTTTTTGCCGTCCAGATCATCCAAGGAGCGCACCGGGGCCGCTTCGGTCGACCAGATGTATTCCGGCTCAAGAATGTTGCCCATCATTGAGACCATATAGAGGTCTTCTTCGGCCAGTTGCTCGTTGATGAAGGTAAAAAGCGGGCTACCTTTCTTGAGGCGATCGGGGTTTTCATAAAGCGCGTCGACCACGCCTGGCAGACCGGTGATGCCCAGGATGGGGATCGAGCGGGTTACATAGCTTGTGGTGTGGAACATAAAATCGATGGAGCCTGCGCGCAGCGCGGGAAGCTGTTCATCGGCTTTCAGCAGTTTGCCGCTGTCGTAATAGTCGACCGTTACCGCATCAGAGGCATTCAGCCGCTCTACAAAGCCTGCAGAGCCGTAAGACAAAGCTTTATAACTTGGCGGCAGGTAGGACACGCCGGTCATCTTTGTCTCTGCAAGGGCAGCCCCTGCGCTCAGGCCAAATCCGAGGCTTGCGCCAAACAGGGCGGCGCTCGATTGCAGAAATTTTCTACGGTCGGTGGTCATGGGGCTCTCCTCCAGTGTTGAGCTTGTGTTTTTGGTTAGAGCAGACTGGGCAGCCAAAGGCTCAGTTGCGGGAACAGAACAAAGATCATCAAAACGACGAATTGAACGGCGACAAACGGCAAGACGGAGCGGATGATCGTCTCGATGCGTAGCATGGGGCAGACTCCGCGCAGCGCGTAAAGGTTCAACCCCACCGGCGGGGTGACCACGGCGATCTCAAGGTTCATCACCAATATGATGCCAAACCACAACGGGTCGAAGCCCATGGTTACAATCAACGGCAGCAGGATCGGGGTGGTGACAACAATGAGCGAGACCGCGTCGACCAGCATTCCCAAAACGACCAGCGCGAGCATCAAGATCACCAGGATCGTCCAGTCCGGCAAGGGGGTGGAGACCAAGGCTTCGGTGATCAGCTCAGGCACCCGCACCAGGTTCAGATAGTCGCCAAAGATGCGCGCGCAGCCAATGATCAGCAGGATGGTCCCGGAGACTTTGACCGAGCTTTCCAGAATGCGCATTGTTTTTTGAAGCGTCAGAACCCGAAAAATACCAGCAGCGATCAAGAACGCGCCGGCCGCGCCGAAGGCGGCGGCCTCTGAAGGGGTGGCAAAGCCGGAGTAGATCGCCCCCAGAACGATGAAGATCAGCAAAAGCGCATGCCAGATGCCGCCCAATGCTTTGATTCGGACCGATAGAGCAGGTTTGGGGCCGGTGTCGCGGGGCGCTTCTTCAGGGTTCAGCGACACCCGGATATAGATGTAGAGAGACAAGGCCAACGCCAAAGCAATGCCGGGCACAATGCCGCCCACGAAGAGCGCACCCACGGAGACGCCAGAGACGGCACCGTAAATAATGAAGGGCACCGAGGGCGGAATGAGCATGGCCAGGGCCCCCGAAGAGGCAACTGAGCCTGCGGCAAGGCGCTCTGAATAGCCCCGCGCAAGCATCTGCGGCACTGCAATTGAGCCCACGGCCGCCACGCCGGCGACCGAGACGCCCGAGACTGCCCCAAAAACTGCAGAGGCCCCCACCGTGGAAATGGCCAAGCCCCCTTTGAGCCATTGCAGCCATAACGCGGCGGCTTTGAAGAGATTAGCCCCCACCGGGGTTGCGCCCAAGAGATTACCCATAAGGATGAAGAGCGGCAAAGCGATCAGCTCAAAGGAATTGAGCTGCCCGAAGAATGAAGTGGGTGCAAAGAAAAATGCGATCGGGCCGCGCGCCATCCAAAGCCCCAAAAGCCCGCTGGTACCCAAGGCGAGAAAGATAGGCGCCCCCGCTCCGATGAGCGCAAGCAGAACAATCACGACGAGGGTGGGCTCAATCATGCAGCCACCTGCCGGGTTTTGACTTTTGTCACTGACTTCCTCCCCTGATCCCACCGCGCTTAGCGATCGAAACACGTATCTTTGGAGGGTCTGGGACGCCTCGCCTGCATCGGAAAGGCGTCCCGATTCCCCATCTCCCGAGGAGCATCAAAGCAGAAGGTCGTGAAATTTGGTATATCTTTTTCCTACGAAATTGGAATTTTCGCCAAGAAATTTCTTTTTAGGGGGGGGAATGAATGCAAAACTTTGACAGGATGCGGTGGGGCTGAGTTGGCTTAAAACACTACCTGTATAATATGTTGCGCCTTAGAGGTTCCGTATCCCTTTGGGCGAGAGGGTCCTAAAAGGGGCGGTCTCGGATCTATACAGGTGCTGTGCATTCTGTGTACAACTTAGGGTCTTCCCGGGTTGCGGGGGGAGACGAGATGGAGTTGGATTAGGCGGATGATGTATGATGCCAGGTGACGCAGCAAAGCCTGGGGCGGCAGAGCTTGCCTATGAAGCCATCCGCAGCAGAATTCTGAATGGCGATTTTGTGCAAGGCCAACGCCTAACGGAACAGGCCCTGGCGCTGGAGTTGGGGTTTAGCCGAACGCCGGTGCGGGATGGCATTCACCGTTTGATCCATGAAGGCTTGGTGGAGCGGGGGAAGGGCTACAGCACCCGGGTGGCGAAGTTTCCCGAAGACGAGCTGGAGGAGATTTTCGAAATCCGGCGTAGGCTGGAAAGCTATGCTGCGGGGCGCGCGGCCAAACTGGCCTCGCCCGAACAGATTGCCGAGCTTCAGGCGCTGGCCGAGCGGATGTTGGCGCATACCCCGCCCAAGTCCCCAGATGACTACCGGATCATTTCCGTGGCCAATGAAGCCTTTCACCGCACGATCTATGAAGCGGCCTGTTCGCCGCGGCTGTTGGCGGTGATTTCTGTTGCGGTGGACATCGGTGTTGTGGCGCGGACTTATTATCTCTATGAGGAAGTGGATCTTTTGCGCAGTGCGCAGCATCACCGCGAAATCACCGATGCGATAGCGGCAAGATCGCCCGAATGGGCGGCTAATGTGATGTCAGCACATGTACTGGCCGCAGCCGCCGCGGCGATGCGAATTGCACCGCGCGGGGATGGCTCACCAGAGTAAGGCGGTCGCGACCGCCATGGTCTGAGCCGAAGAGAATTATATCGGGCAAAGTTGTTGTCGGTAGAAGGCCTGAACGCCTCTATCGCGGCCATTCGATGGGCGGCACCAGTATTTGGTAAAGCTGAGATGGGCTCTTCAGTAAGCGTCGACCTTGCCTCCGACTCAGGGAAACTCGGGGGACCCTTTTGAACGCACAATTGTCGTAGATTAACTCAGAAATCAAAGCTGATACTTGTCTGGGCTGTATATGCAGCTTTCGAAAATTTCGTGAGGGGCTTCGAAACGAAATGCCACCACAGCGACAATATATTTCAACGCAGAATGCATGATGAAGGGCCAAGAACTGGTCGCCCTGCCTGCGTTCTCCCAAACGGAACTCTGGCGTAGGCGCGTCTCCAACCCGTCTTTGAGGTTCTGGATTTCTCAACATGCTTTTGCTTCAGCCGGGCTTCATGCGACCGAGCGTTCTTATCCAATCGCTTGCCGGTTTCCTCATAGTTGTTTCTGGACTGCTCAAAGTCGCCTTTGTCCGATCGGATCATAGCTGCGGCGAGGCTGCCCCTAACCAGCCCAGTGTGCATTCCGCTGCATCTTGGGGGAGCCAGTGGAAACAATCCAGCAAAAACCGCTGGTTACTGCGAAGGCGCCCCATGTCTGTAGAGAAATCGGCACGCTTTTTCCCTCAATGAATTCCTGTTGCTGGGGGCCGTTCTGCAGCGTTTGGGGAGGGCGGGTGCTGTGCTGGAATTTCCCCCTAAGAGGGAAAATAAGTTGCCATATCAATTAAGTCTTCGCATTATGTTTCCAAACGGAGCGTTTTTCGCTTCGAGAACATGTTATTTCAGGGAGGGATGATATGACGCATGATGACCGGTTCCCGGCTTCCAGATATGGCCCGGCAGAACGACATATAGCCGAAAGCCTGGTCGAATTAGAGAGCCAGCTACTCAACCCCGACCAAGATGAAGATTGCGACTGCAAGGAGGGCATGTTCAACGGGTTGTCCCGGCGCGGCCTCTTGTCTGGCGGGCTGGCCATGGGCGGCGCCGCGTTTGTGGGCAGCCGCGCTGCGGCAGAGGTCCCTCCCGGTGCGCATGACTATTTTGTTCAGCCCGATCCAACGAAAGAGCAGGGCAGGATCATTCTCGAAGATGGTGGCTATGGTTCCCGCTCGCAATTTGAGAACGAAGTGCGTTGGCGCTACCCGACAGCGAGTTTGGACTCCAGCTGGTCGATGACACCCTTGGGGTCAAGCCACGGCATCATCACGCCTTCAGGGCTACACTTCGAGCGCCACCACGGTGGCATCCCCACGATCGACCCGGAAACCCATTCGTTGATCCTTCACGGTATGGTCCATGAGCCCATGCGCTTCACGATAGATGATCTCAAGCGACTGCCCGCGGTAAGCCGCATCCATTTCATCGAGTGCTCGGGAAACGGCCTTACCGAATGGGTCAAGCCAACGCTGAAAACAGTGCAGGGGACCCATGGCCTGACATCGACCTCCGAGTGGACCGGCGTGCGCCTGTCGACGGTGCTTGAGATGGCTGGCATCAAGGACAATGCCGCCTGGATCCTCGCAGAGGGCGCAGATGCTGCAGTCATGACGCGTTCGGTGCCGATCGACAAAGCCATGGACGACGCCATCCTTGCCTATGCGCAAAATGGCGAGGCGCTGCGGCCAGAGCAGGGCTACCCGCTCCGGCTTTTGCTGCCGGGCTACGAGGGTAATACGCACATCAAGTGGTTGCGGCGCCTGGAAGTAAGCGACAAGCCCTTCATGACCCGCGAAGAGACCTCGAAATACACTGATCTCATGCCTGATGGCACGGCGCGCCAATTCAGTATGGAGATGGACACGAAATCAGTTATCACCTTTCCCTCCGGCGCGATGAAGCTGCCGCGGGCCGGTTTCTACGAGATCACTGGATTGGCGTGGTCCGGCCGAGGCGCCATTAAGCGCGTCGAGATCTCCGTCAATGGCGGCAAGAACTGGCAAGAAGCCAAGCTCGAAGGACCGGTCCTTCCCAAGTGCCACACGCGGTTCAGACTGCCGTGGACCTGGACTGGTGAAGAGGCTGTCATTCAAAGCCGAGCTGTCGACGACACCGGTTCGGTCCAGCCAACCCTTCAGGAGTTGGTTGAGGTGCGCGGCACCAAGTCCGTCTACCACCTGAATTCCATTCAAAGCTGGCACATTGCAAAGGACGGGGAGGTGACCAATGTTCACGCATAAACTGCTGCTCATCGGGGGACTGACTTTGGCCGGCTCTATTGCTCTTGCCCAGAGTGATTCTGAAACTCGGACGTCCGCCGCACTGCCCGACATCATTGAAGAGACCGGTGAACGCGCGCCTCAGCCCGTCCCGGTTTCAAGTTCGGAAAGCAACATCAGGCTGGCTCCTGAAAAAAACCGGTTTGGTATTGGAAGACCGGCATCCAAAGAGGAGGTCGCTGCGATCGATATTGACGCAATGCCAGACGGGAGTGGGTTTCCCGAAGGCAGTGGAACCTACGCGGAGGGCGCGGAGATCTATGAGTACGAATGCTCTTCGTGTCATGGGGAAAACTTGGAAGGTATCTCAGAGCTCGGTGCTCCGAAATTGATCGGGGGGCGTGACAGTCTGGCGAGCGACAAGCCCATTAAAACGATAGAGAGCTATTGGCCTCACAGCTCGACGCTCTTCGACTATGTGCATCGCGCTATGCCGTTACACGCACCCGGGTCCCTGACGGCCGACGAGGTCTATGCTGTGAGCGCGTTTATCTTGGGGCGCGCGGGCATCACCTCTAATGAACCGGACTCGGTGCTCGATGCCGAAACCATGCCTAAGGTCGTGATGCCTAACGCCGATGGGTTCGTGCCTGACCCGCGGGACGGCACACCCGGGAAATAGGAAGCAAGCCACTCCTACCACCACCTTTTCCACTTCGGGGTGCAGGTAAGATGTGCCAAGGACTTGAAGCGCGATTTCCGCTTCGAGCTCCTACTGGTTTTAAATACAAATTTTCTTGATTATAGATTCGCAGTCGGCGCCCCGAACTGGCCTTACCGGTCATGGGCTCCCATGTTTTGCGGCGGCACCGCGGTCATTATGGCAAGCTACCCCGTAGCTAAATTGACCTAAGTCCCAAGTTTCCGCCAGCATTGCGCGGTTTCCTTGGGGGTCGCGCTGCTACCCATCTTTATGAGCGCCAAAATTCAAGGTTGATGAAGATCTGAAGCGAAAAACGGGCAACAGTCTCCTGTCGCCCGTGTCCGACATTTTGGAATATCTCGAAGCTCCCGGCCGGTTTTTCCGTTGTCTCGTTGCCTGTGCGTCAAAGCTTCCCGGGCAGCCAAAGCGCGATCTGCGGGAACAGCGCCAGCAGCACTGCGACGCCAAGCATCATCAGCACGAAGGGCAGCACGCCCTTGACCACGGTCGAGAGGGGCGTTCCTGCAATCGCCTGGATGACGAACAGGTTGAGCCCCACCGGCGGTGTGATCAGCGCGATCTCGATCAGCAGCACGAAGTAGACGCCGAACCAGATCGGGTCGAGGCCGAGCCCCAGCACTGTCGGTAGCAGCACCGGCACCATGATCAGCAGCATCGACATGCTTTCGAGGAAGAGGCCAATGAACAGCAGGATCAGCGACACGATTATGATGAATCCGAGCTGGCTGGGGACATGAGTCTCGAACACCTGCGCGATTTGCGCGGGCAGCTGGTAGAGCGTGATGGCTTTGCCGAAGATCTTGGCGCCCACGACAATCAGGAAGATCACCGATGTCGTTTTGACGCTGTCCTTCACCGCGTGGAGGAAATCCTGCCAGCTCAGGCTGCGCTGTACGACGGTGATCAGCAGCGCCATGGTGGCGCCGATGGCCGAGGCCTCGGTCGGGGTGAATGCGCCTGCGTAGATACCGCCCAGCATGACCACGGCCAGCAGGATGGTGGGGAAGGCGCGCAAGGTGGCGGCCATGCGCTCAGACCAGCTCGACTTGGGGCTGGCTTCTGCCTGGCTTCCGAAGGCCGAAACCAGAATGGTGTAGATCGCGAAGACGGTGATCAGCAGGATGCCCGGGCCGACACCTGCCAAGAACAGCTTGCCGATGCTTTCTTCCGCGATCACGCCGTAGACGATCAGCGGGATCGAAGGCGGGATGAGGATGCCAAGCGTACCACCCGCTGCGAGAAGGCCCAGCGTGAATGAGGGCTTGTAGCCGCGGCTGGTCATCTCAGGCACGGCCACGGTGCCGACGGTGGCCGCCGTGGTGACCGAGCTTCCGGAGATCGCCGAGAAGATGCCGCAAGACAGCAACGCCGAAACGCCGATGCCGCCCGGCCAGTGGCCGACCCAGCTCTGCACCGCGCGGAACAGGTCACGGCCCACGCCGCCGCGCAGCAGGATGTTCGACATCAGCAAGAACAGTGGCACCGCGAGCAGCACGAAGTCGTTCAGTGAGCCAAAGAGGTTGGTGGGGATCAGCGCAAGGGGCAGGCCTTTGAGTACGATCAGCCCAGTGCCGAGCGCCGCCAACGAGAAAGCCACGGGCAGGCCGGTGAGCATCAGTAGCACCAGGACGGAAACGATGTAGACGGGGATCATTTGCCCTCCTCGGCCAGACCGTGTACCTCGGCCTCTTCGTGCGATATGAAGCTGGGAGCCGGCCGGAAGGGCAGGCGGACGAGATCGGCAAACGCCTGCAGCGCGAGGCAGGCATAGCCTGCGATGATCGGCGCCTCGGCGAGCCATTCAGGCATCTGCAGCATGGTGGGCTGGCGGCGGCCCGTGGCGACGCTCTCGATGAACTCGCCGATGCACAGCCAAACGGCCAGGACCGCAAAGCCGCCCACCACCAACAGGGTGAAGGCCTGGCTCAGTTTGCGCGTGGCGGGGCGGGCATTGCCGACCAGCGCGGTGATGCGGATCATGGCGTTGGTGCGCAGGGTTTCGGCCATCGCGATGAAGGTCAGCCACATCATCAGCGTGGTGCCCACGTCGGAGGTCCACCGCGTCGGTGCACGGAAAATGTAGCGGGCCGTCACCTCGTAAGCGAGGATCACCGCGATCACCACGATCATCACGGCCCCAATGCGTGCCGCCGCTACCGAGATCAGGTCGGCAACCTTCAGGACTCTCAGAGGCTTCGGCAACGTGCGGTGCTTCGCCTGCGCCGGGGCGGGGCCGGCGCTGTACCGGCCCTCATCGTTTGTGGTGTCATGCATCATGAATCCTGGCCAGGGCTCAATGGAGGGCCTGGACGGCATCTACCAGGTTCTGCGCGGTCTCGCCGCCGTCCTCGATAAAGACGCCCACCGCCGGGGCTGCCGCTTCCTGCCACGCCGCAAGCTGCTCGGGCGTGAGCTCGGTCACGGTAGCCTTGCCGTCTGCAAGCCATTCCTGCGAGGCGACGTTGTTGTCCTCGGTTTTCTCGCGCAGGTCCTGCTCGGCGGTCATCGCGGCCTCGGTGACCCATTCCTTTTCCTGGTCCGAGAGGTCCTCGAAGAGATCGTTGTTGATCACCACGATGAACTCGGCCAGCGAGTGGTTGGTCATGGTAACGTTGTCCATCACCTCGTACAGGCTGCGCGATTGCACAGCGGTGGTGCCGCTCATGCCGACGTCGACTGTACCGCGCTGGTAGGCCATGAACTGCTCGGAGCCGCCGATAACCACCGGGGTACCGCCCACGGCGTCGATGAAGTCGCCCGAGGGCTTCCCCATGGCGCGCACCAACAGGCCGTTCATCTGTGATGGCTCCGTCAGGGGCTCGTCCTTGGACAGCAGTTGCACCGGGCCATAATCCTGCCACCACAGCACCTTGGTGCCGGTCTCGCCGATCATGGCGTCGAAGGTCTGGCGGAACTCGCCCTCGGGATCGGCAGCCTTGGCCAGCACCTCGTAGCTCGGGAACAGGAACGGCACCGAGAAGATGCCGGCGGCGGGGATGGTACCCGAGTACTCGTCGGCCAGCACCACGCCCATGTCGATGGCGCCGCTCGCGACGGCCTTGGGCACTTGGCTGCCCTTGTAGAGCTGGGCGCTGTCGTAGATCTCGACGTTCATCTCGCCATCCGAGATCTTTTCAAGCGCCTCCTTGAAGGTCACGACGTTGGCGCCGATCGGGTGGTTGGTGGCTACCTGCACCGTAGCGCGCAGCGTGCGCTCGGCCATCGCTGTGCCGGACGTGGCGATAAGCGCGGTGCTGGCCAGCAGCAAGCCGGTGAACAGGGTGCTCTTCTGGGGTTTCATGCGTATTTCCTCCCTTGATGCCCGCGGGCTTATGCCTCGACGGTTTGCCCGGTCTGGGCGGTTTGGCGGCCGGCGGATCTCCTCCAGACCCGTCCCGCGCGCAGCTATTTTGCGGTTCGTAGCGCTCAGACGATTCCTGCGGCGCGTAACTCCTCGATACGATCTTCGGTGGCGGACAGGATGTCACGCAGCACGTGATCCGTGTGCTCACCAAGATCAGGGCCGGCGTGGCGCACGGCACCCGGGGTCCGCGACAGGCGCGGGGCCACGTTCTGCATCCGGATCGAGCCGAAGTCCTTGTGCGGCAGCTCTACGATGGCCTCACGTGCCTTGAAATGCGGATCCTCAAGCATGTCGGCGGCAGTGTAGATTAACCCGCAGGGCACGCCGTTTCTTTCCAGCAGGTCCTGGAGCGGCTCTAGGTCGATAGTCTTGGTCCAATCGGCGATCATGCCGTCAAGTTCAGTCATGTTGGCGCCGCGTGCGGTGTGCGTAGCGTAGCGGTCGTCGGTGGCCATCTCGGGCCGACCCATGGCGGCGGCGAGGCGACGGAACACTGTGTCCTGGTTGGCGGCGATCAAAAGCATTTTGCCGTCGCGGGTCTCGAAGACGTTCGAAGGCGAGATGTTCGGCAGCGTCGCACCGGTCCGTTCGCGGGTGTAGCCGCCCACGTCGTATTCACTGACTAGGCTTTCCATCATCGCCAGCACAGATTCGTAGATGGCACTGTCGACCACCTGTCCCTCGCCGGTCTCGTTGCGGTGATGCAGCGCCATTAGCGCGCCCATGCAGGCGTAGGTCGCTGCCAGCTCGTCACCGATAGAGATGCCTACGCGGCTCGGCGCGGTGCTGGGATCGCCCACGACGTAGCGCAGCCCGCCCATCGCCTCGCCAATGGAGCCGTAGCCGGCGCGCGTTGAGTAGGGGCCGGTCTGGCCGTAGCCGCTGACCCGCACCATGATCAGGCGCGGGTTGATCGCCTTGAGCTCCTTGTAGCCGAGGTTCCAGCGCTCCATCGTGCCGGGGCGAAAGTTCTCAACCAGAATGTCGGTGCTTTTGATCAGCTCCTTGACCAGCTCCTGGCCCTCGGGCGTGCGCAGGTTGATGGTCAGCGACTTCTTGTTGCGGGCCACCACGGGCCACCAGAGCGACTTGCCGTGCGGCTTCTCTTGGCCCCAGACCCGCATCGGATCGCCGAGGCCGGGCTGCTCACACTTGATTACTTCCGCGCCGAAATCTGCCAGAAGCTGCCCGCAGAAGGGGCCTGCCAAGAGTTGTCCCATCTCAAGTACACGAATGTTAGAAAGCGGTCCTTGCCGCGTCGCGTCTGCCTGTTGCATCCGCTGCCCTCCCGTCTGTCGTTCCGCAGTCCGGCCACCACATGCCGGAAGACTGCTCTTGCCAGCAATGGATACATTATGAGATGAAATGTAAACAGAGAAATTCGCGTGCTGGTGTGTGAGGTTAATTATGAGTGCTGAAAAAATTGAAATTGTTGAAGTTTCACCGAGAGATGGTATCCAGAACGAAAAGCACATTTTGAAAATGGATGCAAAATTGCTTTTGGTTCAGCATGCGATTGCTGCGGGTGCACGCAGGATCGAGGTCACCAGCTTCGTGAACCCGAAGAAGGTTCCGCAAATGGCCGACGCCGAGGATCTGGCCGCCATGCTGCCGCGCGGGCAGGCGCGCTACATCGGACTCGCGCTGAACCGGCGCGGCTTCGACCGGGCGGTCGCGGCGAAGCTTGACGAGGTGAACTTCGCTGTGGTGCTGAGCGAGACCTTCAGTCGCCGAAACCAGGGCATGTCGACAGAGGATGGTATTGCGCTCTGGCATGACGTTGCTCGCGTGGCCGAAGGGCAGATCTGCGCCGGGCTGACACTCGCGGCGGCCTTCGGTTGCCCGTTCGAGGGCGAGATGTCTGTCGAGCGCATGATGGCGGTGTTGGAGAAGGCGTTGAAGATAATGCCTGCCGAGCTGACACTGGCCGACACCATCGGTGTTGCGGCGCCTTCGGACATCCTCGAGCGTGTGGATGCGGTGAAGGCGCGCTGGCCGGACCTGCCGATCCGCTTGCACCTGCACAACACTCGCAACACCGGCTTTGCCAACGCTTGGGCCGGGCTGCAGGCGGGTGTGCGATCGTTCGATGCTTCGCTGGGCGGGGTAGGCGGCTGCCCCTTCGCGCCGCGAGCCACCGGCAACATCTCAACCGAGGATCTGGCCTACATGCTGGAGCGGGCTGGGTACGGGACAGGCTGGAACATCGAGCGCGCCACCGAGGCTGCCCTTTGGCTTGAGGCGGAACTTGGCCACGATGTGCCGGGTATGGTAATGAAGGCCGGAACCTTTCCGTCTGCCAGCCAGCAACCTATATCAGCTGTATGACCCGTTCCTCCGTCCCACCCGCGCCTGCAGCGCCCGATACGCAGCTCGCGCAACCTGCCGCACCGAAAGGTCCGGCAGCAGAACAGGCCTACGAGACGATCCGAGACCGGATCTTCTCGGGGGGCCTGAGCGAGGACGACCGGGTGACGGAGGTGGATCTCGCAGAGAGCCTGAACATGTCGCGGACACCTGTGCGAGAGGCGGTGAAGCGGCTGCTGCTCGAAGGCCTGCTGACTCGTGATGCCGGGCCGGGACTGCGGGTGGTGGCGCTGGCCGATGACGAGATCATGCAAATATTCGAGATCCGCATGATGCTTGAAGGTTACGCCGCACGTCGGGCCGCCACCCACGCGCTTCCGGAGGAAGCCGCCGAGCTGCACCGGCTCGCCGAGCTGATGGCGCGCCACGTACCGCCGCGCTCCGACGAAGACTTCCGCATCATGTCGGAGGCCAACGAGGCTTTCCACAACCTCGTGCTCGAGGCTGCGCGGTCGTCACGGCTCAAGGCGATGCTCTCGGTAGTGGTGCACCTCGCACTTGTGGCGCGCACCTTCCGCATGTACCGGGAAGAGGACATGCGGCGCTCAGCCCGCCATCACCTCGAAATCGCCGACGCGATTGTTGCGCGCGCGCCCGACTGGGCGGCGCTGGCAATGACCACCCACCTGCAGGCTGCCGCTGATCTCGCGAAGACGGAGCTGGACCGGGCGGATGAGGGATAGCTGTCAACGTAGGGGCTAACTTGTGTGTGCGGGCGGGGAGCCCGTCCAACTCTGGGCTGAACGCCACTGATGAAATTATTTATTGACGAAAAGGGAAGGGGGCCAGGCGAGGTGAGCCATTTCGTACCATAGGCACACGCCCTGCCTGGCAATCAAGAAGTAAGCATGCTTTTTACGTGTTAATCGCATCTGGTCTTTCCGCCGTTACGAGCGGAAAGACGGGAGCCTTGAATTCCCTGTAGTGGGCGCTCTCTTGCGGCCGGCTAAATTTGTTATTGGCCGGAATGGCCAGCCTTGTAGGTTTGCGAGATTTTGATCCAGAGACGGACAAAAGGACCGGAGAGGTTGGAGAGCTTGATTAACCATTCGCTCGCGCAACAAACCTACCCCTGTTAGCGGGTGTCTTTGTCTGATTGTCGGTTTCCCTTGAGTTCAAACGAACTCTAATAGAATCCCTGAGGAGTTTTGTGGGCAGAGATAAACACTCCCTAAACTGACAGAGTAGGGGATCTGAGACTCAGTTAAGAATGCTGTAAGTCGTTCGGTATCGCTTGTTTTAATTCTTATTCCAGCAAAGGCACCTCGCGCGGTCGAGTCAAAATCTGCGTCAGGAAAAAGTTTTGCAAGTTTTTCTTTAGTAAATAGCAAAAGCGCTGCTGAGTTCGGGCCCGTTGCTACATTATAGCAACCCTCGCTCTCTGAGACGCTGCCGTGGGCCCAAAGTCGGGCAAATTTTAGCGCATCCTGTTTTGTATCTGATATGGCGAGCACCGCATCGAGGCCACAGGCGCCATTCGGATGATCAAGGAGTTCGGGCATCCAAACCACATCAGGTGTCTTATGTTCGCACATAAAAACCGATCCGAAGGGCACCTCGCTTGGAGAAAAGGTCAACGTAGAGAATGAAGCAACTTCCTCCGAACCATCTGGGCGTGGAACGGGGCGTGAAAAACTGTTGAGCTCCTGCGTTTTTAAGCCAAGGTCAGCCAAACCATTTGCAGCAGCATTTGCATTTTCGATCCTGCAGGAAATCGCATGCAATCCCTCCCCCATCGTGGCCAACATCTCACGCCGTGGGGCATTAACCTCAGTCTCAGCAATAAATCCAAGTATTTCAAAGTAATCTTGTGGGAACATGATGGTGTAGTTTGCTGAACCCTTTGCCTTAGAATGCGTACCTCTGGGGGAGAGCCTAAAGCCCATTGCGCGATACTTTTCAGCTGTGCTGTCAAGGTCCTGGGTCAGAGCGACGCAGTGATCAATGCCGGTAACGGGGTGGAACATTTTAAAAGATCTCCAATGGGTATTCGCGCAAGTAACCTTGCATATCAAAGACCGATCCGGTCAGTCGCCTGGCGTGTAGAGCTCTGCAAACGCATTGCGAACGTTCTCGGTGACCGCCTCAAGCCTTTTTGTAAGGTGTTGAACCATCGCTTGCCGCGCAGCTTCGCTATCACCCTGTTTGACCGCCTGCAAAATCTCGGCGTGAGGACGAATAGTCACGACTTCGCCACCGTTTCTTTCTGCGAGTGTTCTAAGGTCGATGAGCCGAATAAAGCGTATCCGGTCGTTCACATTCTCAAGAAGGCGGATCATCTCTTTGTTGTCGGTCAATGAGGTCAGCCCAACGTGAAAGGCCTCGTCCATCCGCAGCAGTTCGGTAGGGGATGTACCCGGGGTGTAGTTGGCTTTTGATTCATCCAAGTACTGCTCAAGCTCTTTGAGCTTGGTTGGATCAGCTCGGTGAGCGGCCAAGCTTGCAGCCTCGCATTCAATTGCCGCACGCGCTTCGTAAAGATGCATGATGCCTATAGGGTTAAGCGACCTACAGAAAAACCCTTTGCCACTGCGGAAAGTAAAGAACCCTTCGGCGACCAAGCGGTTGAGAGCCTCCCGAAGTGGCGTTCGACTGGTCGCTAATTTCTTAGCCAGTTCAGTCTCGTTCAACCGGGAATCAGGCTTAAAATCATAGTTCACCGCCATCTCTTTCAGTTGGAGATAGGTGCGCTCGACGGTGGCTGGGGCTGTCTGCATCTGATTCCGAAATCCGCTCAAAACTATGTCAAAGCCGATAGTAGAAAAAGGATCAAAAGAAATCAATTGATTTGCGTTCAGACCTGTGTTTCGCTCTGTATACAGAAGTATCTACAGTTCGTATGGGAAGGCAAGCAATGAACATGAACGGGGCAGAAGTTATTCTGAGAATGCTTGAGTTGCATGGCGTTAGACATGTTTTTGGCCTTCCAGGTGAGACCACTATCGGCTGGTATAAAGAATGGCAGAAATCTTCGACCATCGAGTATGTCCTTACCCGAGACGAGCGCACGGCCTCTTATGCCGCTGAGGCCTACGCGAAGATAACCGGCAGACCAGCGGTACTGGAAGCGCCGAGCCCTGGCGTGACCCATTGCACGCCGGGGATAACCGAAGCGTTTCTTTCTTCTGTTCCTGTCATCTATTTCAGCTCTGATGTGCCCATGAACCAAGACAAAAAGCATGGGCTTACCGGGGTCGACCAAACTGCGATGTACGCAAGTATTTGCAAGGAGTCATTCTATCTAACTAATGTGAAGGACATTCCGCTACTGCTGCGCCGGGCTTTCCGGGTCGCGACGTCGGGACGCCCGGCACCGGTTCATATTCGTGTGCCAATCAATGTGTTCCACGAAGAAGCTGAGATCACCGATCTCTATGCGGAAGAAGATTACCAATTCTATCCATCTCATCGGCCAGTGGCCGATCACAAGAAAATACGCAAAGCAGTTGATGCATTGCTCTCCGCCGAAAAGCCGGTGATCATTTGTGGTCAGGGGACATTGATCTCCAAAGCTACGGATGCGGTTCTTGAACTGGCGGAGCTGCTGCAAATTCCGGTGGGCACTACTACTCCGGGCAAGGGAATTATTCCCGAAACTCATCCTCTTGCGCTCAGAGTTGTGGGCGCGCGTGGCGGAATGGAATATTCCAATGCCTATGTAAAGGAAGCGGATTGCGTTTTCTTCATTGGTTCAAACACAGACTCGAGCGGGACCAATCATTGGAAGCTGTACGGTGATCCGGAACATACCACCTTCATGCACCTTGATATTGCTGAAGCGCATGTCGGAAACAATTACCCGTTGAAGGTTGGTATGGTCGGGGATGCGCGCGCCAGCCTTGAATACATGACAGCTGTAATCCGTGACGAACGCCCTACGCTTGCACGAAACAGAGTTGATCTTACCGAGCTGAAACGCACTGCGCTGGATGCAGTATTTAACTCTAACATTGAAATGCCTGCGGGAACCGTTTCTCCAGTTAAGCTCACGCAAGCGCTGGACAAACTACTTCCGACCGATGCGATCGTCACGGCGGAACCAGGAGTAAGTGCAATCTACCCTTCGGCGCTGCTTTCCGTGCGGGAGGCCGGTCGGCGCTATATTACAAATTACTCTATGGGCGCCTTGGGCTATTCCGTGCCTGCCGGGATCGGTGCGGCATATGCAAATGACGGCCCAGTAATCTCCTTCACGGGTGATGGTTCTATCGCATTTGTGCTGGGAGACTTTGAGACAATCAAGCGCAGTAATAAGAATATCACCGTCATCTTGACCAGAAATGATAACTACGGCTGGATCCGGGCCGAAGCCATCTTGCTGGATGATGTTGATGCCCCTTGGACCACTGATTTCGGCGCTGTTGATTATATCAAGATCGCAGAAGGGTTCGGATTCGAGACGGCACGGATCACGTCAGAAGATCAAATCGAAGCGACCTTGGCTGAAGCGATAAACAACCCGGGCGCGAACTTTATTGAGATGATGGTCCCTTCCCAAGATAAGATTATCCCCTTTGTTCCTCCGTGGGTCGACGTCGCCCGCGAAAGGAAGCTGCCGTATTTCTACTAAAACCGACGTCCCATCGCCATTAGAACCGGTCAATCAACAGGAGAGAAATAAATGCAAATATTCACCTTGGTCAAATCCGCTGCGGCCTCTGCCACTATCGTCATGGGGCTCGGGTCAGCCGCACTGGCACAGGACTATCCACAAAAAGACATTATGCATATCATGCCATGGAGCGCGGGAGGCGGCACGGATACCGTCATGCGCACCTTTATGAGCTTTGCCGAAAAGCCTTTGGGCGTGGGTGTGAATACGCAAAACGTGACAGGCGCTCAGAGTGGCGTGGGCACGTTGCGTTTGATGAAGTCTCGCCCGGACGGCTACACAATTGGGTCGCTTACATGGGATAGCGTCATCACTGTTCCCTATTACGAACTGGTACCGGGCTACGACACCGAAGAGCTGGCCTATCTTGGGTCGGTTACAGTGCATCCGACTGCACTGGTCGTGCGTGCTGATGCGCCTTGGACAACGCTCGGTGAGATGGTCGAAGCTGCTCGTAAAGCGCCGGGGACTATCAAGATATCTAACGTGGGTACCGGCGGTGTGTGGCACTTGCCTGCGCTTGACTTCGAGCAACAGGCTGATGTGGAATTTCTTCACGTCCCTTACCCTAAAGGCTCTGGCCCCCAACGTGAAGCTTTACTGTCCGGCGAAACCGATGCTGCTTCGACCAGCATCTCGGCGGCCTATTCTGCAGTGGAATCAGGACAAGCCCGCGTTTTGGCCGTTATGGCCGATGAACGCGACCCAAATTTCCCTGATGTGCCGACCTTCAAGGAAGCGGGATACGACGTCGTATGGGGCGGCTTTCGGCTAATCGCCACGCAGGCTGCTGTAGATGCTGAACAGCAGGCCACTTTAGAAGCCGCTTTTGAGAAGGTGTTTCAAGACGCAGCCTTCCTCGCAAAAGCCGAGGAAACTGGCATGGGGGCCGTTTGGATGGATGGTGAAGAAACTGAAGCCTATATCTCCTCCTCGCAGACGAAAGCCTTTGCGCTGATGGATAAGCTGGTGGCCGACGGCGTGCTGGACAAGAATTGACCCACAAGGGCTGGAGTCAACGCTCCAGCCCTATCGCGGCGTGACAAAATAGCTTCGAGACGAGGGGCGACACATGACAAAATTACTCCGAGGCCAAATTCTCTTCGCCTTTGCATTGACGGTGCTAAATACCGTTTATGCAAGCCAGTTGCTGGGAATGGACAGGCCTTTCGTGAATGGCGAGCCGGGGCCTTCGTTCTTGCCATTCATCCTATGTGGATTTGTTTATGTGGTGACCTTTCTTATCATCCTGAAAGAATTTAAGGCCCAGCAGAATATAATTGCAGCAGCCGAAACATCGGATAACATTCCTCGCATTGTCATACTCGGTCCTGTCATTGCGGTAGGGCTTACGGCACTCTATATCTTGGCTTTCGTTTATACGGGCTACATGACGGCGACCGCCGGATACACTTTCCTGATTGCGATTTATTTCAACTTTGAGCGCAACGGGAAGTGTGGGGCTTCGGCCCTTTCATCGGCAATCATCGTGCTGTTCATCACGGTTGCCGGTTGGCTCTTCTTCGTTAAATTATTTGGCCTCTATTTGCCATTGTGGGAGTTCTAAGATGATCGGTCAAGTTGCTGATGGATTCCTCGCACTCGCCAACCCCGGCACGTTCCTTCATCTTGTCGGTGGTTTTCTTTTGGGGTTGGCGTTTGGCGCAATTCCTGGCCTTACTGCGACGCTCGCCATAGCGCTTTTATTGCCGTTTACCTTTGGTATGGAAGTTAAAGACGCGCTGGTCATGGTAGCTTCTATCTATATGGCGGGGATATACGCGGGATCGATCACCGGCATCACCTTAAATATTCCCGGCGCTCCGTCAGGCGCCATCACAACACTCGACGGCCACGCACTGATGAAAGCCGGCAAAGGCACGCAGGCCCTTGGCCTCAGTGCTTTTTCGTCCTCCATCGGTGGGCTCATAGGGGTGGTTGTCCTGATCGCGCTCGCTCAGCCAATCAGTGCGTTGGCCTTGCTGTTCCAGACGCCGGATAAGTTCTCTTTGGTTCTACTCGCGGTGGTCACCGTCACGATTGTTGCGTCGGGGTCGTTACTTAAGGCGATGTTGGCCATGGCAATCGGCTTAATGATCTCCACCGTCGGAATCGATCCGATGGTGCCAGTCGGCCGTTTTGATTTCGGCAGCTATCATCTGATTGAGGGCATTAACCTTTTACCCGCAGTCATCGGCCTTTTCGCCACCTGCGAGCTGATCGCACAAGCATCTATGCCCACCAAGGTTGGAAAGCCTGAATCCGTGGCCAAGATACTACGTCCAAAACGGAGAGATTTTCTGCCGGATTGGACATTGATCCGCGAGGTCGGATTTTTCACCTATATTAAAAGCGCAATTATTGGCGTCTTGATTGGTATGTTGCCAGGCGGTGGCGCATCAATGGCCTCATTCATTGCCTACGCCGAAGCGAAACGTTCTTCTCGTCATCCCGAGAAGTTCGGCAAAGGGTCTTACGAGGGGTTGGCGGCCTCTGAATCTGCCAACAACGGCATGTGCGGCGGTGCGATTATTCCTTTGCTCACGATGGGGATTCCAGGCGACGCGGTAACCGCCATCATCTTCGGCGTGCTGCTCATCCACGGCCTTGTTCCTGGACCTGCGCTTTTAGGTGAGAATTTTGCAATCATCGCCCCCATGTTCGCGGCACTCTTTGTTGCGGCGATCTTTGTGTTCCTATCAGTCATTGCATTCGGCCCGATTTACTTACGTCTGTCGCAGATAAATCGAGGTCTACTCTACGCATTTATCGGCATAATTTCGATGGTCGGGGTCTATGCCTCATCCTTCTCTTTTTTCCAAATGTGGATGGCTCTCGCGATTGGTGTGTTAGCCTTTCTCCTACGCATTTTTTCCTATCCTGTAGTGCCAGCTTTAATGGGGGTGATCCTCGGCCCCTACCTGGAAGAATTTTTGCGCCGGTCACTTATCGTATCTGAGGGAGATCCAACAATCTTCCTACGTAGCCCAGGCAGTGCCAGTCTATTGCTCCTGACCCTTGGTTTTATTTGGCTATTGAGGATAAGACCTGCCTTGCGCAGCAAAGGGCAAAACGCCTCAAATTGAGAGTTTACGGGTGAACCCTACAACCGCCCAATAGGGCGGATGATTGGCATGAGTTGCAATGTGAACGGCTGGCAGCTTTTCAAGTAACTCACGCGCTTCAACCGGCGCATCTGTGAAGGTATTCTCGCTTGCCAGCTGTCGAGATACTTCAAAATGCATAAAATGGCGGCTATCGAGCATCGTTCGTCCTCTGAAAAAGCGATTGAAAGTGGGCTCAAAGCTCGAAGTTGCGAGATTTCCTGAAGCGAAAATGATCGCTTTCCGTCCAGCCATTTGGGAGTGTATACCTCTGTTCAGAGGGTGATCTACTGATGCAGACTGATGCAGTAAGGTGAAAAATAATAAGAAATTCAATAAGCTTCAGTTATATGATAATCACAAGCATGACGTGCAGATCACCCGCGAAAGCCCGAACTACCGTATCGGTTAACCCATAAAAGCAACGGCTTAAAGGCCGTTCTTTACCTAAGGAAGATGCCATGACCCCGGGCGCGCGCGTATCGGCTGCGATAGAAGTTTTGGATGCGATCGCCGGGGGGCTGGCCGCCGAACAGGCGCTGACCCGTTGGGCGCGGCAAAGCCGTTTTGCAGGCTCCAAAGACCGGGCCGCCGTGCGGGACCATGTCTTTGACGTGCTGCGCCAGAAACGGACGGCGGCCCATTACGGCAGGGGGGATACGGGCCGTGCCCTGATGATCGGTGTGCTGCACGGGCAAGGCGCTGATCTTGAGGCGCTGTTCACGGCCGAGGGGCACGCGCCCACGCCGTTGAGCGACGCGGAACGTGCTTTCCCACAGCCGCCCGAAGACCGCGCCACAAGGTTGAATCTGCCCGATTGGCTGCTGCCTTTGTTCGACGCAGCGCTCGGGGAAAAGGCGGATGCCGCAGCCACGGCGCTTCAGGAACGCGGGCCGATCTGTCTGCGGGTCAACACGGCGCGGATCGCGGTGCCTGCCGCGCAGGAATTGCTGGCGGAGGAGGGCGTTCAAACCCGAGCCAACCCGCTTGCCGATGCCGCGCTAACCGTAATTGAGGGGCAGCGCCGGATCCGAAATTCCTCCGCCTTTGCAGATGGCTACGTGGAATTGCAGGACGCGGCGAGCCAAGCAGTTGTCACCGTCCTGCCGCTGGGGGGGCGTGTGCTGGACTACTGCGCCGGGGGCGGTGGCAAGGCCTTGGCTCTGGCCATGGACCCCACGCGCGAGATCACGGCCCATGACATCGACCCGCGTCGGATGAGCGACCTTTCCCCCCGCGCCGCGCGCGCGGGTGTTGAGGTTTCCCTGGCCGATACCGAAAAAGCCGAAGCTGGCGCGCCCTATGACCTCGTTCTCTGCGACGCGCCCTGTTCGGGGTCTGGCGCATGGCGCCGCGCGGCAGAGGGGAAGTGGACCCTGACCCCCGACCGGCTGGCTGAACTGACTGCCATTCAAGACCAAATTCTCGATACCGCAGTGGCACTTACGCAACCTAACGGCGTTTTGGCCTATGCCACATGCTCGCTTTTCCGAGAGGAAAATGAGGCGCGGGTTGAGGCATTTTTGGCCCGTCACCCGGGCTGGAAAATCGCCCGGATGGACCGTTATGACGTGACTGCCGAGGGCGACGGCTTTTTCTCAGCACAGTTGACGCGCGAGTAATTTTCCCCATAATCAACCAATGCGTGCAAGTGCTCTAGGGTTAAAGCCTGCTTAACTTCTCTCGCACGTAATAGTCCTATGATTCGGTTGTTAGGGGAATTGCGTGCAGCAGGGCGTCGGGGATTCAGGGGTTGGCGGTCAGGCCGGGCTCACGCGGCTATGGCTGCTTGGGGCGATGGCTGTGGTCACCGGTGCGCTCGCGCAGCGCAGCGCCGAGGCGTCGTTGAAGCTTGGCCTTACCGCAGCGGCGGTCACGCTCGGCTTGATTTCAATCGGTTACATGGCCCTCCGCCTGCGGGCGCGGACGTTGAACCAAGCCAGCACCGACGGGGTCGCCGATTTCATCGCAAAAGACGGCACGCCCAGCTTCATCGCGTCGATCGACCGGCAAGTTATTTACCGCAATGAAGCGGCTCAAAAGCAGTTTGGCGACGGCAGCGAAGAGACCCTCGCGCAGGCCCTGCGAACGCATTTCTCCAACCCCGTGGGTCTTCTCTACCGACTGCAGTCCCGTGCCACGGCAAGCGGCAACGCACGGGAAGAAGTGATCACCCGCGTCGGCCCGGTGCGCATATCCGTACACCATGTGTCGGCTGACCGCTTGCTTTGGCGGATCGAACCGGCACCAGCCCGCGCGGGACCCCGTGCCACCCAAGATAGCATGGCCTTGCCGATGGTCATGGTCGGTCGGGGCGGGACGATCCTTTTCATGAACGAGGCGGCTCGAATCTTCGTGGGGGACCGGGTGAAGTCCATGGACCGATTGTTCAACGCCCTGCCACTGACATCGGGAACCGTGGCGGAAATATCCACCGCACAGGGCAACCGTCAGGTATTGGTGGCCGAAGTCGACGCCGGTGCCAACCGCCGTGCACTCTACCTCTTGCCTCCGCCCGATGGGGGTGTCTCAGCCAGTGAATTGGGATGGGAAACTTTTCAAGACCTCCCCGTGCCGATGATCAAGCTGGGGCCAGATGGGACCGTATTGGCGTTCAATCGAATGGCGGCCAAACTGCTCGGCGTCTCCCTGCGACGCGGCGCGCATCTTTCACAGCTAATGGAGGGGCTGGGCCGTTCTATCTCAGACTGGTTGAATGACAGTCTCGCAGGGCGATTGGTGCAGAAATCCGAATTTCTCAGGCTGACCCGCACGGATCAGGAGATTTTCGTACAGGTCTCGCTGAACCGGATATCCGAAGGCGGAGAGGCCGCCCTGATCGCGGTGCTACAAGACGCAACCGAACTGAAATCGCTAGAGGCGCAATTCGTGCAGAGCCAGAAAATGCAGGCTATTGGTCAGCTGGCTGGCGGTGTGGCGCATGATTTCAACAACCTTCTGACCGCAATTTCCGGCCATTGCGACCTCCTCTTGCTGCGCCATGACCAAGGCGATCCGGATTTCAGCGATTTGGTTCAAATCAACCAGAACGCCAATCGGGCAGCCGCGCTGGTGGGGCAGCTCCTCGCCTTCTCCCGCAAACAAACCCTCCGGCCCGAAACGCTGGACATGCGCGATACCTTGGCCGACCTTACCCATTTGCTGAACCGTCTGGTGGGCGAGAAGGTAACGCTAACCTTAAGCCATGACCCGGTCCTTGCGCCTATCCGTGCGGATAAACGCCAGTTGGAGCAGGTGTTAATGAACCTCGTTGTCAATGCCCGCGATGCGATGCCCGCCGGGGGTGAAATTCGCATCCTGACGGAGGTGACAACACTCGATCAACCACTCGAGCGGGACCGGGTCAGCGTTCCCGCCGGGCGCTATGTCACAGTGCAGGTCCACGACGATGGCACCGGCATCCCGAAAGATAAGCTGCAAAAAGTGTTCGAGCCGTTTTTCACTACCAAACGCACCGGCGAGGGGACCGGCCTTGGCCTCTCGACCGCCTATGGGATCGTCAAACAGACGGGCGGATTTATCTTTATCGACAGTGAGTTGGGGCGGGGAACCTGTTTTACTCTGTACTTTCCGGTCCTTGAGGGGCAGCCGCATACGGTTTCTCGGAAGACCGCCTCGCAGCCCGATCAGGGCCCGGTGCAACGATCCGATGGGGTAATCCTGTTGGTCGAAGATGAAGCGCCGGTGCGGGCATTTGCCTCCCGTGCCCTACGCCTGCGCGGCTACACGGTGCTTGAAGCGGAATCCGCCGAAGCCGCACTGAAGATGCTCGAAGATCAAGAACTGGATATCGACGTCTTTGTAACGGATGTTGTCATGCCCGGCATGGACGGGCCCAGCTGGGTGCGCCAAGCCTTGAAGCAACGACCGGACGTGCGGGTCGTTTTCGTTTCTGGCTATGCGGAGGGTAATTTCGGGCAGGAACAGTCAAAAATCCCCAATTCGGTTTTCTTGCCCAAACCCTTCTCCCTGACCGATCTGACCAATACGGTACATAACCAGTTACACTAAGCTGAGGGCAGGGCTAAGGGATCGACTCGTAGAGCTCAAATTCCGCCGCGAATTTCCGGCGAAAGCGTTTTTCGACGTTTGGGGAAAGCGCCAATTCCATCTTGGGCGATACATTTTCTTGCCCCAAGGACAGAGTCACGTCGAGCCGCTCTTCCAAAAAACTACGCAGCCGGGCCTGATCTTCATAGCGGAAGTGGTGGGTGATGCCGGTGCCGTTCGGTTGGGTCTCCATGAACTTCAACTGGCTTCCAACATCGGCAAAACCCGGCTTGTCGCCTTTCATATAGGCGAGCACAAATTCGTCAAAAGTAACCCCAAAGGTGTTGTTGGGCTTACCCTCCATGAAAGGGCGCTGCCGATAGCGGTACCAACTGCCAAGCCAAGAAATCGGCTCGCGCATGACGGCCATAAGTTCAAGCTCGGCATCGCAGACTTTAAGGAACATCGGCCGAATAAACCGATTATACCGATAGACGGGCGCGTGTTTCAGCATAGGGGGATCGGAGATCACCATGTCCGCGCGGGGCGCGAGCGCCTTTTCATAGGCGGTGGTTCCGGTTTTGGGCACTGACAGAAAGACCAGCCGTTCTTTGAAAAAAACAATCACTCGCGTCTTATCCCAATCTGCACATGGTCACATCTATGTCGGGTAAACCATTTCTTTACCATTCCCGAGAAAACTTAAAGGACAAACAAAATCATTGAAATGTTCTTCATTTACCCCCATATAGAACATTAGAAGAACATAAGCGACACAGCGTGCAGGCGATTGCCGCCGGTGCGCCACTGTGACACTAAGGGATGAACCTAATGGCAACGGCAGATCTTTTGACAATGGACAGCAAGAAAACCGCAGAAAAGCAAAAGGCGCTCGACAGCGCGCTGGCCCAGATCGAACGTCAGTTCGGCAAAGGGTCGATCATGAAGCTGGGCGCCGAAGGGGCGATCCAGGACATCAAAGCCAGCTCCACAGGCTCGCTGGGTCTTGATATCGCGCTTGGCATTGGCGGTCTGCCGATGGGGCGTATCATTGAAATTTATGGCCCGGAATCCTCGGGTAAGACAACTTTGACCCTGCACTGCGTCGCGGAACAGCAGAAAGCTGGCGGCGTCTGCGCCTTTGTCGATGCGGAACACGCGCTTGATCCGCAGTATGCGAAAAAGCTTGGCGTGGACATTGACGAGCTGCTTATTTCGCAGCCCGACACGGGCGAACAAGCCTTGGAAATCACTGACACTCTTGTGCGATCTGGCGCCGTCAACATGGTTATCGTCGACTCAGTCGCGGCTCTGACGCCGAAGTCCGAGCTTGAAGGTGAGATGGGCGACAGCAGCGTCGGTGTTCAGGCCCGTTTGATGTCCCAAGCCATGCGTAAGCTGACGGGCTCGATCAGCCGGTCGAACTGTATGGTCATTTTCATTAACCAAATTCGGATGAAGATCGGCGTCATGTTCGGGTCACCCGAGACGACAACGGGCGGTAACGCGCTGAAATTCTACTCCTCTGTCCGGCTCGACATCCGCCGCATCGGCGCGCTGAAAGACCGTGATGAGGTTGTCGGCAACGCGACAAAGGTCAAGATCGTCAAAAACAAAGTCGCGCCGCCGTTCAAGCAAGTCGAGTTCGACATCATGTATGGCGAAGGCATCTCCAAGATGGGCGAGTTGCTTGATCTTGGCGTAAAAGCTGGCGTGGTCGATAAATCAGGATCATGGTTCAGCTATGGGGATGAGCGGATCGGGCAAGGGCGCGAGAACGCGAAAACCTTCCTAAAGCAAAACACCGCCATGGCGTCGGAGATTGAGGATAAGATCCGCGCAGCCCATGGATTGGACTTCGAAGGGTCCGGCGGCGATGACGCGGATATTCTCGAAGCGTAAATGCGCTTTGGGTATTAAGATGCTGCAACGGGGGCGTGGCCATGGGCTGCGCCCCTTTTTCGTGGGCAGGAACGGTGGACAGCGCCGGGGCTGAGGGGTATTTGGGATCGATCAAATCTGCCCCGGAAGGCCTCGCCCATGAAGACGCTGAATGAAATTCGCTCAACTTTTCTGAATTATTTCGATGCGCAGGGGCATCAGATCGTGCCCTCTAGCCCCCTGGTGCCGCGCAACGACCCGACACTGATGTTCACCGCTGCCGGTATGGTGCAGTTCAAGAACCTTTTTACCGGGGTGGAAACACGCGATTACAGCCGCGCTACGTCGGCACAGAAATGTGTGCGGGCGGGCGGCAAGCACAATGACCTCGACAACGTGGGCTATACCGCGCGGCACCACACGTTTTTCGAGATGCTGGGCAACTTCAGCTTTGGCGACTACTTTAAGGCCGAGGCGATCCCCTTTGCTTGGGACCTGCTGACCAAAGAGTTCGGCATTGACCCGAACCGGCTTTTGGTCACGGTGTACCATACGGATGAAGAAGCGGTAAAAATTTGGAAGGCGCACACTGGCCTGCCGGACGAACGCATCATACGCATCGCGACGGATGATAACTTCTGGTCCGCTGGTCCAACGGGCCCCTGCGGGCCCTGTACCGAGATTTTCTACGATCACGGTGACCACATCTGGGGTGGCCCTCCGGGATCACCCGAGGAAGACGGGGACCGTTTCGTCGAGATCTGGAACCTTGTTTTCATGCAATACGAGCAGTTCGAAGATGGGACGCGCCAGCCGCTGCCTAATCAGTCGATCGATACCGGGATGGGGATCGAACGGGTGGCGGCGCTGTTGCAGGGCACGAATGACAACTACGCCACTGATCTGATGCGGAACCTGATTGAGGCCAGCGCCCATGCGTCTTCGACCGATCCCGACGGGCCGGGCAAGACCCATCACCGGGTAATCGCGGATCACCTGCGGTCGACCTCCTTCCTGATTGCCGATGGGGTGATGCCTTCCAACGAAGGCCGCGGATATGTACTGCGCCGGATCATGCGGCGCGCGATGCGTCACGCGCATTTGCTCGGCGTTAAGGACCCTTTAATGCATCAACTGGTACCATCATTGGTGCAGCAGATGGGCGCGGCTTACCCCGAATTGGGTCAGGCACAATCGCTCATCCGTGAGACGTTGTTGCTGGAGGAAACCCGTTTCCGCCAGACGCTTGATCGCGGTTTAAAGCTGCTGGATGATGAATTGAGCGGTTTGCCCGAGGGGGCCACACTGCCGGGGGAGGCGGCGTTTAAGCTTTATGATACCTACGGTTTCCCGCTTGATCTAACGCAGGATGCGCTGCGCGAAAAAGGGCGCGCGGTGGATACCGACGGGTTCGACACCGCAATGGCGGCGCAGAAAGCGAAAGCTCGCGCGGCTTGGGCTGGGTCGGGTGAGGCTGCGGATGCCACCGTCTGGTTCGACGTGGCCGACAAAAGCGGCGTGACCGAGTTTTTGGGCTATGACACCGAAAGCGCCGAAGGGCAGATCGTGGCCTTGGTGCAAGGCAGTGATCAGGTGGATGCTGCCGCTGTGGGCAGTGATGTGCAGGTCGCGCTGAATCAGACGCCGTATTATGCGGAAAGCGGCGGACAGGTCGGCGACACCGGGGTGATCCGCACGCAAACCGGTATCGTGAATGTGACCGACACACGCAAATCTGCAGGTGTCTTCGTGCATTTCGGCCATGTGGTCGAAGGCGAGGTGAAACCGGGTCAAACGGCTGTTCTTGAGGTCGATCGTCTGCGGCGCAGTGCCATTCGCGCCAATCATTCGGCCACGCACTTGCTGCATGAGGCCCTGCGCAACGCGCTTGGGGATCATGTCTCGCAGCGCGGCTCGCTGAATGCGCATGACCGTCTGCGGTTTGATTTCTCGCATGCCAAGGGGCTGTCGCAGGAGGAATTGACCCAAGTCGAGTGCGAGGTGAATGACTATATCCGCCAGAACACGCCGGTGGAGACGCGGATCATGACGCCGGATGACGCGCGGGCCATGGGGGCGCAGGCGCTTTTTGGTGAGAAATATGGTGATGAGGTGCGTGTCGTCTCGATGGGTCAATTGGACGGTTCCGGCAAAGGCAGCGACAAATCGACCTATTCGCTTGAGCTTTGCGGCGGTACCCATGTGCGTCAGACTGGGGATATTGGCGCTTTTGTTCTGCTGGGGGACAGTGCCAGCAGCGCGGGGGTGCGCCGGATCGAGGCGCTGACCGGGACCGAAGCTCTGGCTTGGCTGCGGGAGCAAGAAGCGGCGCTGAGCCGGGTTGCGGCAGAGTTGAAAACAGCGACCAGCGACGTGCCCGAACGGGTGCGCGCCCTGCTTGACGAACGCCGGAGCCTGTCCAACGAAGTGGCGCAGCTGCGGCGCGAATTGGCGATGTCGGGCGGCGGTGCGGCCGCACCCGAAGCGCGTGAGGTGAATGGCGTCAAATTCATTGGCCAAGTCCTCAGCGGTATCACAGGCAAAGACCTACCCGGTCTGGTGGACGAGCATAAAGCCAAGCTGGGCTCTGGCGCGGTTCTGCTGATCGCCGATACTGGGGGCAAGGCCGCGGTCGCGGGCGGCGTGACACAGGATTTGACAGATCGCGTTTCGGCAGTCGACATGGTCAAAGCGGCGGTGGCCGAATTGGGCGGTAAGGGCGGCGGTGGTCGGCCCGACATGGCTCAGGGCGGTGGTGCCTCGGCAGAGAATGCAGAAGCGGCGATTGCCGCGGCTGAAAACATCTTGAAAGGATAAGGCCCATGGGCGCACTCTGGATTGCACATGTCACCGTCACCGACGAAGAGGCATATAAGAAATACGCCGCCGGCGCCACAGAGGCCATTGCAGCGCATGGTGGCAAGTTCATCGCGCGGGGCGGGCGTTTCGTTCAGCTTGAGGGCAAGGAACGGCCGCGCAATGTCGTGGCGCGTTTCCCCGATGTTGAAACAGCGGAAAAATGTTACCATTCCGATGCTTATCAAGCTGCGTTGAGCCATGCGCGCGGCGCGTCCGAACGCGAATTGATGATCGTCGAAACCGAGGAATGATTGTAAAGCGCCCCGCCTGAATAGTAGGTGGGGCGTCTTGCGTTGATGGGGGAACCTTCGCCCCGAAAGGCGGTTGACCCATATGAACCTCAACCGACTATCCGCTTTCGCCCAATGGTGCCGCCGCCACGTGGAGGTGACCACTTTGGCCCTCATGGGCCTTTCCGTCATCGCCGTTTGGACCTTGGCCGAACTCACCGAAGAGGTCGTGGCAGGCAGCACCAGCAATCTTGACCGTGACATCCTATTGTTCCTGCGCACGCCGGGCGATCTATCGGATCCCATTGGCCCGTGGTGGGTGGAAGAGATCGGGCGTGACCTGACAGCCTTGGGCGGTGTTGCAGTGTTGGTGCTGACGACCGTTGTGGTCTCGCTCTTTTTCTTGTTGCAACGGCGGTGGTCTACCGCGCTCTACATCTTTGCGACTGTTGGCGGGGGGATCGTCTTGAGCAGTATCGCCAAGGAGTTCTTTGACCGGCCGCGCCCCGACCTTGTGCCGCATGGGTCATTGGTTCACACGGCGAGCTTTCCTTCGGGGCATTCGATGATGGCGGCGGTCGCTTACCTCACACTAGGGGCGATGGTGGCGCGGGCGCAGACGCGCCGGGCGCTCAAGGTCTATACGCTGGCGGTTGCCGTCTTGCTCACGCTGCTCGTTGGGGTCAGCCGTGTCTATATGGGGGTGCATTGGCCGACGGATGTGGCGGCAGGCTGGCTTGGGGGTGGTGCCTGGGCCATCCTTTGCCTGTTGGCCGCGCTTAGTCTGGCGAAACGCGGGCATATCGACAAAGAGGAAAGCGATCGGTAAGGCCTGCGGCTTTTCCGGCGTCAGATGTGAAAACGGCAGCGCATCCTGGGATGCGCTGCCGTTTTTATTTTGTAAAAGTCGTGGCTTAGCTGGCTTTCGCCATGCGCTTGCGCTCATGCGGGTCGAGGTAACGCTTGCGCAGGCGGACCGCGTTCGGTGTCACTTCAACAAGCTCATCGTCGTCGATATAGGCGATGGCTTCTTCAAGGCTTAGCGTCATTGGCGTGGTCAAGCGCACCGCTTCGTCGGTGCCCGAGGCGCGCACGTTGGTCAGCTTTTTGCCCTTCAGTGGGTTCACTTCAAGATCGTTTTCGCGGCTGTGCTCACCGATGATCATGCCGGTGTAAACGTCAGCCTGTGCGCCGATCATCATCTTGCCACGCTCTTCGAGGTTCCACAGGGCGAAAGCGACCGAGGAGCCGTTTTCCATGGAGATCAGAACGCCCGCGCGACGGCCCGGAATCGTGCCTTTGTGCGGTGCCCAAGAGTGGAAGACGCGGTTGATGACGCCCGTGCCGCGCGTGTCGGTCAGGAATTCGCCGTGGTAGCCGATCAGCCCGCGCGAGGGGACATGGGCGATGATGCGGGTCTTGCCCGCACCGGCTGGTTTCATCTCGACCAGTTCACCCTTGCGGGTGCCGGTGATCTTTTCGATGACCGCGCCGGAGTATTCGTCATCCACGTCGATGGTGGCTTCTTCGATGGGCTCATGGCGGACGCCGTCGATCTCTTGGAAGAGAACCTGCGGGCGAGAGATCGAAAGCTCAAAACCTTCGCGGCGCATGTTTTCGATCAGAACGCCCATCTGCAATTCGCCACGACCGGCCACTTCGAAAGCGTCGCCGCCCGGTGTGTCGGAGATTTTGATCGCGACGTTGGATTCGGCTTCCTTCATCAGGCGCTCACGGATCACGCGCGACTGCACTTTTTTGCCGTCACGGCCTGCCAGTGGGCTGTCGTTGATGCCAAAGGTCACTGTAATGGTCGGCGGGTCGATCGGCTGGGCCGGGATCGCCTCGTTCACGGAGGCATCGGCCAGCGTGTCGGCCACGGTCGCCTTGGTCATCCCGGCGATGGAGACGATGTCACCGGCTTCGGCCACGTCGATGGCGGTCTGCTCCAGCCCGCGGAAGGCGAGGATTTTGGTGCAGCGGAAGTTCTCGATCAGGGTGCCGTCGCGCGACATGGCTTTGAGTGTCTGACCTGCCTTCAGGGTGCCGGTTTCCACACGGCCGGTCAGCAAACGGCCCAGGAAGGGGTCACCGCCAAGCGTGGTGGCCAGCATGGTGAAGGGCTTATCGGCATTCTCGATCTGCTTGGGGGCAGGGACATGCTCAAGGATCAGATCAAACAGCGCGTTCAGGTCTTTGCGCGGCCCGTCGAGTTCGGCATCCGCCCAGCCGGAACGGCCCGAGGCATACATATGCGGGAATTCAAGCTGCTCGTCTGTGGCATCCAAGCTGGCGAACAGGTCAAAGCATTCGTCGAGCGCGCGGTCGGGCTCGGCATCTGGCTTGTCGACCTTGTTCAGCACGACGATCGGACGCAGGCCCAGCTTCAGAGCTTTGGAGGTCACGAATTTGGTCTGTGGCATGGGGCCTTCGGCGGCGTCGACCAGCAGGACCACACCGTCAACCATCGACAGGATGCGCTCAACTTCGCCGCCAAAGTCGGCGTGGCCGGGGGTGTCGACGATGTTGATGCGGGTGTTGTTCCACACGACCGAGGTCGGCTTGGCGAAAATGGTGATGCCGCGCTCGCGTTCCAGATCGTTGCTGTCCATGGCACGCTCAGTCGTGGCCTGGTTTTCACGATAGGTGCCGGATTGTTTCAGAAGCTCGTCCACCAGCGTCGTTTTGCCGTGGTCGACGTGAGCGATGATTGCGATGTTGCGCAGGTCCATTAAGTCAGCCTTTGGATAGGGGAGGGACGCGCCAACCTGAAGCCGCGCGTATAATTGCGCCGCCCATACCGCGCTCCGGCTACAATTGCTAGCCCTAATGCCGTGACGCACCCCTTACTGCGCGAACCTGTGCCGCCGCCACGGCCTTAATGGGTGGCGCTGTTCGAGAAGAGATGGATGACCAGAATGCCGCTAATGATCAGCAAAAGGCCAAGGACAGCAGGCAGGTCCAGCCGTTGGCCGAATAGCACGAAGCCGATCAGCGCGATCAGCACGATCCCGAGGCCCGCCCAAAAGGCATAGACGATTCCGACCGGCATGACCTTTAGTGCCAGCGACATGCAGTAGAAAGAGATCATGTAGAAAACCACCACCGCCACCGAGGGCCAGAGCCGGGTGAATTGATGCGAGGCCTGCACCGCGGTCGTGCCAAGGGTTTCCGCCACCACGGCGATGATGAGCCACAGATAATGCATGGGGGCGCGCCTTCTTCAAAGGGGGAGTTCGGTGGTTTCTTTAATCTCCTCCATCACGAAACTGGCCGAAACATCCGACAGCGGCACCCGGCGGATCAGGTCCTGATAAAGGCGATCATACCCCGCCATATCCCGAACCCGCGCGCGGATCAAATAGTCCAGATCACCGGTCATCCGGTAAACGCCGAGAATTTCGGGCATGGCCTGCGTGGCCTTTGAGAACTTGTCCAACCAATCGGGCGCATGGGCGTTGGTGCGCACCTGAATGAAGACGCTGAGGCCGAGGTCAAGTTTCGCGGCATCCAAGAGCGTGACGCGGTTTTTGATCACGCCTGCCTTCTCAAGCGTGCGGATGCGGCGCCAGCAGGCGTTGCGCGAAAGGTGGACAGCGGACCCAAGCGCTTCGAGCGATTGGCTGGCGTCGCGTTGCAGTTCGACCAATATGCGGCGGTCAATGTCATCAAGTGTCGTCATTGTGGGAGTTTGGTGGGAAATCCTCTCAGCGGCAAGGGGGTGCGGGGTGGGATTTGAGAAAACGTCACAAAGGGGTTGGGTTAAGGTGCTGCAAAGGCAAACACAGGAGTTTCCCATGATCGCACGCATTTTTCTCGACCACCCCGCAAAGGTGGAGGAGACGTTTTTTGAGCATATGGCCTTCGCGCTTAAGTTCTCGGGCCTGCTGTTCGCGGCGGCGGGGGCGGCGCTGGTGCATGCGCTGATCCCCTGCCTGTTCGAGAAGACGGCGAGCGGGATTATCGCCAAGCTTTATGCCCGGACGCACAACCGGGGGCAGTAGGGGCTGAGGGCCAACGCCTGCCCGTGGGTCGGCGATCAGATGGTGCCTCGTGCCACTTTATGGCTCAGTCGTGATGTGCTTCCTCGAGGTCTCACCCAGCCTTGCGAAATCGCCTTTCCGGTCGCATCAAAGTGCGCCCATATATAGCGGCACGCCTCCGCAGTGACGGGCGGGCAGGCGATGGCCCGTTGCCTTCGGCTTGATTCCGGGCCGGGGTGGCAAGCGCAATCGGAAAAAATAGAAAAGGGCCGCATCGCTGCGGCCCGTCGCATTCGGCGCAAATCCAGTTAACTCAGCCAGCCAACGCCTTGTTCAGGTTCTCGTCTACCTTCTCCAAGAAGCCCATGGTCGTTAGCCAGCCCTGATCCGGCCCCACCAGCAGCGCAAGGTCTTTGGTCATGAAACCCGATTCCACCGTATCGACGACAACCTTCTCAAGTGTCTCGGCGAAATTGATCAGCGCCGTGTTATCGTCCAGCTTGCCGCGGTGCTTCAATCCGCCCGTCCACGCGTAGATCGAGGCGATAGAGTTGGTCGAAGTCTCTTCGCCCTTCTGGTGCTGACGGTAGTGGCGCGTCACGGTGCCATGCGCGGCTTCGGCCTCCACGATTTTGCCATCCGGGGTCATCAACTGGGAGGTCATCAGCCCGAGCGAGCCAAAGCCCTGCGCCACGGTGTCGGATTGCACGTCGCCGTCGTAGTTCTTGCAGGCCCAGACATAGCCGCCCGACCATTTCATCGCCGAGGCGACCATGTCGTCGATTAGGCGGTGTTCGTACCAGATGTTCTTTTTCTTGAAGTCCTCGGCGAACTCTTCGTCGAAAATCTCTTGGAACAGGTCCTTGAAGCGTCCGTCATAGGCTTTGAGGATTGTGTTCTTGGTCGACAGATACACCGGCCAGCCGCGGTTCAGACCGTAGTTGAAAGAAGCGCGCGCAAAGTCACGAATCGAATCGTCGAGGTTGTACATCGCCATGGTGACACCGGCGGACGGCGCGTCGAAGACTTCCTTCTCGATCGTCTCCCCATCGTCACCGACGAACTTGATCGTCAGCTTGCCCTTTCCGGGAAACCGGAAATCAGTGGCGCGGTACTGGTCGCCAAAGGCATGACGACCTACGACGATCGGCTGGGTCCAGCCCGGCACGAGGCGCGGCACGTTGCGGCAGATGATCGGCTCGCGAAAGATGACGCCGCCCAGAATGTTGCGGATGGTGCCGTTGGGGCTGCGGTACATGCGCTTGAGGCCAAACTCTTCGACCCGCGCCTCATCGGGGGTGATGGTGGCGCATTTCACGCCGACGCCATGCTCGCGAATGGCATGGGCCGCGTCGACGGTGATCTGGTCGTCGGTCTCGTCCCGCACTTCCATGCCAAGGTCGTAATACTTCAGGTCAACGTCAAGATAGGGGGTAATCAGCTTTTTCTTAATGAAATCCCAGATGATCCGGGTCATCTCATCGCCGTCGAGTTCGACGATGGGGTTTTCTACCTTAATCTTCGACATGACGAATTCCTTTGGTTGAGGATGTGTTTATCCGTGCTTTAGCCTATCGGGGGCCAAAGAGAAAGATCGTATACCATGGTATGCCGAAGCTCGCGATCAGGCGCCGACCCCGGCGAAAAAGCTGCTGATACGGGCTCGGGCGTAGGACCAAAGCGCGGGGGCGCCGATGGCGATTTTACGGCCAACCTTCTCTTCGATCTGCGCTTCCGACACATTGTAATCGGTCCAGCTGCCCCCGCCCGAGGCGAGGTTTTGCATCGGGGGCTGGAACCGGTCGAGCGATTTGGCAAAGCGGGCCGAAGGGCTCTCGGCGGCTTCGAACTCTTCCCAGATGCTGCGCAATGCGACCCGCAGATCGGCGGGCAGCAGGCCAAAGATGCGGTCGGCGGCGATTTGTTCCTGGGCTTCCATCTCAGCGGCGTCATAGTCGCCGAAGATCGGATTGTCGCCCGCGTCGATCTCAACAAGATCGTGCAGGATCAGCATCTTGATGACGCGGTTGATGTCCACCTCTGGACCGGCCTGATCGGCCAGAACCAGCGCGTAGAGCGTCAAATGCCATGAATGTTCGGCCGAGTTTTCCGCCCGGCTTGCATCGCACAGCGTGGTGCCGCGCAGGATTGTCTTTAGCTTGTCGGCCTCATTGAGAAAGGCGATCTGCTGGTCGAGCCGCTCGGTCATGTGCCGGCCTTGCCGCGATGATCGCGCAGTTTGCGGGCAAGAAAACCGCGGGCCTTGTCATTGGCCATCCGCGTTCGGATCGCCGTCAAAAAGGCCTCTTCGAGCGTTTGTGACGAGGCGCCAAGCACCTCGCCAACTTCGATAAACAGCCGCTCCTCACCGGTCTCGGCCTGCACGGCGAGACATTCCTCGGCAAGCTTGTTGGCCAGTTGGAGGACGACCGCGTCCGCCATTAGCGGGTGGATTCCGTCAGGCGGCGTTTCACATAGTCGCTGGTCGAGGTGATCAGCGTGTCCATATGCGGCTCTTCAAAGAAGTGCCCAGCGCCTTCGATCTCCTGATGGGTGATCGTTATGCCTTTTTGCTCATGCAGCTTGTTGACCAGATTGGTCGTGTCAGCAGGGGGCGCCACGCGGTCGGCGGTGCCGTTGATGACCAGACCAGAGGCCGGGCAGGGCGCGAGAAACGAAAAGTCATACATATTCGCGGGCGGCGAGACCGAGATGAAGCCGGTGATCTCTGGCCGGCGCATCAGCAGTTGCATGCCGATCCACGCACCAAACGAGAAACCCGCAACCCAGCAATGTTTGGAGTTGTTGTTCATCGATTGCAGGTAATCAAGCGCCGAGGCCGCGTCGGACAATTCGCCGATGCCTTGGTCGTATTCACCCTGGCTGCGGCCCACGCCGCGGAAGTTAAAGCGCAACACGGTGAAACCCATGTTGTAGAACGCATAGTGCAGGTTATAGACGACCTTGTGATTCATCGTGCCGCCGAACTGTGGATGCGGATGCAGCACGATGGCAATCGGGGCGTCACGTTCTTTTTGGGGGTGGTAGCGGCCTTCAAGGCGGCCTTCGGGTCCGGGAAAAATAACCTCGGGCATGGGTGTCCCTGTCTGGGGGTTCAAAGATCGCCGCGAATAGTTGACGAATTCGCTAGGCCACCTTAGAACGGTTCTAATCTGGTTCCGCGCAGTCTCGCGTGGATCAGTCTTTGGACTTAGGCATTTAAGCCGCCCACGTCAATCAAATGGCACGGCGAGTGAGGGTAAGACGATGAAGCTATCCACCAAAGGGCGCTACGCGATGGTCGCTTTGGCCGATATTGCCCTGCAGCCTGCGGGGACGCTGGTGTCACTGGGTGACATTGCCGAGCGACAGTCGGTGTCTTTGCCCTATCTCGAACAGTTGTTCGTCAAGCTGCGGCGGGCCGAGCTGGTAACCTCTGTCCGGGGGCCGGGCGGGGGCTACCGTTTGGGGCGTCCGGCTACGGATATTCGCGTGGTCGATGTGCTTGCCGCGGTGGATGAGACGGTGGATGCGATGCACAAGGGGGCAGGTGCCTCGGGCGGGCTTTCGGGCAGCCGAGCGCAATCGCTGACCAACCGGCTTTGGCAGGGCCTGAGCGCGCATGTCTATGTCTTCTTGCACCAGACCCGCCTGTCGGATGTGGTGGATAACGAACTGGCCCCCTGTCCGGCGGTGCCGACCCTCTTTGCCGTGGTGGATGAAACGTGAGGGTGGTTTTGGGCAGCAAACGCGCTTTGGCCGCTGTGGCCTGCGCGGGTGGCGATGTGGGATTTCGGGGGCGCTGCCCCCGGACCCCCGCGGTATTTGGAAAAGGATGAAGGATGCGGGTCTACCTGGACCATAACGCGACCACACCGCTGCGGGCGGAGGCGCGCACGGCGATGATCGCGGCGATGGATCTGCCCGGCAACCCGTCCTCGGTCCATGCTGAGGGCCGTGCGGCCAAGGCTGTGGTTGAACGCGCGCGGGTGCAGGTGGCGGGGCTTGTGGGTTGTGATCCGGTCGATGTGATTTTTACCTCCGGTGCAACAGAGGCGGCGGCGCTTGCGGCGGCGATGGGCGCGCGGATGGTGACATCCGCCGTGGAACATGACGCGGTGCTCTCATGGGGGCAGGCGGATCGTTTGGGTGTCGACGCGCATGGTGTTTGGGATGGTGATCTGACCGCTGCGGCGGGCGCTGATCTGGTCGCTCTTCAGGCTGCCAACAGCGAAACCGGCGTGCTGCAACAAACCATGCCCTTGGCCCAGCAATGCTGGGCGATGGAGAGCAGCCCCTATGTGTTGGTCGATGCGGTGCAGGCCCTTGGCAAAACGCGGTTCAAAATGGCCACGTCGGGGGCGGATTTCATTCTCATCTCGGCGCATAAGCTGGGCGGGCCTAAGGGGATCGGCGCGTTGATCATCAAGCGCGGCATTGATTTGGCCGAACACGCGCTTTTGCGCGGCGGCGGGCAAGAAATGGGGCGCCGCTCAGGGACCGAAAATATCCCCGCCATCGCAGGTTTTGGCGCAGCGGCGAAAGCGGCGGCGGCAGATGTCTCTGCGGGGCGGTGGGAAGAGGTGGCCGAACAGCGTGATTTGTTGGAAGCGACCCTTGCGGATGCCGCAAGTCTGACTATTTTTGTAGGGAAAGGCGCTGCGCGCCTGCCCAACACTTCATGCATCATTACGCCCGGCTGGAAGGGCGAGACCCAGGTGATGCAGATGGACCTCGCTGGTTTTGCCATTTCGGCGGGATCGGCCTGTTCCAGCGGCAAGGTCCGCGCCAGTGCCGTGTTGCGCGCCATGGGCTTTGATGAAACACAGGCCGCCAGCGCGATCCGGGTGTCGCTGGGCCTGAACACCACCCGGGAAGATATCCTGCGGTTCGCCACAAGCTGGACCGCCAAACTGAAAAAGCACGAAACGCGGGCCGCCTGAGCGCCGCCACGGAAAGGAACTGAAACCTTGGAAAATATGACCCTGAAAGAGAATGATGGCGTCAAGGAAGGCGTCGACCAGGAAACCGTGGATGCCGTGCGCGAAGTCGGCGGCAAATACAAATACGGCTGGTCCACGGACATTGAGATGGAATACGCCCCCAAGGGGCTGACGCCGGACATCGTGCGGCTGATCTCGGAAAAGAACGAAGAGCCCGAGTGGATGCTTGAATGGCGCCTTGCGGCTTATGATCGTTGGTTGACCAAGAAAGAGCCCGACTGGGCGATGGTCGATTACCCAGAGATCGACTTTCAGGACCAGTATTACTACGCCCGTCCGAAAAGCATGGCCGAAAAGCCCAAGTCGCTTGATGACGTGGACCCCAAGCTGCTGGAAACCTACAAGAAACTGGGCATCCCGCTGAAAGAGCAGATGATCCTTGCCGGTGTCGAAGGGGCCGAAGATGCTCCCGCCGAGGGCCGCAAAGTGGCTGTCGACGCGGTCTTTGACTCCGTTTCCGTCGGGACGACTTTCCAAGAGGAACTGAAAAAGGCTGGCGTGATCTTTTGTTCGATCTCCGAAGCGATCCGCGAGCATCCCGAACTGGTCAAAAAATACCTCGGCTCGGTTGTGCCCGTATCGGACAACTTCTACGCCACGCTGAACTCTGCTGTCTTTTCTGATGGTTCCTTTGTCTACGTGCCGCCGGGCGTGCGCTGCCCGATGGAACTGTCGACCTACTTCCGCATCAACGCGGAAAACACCGGCCAGTTCGAGCGAACGCTGATCATCGCCGACAAGGGGTCTTACGTGTCCTACCTTGAAGGTTGCACCGCGCCCCAGCGTGACGAGTCGCAGCTTCACGCGGCAGTCGTTGAGATCATCATCGAAGAAGACGCCGAGGTGAAATACTCCACCGTTCAGAACTGGTATCCCGGCGATGAAAACGGCAAGGGTGGCATCTATAACTTCGTGACCAAACGCGCCGACTGCCGCGGCGACCGTGCCAAGGTGATGTGGACGCAGGTCGAGACCGGCTCTGCCGTGACGTGGAAATACCCCTCCTGCATCCTGCGCGGCGACGACAGCCAAGGCGAGTTTTACTCCATCGCCATCGCCAACAACATGCAGCAGGCCGACACTGGCACCAAGATGATCCATCTCGGCAAGCGCACCAAGTCGCGCATCGTGTCCAAGGGCATCTCGGCGGGCAAGGCGCAGAACACCTACCGTGGCCTCGTGTCGATGCACCCCAAGGCCAAGGAATCGCGCAACTATACCCAGTGTGACAGCTTGTTGATCGGCTCGGAATGCGGGGCGCACACGGTGCCTTACATCGAGGTGAAGAATAACAGCAGTCGCGTGGAGCATGAGGCGACGACGTCGAAGGTGGACGACGACCAGATGTTCTACTGCCGCTCGCGCGGGATGGACGAGGAAGAGGCCGTGGCGCTGGTTGTGAACGGGTTCTGCAAGGACGTGCTGCAAGCCCTGCCGATGGAGTTCGCCATGGAAGCGCAAGCGCTGGTGGCTATTTCGCTGGAAGGCTCCGTCGGCTGATGAGCCTTGCTGCGGTGCATACCCCCCTCCGCCTGCATTGGTGGAAGGCGCAGCCGAATTTCGGCGATGCGCTGAGCCCGCTGATCCTGAGCCATGTCTCGGGGCGGCGGGTGGTCCATGCGTCGGTGGACGAGGCGGATATCTTTGGCCTTGGCTCGCTTTTGCAAATCGTGCGGCGCAATTTCGACACGCCGCGCAACGGGGCCAAGCCGGTGATCTGGGGCAGCGGTCTGCTGCGTCCCGCAGGGGGCCGTGCGTTCTTGAAAAACATCGAGATCGCATTGCTGCGCGGTCCGGTGACCGCGGCGCTTTTGGGGGTAGAGACTGACGCTTTCGGCGACCCCGGGCTTCTGGTGAATGAGGTTCTGCCAAGCGATGCACCGCGCGGCGACAAGATCGGCATCGTGCCGCATCATACGCTCGCCGATGCTCCCGAACTGCTGGACCTCGTGGCTTCCGACCGCGCCTATGTGCTGATCGATCCGCGCGATCCGGTAGAGCATGTCTGTGCCGCGATCGCATCCTGCGCCCATGTCTTCGCCTCATCCCTCCACGGGCTGATCACGGCGGATGCCTACGGCGTGGCAAACACTTGGGTCGCACCCGAAGGGCAGGGACGGCTCAAGTTCCACGACTACGCCGCCTCGGTGGGCCGTGACATGCGCGTGCCGATCGCCTTGGCCGATATTCCGGCGGCCCGCAAACCCGATGCGCCGCTGGCCTATTACGACGGCATTGCTGCCTGCCGCGCGGCGCTGATCGAACACTTTCCCGCCGCGCTCTGTGCCCATGAGGGGGCGGCATGAACTTTAACACGCAGGGGCAAGCCCCTGATATAACACTGAAATAGCATGAATTGCGGCGCAAGGCGCGCCAGAAGGAGACCGAAATGCTGAGCATCAAGAACCTGCAGGTGAAACTGGAAGAAGAGGACAAGCAGATCCTCAAAGGCGTCGATCTGGAAGTCGAAGCTGGCAAAGTACACGCCATCATGGGGCCGAACGGCTCGGGCAAGTCGACGTTGAGCTACGTGCTCTCGGGCAAGGATGGCTACGAGGTCACCGAAGGCTCCGCCACGCTCGAAGGCGAAGACCTGCTGGACTTGGAGCCCGAAGAGCGCGCCGCGGCGGGCCTTTTCCTTGCTTTCCAATACCCCGTTGAAATTCCAGGCGTCGGCAACATGACCTTCCTGCGCACCGCGGTGAACGCACAGCGCAAAGCGCGCGGCGAAGAGGAAATGTCGGCGGCAGACTTCCTCAAGGAAATCCGCGCTAAGGCGAAGGATCTGAAGATCGACGCTGACATGCTGAAGCGGCCTGTGAACATGGGCTTCTCGGGTGGTGAGAAAAAACGCAATGAAATCTTGCAGATGGCCATGCTTGAGCCAAAGATGTGCATCCTCGATGAGACCGACTCGGGTCTTGACGTCGACGCCATGAAACTCGTCGCCGAAGGTGTGAACGCCCTGCGTACCGAAGGCCGTGGTTTCCTTGTCATCACCCACTACCAGCGTCTTTTGGACCACATCAAACCCGATGTTGTGCACATCATGCACGACGGTCGCATCATCAAGACCGGTGGCCCTGAGCTTGCCCTTGAGGTCGAGAACAACGGCTACGCAGATATTCTCGCTGAGGTGGCATAATGGCCGAAGCGAAACTGCAAGAAACCCCGACCGAGGCGATGATCGCACGGCTCAGCATGCCGCAGGGTGGCTGGGCCCAGGCGGCGCGCGAGGACGCGCTGGCGCGGCTCCGTGCCATGGGCTTGCCGCAACGCCGGGATGAATATTGGAAGTTCACCCGCCCCGACACGCTGACGCAACCCGAGGCGCAGCCTGCCGCGATTTTCGATCACGGCGAGGCACCGCTTTTCCACGATACCGACCGTCTGCGTATCGTCTTTGTCGACGGTGAATTCGACGCCGAAGCCTCCGACGATCTGTCGCTAGAAGGCGTCAGCATCGAACGGCTCGCGGCGGCGGACAGTGATCTGCATTGGGCGCGTGACCTCTATGGTGCGCTGGAAAAGAACGGCCAGACGCCAGTTCAACGCCCACTGGCCGCGCTGAATACAGCCTTCGCGAGTGACGGGGTGCTGATCCATGTCACCGGTCAAGTGAGCAAGCCGATCAATCTGGTTTATACCCATAGATCAGAGACTTCGGATGCGATGTTGCACCACGTCGTGAAGCTCGAAAAAGGCGCCGAAGTGACGCTTTTGGAGAACGGCCCCGCCGCCGCGCGCTTCAATACCGTGATGGAGGTTGAAGTGGCCGACACCGCGCGCTTCCACCATGTCCGTGCACAGGGCCGCGATCATGAGCGCCGGGCTGCAACACATGTCTTCACCCGTCTTGGCAGCGAGTCGCTGTTCAAGAGCTTCACCGTTACCGTGAACGGCGCGCTGACGCGCAACGAATGTGTGATCGAGCTCACCGGCGATGATGCCTCGGCCCATGTGGCCGGTGCCTGCGTCGGCGATGGTGACTTCCATCATGACGACACGGTTTTCATCACCCATGACGCGGTGAATTGCGAAAGCCGTCAGGTCTTTAAGAAGGTGCTGCGCAACGGTGCGACAGGCGTGTTCCAAGGCAAGATCCTCGTTAAGGAAGGCGCGCAGAAGACCGATGGCTATCAGATCAGCCAGTCGCTTTTGCTGGACGGCGACAGCCAGTTCCTCGCCAAGCCTGAGCTTGAGATCTACGCTGATGACGTGGCCTGTTCGCATGGCTCGACCTCTGGTGCGATCGACGAAGAGGCGCTGTTCTACCTCCGTGCCCGCGGCGTGTCTCATGCCGAGGCGACCGACCTTCTGACACTGGCCTTCCTTGCCGAAGCGGTGGAAGAGATCGAAGCCGAAGGTCTGCGCGAAGAGATCAACGGGCGTCTCAGCTCGTGGTTGGAGCGTCGTAGCAGCTGATGGCTGTCACCAGCGATATCGTTGCGACCTATCGCGGCCCCGGCAAAGTGATGTCGGGGCTGTTGGCGCAGGGCCGTAACGAGGTGCGCGTTCTGATGTTCGCGCTCATGGCGGGGCTGCTGATTTTCGTGGCCCTGTCCCCTTATCAAGCCCGCGCGGCGCATCTTGACCCCGAAGGACCGCTGGCCGTGCGGCAGTATTGGAGCGCGTTTTTCTGGATCTTCGTGATGCCGATGCTGCTCTATGGTCTGGCGGCGATGGTCTGGGCGATCAGCCGCATCGCGGGGCAGCGGCTCACTGGCTACGCGGTGCGTTTGACCTTGGTTTGGTCACTGCTCGCTTCCGCGCCGATCCTGTTGTTGCTGGGCCTCGCGCTTGGCTTTATCGGGCCGGGCGTGCAGGCGCAGATTGTTGGCGTGCTCTGGTTGGCCGTGTTCTTCTGGTTCTGGATCACAGGCCTGCTTGCGGCACAGCGGGGCTGAGATGGACAGCGCCGCCCTGATCCAACTCGCGCAAACCACATTGCGTAGCCCCCGCGCCGCAGCGCGGATGATCGCGGCCCTGCCTTTGGGCCGCGAGGTGATATGGACATCGCTCGCCTTGGTCGCGGCGCTGAACGCACTGGTGATCTCGGCGATGTTCGTGATCGCGCCGCCCGCCATGGCGTTGCCGAGTTATTTCCAATCGCCGCTGGTGCTTTTTGCGCTGCTGGCCGGTTTGATGGTGCTCTATGTTCATGCGCTGTCTTGGGTTGGCCGGGTCTTGGGCGGGCAGGGCGCGGCGGCCCCGCTTCTGGCGGCCGTGGTCTGGTTGCAGGCGCTCCGGCTCTGCGCGCAATTGGGAATCCTGCTGTTGACCATGGCTCTGCCGCCGGTGGCGTTGCTGGCTTCTTTCGTCGTTACTTTTTGGGGTCTTTGGATCCTGCTGAATTTCGTGGCCGAACTGCTGCATCTGCCGGGGCTCTTCCATGCCGCCGCTGTGCTGGCAGGGGCCGCGCTTGGGGTCTTGCTGGGTCTGGGCCTCCTGCTGTCTTTGATCGGGCTGACCGCCCAAGGAGTTTGAAACATGTTCAACGTTGACGCCGTCCGGGCGCAGTTTCCGATCCTCGACCGCGAGGTGAACGGCAAGCCGCTGGTCTATCTCGACAATGGTGCATCAGCGCAGAAGCCGCAGGTGGTGATCGATGCGATCACCCAAGCCTACGCGAATGAATACTCTAATGTTCACCGTGGCTTGCACTACCTTTCTAATCTGGCGACCGACAAATATGAAAGCGTGCGCGGGACTGTTGCACGGTTTCTCAATGCCGGATCAGAAGATGAGATCGTGCTCAACACCGGTGCTACTATGGGGATCAACACCGTGGCCTATGGCTGGGCCATGCCGCGGATGCAGGCCGGTGATGAGATCGTCCTGTCGGTGATGGAGCATCACGCGAATATCGTGCCATGGCATTTCCTGCGCGAGCGGCAGGGCGTGGTGCTGAAATGGGTCGACGTAGACGCCACCGGCGCGCTGGACCCGCAGGCGGTGATCGATGCCATCGGGCCAAAGACCAAGCTGGTTGCGATATCGCATCTTTCCAATGTTTTGGGGACCAAAGTTGATGTGAAGTCCATCACCGCAGCGGCGCATGAAAAAGGCGTTCCGGTGCTGGTCGATGGCTCGCAGGGGGCGGTGCATATGCCGGTGGATGTCCAAGACATCGGCTGTGATTTCTATGCCGTCACGGGGCACAAACTCTATGGCCCCTCGGGCTCAGGGGCGATCTACATCAAGTCCGAGCGGATGGCCGGAATGCGTCCGTTCATCGGGGGCGGCGACATGATCCGCGAAGTCAGCAAAGACGCGGTGAGCTACAACGACCCGCCGATGATGTTCGAGGCGGGCACCCCCGGCATTGTGGCCACCATCGGCTTGGGCGTGGCGCTGGATTTCATGATGGACCTGGGAATGGAAAATATCGCCGCCCATGAAGATGATCTGCGCGACTACGCCGTGTCCCGTCTCAGTGGGCTGAACTGGCTTAACCTTCAGGGTACGACACCGGATAAGGCGGCCATCTTTAGCTTCACCTTGGATGGCGCGGCCCATGCCCATGACATTTCAACCGTGCTCGACAAGAAGGGCGTGGCGGTGCGGGCCGGGCACCATTGCGCGGCACCTTTGATGGCGCATCTGGGGGTTTCTGCCACCTGCCGCGCGTCCTTTGGCATGTATAACACCCGCGCCGAGGTCGACACATTGGTTGACGCACTTGAATTGGCGCATGATCTTTTCGCCTAAGCTCAATTTCGCCGCCCTAGCCCCCGGATTTCCCATTGCAGGGGCGGCACGCTCTGGCTATACCGCCCCTCAGTGGACCCTTAGCTCAGCTGGATAGAGCGCTGCCCTCCGAAGGCGAATTGCTAAGGTTGCAACGCGTTGAAAGGTAAGATATAAATTAGAGCGTCGAATCTGGTTTCGCACAGAAATTGCACAGAAACGTTCTGTAAAGATGGTCCCATAGCTCAGCTGGATAGAGTGCTCGCCTCCGAAGCGAGAGGTCGCTGGTTCGAATCCAGCTGGGACCACCATCCTTTTTACAACTTTATCAAAACCTATTTTTTGCGATCGACCGTGCGCAATCGCCAGGCCAGCAGTCGCAGGCAAAATGCAGATCACTGCACGCAAAGCCCTTTACGAGCTGCGACTGCACGGCATCAGGGCATGCGCATTTAGGATATCCTTTGGGTTGGCCTTAACGTCTCCGGGGCGGACCAGGATATTTCCTTTTGCGCATTCTCAACCCTATCGTCAACGGAGTGACTGCCCTTAGCATCGAGCGCAGTTGGCCCCTTCATCCCAAGATAAGCTTACTCGGACTGGCGAAACTGGTTTCTTCGGACGGAATCTCGGAATCGCTAAACTCGCAAATCGGAGAAGACGGTTGAGGACGATATTTCAATGATCCGGAGTCCGTTCGATACCCCAGGTGCCGCCACCTGGTTCATAGCAGACGAAAATCTGTTGTGGGTGATTTGTTGATTGCGGGGAAGCTGTCTTGCTTGGCTTATGGCGCAAGCTGAGGCCAAATGAGCCAAAGTCGAAGGCGATTTCGAAGCGGGCCGCACCGGCCCCGACGGGAGTGTCATAAACTTTGTGTATCTGGTCGTCCCGGTCCCGCGGCACAGCGATAGGCAGTTCGCCGTCTTGCCCCTTCAATTTCTTAGCAGATGAGCGGTTGCGACGGTTGGCCTGATCTGGCGGGGCATCCTTTCCGTCTTCATAGCCCAGCTGTGCCGTCAGCTCAGCCCCGAGCATCCGTTCCATAAGCTTGGTCTTGAGCTCATTCATTAGCCCGGCATCGCCAAGCAGATCTTCAGTCTGCTCGCAGGGTCATCGCTCGCGATCACGGTCCATTTCGATGAGCTCTTGCAGGTTTTCGATCCCGATTGGAGTGAATGCGATGACACCGTCGTCGCTGGGACCGTAGACCCAGATTATACCATCTTCGGTTTCCA
>Ga0207906_1000139_pt1 | contig 49170 bp, 49 predicted proteins | sample LinPmetageLP37_FD_184050 | JGI IMG/M metagenome (GOLD analysis project Ga0207906, IMG submission 184050) | Marine viral communities from the Pacific Ocean - LP-37 (SPAdes) | ecosystem: Environmental > Aquatic > Marine > Oceanic | place: Pacific Ocean | collected 2010-06-16 | reverse complement strand
CACTCATGGCGGCTCATGTAGCCGCCCCGCCGCGTCACCGCAACATTCCTCTGCAGGGGCGGTGGCGAATAGGTGGGGGTTAATCATTTATTAGGCTCCCTGCGCCTAGATGTCGGGGCAATGCAGGGGGACAGCTGATGAGCGTGGCAAGGCATGAGGCCGGCGCGGGCGATACGGCAGGCGGTACGACTACACCGGGAACTGTGGCGCGTATCCTGATCGTGGATGATCAGCGGTTTGATCGCATGCGGATCAAACGGCTTTGCGGTGGGCTCGACTTTCCCATCCGAATGTCCGAGGCGGAGAGTATCGCCGCCCTTGCCCAGCAGTTGGATGAGGGGGAGTTTGACCTGATCTTGCTGGATTACAACCTGCCCGATGGGGACGGGTTGCGCGGGCTGCAGATGATCCGGGCGCATCCGCAGAATGGTGCCGCGGCAACCGTGATGGTCACCGGGACGGATCAAACCGAGGTGGCGATCGAGGCGCTGCGCGGCGGGTGTAGCGATTACATCGCCAAGGATGAGCTTTCGCAAAGCACTTTGCGACGCTCGGCTTTCAACGCCCTGCAAAAGACAGCACTGCAACTGGGCATCACCACGCAGGAGCAGAAACGCTCTGAGGTTCAGAGTGTTCTGCGGCGCTTTGCCGGGGAATGTGCGCAGGAGATAAAGCCGATGGTCGGCGACGTGATGCGCGACCTGCGCGCGCTCGACCGGTCGAACCCGGCGCTGGTGGAGGAAGAGCTGGCAAAGGTCGATTATACCTTCCTGCGCCTGTGGGAGTTTGTAGAGGATCTGGCCAGCTTTCAAGGCAGCGAGCTTGCCGAAGGCGATCTTGCCGATCCGCCAAAACCGACACCGGGTCTGGGTGCCGGATGGGGTGGGGCAGTCGGGTGACGGGGCTGTCTACGGTGAGGCTGTTCGCGCAGGCGTCGTAGGGCGCGCTTGGTGGCGCGTTGGCGTCGCGGGTCCCGCCTGCCTTTTCCGCTCGCGTGGATCGTGCCGAGCATCCCTGATTTTTGCCAGAGCCGACAGCGCCTCCACCCGGCAGACCCCCGCATATCACCGGCCAAACGCATGCATAGCCCTTGCAGGAGTGGTAAAATTGGCCTATACGCGCCCTGTCTAAGGGGCGGTTACAGCTTCGGGCGCGATATAACGGGCAGGGTCGGTACCAACCGGCCCTCTTTTGTTTGCGTTCGGCTGCGGGTTTACCGCTGTGCCTTTGCTTCGGAGTTTCTCCGGCGTGATCTGCACGGTGCCGCCACGACGACCAATTGCAACTCCAGACCGGCGGAGACAACCGCGCGGCCAGAAACATTTGATAAGGATACGAAAAGCTACATGACTAAAGCAATGGACGAATTCGAAGCGCTTCTGAACGAAAGCTTCGAAATGGACACGCCCCAAGAGGGCACAGTCGTCAAAGGCAAGGTGATCGCTGTCGAAGCGGGCCAAGCCATCATCGACGTCGGCTACAAAATGGAAGGCCGCGTTGAGCTCAAAGAATTTGCTGATCCCGGCGAATCCCCCAAAATCGAAGTTGGCGACGAAGTCGAAGTTTTCCTTCGCCAAGTCGAAAACGCACGTGGCGAAGCTGTCATCAGCCGCGAAATGGCCCGCCGTGAGGAAGCCTGGGATCGTCTGGAAAAAGCCTATGCTGCAGAAGAGCGTGTCGAAGGCGCGATCTTTGGCCGTGTCAAAGGTGGCTTCACCGTCGACCTCGGCGGCGCAGTTGCGTTCCTGCCCGGTTCGCAGGTTGATGTCCGCCCCGTGCGCGACGCGGGCCCGCTCATGGGTCTCAAGCAGCCGTTCCAAATCCTCAAGATGGACCGCCGTCGTGGCAACATCGTTGTATCGCGCCGTGCGATCCTCGAAGAGTCCCGCGCCGAACAGCGTGCCGAAGTCATTGGCAACCTGACCGAAGGTCAAACCGTCGATGGTGTGGTCAAGAACATCACCGAATACGGTGCGTTTGTTGACCTTGGCGGCGTTGATGGCCTGCTGCACGTCACCGACATGGCATGGCGTCGCGTGAACCACCCCTCTGAGATCCTGTCGATCGGCGAGACCATCAAGGTCCAGGTCATCAAGATCAACAAAGAGACGCACCGCATCAGCCTCGGCATGAAGCAGCTGCAAGAAGATCCATGGGATCTGGTTGGCGCGAAATACCCGCTTTCCTCCGTGCACAGCGGTCGTGTGACCAACATCACCGATTACGGCGCATTTGTTGAGCTGGAGCCGGGCGTTGAAGGTCTGGTTCACGTGTCCGAGATGTCTTGGACCAAGAAGAACGTGCACCCCGGCAAGATCGTGTCCACTTCGCAAGAAGTCGAAGTCATGGTTCTGGAAATCGACAGCGCCAAGCGTCGTGTTTCTCTTGGTCTCAAGCAGACCATGCGCAACCCATGGGAAGTGTTCGCTGAAACACACCCCGAGGGCACCGAAGTCGAAGGCGAAGTCAAGAACATCACCGAATTCGGTCTGTTCGTCGGCCTGCCGGGCGACATCGACGGCATGGTTCACCTCTCCGACCTCAGCTGGGACCAGCGCGGCGAAGAAGCGATCCAAGACTACCGCAAAGGTGACGTGGTTCAGGCCGTCGTCTCCGAAGTCGACGTTGAGAAAGAGCGCATCTCGCTCTCGATCAAAAACGTTGGCGGTGACAAGTTCGCCGAAGCCGTTGGCGGCGTAAAGCGCGGCTCGATCGTGACCGTGAACGTGACCTCCATCGAAGAAGGTGGCATCGAAGTCGAATACGAAGGCATGAAGAGCTTCATCCGTCGTTCCGACCTCAGCCGTGACCGTGCCGAACAGCGCCCTGAGCGTTTCTCGGTCGGTGACAAGGTTGACGTGCGCATCACCAATGTCGACGCGAAAGCACACCGTCTGGGCGTCTCCATCAAGGCGCGTGAGATCGCAGAAGAGAAAGAGGCGGTACAGCAGTACGGTTCCTCCGACTCCGGCGCGAGCTTGGGCGACATCCTTGGTGCGGCGCTGAAAGGCGACGACGAGTAAACACATTCCACGTTGAATGTGTGTAGTTAGCGAAGGCCCCGCATGGCGACATGCGAGGCCTTTTTGCCTTCGCGCCCCGCAGTCGAATCGCAAAGCGGGATTAGAAATGTGCGCTCAATCCCTGTGCATCAGGGCCTTCGCGGGCAGTATGCGGCGGAAAAAAGCCGAAATAACAGGGGTTTCGCTGCGAAAAATCTATCGCAGTGCTGGTGGAACACCTTCCCGTGTGGGGCGTTATTTCCTATAGTCGGTTAAGACATCAATAAATTCTCGGGGGACGTGCCATGATCCGGTCGGAACTGATCCAGAAGATCGCTGACGACAATCCGCATCTTTATCAACGTGATGTTGAGCGGATCGTAAACACGGTCTTTGACGAGATCACGGGCGCCATGTCGCGTGGGGACCGGGTTGAACTGCGCGGCTTTGGCGCTTTTTCCGTCAAAAAGCGCGATGCCCGTGTGGGGCGCAACCCGCGCACCGGTGAGACAGTGAACGTCGAAGAAAAGCACGTGCCCTTCTTCAAGACCGGCAAGTTGCTGCGTGACCGGCTGAACGGGAAAAGCTAATGCGTTACATTCGTTATGCCTGCATCGCGCTGTTCGCGGTGGCGCTGGTTTCCGTTGCCTTGGCGAACCGAAATATCGTGACACTTCAGGTGCTTCCAACCGAGATTTCAGGTTGGTTTGCGGTGAACCCATCTGTGGAACTGCCGCTCTTTATCGTGATTCTTGGCGGGATTATTGTGGGTCTCTTGGTCGGTTTTGTCTGGGAATGGATCCGAGAGCACGGCCACCGGGCAGAACTGGCGCGACAGGCCCGCGAGCGGCGTCGCCTAGAGCGCGAAGTGATCCGCCTTAAGGAAGAGAAGCATCAGGGCAAGGATGAGGTGCTGGCGCTGCTGGACGAAGCAGGCTAAACCCCTCCCATGCCCGAGAATGTTAACGTAAAAATTTGCGGTTTGACCGACCCCGCGGATGTGCCCGCCGCCCTTTTGGCGGGCGCTCGGACGCTGGGCTTTGTCTTTTTCGAAAAATCCCCGCGCCATCTGTCGCTTGAGGCCGCAGCCCATATGACGGAAGCGGTGCCAGATGGCATTTGCAAAGTCGCACTGACCGTCAACGCGGATGATGCAGCGCTTGATGCGCTGCTCGCGGCGGTGCCGTTTCTCGACATGCTACAGCTTCACGGCAGCGAAAGCCCCGCGCGGGTGGCCGAGGTCAAGGCCCGCTATGGGCTGCCGGTGATGAAGGCCGTCGGAGTGGCGGATCGCGCTGATTTAGCGGTGCTGAACGACTATGTGACGGTCGCGGATCAGCTTTTGATTGATGCCAAACCGCCGAAGGACGCGGTTCTGCCCGGTGGGAACGGTTTGGCTTTTGACTGGCGCCTGATCGCAGGGCGGCGCTGGCCGAAGCCTTGGATGCTCGCCGGTGGTTTGAATGCAGACAATGTCGGAGAGGCGATTGCCCTTACCGGGGCGCGGCAGGTCGATGTGTCCTCTAGCGTTGAAAGTGCGCCGGGTGTGAAGGATGCGGAGCGTATTCGCGCCTTTTGCGAAGCGGCACTAAAGTAAGCCCTTTCAGATCAAAAGAAAAAAGGCCCGGTGGCATTGCCCCGGGCCTTTCTTATTCAAGTCGCCGAAGGGCCGGATCAGATCGATTGATCGTAGTCGCCGACGCCCGGCTCGGTTCGGATCACTGCGTCGATATCGGCAAAGATGGCGCGCATTTCGGCTTCGGATTCGGGGCTTTCGCAAACCACGACAAGGTTCGGCGTGTTGGACGACGCCCGCACGAGGCCCCAGCCGCCGTTGTCGAGCATGACGCGCGCGCCGTTCACGGTGATCACCTCGGCAATAGCGCGCCCGCCAATCTTGTCTCCGGCCTCTGCTTTGGCGACCAGCTTTTCAACCAGACGCTCGAGGATGTCGTATTTCTCGGTGTCCGCGGCGTAGGGCGACATGGTCGGCGTGGCCCAAGTCTGGGGCAGGGCGCGGCGCAGGTCAGACATGGACATGTCCGGGTTGCGGTCCATCAGCTTGCAGATTTCCACGGCCACGCGCATGCCGCAGTCATAGCCACGGCCGATCGGCTCGGCCAAGAAATAGTGGCCGGATTTCTCAAAGCCCGCCAGCGCGCCCAGTTCTTTGACGCGGCGCTTCATGTGGCTGTGGCCGGTTTTCCAGTAGTCGGCCTTGGCCCCGTGTTTCTGCAACTCAGGGTCAGAGGCAAAGAGCCCGGTGGATTTCACATCCGCGACGAAGGTGCTGTTGGGGTGAAGTTTCACCAGATCGCGGGCCATGATGACGCCCATTTTGTCGGCAAAGATCTCTTCGCCTTCATCGTCCACCACACCGCAGCGGTCGCCGTCACCGTCGAAACCAAGCGCGAAATCAGCACCGGAAGCGCGGACACTGTCGGCCATGTCATGCAGCATTTCCATGGCTTCCGGGTTCGGGTTGTAGTGGGGGAAGGTGTAATCGAGCGTGTTGTGGCTATCGACAACTTCGACCCCCAGACGGCGGAACAGCTCAGGCGCGAAGGCCGAGGCGGTGCCGTTGCCAGTGGCGCAGACGACCTTGAGCTTGCGGGTCATCTTGAAATCCCCCACCAGATCGTCGAGGTAGGCTTCGCGCACGCCGTCGACGAACTCATAGGCGCCGCCCGGGCGCTTCTCGCCTCGGCCATTCAGGACGATGTCGCGCAGCTCGCCCATCTCATCGGGGCCGTGGGTCAGGGGGCGCTGGAAGCCCATTTTGACGCCGGTCCAGCCGTTCGGGTTGTGGCTGGCGGTGACCATGGCGACCGCCGGAGCATCAAGGTGGAACTGCGCGAAATAGGCCATGGGGGAAAGGGCGGGGCCGATGTCCTTGACCGTGATCCCGGCCTGCATCAGCCCAAGCATCAGAGCATTTTTGATCGACAGCGAATAGTCGCGATAGTCATTGCCCACGGCGATGACAGGCTCGATCCCGCGCGCGTGCATCTGCGTGCCAAGGCCAAGGCCAAGCGCGGTGATGCCGGGCAGGTTGATGTCGTCAGGATATTTCCAACGCGCGTCATACTCGCGAAAGCCTGTCGGGGTGATCATCGCATCGCGGAGAAATTCCCAAGTGTTCGGGGTCACGGTGGAGGCCGGTTTACTCACGTCAAATACTCGCTTTTTGGGATAAATTTAGAAAGTCAGCGGATGGCTTTTTGCCAGCGCATCGAATTGCATCAGCAGATTGATCAGCCCCGGCATCTGGTCGAGGTAGATCATATTGGGCCCGTCACTGGGGGCGCGGTCGGGGTCTTCGTGGGTTTCCATGAAGATCGCCGCAACGCCGATGGCGGCAGCTGCCCGGGCCATGACCGGGGCAAACTCACGCTGCCCGCCCGAAGAGCCGCCCTTGCCACCCGGCTGCGCGACGGAATGTGTCGCGTCCATCACCACCGGATAGCCGGTTTGGGCCATCTGCGGCAGGCTGCGCATGTCGGCAACCAACGTGTTGTATCCAAAGGTCGTGCCGCGCTCGGTCAAGAGGATATTCTTGTTGCCGGTGCTTTCGATCTTGTCGACGATGTTTTGCATTTCCCAAGGGGCGAGGAACTGGCCCTTCTTGACGTTCACGGCCTTGCCCGTCTCGCCAGCGGCCAGCAGGATATCGGTCTGGCGGCAGAGAAACGCAGGGATCTGCAGCACGTCGACCACTTCACCAGCCTGGGCGCATTGCGCTTCGTTATGCACATCCGTCAGCACAGGCACATCATTGGCGCGGGCCACGGATTGCAGGACTTGCAGACCCTTTTCAATGCCCAAACCACGTTTGCCCGAGAGGGAGGTGCGGTTGGCCTTGTCATAGCTGGCCTTGAAGATGAACTGCGCGCCAGCCGCGTCACAGGCTTCTTTCAGGATGCCTGCGATCATCTGCGCGTGGTCTTCGCTCTCCAACTGGCAGGGGCCAGCGATTACGGTGAGGGGACGGTCGTTGCCGACGGTCAGGTTGCCAATGCGCAGCTGGGTCATGAAGTTACCTGTTCTCTTAGAATGGACGCTGTCAGGGACAACATCAGGTAGATGCCTGCAAAGATAAGGAAAGCCAATATCGTGTTTTCGAACTTGCGGGGGTAGGTCGCCTCGTCCGGGGCCACGGGGTTTACGGCCACGGTGAGGTAGCGTACCTGCCGCCCGGCCTCGGTTCGGGCTTGCTCCATTGCGGTTTGCGCGCTTTGCAGCACCATGTCGGCGGCGGCCAGATCGGCCTGCGCAAGCTGCGCCGCGACCGCCTGTTGCGCCAGCGAGTTTTCGCCTTCGTTGGCGGCGGTCATGCGTTCGCGCAGTTTGGTCAGCTGTTCGCGAAGCCGCCGCACATCGCCGCGCGCGCCGTCGACCTTGGCTTGGTTCGGGCGTTGGTTGTCGAGCAAGGCGGCGAGTTCGAGTTCTTTTTCAATCAACAGGGTTTCGTAATTGGTGATCTGGGTCCGGATTGAGGCGATCATCGCTTCGGGATCGACGTTGTTGTCGACCTGCAGTTTGATCAGCGCTTCTTGCGCCGCGCGGCGGTTTGTCTGCGCGGTCTCATAGCCTTCGAGCGCGTCACGCATGCCGTCTTCGCGTTTTTGCTTGCTCAGGTCGTTGACCCGCTCTTCGGCATAGGTGAGCAGGCGTTCCGAGAATTCTTCCGACACCTCTGGATCGGCGGCGATGACCTCCATCCGGATCACGCCTTCGGTCGGGTCATAGCCGATTTTGACGTTCTTTTTATAGGTCTTGTAGGATTCCTCATTGGTGGGGCTTTCCGAAAGCCGCTGGATCGCGTCGATCTGCGGGTCTGCGAAATGCGTGCGAAAGCCTGCGTCTTCGTCAAGGCGCAGCATCGCGTCTTTCGATTGCAGATAGGCCTGCGTGGCGATGCTGTCTGCGCTATTGGCGAATTGCGTGGGCAGTAACCCGCCAAAGGGGCTGGTGCCGCCGCCGCCTTCGTTCTGGATGATCAGAAACTGGCTTTCAGTGGCATACATCGGCGTGGCGATTTTGTAGAAATAATAGCCCGCCGCAAAGGTCGGCAGCATCACAAAGAAAGCGAGCCGCACCATCAGCATAGCCGCTTTACGGCGACGGCGGCGGGTGATGTCGCGCTGAATATCCGAAATCTCGCGCTGGCGGCGCTCTGCGGGGCTCACATCGGTCGAGGGCAGGCCGCGGGGGCCGCGCGGGGTGGTCTGCGGCAGCTGCACCTTTGCGTCGCCGGGCTGCCCACGGGTGGCGGGCAGAGCGTTGCCGCCCTGATCGCCCGATTGCGGCACCACGAGTTCCAGCATGTTGGACCGCTGAAACGGGTCGATCCCCTTGGCGCGCAAAAGGCGCACCGCGTCGAAATCTGAGGTCGGTGCCAGCCCGTGTTTCTGCGCCACGCGGCGCGCCATGCGCAATTGGCGGCCCGTCAGCCCTTCGCGGCGGATCGCGTCGATATCCTGCTCGGCCGACACTTCCTTGGCCGACGACACCTCTCCGCTGCGGGGGCTTTCAGGATCCGAGGTTTTGCCGCTGCGCGCGGCATGTTCCAAGGCTTCCTTGCTGTACGACGGTTCTACCTGCGTTGCATCGGCCACGGCGCGCAGCTTGGCCGTTCTCTCGGCCTTTTCGGCATCGGTCTGCGGTGCCTGCGCTTTCGCTGCACTGCTCGGCGATGCGCCGGAGGCCGCGGGCGGCGGTGCCTTGCGGATGCGGAATTTCCTAGCCTTGGGTTTCGTAGTCATAGAGCTGTTTCGCTTCTTCCAAGGTGTCGAACATATGTAATTTACCATCCAAAAGGACAGCGGCGGAGCGGGCGAACTTTTCAAGCGTATGGGCCTGATGCGAAACGATGATAATCGTCGTGGTTTGCAGCCGTTCTTTCAGAATGTCGCCCGCTTTGCGGTTGAACTCTACGTCTGTCGTGCCGGGCATGCCTTCGTCAATCAGATAGATGTCAAAATCCAGCGCCAGCATCAGCGCGAAAGAGAACCGCGCCCGCATCCCCGCGGAATAGGTGCCAAGCGGTTGGTCGAAATATTCGCCCAAGCCGCACAGCCAGCGGCAAAAACTTTCGACGTAATCCGGGTCAAGCCCATAGAGCCGCGCGATATAGCGGGCGTTTTCCATGGCTGAGACTTTGTTGACGACGCCGCCCATAAAACCCAATGGAAACGAGATGTTACAGCTGCGCCTGATCTCACCATCGTCCGGTTTCTCAAGCCCGGCCATCATGTTGATCAGGGTGGTTTTGCCGGTGCCGTTGGGGGCCAGAATGCCCAAGGACTTGCCAAGTTCCACGCGAAAAGACACCCGGTCAAGGATGACCTTGTGCTGCGATCCCGTCCAAAAGGACTTGGACACATTTTCAAATTCCAGCATTCCCTGCTCCGGTTGGTGCTGAGCGCGGCCTCTCGGCGCCTCTTGTATCAGAGGTACCTTAACCGTTTATTCACCGAATTTGACCACAATATGTCGAAATGCTGGCGGTGGCCGCCGCAAGTCGCCGTGCGGGCAGGGCACGAGCAGCGCTGCGGCGGCTCAAACCGCCGCCTGTAGCGCGGTCGCTGGGCAAGCCGCCGGGGCGATGTCGGCTTGCTCATCGGCGCAGCACTCGGTGCGCTGGTCAATGCAGCGTGTGGGTGCTTTCGGTCGGGGTCATCTCGCCGATGTAGCTGACGTTCATCAAGGCCGCCTGCGTACGGTCACCGTCGATGTTTTGCACAGGGCCTACAGGCACGGCGCTCATCAGGCCAAGCCGGGTCATCCACCGGCTAAAGGTGGCAGGCACGATGCCCAAAACGTGGCTTGCGCCCATGGCATAGGCGGCACCGGCCATTTGGTTCATGAGCATACGTTGCACGACAATGCGGCGCTGCGCGGGGACCGCGCTGGTCAGGAAAAGGCGGGTCGCTTCCCAAATGTCATCGCGGACCGGCGCTTTGAAAAACAGCACGTCCTGCGGAATGTCCGGCAGCATCCCGAGCTGCGCATCGCGCAGCATGTAGCTGTACTGCGCGCAGGTCGAGGTGGTGGGCATCAGACGCACACCGCCCATGACCTCTCCATACTCGTGCAGAACGATCCAGCGCGCGCGGGGCGTGTCGTATTGGTCAAACTCCATCCCATCAACCTGAGGGAGATCCCATTGCTTGTCATCGATAAAGATTCGGCGTCGGGCCCGGAGGAAATTGACGAATAATTCACCGTGCTGATGCATGTTCAAAAACGACAAAGTTGTGGCGCGCATGTACGGATTGGCCCGGGCGAGGGCCTCTGGGCTGTAGGGATCAGGTTCAGCCGCTTTGGGGCCAAGGAGTTTACGGGGGAAGCGATTATTTTTAATTTCCAACGCTTTAGCGTCTTGTGGCGTCAGTTCGGGAAGAACATCCTGCCAAGATTTCCCACTGAAGCTCCGTCCTTGCAGACTCATGTTTGACCTCGAAAATTCGCTGTAAAAATAACTCTTATCAAGAGGCTAACCTCTAGTTGCATGAAATGGCCATACTTATGTCCCATTTCCGGGTGTAGAAGTGGGGAAGATCGCGTCTAACATGTGCGAAGATGCCGAAATGCAACATGTTAAGGGCGTTTGTCGGCAGAATGCTGACATTCGAGCAGCCGACCGAAGAAAACGAGAGCGATGTCGCAGGAAAAAGTAACATACGGGCCGATTCATACGCCGCATCTCGCTGACGCGACTAAGGTGCAGCAGATGCGGGATTATTCCCAAGTCGGCGTTAACCTGTTCTGGCAGCGGCAAATGATTTTTGCGGCGGCCATTTGCCTGTCCGCTTTCTACTACGAACTTTGGCTGTCGATCACGACGTTGATCTTTATCGCGATTTCCGAGACCTTTGACTACCTTCTCTTCTTGCGCATCACCCGGTGGCGCGGGCGCAGCCCCCGTTTGGCGCGGTTGTTCATGAACCGCATCTACCTCGGGACGGTGCTAAGCGCCGGGGTGATCAGCTATTTCGCGCTTGGGATTGCGCTTCAGCAGGGGGCGACGACCCATTTCCTGCCGCTGTTCTTCCTATTCGCGGCAGCGCTTTTTGCGTCGATGAACAACCATCATATCCTGCCAGTGTTGATGCTGCGGCTTGCGATCTATGGGGCGACATTCCTGTTCATTCCAATCTGGGACATCGTCCGCACCGGAGCGAGCATAGAGTCCGAGCTCTGGACCCAGTTGTTCACCGTGGTCTTCGTGCTTTATTTCATCGTCGATTGCTCGCGTATCTTCATGAAAATGTACCGCACCAACCTGCGCCAGTTGGAAGAGTTGAAAGCAGAGCATGAGAAAACCAAGATCGCGTTTAAGGTAAAAACCGAATTCGTTTCGACCATTAGCCACGAGCTGCGCACGCCGATGACATCGATCAAAGGGTCGCTCGATATGGCCTGCGCCGGGGTTCTGGGTGAAATGACCCCGCAGATGGAGAAGGTCTTGAAGATCGCGCAGCGCAATTCGGCGCGGCTCACGTCGATCATTAACGAGATTCTCGACCTGCAAAAGTTCGAGGCGGGCAAGGTGAGCTTTGATATCGAACCGCTTGAAGTGCAAACGATTATCGAAGACGCGATTGAGCTTAATCAGGCCTTTGCAGGCAACTTGGGCGTGACGCTGCGCTATGCCAAGCCTTCGGATGCGGCGGGAATTGCCACCGATGAAAAACGCTTGCAGCAGGTGATGTCCAACCTTCTGTCCAATGCGGCCAAATTCTCGCCCGCGGGGTCGACGGTGAAGGTCACCTCCGTCAAGCACGAGGATAAGGTGCGGATCAGCGTGATTGATGAGGGGATCGGCCTTGCGGAATCCAAGCGGGAGAAGGTCTTTGACGAATTCTCGCAGATCGACTCGTCTGACCAGCGCGCCGTGGGTGGCACCGGTCTGGGCATGAACATCTCCAAGCGGATCATCGAAGCCTTGGGCGGTCAGATCGACTACTTCAAAAACGCGGGCCCCGGCACGACGTTCTATATCGATATGCCGTTGGGCAATGGGTCCGGGCGCGAGCTGGCGCATGGGATACATGTCAAAGATATGGTCAACGGGGACGGGCCGATCGGCGATGAAGAGCCCCAGAAACCCTCCGGGGATCGGGCCGCGGCCTAGGTTCGCGGCGGCCCGGCCCGTCTTTAGTGACCGATGACCTTCGCTTCCGCGCAGCACTGCTGTGCGTTTTCCATTTCCAGCGTGCTGTGGTGCAGGTGGTAGCGTTCTGCCAGCGCCGCTTTGATCTGGTCCCGAATCCCGGCAGGCGTAGCTTGGGTTTCTGCCGTCAGCACCACATGGGCATCCACCGCCGCGGCATGTTCATCCATCATCCAAAGATGTAGGTGGTGAACAGAGGCGACGCCGGGAATGTCTTTGATCGTGGCGATCACCGCATGGGCATCGATGTCAGGCGGGCTGCCCAGCATCAGGATACGCACAACGCCCGGCATTTCGGTGAAGGATTGCCAGAGGATATAGCCCGCGATGAGCAAGGTGGCTGCCGGATCAACCCAATGCCAGCCAAAGAGAATCACGGCGCTGCCAGCCACGATCACCGCGACTGAGCCGAGCGCATCGGCCAGATTGTGCAAAAAGGCGGCCCGGATGTTCACGCTGGACTTCGACAGGCGGTAGGTCAGCGCCGCCGTGCCCAGGTCGACCAGCAGCGCGATGCCTGCGACTATGACAATGATCCACCCGGCGACGGGGGAGGGATCATAGAACCGCAGCACAGCTTCGTAGACAAGATAGAGACCGATCACGATCAGGGTCGTGTAATTGACCAATGCGGCCACCGCCTCAATCCTGCCATAGCCAAAGGTCATTTGCGCATCTGCCGGGCGGCGAGCGATCTTGCGCGCAGCAAAGGCGATGATCAGCGCGATGGCATCGCTGAAATTATGCAGGGCATCAGCAATGAGCGACAGGCTGCCCGCCACGATCCCGCCGATGACTTGGGCCACCGTCAGGACGATGTTGATCCCGACCGCGGCGGCGACCTTGCCGTCGCCGCTTTCGGGATCAACGTGGTGATGATGTCCGTGCCCCATTATGCCGCCCATTGCCAAGCCATGCCCGCGAAGATGGCGCCAACAAAGGCAAAGGCAAGGTAGGCGGCAAAGACATGCGGTTTGACCAGCGCCCAGACTGCGATGGCCGCCGGAATGCAGCTTACCCCGCCTGCGATGACAAAGGACATGGCCGCGCCTTGGGTCATGCCTTGGGCCAGCAGCGCGTCGATCAGTGGCACGGCGGCATAGCCGTTGAGATAGGCCGGTGCCCCCACCAAAGCGCCGAGGATAATGGGCATGATCCCGGTGCCGCCCAAGATATTGGCGATCCATTCTGCGGGCACGTAGGTCAGCATCAAGGCTTCGACCACATAGGCGAGCGTAAGCCATTTCACGAGGAAAACCGCGTTGGTCAGCGCCGTGTCGCTAAAGCTCGCGCGGCGCTCGGGCTCTTGCCAGAACTTCCAAACCGGCGCGCCGGAGAAGGGTTTGGCCGAAGAACAGCAGCTGCTTTTCGCGGGCTGGGCGCGCAGCGGATCATTAAAGAGCGGGGTCCGCGATAGAGCCAATACGGTGAAGCCGCCGACCATGCCAACGCCGAGTGCTGCGATGGTTTTCGCCACGGCGAAATCGAACCCCAGCGTGCCGGAGGTGATCGCGAACATGGCCGGATCCATCAAGGGGGAGGCAAGCCAGAAGGCCATAACCGCACCCAGCGGGGCGCCAACGGCGAGCAGGGCAGCGATAAAGGGGATCACCTCGCAGCTGCAAAAGGGCGACAGTCCGCCAAGGGCGGCGGCCATGACCACCATCCGGGCCGGATTGCCCTCAAATGCGCGGGCGAGCAGGCTCTCGGCGCCGCTGGCTTTGAGGTAGGCCACGGCCAGCACGGCGAAGGCGATGAAAGGGGCGGTGCCCAAAAGCGCTTCGGCGGTGAAGATAACGGTCGGCACGACTTGTGGGGAATCCAGCAAGGCGATGAGGGCAAGAAGAGCCAAGGTGATGCCCCAAGCGCCTTTCAAGAAAGCCAGTCGATGGAGCACGGGAGGGGATTGCGTGGTTTCAGCCATGATCACGCTCCGTACATTCGTTGATTGCGTCTGCGCAGCATTCGGTGAGCAGGAAATTCGCCAGCGCCCGCACTTCTTCATAGGCGACGGCGGCGCAAATTGTGCTGCGGCCTTGCTTTTCTTGTTTCACCAATCCGGCAGAGGCCAAGAGTTTCAGGTGATGCGTCAGGGTCGAGCCGGTCACCCCGGTGCGTTCGCCCAGCGTGCCGATGCTCAGCCCCGCCGATCCGGCGCGCACCAAGGTGCGCAGCATCAAGAGGCGCTGTTCCGATCCAAGTGCTGCAAAGCTGCTGGCGGCGAGGGTGAGGGCGGGGGGGGCGGATTCTTGTTTCATGATTCTAGAAATATCGAAATGTAAGCTTAACGCAAGCTTTATTTCGATATTTGTCGAAGTGATCTGCTGCGGCCCTTTATCTTTCGGCCCTACCGCTTATCTCCTCCTCATGAAGGATATCCGAGATGATCTGGCGGCCTGCCGCCTTTGTGCCGAGCGTTTTGCCGTGACGGCGACCCAGCATCGCCCACGGCCCATCGTCTGGTTCAAACCCGGCGCGCGGCTGCTGATTGCCAGCCAAGCGCCCGGCAAACGGGTGTATGAGGCGGGCAAGCCGTTTTGGGACATGTCCGGCAGCCGCCTGCGCGACTGGTTGGGGCTGGATGAGGCGACATTTTATGACCGCAACCGTGTGGCCATCGTGCCGATGGGCTTTTGCTTTCCCGGCTATGACGCCAAGGGCAGTGACCTGCCGCCGCCGCGTATCTGTGCGCAGACATGGCGCAAACCGGTGCTTGAGATGCTGCCCGACCTGCGTCTGACGGTGCTGATCGGGGCCTATGCGATGAAATATCACCTGCCCGGATTTCGCAGTGTGACCGAGGCCGTGGCGGGGTGGCGCGATCATCCGCCGGGGGTCTTTGCCTTGCCTCATCCGTCGTGGCGCAATACCGGATGGTTGAACAAGAATCCCTGGTTCGCGGAAGAGGTCTTGCCCCGTCTGCGCGCCGCCGTGTCCGAGGTGATGAATGACCGACCGCCAAGCTGACCCCCAAGCTGACCTTAAGACAGCCCGGCTGATTGAGCCGACCCCGCTGGACCAAGCCCATGCCGCGATGATGGCCGCTCCTGAGGATGACGCCGCCCGCCTGCGCTTTTACGAGCGTATCGCGGATGTTGAGCTATTCATGTTGTTAGAGGATGAGCCGCAGGGAGATCAGATCAGCCCGGTGCTGCTTGAGGACAGCTATGTCATGGTTTTCGACCGCGCCGCACGGCTGTCGGCCCATGTGGGGGAGGCGTCTCCCTATGTGGCGCTTTCGGGCCGGGCGATTGCCGCGATGTTGGAGGGCCAGCCGCTTGGTATGGCGGTGAACATCGGCGTGGCCCCGTCGGAAATCCTGTTGCCTGCCGAGGCGTTGGACTGGCTGCGCAGCACCTTGGCCCATGCCCCGGGTGAAGTGGAGGCGGGCATCGATCAGGTGTTCCCCCCGCAGGGGCTGCCAGAGACGCTGATCGCCGCGATCGACGCCAAGCTGGCAACAGCGACCGGCATGGCGGCAGGGGCCTTCCTCGTTGGGGTCGAATATACCGGCGGCGGGCGCGGGCATCTGCTGGCCTTCGTCGGCGCGATCCCCCGCGCGCAGGATGCGCTGGTGCGGGCGGCGTCCGAGGCGTTGACCTTCTCGGGAATTGAGGCAGGGGCGATGGATGTGGGCTTCTTCGGTCCCAAGGATGCGGTGGTCGAAAAACTGGCCCGCGTTGGTCTGCGCTTTGACCTGCCACAAATGGAGCCTTTGCAGAACACGCCCCGGATGGCCCCCGGCAGTGATCCGGCAAAGCCTCCGAAACTGCGCTGATTGTGCCTTGAGGCAAAGAAAAAGCGGGCAGGGCAATCACACCCACCCGCCTTTTTCATTCCATCGCGCCGGTCTTAGCGGCGGCGGTCGCGCCGGGCGCTCATGGGTTGGAAGGCGACGCCGACGTGGGCCTCGCAATAGGGTTTGCCCTGTTGCACGGGTAGGCCACAGAACCAGAAGTCATCGGTCGCGGGGTCGCCGACGGGCCATTTACAGGTCCGCTCGGTCAGTTCCATCAGGCCGATCTTCTTGGCCTTCTTCTCGATTTCGCTGACCTTGGCGAGCGCCTCTGGGCTGATCTCATTGGCCGAAGGCTGCGGCGGCAGCGGTTGGCCTGCGGGGATGATCTGCTTGCGCGCGGGCAGGTTGGGCTTGGGCGCCGGGGCTGCGGCGGGCTCTTCGGCTTCGGGCGCAGGGGCGGCTTCGGCCTCGGGTTCCGCTGCTGGCTTGGTGGTGGGCTTTGGCTTGGCCTCGGCCTTGGGCGCTGCGGGCTTGGCCTTGGGCTCTGGCTTGGCGGCGGGTGCCCCGGCGGTGCGGTTCGACAGGCCTAGACGGTGCACCTTGCCGATCACGGCATTGCGCGTCACCCCGCCCAGTTCTTTAGCGATCTGGCTGGCGGACTGGCCTTCGCCCCACATCTTTTTCAGTGTCTCTACGCGCTCATCAGTCCAGGACATACGGGGTTCCCCAGTTAAAAAGCGGCCCCTTAGCCCGGACCGCTTTGTCAGTGTATCGGCCCCCATTTTATCTTCTGGGGCCGCAGGTGCAAGCGCCGATGCCCCTTGAGGGCGGCGCGCTGCGATTGGGGCTTTACGTGGGGGATGAAGGGCGGCTATGCAAGGCCCATGATCAAATGTGCCACATATTCCATCCGACGACGCTTCGTTCGATAAACATGGCGCCCTTTAGGGGGCGGCGTGATGGCCTGATCTCGCAGCAGACATGCTGCACCCTTTCAAAAACAACCAAATCCCATTGACCCTGCGCCAGCCCCATGCCCTTTTACCGGCGTGACGCGGCCCTCTTTCAAGGACAAACAGATGATCCCTTCCGTTCTGCCAACCTACAATCGCGCGCCTTTGACCTTTGTCAAAGGCGAAGGCACATGGCTGATCGAGGCGGGTGGGCGACGTTTTCTCGACCTTGGCGCGGGGATCGCAGTGAACGCGCTTGGTCATGCGCATCCAGCGCTGGTGAAGGCGCTGACGGATCAGGCCCAAGCGCTGTGGCACACGTCAAACCTTTACCACATCCCGCAGCAAGAGGCGCTGGCTGACCGGCTGGTGGCCGAGACTTTTGCCGACACGGCATTTTTCTGCAATTCAGGGACCGAGGCTTGCGAGTTGGCCGTGAAGATGGCGCGCAAGTATTTCTATGAAGCAGGCCAGCCCGAGCGGGTTGAGATAATCACTTTCAGCGGGTCGTTCCACGGCCGTTCATCTGCCGGGATTGCCGCGGCGGGGTCTGAGAAAATGACCAAAGGTTTCGGCCCGCTGCTGCCGGGATTCGTGCATCTCGATCTTGGTGACAGTGACGCGCTGGAGGCCGCCATCACCGATAAAACCGCCGCCATTATGGTGGAGCCGGTTCAGGGCGAAGGCGGCATCCGCGCCGTGCCTGACGCCGAGTTGCAGCAGATGCGCGCGCTATGTGACCAACATGGGCTGTTGCTGATAATGGACGAGGTGCAGTGCGGCGTGGGCCGGACCGGACGGCTCTTTGCCCATGAATGGGCCGGGGTGACACCCGATATCATGATGGTCGCCAAGGGCATCGGCGGGGGCTTTCCGCTGGGCGCGGTGCTGGCAACGGAAAAGGCCGCCTCGGGCATGACCGCTGGCACCCATGGGTCGACCTATGGCGGCAACCCGCTGGGCTGTGCCGTGGGCTGCGCCGTGCTGGATGTGGTCGCCGACGCGGGCTTTCTGGCAGAGGTGAACCGCAAAGCGGGGCTGATGCGTCAGCGCCTTGAGGGGCTGGTGGCAGAGCATCCGGGTGTCTTTGAAGAGGTCCGTGGCGCGGGGCTGATGCTGGGGCTGAAATGCAAAGTGGCGAATGCGGATGTGGTCGCCTCGGGCTATGACCATGACCTGATCACCGTACCCGCCGCGGACAATGTGATCCGCCTTCTGCCGCCGCTGACCATTTCCGACGATGAGATTGCCGAGGCCGTGACCCGCCTTGACGCCATCGCGCGTGCGCTGACCCCGGCCTGAACGCCATTCACCTAAAATATTCCTCGGGCACCGGAGGCCGTGGCCTTAAACCCGCAAGACAGAGACGACAGATGAACCATTTTCTTGATATCCACCAAACCGACCCCGCCGATTTGCGGCAGATCATCGACAATGCCGCCGCTATGAAGGCTGCGCGCCAAGGCCGCCCGCGCGGCGCGCCGGATGAAGCTCAGCCGCTGAAAGACCACATGGTTGCGCTGATCTTTGAAAAACCTTCGACCCGGACGCGCGTGTCTTTCGATGTGGGCGTGCGTCAGATGGGCGGGCAGACCATGGTCCTTTCGGGGGCGGACATGCAACTGGGCCATGGTGAGACCATCGCCGACACCGCCCGCGTGCTGTCGCGCTATGTCGACATGATCATGATCCGCACCTTCGAAGAGCAGACCCTGCTTGATATGGCCGAACATGCCACCGTGCCGGTGATCAACGGGCTGACCAACCGCACGCACCCCTGCCAGATCATGGCCGACATCCAGACCTTTGAGGAACACCGCGGCCCGATCAAGGGGCGAAAGGTGGTCTGGTCGGGCGACGGCAACAATGTCTTTGCCAGCTTTGCCCATGCGGCGAAACAGTTCGACTTTGATCTCGTCTTTACCGGCCCCGAGCCGCTGGACCCTGAAGCGGCGCTCGACGGGCTTTATACCGTCGAACGCAATCCGCAAAAGGCTGTCGAGGGCGCCGATCTGGTGGTGACCGACACATGGGTCAGCATGCATGATCCGCAATCGGCCCGCGAACGGCGGCACAACCAGCTGCGTGGCTATCAGGTGAACGACGCGCTGATGGCGCTGGCGAAACCTGACGCGCTCTTCATGCATTGCCTGCCCGCCCACCGCGATGATGAGGCGACAAGCTCGGTCATGGATGGCCCGCATTCGGTGATCTTTGATGAGGCCGAAAACCGTCTGCACGCCCAAAAAGCCGTCATGCGCTGGTGTCTGGGGGCATGAGCGACGGCCCCCGCATCGTTGTCGCGGGCGCGGGGGCGATCGGTTGTTTCATCGGCGGGTTGCTAGCCGGGGCCGGGCATTCCGTGACCCTGCTGGCCCGGCCTCGTATTCAGGCCGAGATCCGCACCCACGGGCTGACGTTAACCGATTTTGGCGGCATGGCCCGCTACCTCTCGGCGGATGATCTGACCCTCGCGAGCGATGAGACCTCTCTGCGCGATGCCGATATCGTGCTGGTCACGGTTAAATCGCGCGACACCGAAAACATCGCCCGGCAGATCGCCCGCCACAGCGCGCAGGGCGTGCAGGTCATCAGCCTGCAAAACGGCATGGGTAACCGGGCGATTTTGGCGCAGCACTTGCCGCAGCATGATTTGCGCGCGGGGCTGGTGCCGTTCAACGTCGTGGCTATGGGGCAGGGGGGCTACCACCGGGCAAGCTCGGGCGATCTGGTGATCGAGGCGGGCCCGGCTGATCTGGCTGCGCGACTGTCACTGTCGGACCTGAAGGTAGAGGAACGCGCCGATATCACCGCCTTGCAATGGGGCAAGTTCCTGATGAACCTCAACAACGCGCTGAACGCGCTAAGCGGTCTGCCGTTGCAAGCGCAGTTGCAGGATCGGGCGTGGCGGCGGCTGATGGCCGATCAATGGGCCGAGGCGCTTGCCATTCTGCGGGCAGAGAAGATCCGCCCCGCTATGACCACGCCAATCCCGGCGCGGCTGGTCCCGGCTCTGTTGCGCCTGCCGACACCGCTGTTCACACGCATCGCCTCGGCCATGTTGCAGATTGATCCGCAGGCGCGGACCTCCATGGCGCAAGACCTTGCCGCGCGCCGCCCGACCGAGATCGACGCGTTGCAAGGCGAGGTGCAGCGCCGCGGGCAGGCGCTTGGCCGGGCGACACCGGTAACGGATATGGTCTTGCGTGTGATGGGCTGGGCAGAGCTTGCAGGCGAGGGGCTGCCGCATTTGCCGGTCACCGCCTTGCGGGCCGAGATGGCAGCAGGGCAGGACCAGCGGAAAGGGTGAGGCGCGGACGCGCCTGACCTCAGTTCACGAGGGTGTTGAGCACCCAAAAGACCATGGCAGAGAGCAGGGCCGCGGCGGGCACGGTAATTACCCAAGCCGCGACGATGGTCATGAAATGCGACCGGCGCACCAGCTTGCGGCGGCGGCGCTCTTCCTTGGCGATGCGTTTCACTTCGCTGGTTTGGCCGCCGATCCGGCGCAGGCGCCGCTCCATATGCCATTCACGGTAAAAGCCCACGCCAAAGACCCCGCCCACAGCGATATGGGTGGAGGACACAGGCAGGCCCAGCCAGCTTGCCACGATCACGGTGATCGCCGCCGAAAGGGCCACGCAATAGGCGCGCATCGGGTTCAGCTTGGTGATCTGGCTGCCGACCATGCGGATCAGTTTCGGCCCAAAAAGGAACAGACCAAAGGAGATGCCGAAGGCGCCGATGATCATGACCCATGTCGGGATGCTGACCTTATCCTCAAAGCCACCGAACTCTGTCGCATGCACGATCGCCGCCAGCGGCCCCACCGCATTGGCCACGTCATTGGCCCCATGCGCAAAGCTGAGAAGGGCGGCAGACAGCACCAGCGGCAGGCCAAAAAGCGTTTTGACCGAGCGGTTGCGGTTCTCCATCCCCTCGGACGCGCGGCGGATCAACGGGGCGGAGATGGCATAGACCACCAGCCCCGTCACCAGCCCGATGATCAAGGCCATGGGCATGTCGATACTGATGATTTTCTTGAGGCCCTTCAGCGCCAAATAGGCCGCAAAGACCCCGGCCATCAGACCCACAAGCACCGGCACCCATGTGCGCGCGGCGGCGATTTTGTCGTCTTGATACAGGATCCGTGCCTTGATGAACGCAAGGAACATCGCCGCCACCGCACCGCCCAACACGGGAGAGATCACCCAGCTTGCGGCGATCATGCTCATCGAGCTCCAGTTCACCGCGCCAAGGCCCGCAGCTGCGATGCCCGCGCCCATGACGCCGCCCACGACCGAATGGGTGGTCGAGACGGGCGCGCCGACCCATGTGGCAAGGTTTACCCAAAGCGCGGAAGACACCAGCGCTGCCATCATCGCCCAGACAAAGATGCGTGTGTCGGCCACGCTGGCCGGGTCGATGATGCCCTTGGAGATGGTCGAGACAACATCGCCCCCCGCCAGCAAGGCACCGGCGGATTCGCACAAGGCCGCAATCACGATCGCCCCGCCCATGGTCAGCGCATTGGCCCCCACAGCGGGGCCCATGTTATTGGCCACGTCGTTCGCGCCGATGTTCACCGCCATATAAGCGCCGAAGATCGCCGCCGCGATCACGACAAAGCTAGAGGGCTGATGCCCGAAGAAGACCGCCGCAACGGCACCTGCCACCACGATAAAGGCCAGCGCAATGCCCGGCGCCACGAGGGGGCGGGCGACATAGGTCGCGGCCAGTTCGACTTGCGAAATGCGGTTGAGGTCCTTGTCCAGCGTCTTCCACTGGCTGCCCTGCGGTTCCGTTGCCATTCCTGTATGATCTCCCAACGATCCTAACGTTCAGCGGGGGGTGACATAAGGCTATCGAGGGCGCAAGTCACCCTGTCACAAAATTGTAACATCCGGCGAGCGGCGGCATTGGGGGTGGGAGAAGGGCAATGGGGCACCGAGCAGAGGCCCGGTGCCGCTAGACTTTAGTGAAAGGCGGTCAAGATTGCTTTAAGATCAGGCTCATCCACCAGTTCTGATGCCTCCTGTGGTGTGAACCACGCGCGCTTGCGCATGCCCGCTTCGGGGTATTCCTCGCTCAGATCGCGCACGCGGGTGAGGTAGACCTGTGTGGTCACGGGCACGGTCAAGCCTTCGCCGAGACCCTTGTCATAGTCGAAAATGCCCATCGGATCGGATTCGATGTCGGCTTTTGTCACCCCGGCCTCTTCCCACGCTTCTTGCAAGGCGGCTCCGGCACCGTCCAACCCATCGATCGGCCAGCCCTTGGGCAAAATCCAGCGGCCCGTGTCACGGCTGGTGATCAGCAGCACCTTTTTGCCTGCCTCGGTGTCGCGGTAGCAAAGGGCCGCAACCTGCACGCGGCGGGGACGTTTGAAAATAGGAAGGACCATATCCTCCCAAGCGCGTCTAAATACTTGTGTCATTACAGAACTATGCCTCGGTCGGGTGTTTTTCTTGTTATCCCCGCATTATATAGTGTTCCCGAACGCAAATCAAACTGCGGCGCGCCGGATCGGCGGGCTTGCAGTATGACCGGCTAGAAATGAGGCATGATCGTTATGGCAACTGGCACGCAGGCGGACGGGGGCGCGGCACGGGGGGCAGGCGCCGATATCGGGGTATACGGGCTGGGCACCATGGGCTCTGCTCTGGCGCTGAACTTGGCCGACAACGGCTTTACCGTGGCGGTGAGCAATCGTGAGGCAGAGTGGATCGCGCCTTTCCTTGACGAGGCCGGACCGCTGGCTGAGCGACTGATCGGGGCCGAGCGGCTGGAAGATTTCGTCGCCGCCATCGCCCGCCCGCGCAGCATCTTGTTCATGATTCCCTCTGGCGCACCGGTCGACGCGATGATCGAGACGATCAAACCGTTGCTGGATGAGGGCGACACCTTGATCGACGGCGGCAACGCCGATTTCCACGACACCCGCCGCCGCAGTGCCGCATTGGACGGCACCGGTCTGCACTTCGTCGGCATGGGCGTGTCGGGCGGAGAGGCCGGGGCGCGTAATGGCCCGTCGATGATGGTGGGCGGCAGCGAACATTCGTGGACTCAGTTCAAACCGATGGCCGAGACGATTGCCGCCCATTTCGAAGGCTCCCCCTGCGTGGCGCATTTGGGCCCCGACGGGGCGGGGCATTTCGTCAAGACGGTGCATAACGGTATCGAATATGCCGACATGCAGATGATCGCCGAAGTCTACGGCCTGCTGCGGGATGCAGGCGGGCAGGGCGCGGTGGAAATCGGCAACCTTTTCGCCGACTGGCGCAAGGGGCCGCTGAATTCCTATCTGATCGAAGTGTCGGCGGCCGCGCTTTTGTCAGTCGATGCCCAAAGCGGCACGCCGATGGTCGACGTGATCCGCGATCAGGCGGGGCAAAAGGGCACTGGGCGCTGGACCTTGATCGAAGCGCTCAAGATGGGGCAATCGGCCAATACCATCGAAGCCGCCGTCGGCGCGCGTGGTTGGTCGAGCGAAAAGGCCGTGCGCGAGATGGCCGAACCGCTGCTGCCAGAGGGCGTGCAAGACGCGCCACTGCCCGAGGTGGATGATCTGGAGATGGCGCTTTTGGCCGGGCGGATCATCGGCCACGCGCAGGGCTTTCGCATCCTTTCGGCGGCGTCGAAGGAGTTCGACTGGTCCCTCGATATGGCGCGGATTTCCGAGATTTGGCGGGCGGGCTGCATCATCCGCTCGGCGCTGTTGGACGAGTTTGCCGACGCTTTCCGGGGTGAGTTGCCGGGCGGGCATCTGATCCTTGCCCCCGCCATGCGCAAACGGTTGGAAGAGAGCATCCCGGCCCTGCGGCGTGTGGTGGCGGCGGGCGCGCTGCTCGGCGTGGCGCTGCCTGCGCTGTCGGCGGCGCTCGCGTGGTATGATAGCATGCGCCGGGCGCGCGGCACGGCCAATATGATCCAAGCGCAGCGCGATTTCTTTGGTGCACATGGGTTCGAGCGGATAAGCGAAGAGGGCAAGTTCCACGGCACGTGGACGCCTCTGCCGTAAGGGTGCTTGCGGGTCCGGAAACAAGCCGAAGGCGCCGGACCATCGCCCGCCCGCCCGGTCGGGGAGGCGATTTAGCCACGGGCGGAACACGACGAAAAGCCCACCCATGGTTGCGCCATAAAGTGGCATGAACTTAGCGTAGCATCGCCACCCCGTGGGCAGGCGATGGTCCTCGTCACACCTTAGCGAACGGGTCCACCGGATAGCTCACATGCGCCAGATAAAGCCCCTGCGGCGGGCAGACCGGCCCACAGGCTGCACGGTCCTTTGCCGCAAGCGCCGTCCCCATATCCGCCACGCTCCAAGAGCCCGCGCCGACACGCTCCAGCGAGCCGACGAAGCTGCGCACCTGATTGTGCAGGAAAGACCGCGCGCGCACGTCGAAATGATATTCCGTCCCGGCCATGGTCTCGACCTGAGAGACCTGCAAGCGGTCTAGTGTTTTCACCGGGCTTTCCGCCTGACAGACGGTTGAGCGGAAGGTGGTGAAATCATGTTTACCCACCAAGAGATCCGCCGCCGCCTGCATCGCCTCTACATCCAAGCCATGTTTGATCTGCCAAACCAGCCCCGCCTGATGCACCGCCGGGGCGCGGCGGCTGAGGATGCGGAAGTGATAGCGCCGCTCAAGCGCCGAGAAACGGGCGTGGAAATCATCGGGGGCCAGCACGCAATCGGTGATCGCAATGGGCTGCGGTTTCAGATGATAATTTAGCGCTTCGCCCAGACGAAAGGGCCGCCAGTCGCGGGCCATGTCGCAATGGGCAACCTGCCCCAGCCCATGCACGCCGGTATCGGTGCGCCCGGCGGCGGCGATGGTATGCGCGCCCGGCTCCAACTTGGCCAAGGCGGCCTCGATCGCGCCTTGTACCGTGGGTTGGTCAACCTGACGTTGCCACCCATTGAAGGGCGCACCGTGGTATTCGATTTTCAAGGCATATCTGGGCATGGACGGGGCCTTAGCGCGGGCGGGCGCTTCTGGCAATCCCCGGCTGCCGACCCTATGTTAACGGCAAAGACAAGGGGACGGGCGCAGCTTTGGGTATCACAGGCATTGCCGACGGCATTTGGCGGCAGTTTGAGAATGTCACCGACACGGTGGGAGAGACGTTTTTCGAGCCGGTGATCCGGCTGGGCGTCACCGGGCTTGCGCGCTCGGGCAAGACGGTTTTCATCACCTCGCTGGTGGCGAACCTGCTGGACCGGGGGCGGATGCCGGGGCTACTGGCGGCCTCCGAAGGGCGGATCGAGGCGGCGTTTTTGCAGCCACAGCCCGACGATACCGTGCCGCGTTTTGACTATGAGAACCACCTCGCCGCGCTGACCGGCAAGACGCCGCATTGGCCAGAAAGCACGCGGGCGATCTCGGAATTGCGGCTGTCGCTCAAGGTGCGGCCCAATGGGTTGCTGGCGGGGCTTCAGGGGCCGCGCACGCTGCATCTGGATATCGTGGATTACCCCGGCGAATGGCTACTTGATCTGGCGCTGATGGATGTCTCCTACGCCGAATGGTCCGCGCAGGTGATTGAGCGTATCGCCTCGCGTGAGGAGGCGGCGAGCTACCGCGCCTTGGCCGAGCAGACCGACCCCCATGCCGAGTTGGAAGAAACCACCGCCCGCAGGCTTGCCGACAGCTTTGCCGACTATCTGCAAACCGCCCGCGCCAATGGCTATTCCGATTGCACGCCGGGGCGGTTTCTGTTGCCCGGTGACCTTGCAGGCTCACCGGTGTTGACCTTCGCGCCGCTGCCCGGCTCAGACGGGGCACCGCGTAAATCGCTGATCCGCGAGATGGCGCGGCGGTTCGAGGCCTATAAGAAACAGGTGGTGCAACCCTTCTTCCGGGATCATTTTTCTAGGATCGACAGGCAGGTGGTGCTGGTCGACGCGCTTGGTGCGATCCACCAAGGGCCGCGCGCGGTCGAAGATCTGCGCGGCGCGATGGCTGATATTCTGGGCGCCTTCCGTCCGGGGACAAACAACTTCCTGACCAGCCTGCTGCGCGGCAAGCGGGTTGAGAAAATCCTGTTTGCGGCCACCAAGGCCGACCACCTGCATCACAGCCAGCACCCACGCTTGAGCGGCATCATGCAGGCGCTGATCCGCGACGCGCGGGACCGGGCGCAATACGCGGGCGCGGGCACGCGGGCGATGGCCATTGCCAGCCTGCGGGCCACGACCGAAGACGTAATGACCCATGGTGGAGAGCAACTTGACGTGGTGCGCGGCACGCTGCTGAACGATGATGAAACGCGCGGGCGGCAGGCGGCTTTTTACCCCGGTGAACTGCCCGAAGACCCGGCGCATTTGCTGACCCCCGCCCGGCAGGGCGCGCAGGAATGGCTGGGGGCGGATTACCAGATCATGCGTTTTGCGCCGGCGGTGTTGGACCTGCGCCCCGGCGACGGCCCGCCCCATATCCGGCTCGACCGCGCGGCGGAGTTTCTGATCGGGGACCGACTATGAGCGGAGTGTTGACACGCCCCACCACTCTGCGTCCCGCGCAGCCCTTGGACGCAGGCGCAGTAGGGGGGATCATGAGCGATTTTGCCCGTGATACTAAATGGTTGCCGCGCATTCATACGGCGGCTGAGGATATCGCCCACGCTGACGCAATGATCGCCCGCGGCTGGGTCACGGTGGCCGAACAGTCAGGCCGGATCGCCGGTTTCGCGGCCTGTGAGGGCGGGGAGTTGGATGCACTTTATGTGTCGCAGGCGGCGCGGGGACGGGGCATTGGCTCGGCCTTGTTGCGAAGGTTAAAGACGCGCCATAAGACACTGACTTGCTGGACATTTCAGGCCAATGCAAAGGCCATCGCTTTCTACCGCCACCACGGGTTTGCCGAAACCGCCCGTGGCGATGGCAGCGCCAATGACGAAGGGCTGCCCGATCTTACATTGCACTGGCAAAGGGAGGCCGCCTGATGGCCCGGGGACCGATCCTGTTCGACCTAGAAGAAGACGCCAAGCCCCAGCCCTCGGTCGCCGACGCGCCAGCCGTGCCGGAGTTGGACGTCGAAGCGCCGCCGCCCAAGGGCCAAGCGATGCAGATCGCGGCACGGCTCGCCGCGCGCAAACCCTCGCGGCTGGTGCGGATGTTCTGGGCGCTGGCCGGGGCGCTGGTGACGGCGCTGGTGTCGATCGCGGCTTGGACCTTCGTGATCGACCTGATGGCGCGCTACCCGCTGCTGGGCTGGGCGATGACGCTGCTGATCGGGGCGTTCTTGCTGGTGCTACTGCTGCTGTCCCTGCGCGAAATGGCGGCCTTTGGGCGTCTGGCGCGGCTGGACGGGCTGCGCCATGACGCGGGCGAGGCGCTGGCACAGGGGGATTTGGCCGCCGCACGCAGCGTGACGGATCGGCTGGAAACGCTTTACAAACACCGTGAAGACACCCGCTGGGGCCGCGACCGGCTGACCGAACTGCGCGGCGATCAATTCGATGCCGAGGCGCTGCTAGGGCTGGCCGAGAGCGAGGTTCTAGCCCCCCTCGACCGCGCCGCCACCCGCGAGGTCGAGGCCGCCGCCCGGCAGGTCGCCGCCGTCACCGCGCTGGTCCCCTTGGCGCTGGCTGATGTGGCCGCGGCGCTCAGCAGCAACCTGCGGATGATCCGCCGCATTGCCGAGATCTATGGCGGGCGTTCGGGCTTTTTCGGCTCGTGGCGGCTGACCCGCGCAGTGCTGTCGCATCTGGTCGCCACCGGGGCCGTGGCGGTGGGCGACGACCTGATCGAGCCGCTTTTGGGGGGCTCCATCGTGGCCAAGCTGAGCCGACGTTTTGGCGAAGGGCTGGTGAATGGCGCGCTGACAGCTCGGGTCGGGGTGGCCGCGATCGAGGTCTGCCGCCCGCTGCCCTTTGCCCGCGAAAAACGCCCCGGCGTGCGAGGCATCGTCAAACGCGCGCTGACCGGGGTGTTCGGCAACGGCTAACGGATCAGGCCGCTGCGACCGCCTCCCGCACGGCGCGCAGCGGGTGCTGGATCAGGCCGGGCCAAGGTGAGACCTGCAACCCGGGGGCATAGCCCCACCGCGCGGCTTCCTCCGCCTGTTCCGCCGTCATCTGCGGGACCCCGGTATAGCTTTGATTGCCATCCGCGATGCCTTCGGGCAGCGCCGCTTCGGAAAGGTCGATGAAACGCGCGATCCGGCGCAGGGCGCGGGGGGCGTCGGCGATGATATCCTCGTAGCGCAGCACCATCACCGCATGGAGATAGGGCAGGTCGCCCAACATCTGCGCCTGCGCCGCGATCCAGTGATCGATCAACGCCTGTGGCGGGGCATCGACCCATGCGGCGACGGAGGCCGCGACCGCTTCGGGGTGGCGCAGGACCACGATGAATTGCGACATCGGAAAGAGGTGCTGCATCAACCGCATGCGGGTCAGGTTCACCGGCGATTTCTCAACCCGCCAGCGCAGGTCGGGGGCGAACCACGGCGCCCAGTCCTGCGTCAGCCGGGTCTTTGTCTCCAAAGTGTTGAGCGGGTGGGCCTCGGTCAGATGTTCCTGTGGATTGGTGGCGAAATGCATGGGCCGTCCGGATTGCGCCGTATGGGGGATGGCCCCTTGCAGGTAGACGCCTTCATTCTCGGGCGCTGCCGATCCGGTGATGCCGTCCGCGCCGGGCAGGGCATTGGCCAGCCGATTGACCAACGACGTGCCAGAGCGGTGCAGCCCGCCGATGAACAGATAGCGCGGAGGGGTCTGGGCAGGCATTGGCGGGCTCTGATTGGGGCTGGGCAGGGTACGGTGGCCAGAAGCTAGGACCGCCATGCCCGTCGTCGAGAAATGTTTGCATTAACATTTGTTATCGGAACGGAGGGGGCGCTAGGGGGGTCACCTCTCCATAAGGAGACCCGCTCATGTTCATTTGCCACATTGCCCTCGGGGGCTGCCTCACAGCGCCGTCTGTCAACTATGGCGTGACCGAAGATACCGGCGGTCACATCGCCTATATCTTGGGGGCCGCGCGCGCGCAGGCGGCACGGGGTGATGTGGATGCAGTGCAGATCGTGACCCGTGCTTTCGATGAGCCGGCGCTCGGGGCGGTTCACGCCCAGGCCGAGCAGCAGGTCAGCCGCAGCCTGTCGATCCGGCGGCTTTGGACCGCGCAGCGGGGGTATCTAAGCAAAGAAAACCTTGCCGCGGAAATTCCCGCACTGGTGGATGCTTTTCTAGAGGGTTTGGCGCAGGCGCAGCGGTTGCCGGATGTGATCCACGCGCATTTTGCCGATGCGGCGCAATTGGCACTGGCGGCGCGCGCTCGGTTCGGCATCCCGGTGATCTATACCCCGCATTCGCTGGCGCTGAGCAAATCGGGGTCTGCAGTAGATACCGACCGGGTCGCGGCGGAACGGCGCGCGCTGCTAGAGGCGGATGCGGTGGTGCTGTCTTCGCGCGATGAGGCAGAGGTGCAGGTCGCCGCCTATGGGGCGGATGCGCAGGCGCGGGTGCACCGCGTCTCTCCGGGTGTGTCGCTGCGCCGACCGGCTGAGGTCGGGGCAGGCCGTGCCTTGCTGGCCGAAATGCTGAGCGATCCCGACCGCCCGACGCTGCTGGCCGTGGCGCGCCCCGTGGCCCGCAAGAACCTTGCAACCTTGGCGCGGGTCTATGCGGGCAGCCCTGCGCTACAGGCGCGGGCGAACCTTGTGATCCTCGCAGGGCAGCACGGCGATGCGCTGCGGGCGAATGCAGAGGCCCATGCGGAACTGCTCGGCCTGCGCGAGACGCTCGAGGTGCCGGCGTTGCGGGGCAAAGTGGCATTGCCGCCGAGCCATACACAGGGCGATGTGGCCGCACTTTATGACCGCGCGGCGCAAACGGGCGGGGTTTTCGTGAACCTCGCGCTGCATGAACCCTTTGGCCTGACCATGTTGGAGGCGGCCTCTCATGGATTGCCGGTGGTGGCGACGCAAGAGGGCGGGCCTGCCGATATCGTGGCGGACCTTGGCCATGGCATCTGTGTGCCGCCCCGCGATGTGGAGGCGATAGAGGCGGCGCTGTTGAAGCTTTTGGACGAGCCTGCGTTCTGGGCCGAGGCTGCACGAGCCGGGCGCGCCCATGTCGGGCGTTACGATTGGTCGAAATGGGCCGAAGAGGTGCAACATATCTGCGAGGATGTTTGCAACCCCGCGCCAGTGACGGCGCAAGCGTCGGTCATGCTGGCCAGCGACATCGACAACACGCTGACCGGCTGCGCGCCTTCTGCTGCTTTGTTCAACGCATGGATCGCCCGCGACCGTCCGATGTTTGCCGTGGCCACGGGCCGCAGCCTGCCGGAGGCCCGCCGCATCCTGCGCGATTGGAACCTGCCAAGCCCGCGTGTTTTCATCACTTCTGTCGGCACTGAGGTCTATCTGCCTGATGCGGAAGGACGGCTTTGTCTGGATGAGCGTTTCGCCCAAAAACTCGACGCCGGATGGCAGCGCGACCGGGTGGAGCGCGCGCTGAAGGAGTTCGGCTTTAACTGGCAGGCACGGGTCGAACAGCGGCGCTGGAAGCTCAGCGGTTTCGGCGACATGCGCACCGCGCGCCGGTTGGAACGGCATCTGGCACGGCGCGGCGTGGCGGCGCAAATCGTGGCCTCCCACGGGCGGCTGATTGATGTCTTGCCTCTGGCCGCGGGCAAGGGCCCTGCGGTCTGTGCCGCGGCGCGGCGGTTGGGCATGCCAATGGACCGGGTCGTGGTGGCCGGGGACAGTGGCAATGATTTCGATATGTTGCAGGCCGTGGAGGATGGGCCGGGCCGTGGCATCTTGGTCGGCAATGCAATGGACGGGCTGCGCGAACGTCTGAGCGGTAGGCGGCTCTACCATGCCCGCGCGGCCCATGCGGCGGGGGTTTTGGAGGGGCTTGAAACCTTTGGTTTCGCCCTCAACGCGATGGAGCCGCCGGTCAAGATGGTGGCGCAATGACCCGGCCCATCGGTTACTTCGTCCACCATCAGGGCCGGGGCCATGCGGAACGTTGCGCCGCAGTGGTCAACGCGCTGCCGGAGAGCCAGCCGGTGACCGTCTTTTGCGCCAAGCCCGATATCTTTCCCGCCTTCACCCGGCAGGTTGAGGTTATTGCCCTGCCGTCGCTCTTTGAGCCCACAGGAAACGAAGACATCAACGATACCACCAACGCGCCGGACACGGTGCATTGCGCGCCGCTCGGCTGGCCGGGCATTCGGCAGGCCATGGCGCAACTGGCCTCTTGGTTCGCCAGGGCCAACCCGGTGCTGATGATCAGCGATGTCTCGGCGGAAGTGGCCCAACTGGCACGGATCTGTTCGGTGGCGCATGTGAAAGTGCTGCAGCACGGGCAGCGCGACGATCCGGGGCATCAGGCGGCCTATGACGGGGCAGTCGGACTGCTGTGCCCTGCCGCAAAGGCGCTGGCGCAGCCTGATTGGCCCGCGCGGCATATGGCAAAGACGCATTTCGCAGAGGGCTTGGGGGTCGACGTGAAACGCCCCGATCCGGCGCGGCGCGCCATGTTGCGCGACCAGCTTGGCATCGCGCCGGATCAGCGCATGGTGGTTGTCATGTCAGGCGGGGGCGGTACCGGATTTGCTTCGGCGCCCTTTGGCATCGCGGCGCGGGCGCTGCCTGAGACGGCATTTGTCACCATCGGTCGGATGGCGCGGGATTGGCACGCGACCGAACCTGCGAACCTGCACCATCACGGTTGGGTCGATAACGCGGCGGATTATCTGGCGACGGCAGATATGGTCGTGGCCTCGACAGGTAATACCACCTGTCATCAGATCCTCGCCGCCGAGACGCCGTGGTTGGCCGTGCCGGAGTGGCGCTATTTCGATGAACAGATTGAAAAGGCCGCGGCGCTGCACCGCGCAGGGGCGGCGCATCATCTGCCGCACTTCCCATCCTCTGCCGCGGCATGGCGCACGGCGATCCAACGCACGTTCGATACACATAACCCGGCCCTGCAGCGCGGCCTGGTCGATGAAGATGCCGCAGCTCAGACCGCCCGTTGGCTGACCGGCCTGACCGATCAGTTGCTATCCGAAACATCCAATGAAACCGGAGATTTACATGACGTCGTTCACCTCATCCGTGCCTGAAACCACCACAGTCAGCGCGCTGACGCTTGCGCGGGGGCGGGCGGCGCATCTGCGCAATGTGATCCTTGGCCTGACCCGTCAGACCCGACAGCCGGATGAACTGATGATCGGGGTCATGCAAGACACGCTTTATGACGATCTGCCGCAGACCGATTTCCCGATCCGACAAGTGCAGGTCACGGGCCGCGAATTGCCGCTGTCACGCGCGCGTAATACCGTCGCGGCAGAGGCCATGGGCGATTGCCTTGTCTTTCTCGACGTGGATTGCATTCCGGCCCCAGAGCTGATCGCCGACTATATGGGCTATGCGGTGCCGGGCAACGGGCTGATCATGGGCGAGGTCAATTACCTCCCCGCGGGCACGGCGACCGAGGGATGGAGCTATGACACGCTCAAAGCCGTGGCCGTGCGCCATTCCGACCGCCAAGGACCGCCCGCAGAAGGGCTGAAGCGCTGCAACGATTACCGCTGCTTCTGGTCGCTGAACTTTGCCATTCACCGCGCGGATTGGGACCGCTCCGGCGGGTTTGACGAACGTTTCACCGGCTACGGGGGCGAGGATACCGACTTTGGCCGCGAATTGGATGAACGCGGCGTGCCGATCCACTGGGCAAAGGGGGCGAAGGTCTTTCACCAGCATCACCCGCATTGCATGCCGCCGATCCACCACATCCCGTCGATCCTGCGCAATACCGAGATCTTTGCCGACAAATGGGGTCACCGCACCATGAACCACTGGCTCACCGCTTTTCGCCTGATGGGTTTGGTGGGGGCTGATGGCGATGCGCTGGTGCAGCTGCGCGAACCGGATGCGGATGATTTTGCGCTTTGTGAGCAGCAGTCAGACCAGCCCTATGCCAATACCGCGCGTGTGCTCCGCTATCTGCGGGGCGAAGAGCGGATCGCGGCGGAATGACCCTGCGCATCGCCATCGTCGGCCATATTCGGCACCCCATCGCCCCGCCGTTCAAGGGCGGGATGGAGGCTTTTACCCATAGCCTTGCCCGTATGCTGGCCGAGCGGGGCCATGACGTGACCCTGTTGGCCTGTGGCGATAGTGCAACGGGCCTGCCGCCGGGGGTCAAACTGCTGCCGATTTGCGAAACGCATTACGACGCACGCTATCCGTGGCATGAGTTTCACGGCACCGATGCGCTGAACGACCACCTCGATGCCTGCTATGCCCGCGCCGCTCGGCTGCTGCTGGAGGGGCGCTTTGACGTGGTACACAACAACGCGCTGCACCGCTACCTTCCGCGGCTCTCGCGGGCGGAGCGGCTGCCGATGGTCACTTCATTGCATATTCCGCCCTTTAAGGTGCTGCGCGGCGCGCTGATGGATGGGGCGGCGCCATGGCATCTGTCGTCTGTGGTGTCGGCCCGGCAGCGCGGCATCTGGTGGCCCGAGGGCGCGCCGGAAACGGCGCATGTGGTACACAACGGCATCTACCTTTCCGAATGGCCCCAAGGCGGGCCGGGCGATGGGAGCGCTGTCTGGGCCGGGCGCATTACCCCGACCAAGGGCACCCATCTGGCGGCAGAGGCGGCGCAGATCGCCGGGGTGCCGCTGCGCATCTACGGCGTGGTGGAGCATCAGGACTACCTTAACGACATGGTAAGACCGCATCTTTATGACGATGTGGCCTATGTTGGGCATCTGGATACAGAGGCCCTTGGGCGGGCCTATGGCAGGGCGTCGGTGGCGCTTTTCACCCCGCAGTGGGAGGAACCCTTTGGCCTCGCGGCGGTAGAGGCGATGGCGACGGGCCTGCCAGTGGCCGCGACGCCGCATGGGGCGGTTGAAGAAGTGTTGGGCGAGGCGGGCGTTATTGCTGTGGATGACAGCCCCGTGGCCTTGGCTGAGGCACTGCGACAGGCGCTCGCGATCCCCGCCGAGGTGCCGCGCGCCCGTGTGGCGCGGCTGTTTGATGCGCAGGCGATGGTGACAAAGTTCGAGCGGCTTTATCACGCGGCCCTAGCGCAGAGCGACGCGGTGGTGCCGCGCAGAACATATCCGGCGATCGCCCTGCATGTGGAGGGTGCGGATCGGCCTTTGGCAGAGGCAGGTTAAAGGGCCGCTTCGGACTGCGGCATATAGAGGTATGCAGGCTCGAACTGGCCGACCTTATGCAGCCCCGCGCGGTCATGGATCAGCAGTTTGCCGCCCGTCACCGCACAGCAGCCGTGTTCGCGCAATTCGCGCAATGTTCGGCTGACATGCACCGAGGTGAGGCCGGTAGCATCGGCGATGTCGGTCTGGCGCAGGCTGAAGGGCAGGCTTTGACGCTCCATACCGTAGGCGGCGGACATGCGGGCATCAAATTCGCTCAGGAAATTCGCGACCCGCGCGAGCGCGCGCATGGCGCTGTTGCGCATCACCCAATGGCGGTGGATGGAGGCATCGACCAAAGTCATGAGCCAGAGTTTCCGGGCCATTTCAACATCGCCATTCAGCAATTCGCGCAGCGGCTCATGCGCGATCATGGCGACCCGCGTATCGGTCAGCGAAATGACATCATGGTCTAGCCGTTTGAGCGGGAAGGCATGGAGATCGACAAACTCTCCGGGGAACTGCAGGGCGACGAACGTGCTCCGCGCGCGCTGCCCGCGGGGCACGCTGCGGGCGATGAGCCCATCCAGCAGCAGCAGGCTATAATCCAAGAAATCACCCCTGCGGCTGATCACGGCGCCCGGCGTAAATTGCTTGTGCTGGGTCAACAGCGGCGCAAGCCTAGCCCATTGCGCACCGTCTAGATGGTCCACCATGCCACAGGGCTTGACCGACATATCGTTGTAAAAGGAGTCTTTGATCGTCACACGTAAGTCTTTCGCCCAATGAAAATGACGCGGGTCCTTAAATGCAGGGTCCGCGGGCTATATCTTTTATCGAAAGGCTTATGATGCTGATTTTGCCGAAAAATTCAAGGGAAGGCCGGGGATCATAAAAAATGTTAAGTTTGGCGGGCGGCGCATGTGGCGGGATTTTCAGCACGGATTGTTGCGCTTCTTCCGGGGCTTGTCGGGGCAGGGGGGGCTGTTTATAAGCGCCCCTATGACACGCCTCACCGCGATCATTATTCGAATTATATCCCCGGCGCTCTGAGCAATTGAGACGCCGGGCCGAGGTGCTTGAGCCATTCGCACCGACCGAGATTGAATAACCCCCATATGCCTAAAGGACGCTCCCAATGTGCGCCGAGACCCCCGACTACAAAGCCACGCTGAACCTGCCCAAGACCGATTTCCCCATGCGCGCCGGACTGCCCAAGCGCGAGCCCGGCTGGCTGGAGCGGTGGGAGAAGATCGGCGTCTATGACCGCTTGCGCGAGAAAGAGGGGCGTCAGCCCTTCACGCTGCATGACGGCCCTCCCTATGCCAACGGGCATTTGCACATCGGTCACGCGTTGAACAAGACGATCAAGGACATGATTGTGCGCAGCCATCAGATGATGGGCTATGACGCGCGCTACATCCCTGGCTGGGACTGCCACGGCCTGCCGATCGAATGGAAGATCGAAGAGCAGTACCGCAAGAAGGGCCGCGACAAGGATCAGGTGCCGATCAATGAATTCCGCGCCGAATGTCGCGAGTTCGCCCGCGGTTGGGTCGACGTGCAGCGCGAGGAATTCAAGCGTCTGGGCATCACCGGCAATTGGGAAAACCCCTATCTGACCATGGATTTCCATGCCGAGCGTGTCATCGCCGAGGAATTCATGAAGTTCCTGATGAACGGCACGCTTTATCAAGGCTCCAAGCCTGTGATGTGGTCGCCGGTTGAGAAAACCGCGCTGGCCGAGGCCGAGGTTGAGTATCACGACAAGGAAAGCCACACCGTTTGGGTGAAGTTCAAGGTGGTCGGGACCGAGGGCGATCTGGACGGGGCGCAGGTGGTGATCTGGACCACGACGCCTTGGACCATGCCCTCGAACAAGGCCGTGGTTTACGGCGAGGGCATTTCCTATGGCCTTTACGAAGTGACCAGCACACCGGACGAATGCTGGGCCAATGTGGGCGAGCGTTTCCTGCTGGCCGATGATCTGGCGGCGGATGTCTTCGCCCGTGCCCGTCTGGAAGACGGCATGTGGAGCCGTGTGCGCGGTGTCGAGAATGACGAATTGGCCAAGATTTCGCTTTTGCACCCGCTGGCCGGCGCCGAGGGCGCGGAGGGCGAATGGGACGACCTGCGCGATTTCCGTGCCGCTGATTTCGTGACCTCGGATGAGGGCACGGGCTTCGTGCATTGCGCACCTTCCCACGGCCTCGAAGAATACGAGCTTTACCGCGATCTTGGCATGCTGCCGCAGGTCATCACCTACAACGTCATGGAAGACGGCCGTTTCCGCGACGATCTGCCGTTCTTTGGCGGCAAGGCGATCCTCAAGCCGAACGGCAAAGAGGGCAACGCCAACAGCGCCATCATCGACAAGCTGGTTGAGGTCGGCGGGCTGCTCGCGCGCGGCAAGATCAAGCACAGCTATCCGCACAGCTGGCGCTCCAAGGCGCCGGTGATCTACCGCAACACGCCGCAGTGGTTTGCCGCCATCGACAAAGAGGTCGGCGACGGTCTGGACCAGAACGGCAAGACTATCCGCGAGCGTGCGCTCACTTGCATCGACAAGGTTAACTGGGTGCCGAAATCGGGCCGCAACCGCCTGCATTCGATGATGGAGGCACGACCCGACTGGGTGCTCAGCCGCCAGCGCGCCTGGGGCGTGCCGCTGACCTGTTTTGTGCGCAAGGGTGTGGCGCCGACAGATGAGAACTTCCTGCTGCGCAACCCTGAAGTGAACCAGCGCATCGTCGAGGCCTTTGAGGCCGAAGGCGCGGATGCGTGGTATGCCGACGGGGCCAAAGAGCGCTTCCTTGAGGGTATCGTCGATCCGGCGGAATTCGATCAGGTGACTGACATTCTCGACGTCTGGTTCGATAGCGGCTCAACCCATGCTTTCACCCTGCGCGACCGTGAAGACGGGACCGAGGACGGCATCGCAGACGTTTACATGGAAGGCACCGACCAGCACCGCGGGTGGTTCCATTCGTCGCTGTTGCAGTCTGTGGGCACCACGGGTCGCGCGCCTTACCGCAACGTGGTGACACACGGTTTCACGCTGGACGCGAAGGGCATGAAGATGTCCAAGTCCATCGGCAACACCATCGTGCCTGAGAAGATCGTGCAGCAATATGGCGCCGATATCCTGCGGCTTTGGGTGGCGCAGACCGATTACACCGCCGACCAGCGGATCGGGGATGAGATCCTCAAAGGCGTGGCCGACAGCTATCGCCGCTTGCGCAACACCATGCGCTATATGTTGGGCGCGTTGAATGATTTCAGCGAGGCGGACCGGGTTGATCCTGCAGATATGCCAGAGCTTGAGCGTTGGGTGCTGCACCGGGTGGCGGAACTCGACAAGGTCGTGCGCGACGGTTTTGCGCGCTTTGATTTTCAGGGCGTGTTTCAGGCGGTGTTCACCTTTGCCACCGTCGATCTTTCGGCCTTCTACTTCGATATCCGCAAGGACGCGCTTTATTGCGATGGCGATACCCTGCGCCGCCGCGCCGCGCGCTCGGTGCTGGATATCCTGTTCCACCGTTTGACGACGTGGTTGGCGCCGGTCTTGGTCTTCACCATGGAAGAAGTCTGGCTCGAGCGCTTCCCCGGTGATGCATCTTCGGTGCATCTGGTGGATATGCCCGAAACGCCCGAGGCATGGCTGAACCCGGAGCTAGCCGCGAAATGGGCCAAGGTCCGTGCCGCGCGCCGTGTGGTGACGGCGGCGCTGGAGGTGCAGCGGACCGAGAAGGTGATCGGTGCCTCGCTCGAAGCGGCCCCCGTTGTGCATGTCGACGACGCGGCGCAGCGCGAGGCGTTGGAGAGCGTGTCTTTCGAAGATGTGGCGATTACCTCGGACATCACCGTAACCGGCGACGAGGCCCCGGCTGAGGCTTTCCGCATGCCCGAGGCGCAAGGCGTCGCTGTGGTGTTCGAAAAGGCCGAAGGCGCCAAATGCGAGCGTTGCTGGAAGGTGCTGCCGGATGTCGGCACTCATGAGCATCCCGGCGTTTGCGGGCGCTGTGATGAGGCGGTGCGTGAGGCTTTGGCGGAGGAAACAGCATGAAAACTATCAATGAGGCTTTCGAAACGGCACAGGGGGCGCTGGCGGCATTGAAGGCAGCAGTAAGAACTGTACTTGAAAATGGCCCTGAAGAAGGGCTGAGAAATGTGGATGTCGGAAAATGTTTGGGTATCTACGGCGGACATGTCGAACATGTGGGTCACATTTCTAGAACGGTCCTTGCAATGCTTGAGTGTGACGGCGTTGCAGAACAGTTCGGCCCAGAGAAACGTTGGCGGCTAGTTCGCCACGTTCAGTAAGGGGGGCTGCGGGCGTCGGGATAACCGGCGCCCGTTTTTCTTTTTCTGGTCACCAATGCCCCGCCCGTGGGAACCACGAGCGTCGCCCTCCCTCCCTCCAGAGGGGGCGATGCCCTAAGCGCTCTTTCGCAGGCGCGTTTTCTGGCGCAGAGTGGCGCGATGAAACAAGCCTCCCTCTCCACGCCCTTCGGCGATCTGACCCCGACCGAAGAGGATGGGGCGATCACGGCGCTTGGGTGGGGGCAGGCAGCGCGGCAGGATCGCTCGGACCTGCTTGATGCCGCGCTGCGCCAACTCAAGGAATACGCGACAGGCGAGCGTCAAAGCTTTGACCTACCGCTGCGCGTTATGGGGAGCGACTTCCAGCGCGCGGTCTGCACCGCGATTCTTGCGATTCCCTTTGGCCACACCCGCACCTACGGAGAGATTGCCCGCGACCTCGGCGTGCCTGCGCAAGCGGTGGGCGGGGCCTGTGGCGGCAATCCAATCCCGATTATCATCCCCTGCCACCGCGTGATGGGGGCGAAGGGCCTGACTGGCTTTAGCGGGGCAGGCGGGGTCGAGACCAAGGTCGCGCTGCTGCGCCATGAGGGCGCGGCGGGGCTGTTGATTTAACCTCGTGAGGCAGGATCAGTCTTCTGCGAGGGGGATCAACTGCTGCGCAGCACCAGCGCAGATGAGGTAGATTGAGGTGATCACCAGCCCCCAGTGGGCCCAGCTTTCGGGGTGAAAATTCACCCAAGCCGACCAGCCCGCGAAGAAGGTCCATGCCAGCGCCATGGGCAATGTCACGGGACGCCAACGCTCAGTCCGGACGGGGTGCACGAACTTGATTGGCAGAAACATCGCTGCGGCAAGGATCGTGACCACGATCAGGCTGACCCACCACTGGGGCTGTAAAGCAAAGAGCACCAGCACCAGCATGTTCCAGCAGCCGGGAAAACCTTTAAAGGAATTGTCCTTTGTTTTCATGCGGGTGTCGGAGAAATACATGACGCTGGCAAAGGTGATGATAATGATCATCGCCCAACCGCTCCAGCCATCCATCAGCCCCGAGGTGAACAGCGCGAAGGCCGGGATGAAGACATAAGTGAGATAGTCGATGATGAGGTCCATCAAGACGCCATCGAATTCGGGGGCGTTGGTCTTCACATCGTATTTGCGCGCCAGCGGGCCGTCGATACCATCGACGAAGAAGGCGATCACCAGCCAAAGGAACATCAGGTCCCATTTCTCTTCCACGGCGGCGAGCATGGCAAGCATCGCCAGCACCGCACCGGTGGCAGTGAAAAGGTGAACGAAGAGGGCACGCATCTGTATGGTCATGCGTCTGCATCGCAAATCCGCCGGGGGGATGCAAAGGAAACTCTGGCGCGGGCGGCAAAAACCAGCGTAGCAAAGGTGGGTCAGCAGGGGCGCAGTTGACGGGGCCGGGCATTGCGCAGGAAATATGCCCAAGTCCCGCGCTTCGGGTTGACGGCTACCGCGATTCCCCTTAAAGCCAGCGAACCAATTCAGGGTCGGCTCTGCGCGGCCCCCACGTTATGTGTTTTTCCGGATCGCTGGAAGGACACAACAGCAAAAGGATGAACCCATGTCGCGCCGTTGCGAATTGACCGGAAAAGGCCCGATGACGGGCAACAACGTAAGCCACGCCAACAACCGTACACGCCGTCGGTTCTTGCCGAACCTCAACGACGTGTCGTTGCAGTCCGAAGCACTGGGCCGCGCGTTCAAGCTGCGCATCTCTGCCGCAGCTCTGCGCAGCGTCGACCACCGCGGTGGTCTGGACAAGTTCCTAGCGAAAGCCAAGGACGTTGAACTGTCCGACAACGCGTTGAAAATCAAAAAGGCCATCGCGAAAACCAGCGCGACTGCCGATGTGCTGAGCTAAGGCTTACCACAGACCAGATTGGGGCCTCGATCCGAAAGGATCGGGGCCTTTTTCGTTTTGGGCTTAGGTCTTTCTTAAGGGTTTCCCGGCTATCAGGATGGCACCCCGCGCTGCCATTGGCGGTTTTGTTGCGCAGGGGTATGTTTTTATTCGGGAAACCTTGGAAATGCGCGCTAATTGATCCTCTGACATTTGTTGTTCTGGCCATGCTACCTGCCAAGCGGGGCTCAGACCGTGCATCAAGATCGGAGATTTCATGACTGACCCCACCCCCGGCACGCCAAACTCTAGCCCGCCCTCGGGCACGCCCGCCGACACGAATGAGATCGAGACTGATTTCGAGGTTGGCCAAGACAACATCGACGGGACATTGGGCCCGCTGGGCTTTGACATCCACAACCCGGTCTTCATGGTGTCCGGCCTGACGGCAGTGGCCTTTGTGCTGCTGACGATGCTTTTCCCGGATCAAGCCGGGGTGGTCTTCCTTGCTGTTCGGGATTTCGCCACCACCAAGCTGGATTGGCTGTTCATGATCATCGTGAACATCTTCGTTATCTTTTGTATCGTGCTGATTTTCTTGCCCATCTCCAAAGTCAGGCTTGGCGGGAAAGAGGCCGTGCCAGAGTATTCCTACCTTGCTTGGTTCGCCATGCTTTTCGCCGCGGGCATGGGCATCGGGCTTTTGTTCTTTGGCGTGCTTGAGCCGGTGTATCATATGAACGTCTCTGGCCCCTTGGGGGTGCCCCTGCCGATTGCCGAAGATGGGTCGATCATACCTGAGAATGTCGAGGCCGCCCGCGCCATGGGGCTCGCGGCGACCTTTTACCACTGGGGGCTGCATGGCTGGGCGGTCTATGCGATCATGGCGCTGGCCTTGGCCCTGTTTACCTATAACAAGGGGCTGCCATTCTCGATCCGGTCCTGTTTCTATCCGCTTCTGGGCGATCGGGTCTGGGGCTGGCCGGGACATATCATTGATATCTTGGCGGTTTTCGCGACGCTTTTTGGTCTTGCCACATCGCTTGGCTTGGGCGCGCAGCAGGCCAACGCGGGGTTCAACTTTGCCTTCGGGCTTGAGATTTCGACCAACGTGCAGGTGGTCATTATCCTTTTGGTCACCGCCGTGGCGCTGGTGTCGGTCTGGCGCGGGTTGGACGGCGGGGTAAAGATCCTGTCGGAGGTGAACATGATCGTGGCGGTCCTGTTCTTCCTCTTTGTGCTCTTCGTTGGCCCGACGTTGGTGGGGCTGGATGGCTTTTGGACCGGTTTGGTGGCCTATACGCAAGAGATCATTCCACTTTCCAACCCCTTTGGCCGCGATGACGACGCCTACCGCGAAGGGTGGACGGCGTTCTATTGGGCGTGGTGGGTATCTTGGGCGCCTTTCGTGGGGATGTTCATCGCGCGGGTCTCGCGCGGGCGCACGGTGCGGGAATTTATCATCTGTGTGCTGCTGATCCCCTCCCTCATCATCTTTATCTGGATGGGCGTCTTTGGCGGTATTGCGATTGATCAAATCCTGACCAGCCCCGAAACATCGTTGGTGAAGGCCAATGTGATCGACAGCTATTCGCCGGAACTGTCGCTTTTCGGGATGTTGAATGAACTGCCTTTCACCAAGGTGGCCTCGACCATCGCGATTCTCTTGGCGCTGGTGTTCTTTGTTACCTCGTCGGATTCGGGGTCGCTGGTTGTCGATACGATCACGGCGGGGGGCAAAATCGACGCGCCGGTCCCGCAGCGTATCTTTTGGTGCATCGTCGAAGGGTTGATCGCCATCGTGCTGTTGATCGGCGGCGGGCTCTCGGCCCTGCAGGCCGGGGTCACGGCGACGGGTGTGCCCTTTGCAATCTTGATGCTGGTGATGTGCTATACGGTCTACAAGGGTCTGCGCAGCGAACCGCGCTGAGGCTATCTGGCGCGCCGTGACTTAGCGGCGCGCCGCCAAAACCTCTGCCACCCATTCGGGCACCGTATGGCTAGCAGGCCCGATGCGATGTTCCGCGAACTGATTGCCCACGGCAGAGCGTTCGAGATTGAATTCAATCGTATGCGCCCCGGCGCGGCGGGCCTCGGCGACGAAGCCGGCGGCGGGGTAGACGTTGCCGGAGGTGCCAATCGCGGCAAAGACATCCGCCTCGGCCAGATGATCAAAAAGTGCGTCCATCTGATAAGGCATCTCGCCAAACCAGACGATATCGGGTCGCGCGGCGGGGGCGTTGCAGGCGGGGCAGGCATCGCCCGGTGCCATGACCATGGGCGCAGGCCAGCGGTGATCGCAGGCGGCGCAGAGCGCGCCTTTGAGGGCACCATGCATGTGCATCACCTGTCGCGAGCCGCCCTGTTCGTGCAGATCATCGACATTCTGGGTGATGACGACCACCTCGCCGTCAAGCTCGGCCTCTAGCCGGGCGAGGGCGCGATGCGCGGCGTTGGGTGACACCTCGGCCGCCTGTGCGCGGCGGGCGTTGTAGAAATCGACCACCAGTTTTGGATTGCGGGCGAAGCCTTCGGGGGTGGCCACGTCTTCGACGCGGTGCTGCGCCCAAAGGCCATCGGAGGCGCGGAAGGTTTCGAGCCCGCTTTCGGCAGAAATCCCCGCGCCGGTAAGGATCACGATCTTGGTCATGGGGTATTATTCTCCGATCGGGTCTTCGGCTTCAAGCAGGTGAAACCCATCCGCCAGCCACGGCAGTTGCGCGATGGCAGGGGCGATCATATGCGTCTGCATCAACTGCCGCATGGTCTGGGCAATGTCGCGCGGCACCGGGCCGGACCATTCGGCCCCGGCAAAGAGCGAAATGGTTCGCGCGGGCAGCGGGGTGTTCAGGGGGGCGGGCAGGGGATGCGCGGCCAGTCGGTCGTGGAAACGGGCGGCGCGCATGTAGCCCAAGGGCGTCGTTATCGCCCAGCCAATGCCGCGTGCCACCATGGCCATCAGCGCCAGATGGCTGCCGATCTCGAACCGTGCGCGCAGGTTGTGGCCCTGCGCGGTAAGATGTGCCTCGATCTGTCGCGCGATTAACTGGTCGGCGGCGTAGCGCAAAAAGGGTAGGTCGGTGCTGCCGCACAGCAGGGCCTCGGGGTCATAGGGCGCGCCCGCAGGGGTAACGAGGATGAAGGGGTCGCGGGCCAGTGGGTATTCCAAAACCCCGTCAATCGGTCCGTCGATCTGCGCCGAAAGCGCCATATGCAGGCTTTGATCGCGGAGCGCCTGGGCCAGTTCGTTGCTGCCTGCGGTGATCATGCGAAAGCGGCACCCGGTCAGGCTGTCGCCAAGGATTGTGGCAAGGCGCGGGGTCAGGTCATCGTCGAAATCATCAATCACACCGAGGTTCAGCGCCTCCAGATGGGCGAGATCCATCACCGTGACTTCGCTCTGCGCTTGGCGCAATTCGCTGAGCGCCTGTTCGGCCCGGCGCAGAAACATCTGCCCGGCTTGGGTCAATCGCATGGGGCGGCGGGTGTGATCGACCAGTTCCGCCCCGATGGCGGCTTCGAGGTTGCGCATCTGCTGGCTGACGGCGGGCTGGCTGAGCCCCGTGGCCTCTGCTGCCTGCGCCACCGATCCGCTGCGCGCGAGCGCCTCAAACACTTCGATGCCCCGAAGGGTGATGCCTTTGTTCAGCATGTGGTCCCAACTCTTTCGGATCTTGTGAAACCACGGGCGGCTCAGGTCAAGCATTTGCCCATGGAAGTGGCAGCATATCTGTCGCATCTGGAAAAGCGGCGGGAGGCGCTTTGGGCTCACGGGTCGCCCCCTTGAAGCCGCCGTCAAAGCTGCGCAGACTGCGGGCAAACATCCCTCAGGAGCCTCTCCGAATGAAAATCGCCACAGCCGCCTATCCGCTCGATGTTCTGACCTCATGGGCGCAGTACGAAGACAAACTGGCCCATTGGGTCGCCGAGGCCGCGGTGCAGGGGGCGGAACTGCTGGTCTTTCCCGAATATGCCGCGATGGAATTGGCCACGCTGGATGGGGCCGAAGTGGCCGCCGATCTGGAGCGCTCGCTTTTCTCGGTCTCGGACAAGCTTGAGGAAGCCGACCGGCTGCATATGAAGCTCGCCACCGAGCACAATGTGCATATCGTGGCAGGCTCTGGCCCCGCGGCGACCGAGAGCCGTCCGGTCAACCGCGCGCGGCTGATTACGCCTACGGGGCAGGTGGGGGTGCAGGACAAGCAGATCATGACCCGTTTCGAGCGTGAAGAGTGGGGCGTGATCGGAGGCAATGCGCTTCAGGTTTTCGAGACCGCGATTGGCAAGGTCGGGATTTTGATCTGTTATGACAGTGAGTTTCCCCTGCTGGGCCGGGCGCTGAGCGATTGCGATGTGATCTGCGTGCCCAGTGTCACCGAAACGCTGGCGGGCTATTGGCGGGTGCGCATCGGCTCCATGGCCCGCGCGTTGGAGAATCAGTGCATCACGGCGATGTCTTCGGTGGTGGGCGCGGCGGATTGGTCAGAGGCTTTGGGTCAATCTTTTGGCGCGGGGGGGATTTTCTGCCCGCCGGATCGCGGCTTCCCGCCGACGGGCATTTTGGGACTGCGCGAGGTGAACGCACCCGGCTGGACCATTGCAGAAGCCGATTTGGCGCAGGTCGCCGAGGTGCGCGCAGATGGCATCGTTTTGAACCGAAGGGACTGGCAAGACCAGATTGGCCGCGACGGAAAGGCGATAAACGTCGCTTTGCGCTGAATCCCCCTTGAAAAAGCGCAAAAATGCGCCCATTTAAGCCTGCGCCCTCAAATTGGAGGGTTTTGTGCTCAAGGAGAGACCATGGCCAAGGAAGATACGCTCGAATTTCCCGGTGTCGTGAAGGAACTCCTGCCTAACGCGACGTTTCGGGTCGAGCTGGAAAACGGCCATGAGATCATCGCGCATACGGCAGGCAAGATGCGGAAAAACCGCATCCGTGTTCTGGCTGGCGACAAGGTTCAGGTGGAAATGACACCCTATGATTTGACCAAAGGTCGGATCAACTATCGCTTCAAGTAAGCGGCGCCGCGTTCGCGCGTTGCGCGGCGCAGGCGGGGCCGTGCGCGGCCCCGACCGGGCTGCCGGCCTCAGGCAAAGAGGCCCATAAGATGCAGTTTATTCTCGGATCAGGATCACCGCGCCGATTGGAGCTTTTGGCCCAGATCGGCGTGGTCCCCGATGCCATCCGCGCCCCCGACATTGACGAGACCCCCTACAAGGCCGAATTGCCGCGCCCCTATTGCGCCCGCATGGCGCGTGAAAAGGTGGCGGCTGTGCCCGCTGGGGCGGATGACATCGTGCTCTGCGCGGACACCACTGTGGCGCTCGGGCGGCGCATCCTCGGCAAGCCCGAGGATGAGGCTGAAGCCGAAGCTTTCCTGCGGTTGATGTCGGGCCGTCGGCATAGGGTGGTCACTGCCGTTGCCGTGAAGCGGGGCGACAAGCTTTGGCAGCGCGATGTACAAAGCAACGTGAAGATGAAATCTTTATCCGAGCCTGAGATTCGCCGCTACCTTGCCACCGGCGATTGGCGCGGCAAGGCGGGTGGATATGGCATCCAAGGCCCCGCCGGCGCGCTGATCCCATGGATCAGCGGCTCATTCACCGCAATCGTCGGCCTGCCATTGGCCGAGGCTGCGAACCTGCTGCAAGCGGCAGGCTACCCATTTGACGGAGGTGCCGCATGAAGGGCCGTACGATCATTCTTGACCATCTTGGCGATGTTGAAGCTGCAGCACTCATGGTAGATGGCAAGCTGGACGATTTTCTGGTCGACAGCGATGCGCCGCGCGTTGGCACCGTGTATCGCGCGATTGCCGACCGCCCGGTAAAGGGGCAGGGGGGGATGTTCCTCAAGACCCCCGATGGGGCGGCTTTTCTGCGTCAGATCAAAGGGCTGGCCCCCGGCCAGACGATCCTTGTGCAGGTCTCGGGCCATGCAGAGCCGGGCAAGGCGATCCCGGTGACCAATAAGCTGCTGTTCAAATCGCGTTATGCCATCGTGACGCCAGATGCGCCGGGGCTGAATATCTCGCGCTCTATCAAGGACGAAGAAGAACGTGACCGACTGCTGGAAATCGCTCATGAGGCCGCAGGCGGTGCTGATCTGGGTCTGATCCTGCGGTCCTCCTGCGCCGGGGCCGATGGCGAGGATATTGCCGAGGATATCGCGAATATGTTGGCGCTTGCGGATACCGTGGCCAATGACGACGCGCAGGAGATGGAGGTGCTGAGCGAAGGCGATGGGCCGCATCTGCTCGCATGGCGCGATTGGACCGCGCCCGCCGAGGTGGTGACCGAAGCCGGGGGCTTTGCCGATCATGGGGTATTGGAAGAGCTTGACCGCGTGTCCTCCTCCCAAGTGTCGCTTGGTGGCGGGGCGTCGATTTTTGTCGAGCCGACCCGCGCGTTGGTGGCCGTGGATGTGAACACGGGCAGTGACGCCTCGCTTGCGGCTGGGGTGAAAGCCAATATGGCCTGCGCCAAGGCGCTGCCCCGCGCGTTGCGTCTGCGCGGGCTGGGCGGGCAGATCACGCTCGATCTGGCCCCCATGCCCAAGAAAGACCGCCGCACCTTCGAAAGCGCGCTGCGTGCGGCCTTCCGCGCCGATGACGTGGACACGACGCTGGTCGGTTGGACGCCTTTGGGTCACTACGAATTGCAGCGTAAACGCGCCCGTCCGGTGCTGGCGGAGGTACTTGCAGGGGCAGGGCAATGAGCTGTCCGATCTGCAAAGCCGAAACCGTCAAGGCACACCGCCCCTTCTGCTCGCGCCGCTGCGCCGACATCGATCTGGGCCGCTGGTTCAGCGGAAGCTACGCCGTCCCCTCGCGCGATCCGGAAGACATTGAAGCAGCCATCGAGGCCGCCGAAGCAGCACAAGACCGCCCCGCAAAGCCCCATTAAGACAGGATAATTTGCGTTTCGTGAAAAGAAGTGGGTTTCGGGGCAAAATGGGGCTGGACACCCCGCGCTACAGGTCCTAGAACCCGCTCACCCGACCTCGAAAGAGGTGACCCGTGCCCGGGTAGCTCAGGGGTAGAGCAGTGGATTGAAAATCCTCGTGTCGGTGGTTCGATTCCGCCCCCGGGCACCATTTTTACCGAACAAAACAAATCACACCCTTCGCCCCCGCGGCGCGCGCGACTTCCGCACCCGGCCCGGAACCTCCGCCAGCTTTCTGTCGTTGTCCCTCTACCCATATAGAGGAGAGCAACCATGGCGAATGACGACCAAGCTAAAGGCAAGGCGAAAGACATCGGTGGCAAGCTGAAAGAAGAAGCCGGCGATGCCACAGGCAACGACGACCTCAAGCACGAAGGTCAGGCCGATCAGGCTGAAGGCAAGGTGCAAAAGGGCGTCGGCGACGCCAAAGATAAGCTATCAGACTAATCGCAAAAGCGCGCCTCTGACCGGAGGCGCGCTTTTCTGTCTGAGCCGCAAGGCTAGGCGCGCTCACTTCTTGATAATGATATAGATCGCATGGACGATCCCGGGGATGTAGCCCAGTAGGGTTAGGATGATATTAATCCAGAAGTGCTTTCCTAGACCTTCCTGCAAGAACACCCCCAGAGGGGGCAATAGAATAGCGATGATAATGCGAATGATGTCCATAGTGTCACGCCGGGGTCGCCGGGCTCCTTTCTAGGTGGGTTAGTGGCTGGTCTAAGCTAGCCCTCATCAGCCAAGCGGCCAGGGATGCCGTGACAGGCGCGGGCAATTTACACTCGCCGCAGCAAGGGTTTTGCGGCACTCTATTGAAAAGCAAGAGGAGGGGCAGGGTGGAGCCAGTTAGGATTATGTGGCGCCAGATCATGGAGATGGCGCGGGATACTATTGCGCTTTTGCCGCAGATTGCCGTCGCCACCCTTGTATTGATATTGACTTGGGCGATCGCCGCGCTTGGCCGTTCGCTGGTCACTAGAACCCTGTCGCGAACCAAACTCCGCCCAAGCCTGCAAGACCTCTTTACGCTCCTGACGTCTATCCTCATTTGGGTCTTTGGCATCATGGTCGCGGCCGTGATCGTCTTCCCCGGCCTTACTCCCGCCAGCATTCTGGCTGGCCTCGGCATCGGGTCGGTCGCCATCGGCTTTGCCTTCAAGGATGTTTTTGAGAACTTCCTTGCTGGGATCATCATCCTCTTTCGCCGCGAGATGCGTATGGGGGATCATATCGAATGCGAGGGGATCGAGGGCAAAGTCGCACATATCGCCATCAGAGAGAGCCACATTCGCCAGACGGACGGGCAACTTGTGATCGTCCCGAACGCGATGCTGTTCAAAAACCCTGTCTATGTTCGCACGGATCAAAAACACCGCCGTCAAACAGTGATCTGCGGCGTGGCCTATGATGTGGATTTGAATGAGGCGCGCACTGTCATCTCCAAAGCTGTCGAGGGCTGTGAGACAGTAGAGCAGGGGGATCACCCCATTCAGATCTTCGCCCAAGAGTTTGGGGGTTCCTCGATCAATTTCGAAGTGACTTGGTGGACAGGCTCGGTTCCGGTGGAACAGCGCCGCTCTCGGGATGAGGTCGTGACGGCGGTAAAGCGGGCATTGGATGACGCCGGGCTTGAGATACCATTTCCTTACCGTACGCTCACCTTCAAAGAGCCGCTGCCGCTTCGCCGTTCAGAGGATAATGAAGCAGAGGGGTGAGGATTGCGGCATTATGAAGGGGTGCTGGCTTTCGATTTGATTCACCAAATAGATGCTTCTCGGCTGTGAATCGTGGGTGATTCACTGGAATCTGGCCGATCTTCCGTCGGAGCCGGGGCAGGGCGGCTGGATCCTGCCCTTCGAAAGCTTGAAAATAGCATGCAATTTCAGCCGCTTGCCGAAAGGTTCCTCAAAGCCCTCACTTTTCTCAACTTTCTGCTTGCGGGTTTCTGTCACTCGCCTTAGAACCCCCTCTACCGGCGGCGCAGAGATGCAGCGGCGGGGCGCCAGACGGGGCGGACGGG
>Ga0207906_1000138_pt1 | contig 49258 bp, 51 predicted proteins | sample LinPmetageLP37_FD_184050 | JGI IMG/M metagenome (GOLD analysis project Ga0207906, IMG submission 184050) | Marine viral communities from the Pacific Ocean - LP-37 (SPAdes) | ecosystem: Environmental > Aquatic > Marine > Oceanic | place: Pacific Ocean | collected 2010-06-16 | reverse complement strand
AGACCAGCTCCGCTGGGCAAGCCTAGAGCGCGGTGCCACGGACCAAAGGGACGGGGCAGGGGCAAACACATAGGGGCTACCGCCCCCGGCCTTCGGCCTCCCCCGTGGATATTTTCAGAAAGATGAAATTCGTATATGCCAAAGCCGTAAACCACTGACCGTTGGATTCAGAAAAAAGAAATGACGTAAGATGTGCAATCTCTACGCAAACACGATGCCGCCAGCCGCGATGCGCCAGCTTTTCGCAGTTGACGCTAAACAGGAACAGCTTGGCAATGCGGAACCACTGCCAGCGATATTCCCAAAAGGGACTGCGCCCATTGTCTCTTTGGATGATGATGGCGCGCGGCTGCTTTTGAACACGCATTGGGGTTTTGTGTTGCCCCAGGTCTCGAAGAAAACAGGAAAACCGATTCAGCCAAAGGCGGTGAACAACGCCCGCGACGACAAGCTGCGCACATCTTCGTTTTGGAAAAAGAGCTTTCTCGAACGCCGCTGTCTGGTGCCTGCGACAAGTTTTTGCGAGGCGAAGGGCCGCAACCCTGCAACCTATGTTTGGTTCGGGCTGGAAGGCGAGGGGGCAAGGCCCCCCTTTGCCTTTGCGGGTATCTGGCGAGGGTTCAAAGGTAACTACGGCGGCGAACAACGCGAAATGGTTACGTCCTCGATCATCACGACGACACCGAACGAGCTGGTGAAAGAAACGCATCCTGACCGTATGCCAGTGATCCTTGAGCCTGACGATTATGCCGCATGGCTATCGGCTGGGCCGGATGAAGCGTTTGGACTGATACGTCCATATCCAGCGGAAAAGATGGTTATTCATCAAAGCGGTGAAGGTCTAAAATCGGATCGCGGTGGACTCTAATTGCACGGGTGCCGAACGGTTCGGGGTTGACAGATCATGGTCATGTCGCAGATTTAGAACAAAACACGAACATGACAGGATTCCAATGCCGCTCCATCGCGTCGAAAACTATGTATTGCCAAGTGGTGCGCCCGTTCGGGTTGTCACCTCGAAAGTCAGTGCGGGTTTTCCATCGCCAGCGGCGGATGATCTTGAAGATGAAATTGATCCTATTTCATGGGTCGTGCGCCATCCTGCATCTACATTCTGGTGGCGTGTCGAGGGAGATTGTCTTTGGGACGTTGGAATCCGCGACGGGGATCTGATTGCCGTAGATCGTGCTGGTAAGCGCCGGATCGGGCGGGCAGTGGTGGCCGTAGTCGAGGGATCAGTCACCGCGAAAATTTTGCGGAAACGGAATGATCGCTACTATCTGGCCCCGGCCAATCGGCGCGAGAATTTCAATGAAATCGAGTTGACCGAAGACAGCGAGATTTGGGGTGTGATTGCCGGAGTTGTCCGCCGATATGATCTGGCATGAAGCGGCCTATCGCGATTAGCGATAGCGCCAACTTCTATGTCAGCGCGGAACGGATCTTCGACCCCTCTTTGAAAAACGTGCCAGTGATCGTTTTATCGAACAATGACGGGTGTGCGGTCGCGCGAAGCGACGAAGCCAAGGCGCTCGGTATCAAGATGGGTGAGCCGCTGCATCTTTTGCGTGATAAGATTGCCGCGCATGGTGTTCGTGTCTTCAGCTCGAACTACACGCTTTACGGGGACATTTCGCGGCGGGTGGTAGAGGTCTATGACGACTTCACGCCGAATGTGGAAATCTATTCGATTGATGAATGTTTCTTGGACTTTGGCGGTTTTGAAGATCGAGTTGCACACGCCCGCGATATGCGGGCCGCTGTGCTGAACCGGATCGGTGTGCCGGTGCGTGTTGGGATCGCGCCAACAAAGACACTCGCAAAATGCGCCAACGACATTGCGAAGAAAAACCCTATCTTCGGCGGCGTGCTGGATATGATGGACGACGATTTGGCCGACTGGTTACTTCCAATGGTTCCTGTGGGTGACATTTGGGGTATCGGGAAAAAGACCGAGGCCAAGCTCCACGGCCTTGGGATCGGCACGGCGGCAGAACTTCGGGCGATGCCGATAAGACAGGCGCGAAAGATGGGAACGGTCGTTCTCGAACGGACGGTCCTTGAGTTACAAGGTGAGCCTTGCCTGTCACTTGATGATGTAGAGCCGCAACGCAAAGGCATGGCCGTCACACGGTCGGCTGGGGCGCCTATGATCGGCTTTGACGCCCTGTTTCAAGCAATCACGGCCCATGCCACGCGCGCAGCGGAAAAGCTGCGCCGTCATGGGCTTGTGGCTGGGACTGTGACCGTGTTCTTCCACACAAACCGCCACCGACAGGATCGGCCGCAATTTGCAGGGTCACGCACAACACGGCTGACGCCTATGTCAGCCGACACCTTCGATCTTGTGGACGCCGCCCGCCGCTGTGCGCAAGCCGCGTGGCCGAAGGCCCAGGGCGAGACATTCGGGTTTACCAAGGCGGGCATCATGTTGAACGATCTGGTGCGGTTTGAAAACAGGCCACGCACGTTGTTTGATGTTGAAAAACCGAAAAGCGCAGCTCTTATGTCGGCGCTCGACCATGTAAATGATCGGTTTGGAAAAAAAACGATGGTGCTGGCAAGTGAGGGGATGAAGCGCCCTTGGCAGACCAAAGCGGATCGACGCAGCCCGCGCTACACAACGCGCATTTCTGATTTGCCTGTGGTTCGGTGAACTGCAAAGGGCGCGTTGGACGCCTATTCATCGCGCCTCCCGATTTCGAGGGTGATCTTGATGAAGATCAGATTGATTTCGATACTAAGGCTCAAGTTGAGCTTTTGGAGCTGCTTTCGGATCGTCTTCATCCTGCGGGACGTTGCACGGCGAAGGCGGATTGATTTTTTGCGAATGTATTTCATGGTTGTCTCCTTGGTGAATAAACAGGGCAAGAAGACACGGTGCTAAAGGGGGCCTGTCCACACGCGCGGAACGCGCCCCGGAGGGCTTGGTGTTGACTGGTTCCCGCGCCGTGTAGCCTGCCCGTCTGTTGTTCACGGAGACCGCCATATATTTGCGGAAAATGTTGAACGAATGATGCTTACGCGCCTATTGGATTATTCGACATAGCCCCGCGCCTTACGCTTGGCGGTGATGCTTCGGATCGTGTCGATTGCTCGCCCGGTATCGGTGTGCGGGATGAATTTGACGGTTCCTGCCGAACCGATCCGGCCCCACTCGCAGACCAGATCGACACCGCCAAACAAGGTTGGCTGAACCGATAGAACGTAAAACCTCTGCTTGTTTACAGCCGGATCGACACATTGCAGATAGGTTTGGTCTGGAAACAGGTCGAGTTGCGGTTTGCGCACGTCAATCCCCTGATTTGTGTCCGCGAAGACGCTCTATAACGTCAACAGGACGGCCAATAGTCCATTTGGCGTAAGTGAACCCATCATAGCTGCTGGCTGTGTCCAGCTCGGCAATCCAGTCCAAGACGGCATCGAGGTCGGATTGCGATACATTGATCTTCTTGGGCATGTCAGGCTCCTATCGGGTGGGCTTTGGTGCAGAAATTGATCCAGCGTTGCCGGATGCTGGGGTGATTGAGTGGCACGTCGATGCCTTTCAGATGGTTCCTGAACTTTTCAGCGATCATCGAGGGGCAGGGACGCCGGATGCTCGGAAGATGTTGGCGGGCCAGGTCGAGCCAATATTTGTCATAGCTGATCCCGCCCGATGCCGGAAACAGTGGCGGCGCTTCCTTCTTTTTTTCCTCAGAATTTATATCGTTAAGAGATAACTGTAAGTTATCTTTCTCAGGAGGGTGACGCAGCGTGTCGCGGGCTGTTTGTAGAACGCGGCCAAACCATGCTTTGAAAGCGGGGAAGGCCATTCTGCTGAATTTGTTTTTGAAGCGGCTGGCGGGGTCTTTGCGGTATTCTCGGACTAAGATGCCCAGATCTTCGAGTGCAGCAAGCCAGCGTTGGATGCTACGATGTGTAACCTCGAAATACTCGGCAAGCTCGTTGATGCAAATCGGGCGTGTCTGGTAGGCGCGGTCTTTGCTGAAATCGTAGCGTTCATGTTCGAGATAATAGAGGACGTTCAAAAGCTGCGTTGCGACTGCGCGGGTATGCGCAGCGTAGAGCGCGGGCTTTGCAACGGTTTTGATATACTGACCGAATTGTGCGGTCGAAGGGGTCGGGAGTTTGTCTGGTCGGGTCGTCATGATTCTTCCTCGCTGTGGTGAGCGCGGAGACTGATGTGCAGACGCAATTCCTCTGTTCGCACAGATGCGTTTTTTGCTTGCGTTGCGAATGTAGGGGGTGGTAGAACCAGACTTGAAGAATAGTTAGCCTGTTCGAGACGCCAATCTCTAGGTTCTAATAACCCCCCCTCGCTAGGTCAGCCCTCGCGGGGGGTTTTACGTTTTAGGGGTGGTTTACTGCTCCTCCCGATGTTGATTCTTATTGTTTTGTGCGACAGGCATACTATGGGTTGAAGCCTGCCGCAATTATTGTGTTGCCGGAAGTGGTGGCAACTATAGCTAGTATGACACCCACTCATTGCCGTATTCATTCTGATAGGAACGCCACTCGACCCCGACGCCCCGGCGGTAACTAGCAGGACGGCAGGATCGCTGGGGGATTGCCCAAGTTGGCACTTCATTCAGATCGACGCGACGATAGCTGAACTCTCCTTGCTGACCATATGTGCCTTTCAGGCCATAATATTGGATGCTGCAATCATCGTCTCTACCACGTTCGCGGTGTGAAAATGACCGGATATCCCAGACAACAATCGAGCGCACGAAATCAAATTCAGGGCCGCTTATGTCGATGTCGGCACGTTCTTCTTGCGTGAGGTGTAAGAATTTGAGGGCGTCAAACTCGCCGTCCTCGGTGCGGAGATCGGCAATATTGACCGCTTCCGGCGCTGCTTCAATCGGGGCGGACACGTCCTGCGGATTGTTGTAGCGGTTTTTGCCTACCGTGTCGAAATAGTAGTCATCGTCGGGATAGCTTTGCATGACAGGCGGTGCGTCTTTGAACGCAAAATCAAGCAACTGCTGTGACGGACTGGTCATGTCGTCAGCGGCGATGCTCATTGGGCAACGCCAGATTTGCAGTGGTGGCTCGATCGGCCAGGGCGTGATGCGGCGGATGAACACGGCGCGAGCGTGACTGCATTCCGCGGATGCAGGCCAACCACCGGACAAACAAAGCAGGATCGCACAATCGACCTGATAAGCCTCGGCGGGAGTGGGGGTGGCAACGTAGGCGGCGCTTGCAACCAACGCGAGAGCGGAAGATCGTAGTATATTGCGCATCATCAAAATCCCTTCATGCTGCAAAGTTTATAACTTGTCAGGCGATGTATAAGGATATACGCCGAAGGGCCGGATCAGTTCAATCCCTTTGTGTAAAAGCAGCGTTCTGGTTTCAGCGATGTTTAAGCAGCTTTCGAACGCTCATCCCCGCCCTGATGATGTAGGGGGGGAGGGCCAATGAATAATGCCCACAATTCAGTTCTAAGACGTTCGGTTTGGCACCTGCTACAGTTAGGGCATCGACAAATTGCTGGGATAGGTCAGGCAAAACAACGGTATCGCGTTTGCCTAAGACGATCTGAATGGCCAAATCGGGTCGCGCTAGGTTTGTGATGTGGCTCTCAAGGTTAATCGGCCCCCATGCCCGTCGAAGGTCTACCACATCAATTTTTGTCTCAAGGCTTGCTCTAATGTGGCGAGTTGCACGCCCGGTCCAAACCATATCTGCAAGGCTACCAGCGGTGAGAAATAGAGCGGCCTTTGATATTGCCGTGTCATGTGCTGCAACAAGGCCAGCGACCCATGAACCTAAACTCATGCCGAGGACGCCTATTTCGTCGTAGCCTTCCGCATTCAACCATTTGACGAGTTTGCGGCCATCAAGGACCGCCTGTCGCACGGAGTTCAGTGTTTGCCCAACATTGGGACTAAGCATGTCGCTCGCGTGGCTTGCACCTTCACGACTTCGTTCAAGATGATAAGGCATCGCAATTTCTACAACCGTAATACCCTGCTTTGCAAAAAATGCCGCAAGTTTAGCGTTTCGCTTTGTTGCGTTCCAGTGATGGAAGACTATCAGCGCCTGACCCTGACCCTGACCCTGACCTTGGGTAATTTTAGACCAAACAGTATTGTTGGTTTCGGTAGCTGTGGAGAGGGAAGACGGAAATTTAAGCCACTGCCCAACCCGGTCAAAGGCCAGATCATCTTTGTGAGGTAAATCAAAATAGGAAGGATCGGAGCGGGTGAGGTCTGCTAAATCACAAAATCTGTCAATGGATTCAACCTCTTTGGATTGTGGAAAGGCAATTATGGAATTGAGTGCCATATCGGACGGCACTTTGACCGCATCGCTACCCGCAGCTCGTCGTTCATCCCAACGATCAAGCCAGTCATGATACATCGTGGTTTTCCTCTCGCGTGAAGTAGCGGCGCGGCTGATACGCGGGATCAAACAAACCATAGATCGCCGTAAAAACTGCAACAGATAGAAGTATTGAAAAGCCTGCAAAAGCTCCAATTAAAAGGTAGCCGAGCGTTATAAGGCCAACGGCTAATATCATTTTACCTAGGTTTAACTGAAGCTGGCTGTCAGCGCCTGTCCTTGCGCATCCATACACAAACACGACACAGGCTGCCAAAGCAACAAGAAGACTGCTGTAGTGGGTAGGCATACTGTAAATGATGCTGTCGCTAGGATCTTCATGGTTCAATAAAACTGATTGCAGGTCTTCAACGAACCAAGCAATTATGTTCTCACTGCTCGATGTTAAATAGAAAGATTGCAGTTTCATGCAGGCAGCAATTAGCACTCCAAGAACAGTGCAACGGAAAATACCTCGCATAACTCGATGGCCTATCTGACTGGCTTCTTGCTGCTGTGAGCTGTCAGCTTCAATCTCGCTGTTCGAGCTAATATCCCATAGATCAAAAGCGATGGTGTAAAGTAGGATTAGGCCTACAAACATAAGATAGAAGCATAGACACATATAGAGATAGGCTGCACCTGTGAAGACGATCGCCTGCGGAACGGATATGATTTCGGGTCGAACAATAGCTAAAGAACCCCAGTCGATTGCGTATCTCTCACTCCCATCAAGTAGTGGTAATAAACGCACTCCGACCCATTGGAAAATTCCAGCAAACAACAGACATATTAAAAAGACGGCCCAATAGGTATATGAGGACGCCTTGACCTTTTTTTTCCCATAGATCGTCAGTTTCGGACCTTCTGTGCTGCGCCAACAAGGTCACGCGACCTTCATTCTTCCAGAAAACCAATAATTCAACAACAAATACGAAGAATAGTGGGAGGAAAATCATAAATAAGATCGTCCAGTTAGGAGCCCAAATGAACCCGATCTGCTTTGTCACGCCGCCTATGCGTTCGTAATTGGCACTGTGAATACCCGTTAGATAAGACACGAATCCTAAAGCGACAGCGCCCGCAAAAACAGTGGATGGTAAATCTAATGGTGAGCCACGACTAAAAATCGCCTCCGACCACGTTGCAAGACTAAGACGACGTTTCGATATGAGTGTGGTTTGGGTCGCTGCTGGATCGTTTATGGTGGGGAGGTCCGTCTTTGGAACCGACGCAACAGAGGCGCTACGTTTATGGCGTCGCTCGGAAGTCAGTCTTGCTTGCGATGCACTAAATTCTGACTGCCATGCGCTTGTCGCTTCGGGATCGCCGCACCCGAAGATGCGCGACAGCCATCGAATGTTATCACTACTTATGCCTTTGGTGTTGTCCTGAAACCAAAGCTGAACGGTTCGAAGTTCCACCCCGGCACTATTGGCGTCTATCTGCGTGATGGCCTCGGCCAATAGATCGGGAGTCCAGGGACCGGACGGGAAGCCGTTTGCATCAGCGGGGCGTCCTGCTCCAGAGGTAGCAAGGTGCTTAAACAGCTCTTTGAAATTTCCATCAAAATGCTGCGGTGCGACAAAATATTTTCCGTTCTTTACCAACGCGCTAGAAGCCTTCGTTTCGTTGTGTTTCGTCTCGCTTCGTATGGTATCGTGCTAACGTCAAGAATGTAAGCTCTACTACAGCGTGTAGTCTCTGCGACTGCGTTTGAGGTCCATTATTGGATATTTATGCGCTAAATCTGGCCGACAATATAAAGGAACATCAAGTTGACTGCTGCCATGAGAACACCGTCGATGCAGGCCATACCTGTCACCAGCAACGAGCCGAAAGGTCGGGATCGAGCAACCGACAAAAGGAAACATGCCACGCCAATCAGACGTATATTAGATCGTGAAACCGGAAAACTGGTTGGCTGGCTCTACGAATGGAACACTGGAGCATTGGTTCCAATGTGGAAGTCGGAACCGTTCGAGAACATAGTCTATGCTTGAAAATGTGATACAACACGAATAATCAGGAAATATAGGTCAGTAAAGCTGCCATATTTAACATAACCATTTTTATACGAATTGAGAGAGACGGCCAGCGAGGCACATTGTCGGAGTTCGTAATTAGTGGGACTGAATTAATGAGACTCAAAACCAGCACAAATCAAGTAGTTGGCTTTTGTGCAGTTGATCTGAACAATAGCAGACAGACTGCTTAGAACGTCCAGTTTTCTTCTTCCATAAAGCCTTCAAGTGAAACGCATGGAATGCCGAAGTGGCGACAAATGTTCGGAATTTTCGCTCCGTTTCGGGGCTCACCTTCGAGAGTAACGACGGTTCCCCCCGTCGCCTGCGCACGCGCAATGATGAATGGGTCAGCGTTGAGACCGCCCTTCAGAAGCTTCTTCCGTTCAATAATTTGTAGGAAGTGCGGCACTGCGAATATCTGACCTACAAAACCTGCCTCGGCGGCGTCCGGCGCGGGAAAGAGGTCGCGCTGGTTCACTGCCCAGTCGCGCAGCGCAACGACGCGATCTCCATCAATCTCACGTGCGACCTCACGGGTGGATGTGATTTCACCATCTTCGATCAGCTCGTCAAATTGTTCCCAGAGGGTTGGGAACCGATTGCGATAGTAACTATGAAACAGTTGGGAAAATGCGTTCGTATCGAAAACGTAACTCAAGGCGCTCTCCTCGAGACATATTCTTCAAGCCGCGTCAGGTTCTTGGGCTTGGTGTCAAGGATGTCGGCCAGCTGGTTGTGGTTTATGCGGTTTTGATAGAACCGCTGAAACGCCAAGTTGATATACTCGGTTCCAAGATAGGCGATCTTGGTATTGTAATGGTCTCCTCCAGTGCCACGCTGCCCCTGTTCCGCCCAGCGACGTGCTGCTTGGTCATACTCGGCTGGCGTGATGAGGTCTCGATCTAAAAACTTACGGAAAATAAACTCACGGCTAACGCTAAATAGTTGCGCTAACTCGGCGGCGGTTGCTTCGGTTGGAGGTTGATTTGCAAAAGCAGCATCAAAAGTGTCTTCCGGTACAAGAAGGCACGCCGCCATGCGGTTACAAATGACCTCGATCCGCCGGTCGTCCCCAGCTAGCTCATTCACAAAGCGATCGCCCCGCGTATCGACCCCGCTGGTGTGGAAAAGCAGGTGTGCCAGCTCATGAAACAGCGTGAAAATCTGCCGTGTTTTCGCAGTGGTATTGTTTACATAAATGATCGGAAACTCATCGTCGTAGAGACAAAACCCAGAGTAATCCGGCTCTCTAAATGAGTCTTTGAAGACATAGATACCTACATTGAAGAGTACCTTGCGCCATTCCTCTAACGCAGTCTCTGCATTGCCCCATGCGAACTGCTGTTCCATTGTTACACCCAGATAATCGCGGACTTCGGTTGCAATCTGCTCGATAGGATCAGTTGGACGGAAGCCAAGATCGCGGGTAATCAGGCGCTCTGCTGGGTTCCTGCCGCCATGCAACTCCTCAAGACCCATTTGAAATGTCCGCGCCTTGCGCAAAAGTAGCCGGACACGTGGCGGTATCTCCGCAATCTGGTCGGGACCAAGTGTGCGGAAGGTCTCTTCGATTTGCGGCAGGTCTGGCGGTGCCGGGAAAAAGAAAACCGCCACCGGCACTTTGAATTTCTCCGCTAGTCTTTCAAGCTGAGGGTAGCTCGGAAAGTTCTCACCAGCCTCCCACTGCGCGATTTTGCGAAAATCGGCCGTAGCATCATCGACGGAAAAACCTGCACGCTCTCGCGCCCAAGTTACGACGGATGGGGTGATTGGCATTGGATCGGCCATCAGACGCTGGCTCCCGCATCACGGTTCATGGCGCGTTGTAGAGTGCTGCGGTTCACGCCCAATATTTCAGCCATGCCGGATACCGTCTCACGCTTTGTATCTATGATCGTCTTTGCGTGGGCGATTTGCGCAAGGGAAAGGACCGGCGGTCGCCCTAGCCTCTTGCCCCGTTTCTTTGCTGCACGAAGCCCAGCCTTGGTGCGCTCTTGGATTAGGTCACGCTCGAACTCAGCCAAAGCACCCATGATATGAAACACCAACCGTCCGCCTGCTGTCGTCGTGTCAATTCCATCTGTCAGGCTGCGAAACTCGATGCCGCGCTCACCGAAAAGTTTTAGTAAATGGATCAAGTCAGCTATGGACCGCCCTACCCTGTCCAGCTTCCAGACAACTAAAAGATCGTTGTGGCCCAGTTGATCCATGGCCTCGGAAAAACCCGGACGGGTCTCGGCGGCTTTCGCGCCGCTCTGCGCTTGGTCGGTGATGATCCGGTCGCATCCGGCCTCGGTAAGCGCCTCGATCTGTAGATCAAGGTTCTGTTCCTCCGTAGACACTCGTGCGTAGCCGATTTTCATGGATTCTTTTTGCACGAGGTTTTTGCGGCAGTCTAGCGCTAATTGAAACAAGGGCTTACCAACAATGAAAAAAGTGCCGCAAAAAGGGTCCTTTTCGGGTAGATTTCAAATCCACTCACGTTGTTACCGCACTTTAATTGCAATAGGTTTACGCATCATCAACATGTGCAGCTACTAGGCGACGTCTAATTGATCGGGTTCGATCAGAAGCAACTAGCTTCGTCGAATATCATATCCCGGCGTTAGCCTCGCTATCGAGCTAACCAGTCCATGCCGGTCAATGCGAAAATGCGAGTTCAAATCGCCTATTGTTCCTGTCTGTCCAAAGTGTTCGACACCATGAGATATGGTTTGATGACCCTTTACCCCACCAAGCCAAGACAGGGTTGCCGGATGCCCGTCGAGAACAGTAACCAACTTGCATGTGCTTGGTAGATCTTCAAACAGTTTCTCAACATGGCTGTATGCTGCGCTATTTCCCAAAGAGCGTTCTTTTTGAGCCGCCATCCATCCTGCATTGAGTCTATCGGCTGACGTTATGGCAAGCACCCCAATGTCACGTCGATGTTCTCCAACAATACCAGCAGCCGCGATTGCTTCGTCTGCAACGGCTCCCTGATAGGCGATGACAACTGAACAGTTTGGACCTGGTGGACGCAACCAATAAGCGCCATCTATTGTGCCTTGCTTGAAGACTGCATCCGCACGCTTTCCAAGTTGTTCTAAGGGCTTGGTAGTCAGCCTCAAATAAACTGAACCGCCTGTTTCATCGCGCAACCAAGTACGGTCGTCTCGATTATCGTTACCCGTTCGCTGCATATAATCAAACGACCATTCCATGATCACTGCGAGCTCATCTGCAAAAGCTGGCTCAAAGGCCGCAAGGCCGTCTTGGCTCATGCCAGTCAAAGGCGTGCCAATAGACTGATGCGCCCCCCCCTCCGGTGCCAGAGTGACACCAGAAGGTGTCCCAACAATCATAAACCGCGCATCTTGGTAGCAAGCGTAATTCAAAGCATCCAGACCACGGTGGATGAACGGATCATAAACCGTACCAATAGGAATGAGGCGCTTGCCCCAAAGACTATGGCTGAGGCCTGCAGCTCCGAGCAACAGGAACAGGTTCATTTCAGCAATGCCTAGCTCTATGTGCTGACCTGTTGGTGTGAACTCCCATTTAGCTGTCGATGGAATGCGATTTTCAATGAAAGCATCGTTCATTTCTTCGCGGGCGAACAGTTTACGACGGTTAACCCATGCGCCGAGACCGGTAGTTCCAGTAACATCTGGTGATGTCGTAACAATTCGATCAGCTAAAATACTATCACCTTTCGACAGCTCATCAAGAATTTTGCCAAAAGCTGTCTGTGTGGATAATTCTTTATCGGAACTGAACGAAATTTTAGGTACTTGGATCATATCATCGTCATAACGACGAGGATATTTAGCAAAGAATGGAATTTCTTTTAGGAATTTACGCAGTTCCGGCTCATGGTCAGATACGGCGGAAAATAGCTCCCACTCTTGCCCTTCCACCACACCCATATGTTTTTGCCAAGCGGCCATTTGGGTCTTATTCATTAATCCGCCATGGTTATCTTTATGACCTGCGATCGGTGTTCCCCAACCCTTGATAGTGTAGGCTAAGAAGCAAGTAGGCCGATCGTGATCGATGGATGCGAATACCTCCGCCATCGTCTCAACGCAGTTCCCTCCGAGGTTTTCCATTAATTTGCTGAGCTCAAGGTCAGTGTAGCTGTCAAGTAGGGATGAGACATCCCCTTGGTCGCCAAGGTCGTCCATCAAACGTTTCCGCCAGACTCCACCACCCATGAAGGTAAACGCCGAATATTCTGCATTTGGGCAATTATCGATCCATGTGCGAAGGGCCGAACCTCCGGGCTTTTCGAATGCTCCACGTTGCAGAACACCGTATTTTACGCGAACGACATCCCACCCGAAGGCATCAAATATTTTTTCAACCCGCTCAAACAGCCCTTCGCGGACAATGCCATCAAGCGACTGCCGGTTATAATCAATAATCCACCAGCAATTGCGAAGATCGTTCTTCCAACCCTCTTGCAAGGCTTCATAGATGTTGCCCTCATCAAGCTCCGCATCACCAACAAGCGCTACCATTCTACCCTTAGGCGCATCCGCGCCCCAAGGTTTGGCAAGAATGTAGTCTTGAACTAACGAGGCAAAGGATGTGATTGCAACGCCCAAACCGACTGATCCTGTCGAGAAATCCACATCATCAATGTCTTTGGTGCGACTCGGATAGCTTTGCACACCGCCATACCCTCGAAATGCTTTCATCTTTTCACGGGTCTGATTGCCCATCAGATACTGGATAGAATGAAAAATTGGGGAAGCATGAGGTTTCACCGCTACGCGATCTTCCGGTTTTAGCGCCGAAAAGTACAGTGCCGTCAGGATCGATACCATAGACGCTGAGCTTGCCTGATGGCCACCAACCTTGATGCCATCGGATTTGGCACGAAGGTGATTGGCGTTGTGAATCATCCAGTGCGACTGCCACAGGAGTTGTTTTTCAATGGCCTTAAGATGCTGAGTTCTATTTTTCACGCTTCGCTCCTCTTCAAGAGGCATAATACAGCGTTACTTGGACAAAAGTGACTAAATTTAATGCACTAACTTGGAAAATACGCTAGGTTTGAGTAAGAAATGTCGAAATGGAAGAGGATTCGAGCAATAAGTATGATGAATTTGGATGGCATCGACCAAAAAATACTCAAAGAACTGCAAACAGATGCTCGACTATCGCATATAGAGCTAAGTGATCGAGTTGGGTTGTCGCCTTCGCCTTGTGCTCGAAGAATACGCAGGCTCGAAAATGATGGCTACATCACTGGGTACGGCGCAAGGATAGATGAAAGTAAACTGGGCTTCGGTTTTAGCGTCTTTATTTCTGTTAGATTAGATCAGCAAATCGACGACAGACTGACTTCCTTTGAGCGAGAAGTGGGGCTCTGTCCCGAAGTGGTAGACTGTTGGTTGATGACAGGGAGCTTTGATTACCTATTAAGAGTTGCTGTCACGGACTTGAATGAGTTTGAGCGATTTTTAACGGGTCGGTTGACGAAATTGCCAGGGGTCGCATCTATCGAGTCGTCTATTCCAATACGTCGGGTGAAGTACCTATCATCCAGGTTGATGTGAGCTTTCTGCTAATTTCGAAGACGTTGATGGCTTGGGAGTGAAACCACCAACGTCTTGCGACAAGGCATGTGCAATCTCGATTTCATAGAGAAGCCAGCCCTGTTTGCTAGGGAATTATTACTCAGCCTTCGCTTCCAGTCGTTTTTAGAGTCTGGTTCTTTGCAGTTTGACCATCAACGTTGAGCGAGTTTCGACGGCGGCTTTGTGTCCACACCAGTACAAGTAAAAGCAACAACGCGGCGAAGATTACACTGTCTTTCCCCGGCCTGTCGCGCTCGACTCTGATATATTCTAGCAACACCGGCGTTTCGGAGAAGAAGTCAAAGTCTCGTAGCGCCGTGTCGGGTCTACCGCCAAGGTTTTCTTCGATACGCGCTTGACCATCGGAAACATTGATCCTCATACCTTGAGATTGGAAAACATTTGGTAAGTCGCCAAACTTTAAGATATCGCGAAGGATCGTAATCTCTCGGCGGCTTCCATCAGCAAAATCAGCACCTGAAATGACAAGGTTGAGTGCAACAGAACCATCGCCATCAACATATTGCTGAACCTCAGTTCCGGGTACGAAATCGAATTTTGGTTCGATGAAATCCCAAAAAAAACCTGGGCGGAACATCGCGAAGGCTAGGACTAACATCAAAACGCTTTCCCAAATCTTGTTACGAACGAGGAAGAACCCTTGAATGGCACTGGCAAAAAGCATCATCGCGATTGTTGAGGTGATGAAAACAAAAATCCCACGCATGATGGAAACGTCCATTAGTAAAAGTTCGGTGTTATAAATAAATATGAACGGTAACAACGCTGTTCGCATGTCATACGAGAAACCCTGAACACCGGTCCGGATGGGGTCCCCTCCCGATATGGCAGCAGCGGCATAGGCCGCAAGGCCAACAGGGGGAGTATCATCTGCGAGAATGCCAAAGTAGAAGACATAAAGGTGCACAGCTACCAATGGTACGACCAAGCCAGATTGCATACCGACAGAGACGATTACGGGTGCCATCAGTGAACTGACAACGATGTAGTTTGCGGTCGTAGGTAAGCCCATCCCCAAGATCAAACACATTATAGCAACTAGGATGAGCATTAACATCAGGTTACCGCCAGAAAGGTACTCAACCAACTCGCCAACCATTTGATGCGCGCCTGTAAGAGAGACGGTACCGACAATGATCCCTGCGATGCCCGTTGCGATTGCAATCGGTATCATGCTTATTGACCCAGCTGCCATGCCTGACATAACGTCTGAAAACCCCAGTTTAAGATCATTCGCAGAGACATTTCCGCCAGTGAATATCTTGAGAAATAATGGTTGGGTGAAACAGATAAACAACATTGAAAGAGTGGCCCAAAATGCTGAATAGGAAGGTGAGAGACGTTCAACCAGAACACACCAAATAAGAACAAATACGGGCAAGATGAAGTGTAAACCCGTTACGACAACGTCTCCAAACGGTGGCAAAGGTTTTTGATTTTCGCTAAGTTCAAAAATATCGACTGGTGTGGCCTGAGCTGCAATTCTCACCAAAAAGAGATACGTGACTACAAAGAGGCATCCCGCTAACCAGATAGGGCTTAGAACATCATTATTACCAGCTACGTCGAAACAGAGTTTTAGTGCCGCACCAGCTATCGTACCCAAGAAAAGTAGGGCGACAAATCGAACGGTCCGCTTAAACGAAGATCCCGCGACGGGCTGTTTGAGCATTCCCACTAAGCCTAACTTGAGAGACTCTAAATGAACGATGTAAAATAGTGCGATGTATGAAATTACGGCGGGTAGCAACGCATGGAGTAGTAAGTCAGTATAGGCCACGCCGGTAAACTCAGCGATTAAGAACGCCGCCGCGCCCATTACGGGGGGCATCAACTGACCATTTGTTGATGACGCAACCTCGATAGCTCCAGCTTTTTCCGCGCTCAGCCCTGTTTTTTTCATCAATGGTATAGTGAACGTGCCTGTCGTTACGACGTTTGCAATGGAAGACCCTGAGTATACACCAGAAAGCGCAGAGGCTACGACAGCGGCCTTAGCAGGCCCACCTCGATGATGGCCCAACAAGGAGAATGCCAGGGCGATGAAGTATTTGCCTGCCCCCGCTTTCTCTAACAGTGCGCCGAAGAGAACAAAGAGAAAAATCATCGATGTAGAGACGCCGAGCGCTATCCCAAACACGCCCTCTGTCTGCATCCAGAAATGCCACATCGCCTTGCCAAATGAAGCCCCTTTCCATTGCATTACATCGGGTAAGTTTTCTGAACTTCCGAAAAATACGTAGAACAGAAAAACAGCGGCAACTATTAACAAGGGAAGCCCAAGTGTTCTGAAAACAGCAATTGCCAGACATAATAAACCCAACACAGATACGAGGAGATCTAGATCCGTCGGGAGGCCAGCACGAGTCGCTATACTGTCCTTCTGTAGGAATAAGTATAAACAGGTTGCTGGCCCGGCTATAACTAGAAAAACGTCAAACCCCGAACATATTTTTGATGATATGCTCCATCGCCAAGGACAGGCAGTGGCCGCCAGCGCCAAAGCAAACGCAAGGTGAAATTCCCGAGATTCTTGGCTTGTTAGAACGAGATTTAGACCAGAAAATTCGGATAGCGCAAATGGTATATCAGATGTCGCATACAACTGAAATATTGCCCACGCGACTGCGAATAGAGTTGTCAAATTGTGCCGGATTTTTGCATCCCAACCTGGTGCCGTCAGCACCAGATTTTTGTTATCACCTATGTTGTCTATCACTTGAGAGCCAAGTCTATTGCTGCTTGGCAATGGATGGCTGTCGTAGAAAATAGCGGTACATCGGTATGTCGTGTGTCTAGTAACATAGGGATTTCTGTGCATCCCAAAATGCAGCCTTCGGCACCTTTTTCTTGCAGCTCGTTGATTATTTCGATGTATTCGTTTCTGGTTGACTGTTTGAATACGTCTTTCACCAGCTCATCGTAAATTCGGTCATGTACGACCGTGCGCTGGTCTGATGATGGCACAACAGTCTGAATCCCGTGTTTTTGGAGTATATCAGGGTAGAAACTTCCTTCCATCGTTTTACGCACACCAAGTAGCGAAACATTTTTCAATTCTTGTTCAACAATTTTCGCGGCAACAGTTTCGGCAATGTGAAGGATCTCTATGTTGATATTTGCTTGGACTTCGGTGGCGAATCTGTGAACGTCGTTACAGGTGAATATAAGAAAGTTTGCGCCAGCCTTTTCTATTGACTGTGCTGACTTGACTAACATTTGACAGGCAGCGTCTTCGTCCTGTTGGTCAATAACGTACTCAACATATTTTTGACGGTTGACGCTCTCTAAAACTACACGGGCAGACGTAACGCCGCCGCGTCGCTCTTGTGCAAGTAGGTTCAGTCGTTTGTAATAGTCCGCGGTGGAGACCCAGCTTAAGCCACCAATCATCCCGATTTTATTCATATTTTTACCATGAGTGTTGGCCTCCGCTTATCGGCAGAGGCCCAGTTGAATTTGTACGAAACTGAATGTCCTGGACTACATCCAGCCACGCTCTTTATAGTATCGTACAGCGCCATCATGGAGAGGTGCGGAAAGACCGTCTGCAATCATTTGTTCTTCGCTCAAGTTTGCAAAGGCCGGGTGCAATGACCTAAAGTCTTCCAAATTGTCAAAGACCGACTTCACGAGGGTATAGACGACCTCATCTGGAACCGCCGCTGAACTTACCAGCGTTGCACCCACCCCGAACGTAGCGGTGTCATCATTCGTGCCATCATACATCCCCCCTGGAATTATAACGCTCCGGAAGTAAGGATTTTCTCCGACCAACGCATCAATAGCAGGGCCCGCCACCTCAACAAGTTGGACGTCACATGTAGACGCAGCCTCTGTGATTGCAGCCGCTGGATGGCCGATTGTGTAGATCATGGCGTCAAGCTTTCCATCACATAAAGCTTGAGACATTTCCGACCCTTTCATCTCGCCAGCTAGTGCCAGATCACCTAGGCCAAGCCCAAATGCAGCCAGTACCTGTTCTGCGTTCGCACGCGTACCTGAGCCGGGGTTACCAACATTAAGACGCTTTCCAGCTACATCTTCAAAACTTGAGATCCCAGAGTCTGTACGCGCAACCAATGTGAATGGCTCTGCATGGATGGAAAATACTGCCCTCAGATCTTCGAAAGCTCCTTGTTCTTCAAATCGGTCCGTTCCATTGAAGGCGTGATATTGCCAGTCTGACTGCGCAATTCCAAATTCAAGTTCCCCTGAACGAATAGTGTTGATGTTATAGATAGACCCGCCGGTTGACTCGACAGAGCAACGGATACCGTGTTCAGCCCTGTCTTTGTTTAGAAATCGGCAAATTGAGCCCCCAGCGGGGTAGTACACGCCAGTTACGCCGCCCGTTCCGATAGATACAAAATTATCCTGAGCATGCGCCAGAGTACCTGCTGCCATCAACATTGATGCCATAAAGAGGCTCAGTGTACGTCTTGATATGCCAAATTTCATCGATTTTCCTAACTGGTTGCTTTTTCATACACCGTTAGAATGACTTACATTGGTCGTTTTGGATTTCAGATTCTTGGCATTAATTTGTATGTAGACTTGAGTGACAAGTGACTTCAGTGCAGCTTATGAGTCTTGGGAACATGTACCGGGCTGGGTTTGCCGAAGGCTCTCACTCATGTGTAGGATTGGAGCGTCGTCAACCTACTTGGACAAGCCAAGTTAGAGAGACATGATCTTAGGGAGGAGCCCAGTTTGTCAGAAACTTATCCAATCCTAGATATTAAGGCATGTTGGCGCATTGGGTCTTCTCATGATTGGATCGAGAGCTCTTTTTCACCTGCCCACCAATTCATTTATAGATTTGGTTATGGTAGAGGTCGCGAGGCGACCAATTCGAGTGTTCTTGTTGATCGAAAATGGTGTGCGAACGAAATTAGCTACCTCGCTCCTGGGTCTGAGTACCTTCACTCAACAGAATTTCCATCAGATTGGATCATTTTTTCGCTTGATTCAGTGGTGGCTGAAAGCTCATTTCTTTATGAGCAATATGATCATTTTAGGAACTTATCGGGAGCTGTTGCGAGGTTAAACCCCCAGACTGAAGCATTGATTGGTCAGATAAGAGCTGCTTTGATGCGCATGAATGACACATCAAGCATGCTGCTGGAGGAAGATTGCAACAATCTAATTTCAAACTTTATCTCTACTATCCAAGGTAGAAAGACATCAATAAAACGACACCGTTTGAACAAGCCAACGTTGCGCCGTATCACTTGCTTCGTGGACGACAATCTTGCTAGATCTTTGTCGATCGCAGATTTAGCTCAACTTAGTAAATGTAGCCCCTATCATTTCGCAAAGGCATTTCGCGCTGAAACGGGTCAATCGCCACATCAGTTTGTCATCGAGCGAAGGCTGGCTAAATCTCGTGAGCTACTTCGATCAAATAAATTTGCGATTTCCGATGTGGCGCTAGCAACAGGTTTTGGAAGTCAATCTCATTTTCAAACTAGCTTTAGAGAGCACTTTGGATTGACACCTGGTCAATATGTTGATCATCGTCAGAAGTATAGAACCAAAAGCAGCTCAGATTAAGAAAGTTTAGCTCATCCGGGTGACTGATTGTGCGGCGCGGAAACTCTACGCGTATTTCACGGCAGAGTGCCGAAAAAAGGGGTCGTTTTCGCGGCAGTCTGCCCAAGTCAAAAATCTTCAACAACTGCTTATGTTTTGGGGCGGATTACCGCTGTAGAATATGTGTAGACATAACGCGGAACAAGTCAGCAAACGAGGCGAAGTTAGACTAGATCGCAGCTCGTTGACGGCTTTGACACAACGCAACCGCAAGTCAGTCGTTCAAGGCGCTAAAGCAGAGAAATAGTCCACGTCCCCCATCTGACCCCCTTTGAGAGCGATTTCAAACGATGTATTGCTCTTAGAAGTGCATAATGCGTGGCAAAGAGGTGCTCCGGGTGCATGTAGTGCAGCGACATCCAGCGCCTCGATAGCCATAGCTGTAGTCGCGTAGCTTGATGTATCTCCGCCCGCGACGACAAATCGCGTAAGCTTGAGCTCGGTACGTAAAGTCGATAGTACCTCCCCTAGTAGGTTTCCTATATTTTCTCCAAGATTAATTTTATTTTGCTTCGCAATCTTGGCGGTTTCTTGAATTGAGGCATCTGTCGAGCCTGCGGAACTTTGAAAGATTACAGATTTTCCACTGCCAATAATCCGACGGCCATCCTGAAGCAAAGATTGAAATACGGCGTTGCGCTGGTCGCCTTTTAAGAGTCCTGCGTTTGAAGGTAACATCACAGCAGAAAACCCATGATCACAGGCGTGCTTAACCTGACGCTCGGTGGTAATCGAGCAGCTACCTGACGCTACTGCGATAGGGCCGCTAGCAGATAGGGGCTTTGTCGGAGGGTGAAATTGAGCTCTGTCGTCATCAGGACCAATTTCTTGCATCAAGGCATATTCAACGCCCGATGATCCAACCACAAACGTTGTACGGTCATTTACCAATCCTTTTAAAACTGCACCAGTCCGAGTTGCGTCTTCTTGTGAAACGCCATCTATAAAAACGATCGCATTGTCCTTTCGTACCGATGCGACAAGCTCCTCGGCTGTTAGACTTGCGAGTTCTGAAAGGCCAATAAGTCTTGTTGAGAGATCGGTTTGTTTAGAAATATGCAGCTGTAGATCCGCTTCATTCATCGGAGTCGAAGGGTGATTTGCCATCACTGGATGTCTATCGATACGGAACGTATCTGGACGGCCAGAAAGCTTGGCGAAGAGATTTCCAAATGCGACATAGCGGCCTAGCATCGGAGCGGCGACGATCACCGGTGTAGCTAGATCTCCGAAAACGTCGCGGCCAACCTCAATCGCAGTACCAATACTCCCAATATGAGGTGATGAATCGAACGTGGAGCACACCTTGTAATGAAAAATTGAACTCCGAATCTTCCTCATAGCGTGAAAAGCTTTGTACAGCTCAGTTGCCATGCTTTCGGGGGGTAGTGCTCTGCTAATGCCAGCAATACCGATCGCATGATAGTCGCCGATATCTTCTAACTGACCGTCGGCGGGCACATGCGTAAATAGCAGCGCTTTCACTCCACCCCGAGCGAGCGCGTCTATCGCATCAGTCGAGCCTGTAAAGTCATCTCCGTAGAATGTTAAAAGTGGAGGTGTGGCACTCATCATTTTTCTCCAAAAAACTCAATTGATCGTTTGAGCGATGGTGACTGCTGGGCGGCCTCGATAAGGCTTACACCCTTCTGAGCAGCATCCCACGCGGTGCGGATCGCTGAAATTCCCGCAGCCACGCCATCTGGGTGCGACTGGATGCCTGATCCTGCGAGATACAGAACATCATCTGATTTCAGTTGGTCATAGCAAGCAGGTGCTTGGCCGCCCCACTGACCTGCGGAGATCACTGGCATGATAGCTTTTCCCGCATCTGTGGTATCTATGGCTGTTAGGCAGGCTCTTCCCGCAGCGCCTATTTCTTCATCCGTTTCGCAGAATTTTCCGCCGAATCCTCCTATGTGGATCTGATCGGCACCCGCGAGACGATGAAGGAGTTGATAAGGTTGGAAGTCCATTCCGAGAGATTGGTGCCGGGAATACATCCCCCACCCTGCTCGATGGCCGTGAATTGGTACCGCAGATTGCTTCCGCAATGCTTCCAGTCCTGATAGACCCACACCATTTAGGTTCACCATAACAGCAGTACCGTTTTCGGCGACCACCTTGTCATGGTGCTTGATCAAAAGATCAGCTGAATCTGAAATGTTAAATGCATACATTACCCGTTTGCCGGTCTTATCGAAGTGAGCGCGTATCACACTCATTACGGCTTCGATCCGCTGATGAAGTGGACAATGTGAAGGATTGCCCATGAGTTCATCGTCTTTGATGAAGTCGATGTCCCCTTCTACCAATTCAGCCACGCGAGAAGCATAGTCTTCAGGAGAGAACCCGACACAAGGCTTGATGATCGTGCCCACCAGAGGTCCACTTTTTACGCCTGAAACTGATCGAGTGCCTGAAATACCGAATTGTGGTCCAGGAAATCGTTTTGCAAAACCCGGTGGTGCATCGATATTTAGCAAGCGTACCGCTGTTAACTCTCCAAGTTCAAACAGATTGCCAGCCAGAGTGGCTAACCATACTGGAAGATTCGAACCGGCATTCTCGTCGGGAAAAGCAACTTTGATGATCGCTGTACTATAGCTTTCAAAACGTCCCTTTCGATCAAGATGAGCTGAAGGAAGGGAGGGTGTGACAGCTTCCGTATCTGGCGCTATGTCAAGAACGTGTGCTCTGGCGAACTCTGCTTTTTCCTCGCCGGGTACAGGCTTATAGCTGCCTGTCGATTGCTCACCTGCTAAAATTTTTGCGACCTGCTCAATATTAAGAGGTGACTGAACACGATAGGTTGCGACAACCTTATCATGACTACCCGAACTCATTGGGATCTCGCAGACAAGCGATCAAATGTATCACTGTACTTCAGAACTAGTCCGTCTCTGTCGACGTCTATGACACCCTCAAAACCTCGAAAAACCCCTTTGTACAAATAACGGCGATTACCATCGCTAACTTCCAATGCCTTATAGCGCTGAACGACTGGTTCAACGGCCAAGCCAGGCACTGAAATATAGACCATAGTCAGTTCGGTTTCGGTTTCCAGCGCATCGCGTAAACGATTTATAGGAAGCGTGTTTGTAAACGGAGTTGCCGCGATATCGATCTCCAAACAAGGTTCCAGATCGGGTCGTACAATATCGTCGACGTACCACTGGCCATCATCATGACGATGGATGTTGGTTGTCTTTTCGACATCTTGATCTGTCTTTTGTGTGAGCCGAACAGATAGAAACTGCCAGTTTCTATCTGTTGTAACCTCGTAATTGAGCGTTAGGTTTTTACCTTCGATTTGGCCGACGACAGTGCCACTTGCACTATAAACATCAGCTTTTTCTTCGATTTGAAAAAACTCCAATGTAGGTGTATTATGTCGTTGCCAGATGAACGCATTTGTCAGCATTAGGACTCTCCCAGCTTCATACTGTTCACAGCATCTTTCAATGGCTGGCCTATCTGCATACCCGCTTTGTGTGCGGTCTCATTAACATGAGAGATAACCCCATTTTCCCACATATCCGCAGCATCGCCTATGCAGCAGGTGAAGTGGCTTACTGTACCTGCCGCGACGCTTCGCTTTTCAAGCATATCAACAGCAACAATGCCCGCTTGATCCTTGCCAATACCGGCGTCGTTAAAGAAGACACAGCCAAGTGGATATTCTAGAGCAAACTCACCTGAACTTGCGCCGCCATGCGAAGCGGAAATCACAATTGCTCCAGCGTCACCTTCGTCAGCTTTTGTAATAGAATCCATAAGAATGACCGGACGGCCACCGACCTCAGACACAGTTTTCTTAAGCATTTTTATTTACTCCTGTAACATTATAATTTTCGGGATAGTTTAAGTCGCGGATAACGTCTGTAAGAGCGGTATCCAAAGCACCGATGATCTCATCGATCTCTTCGTGGGTGATTATCAAGGGAGGACTGATTTGAAGGTGATCTCCATTTTTCCCAAAATTCGAGAGCGCAACACCTGGATTGACCAGAACGCCTGCTGTGCGCATGTGTGAGACAACTTTTTGGGTAAATTTGGCATCTACGTCGAAGGGTTCTCTTGTCTCGCGTCTCGCGACGAATTCAAGTCCTGCGAGAAGACCAAGACCTCGGACTTCGCCGATGCAATCATGTCTGCTTTGAAGTTCACGTAACCTATCGATCAGATAAGGGCCTGTCTCTGATCCCTTTTCAAAAAGACCCTCGCTTTGCATGATGTCGAAAACTTGGATACCAATGAAACACGATGCGGGATTGCCGCTATAGGTGAAACCATGATTATATCGACCGCTACCGACGCGTAGAGCATCCAAGACACGATCTCGTACAACAATAGCGCCGAGTGGTGCGTAACCACTCGCGATACCTTTACCCATCGTGATGATATCTGGGGTGACATCCCAATGATCAATTGCGAATGCCCTACCTGTACGTCCGTAGCCGCACAGAACTTCATCAGCCACAAACAGAATGTCGTACTTATCGCAGATTTCACGGACGCGTTTATAATAGTTTGCCGACGGCACAACCGCTGTAGCCGTAGTGCCAATCACCGTTTCCGCGAAAAACATCGCGATATTCTCTGGTCCTTCCAACAGGATCGTACGCTCTAGATCATCAGCACACTGAAGGTTGCATCCGCCAGCACTGTTACACATCCGGCAACGATACTCGTATGGCGGTTCGATGTGAGCAACATCCATCAGATAGGGCTCGAACATTGAACGCCAGCTCGTTCGCCCAGACAGCGCAAGTGTGGCTAGTGTAACGCCATGATAACTCTGCCAGCGGGCGATCACCTTGTGCTTTTGTGGCTTACCCCTCTCGATGAAGTACTGCCTTGCAAGCTTAATCGCACTCTCATTGGCTTCCGATCCACCTGACACGAAATACACCGCTTCCATACTTTTCGGCGCGATTGAGACAATCCTCTTGGCAAGTTCTTCCTGCCACGGATGAGTAAAGCCAGCTCCGTAAACAAAAGGTATTTGAGAAGCAGCCTCCCCCATTTTTTGGTAAATTTCAGTCCGACCATGACCGATAGCGACCACAGCTGCACTTGCCATTCCATCGAGCAACTTTTTGCCGGTCTCATCGTAGATGTAGACACCTTCTCCATGCGTGATTTGTGTCGGCGACGAGTTAAGTTCCCGATAGAGAACAGAGCTTTGGTTTGTCACTTTTCAGTTCCTTAATTAATAGCCAAGAGTTCGCGGCAGCCACAGAGTGAGTTCCGGCACGAAAGTGATAAGTCCCAAAACAACGATTAAGAGCGCGAACATGGGAATAGTTTCTACGATGGCACGGCTGATCGGTACTTCAGCAATCCGCGCAGATATGTAGAGCGTCATCGCAACCGGCGGTGTCACCAATCCAATCATCAAGTTGAATACCGCAATCATGCCAAAGTGAACCGGATCAACACCAAATTCGACTGCGATTGGTAGCAGGATTGGTACAAGAATTATTGTGGCGGGAGTCGAGTCCAAGAACATGCCAGCGATCAGGAAAACAAGGTTAAAGACCAACAAGACAATAATCGGATTGCTGATATGTGCTTGCAGATAGTCAGCTACTAGATTTGGCACACCTTCAATCACCAATAGATATGCAAAGAACCCGCTAATACCAATTATAAACATGACGTTAGCAGTATCTAACGCTGCTGAGGTTAAGCACGAACCCAGCCCTTTGAAGTCTAGCGTGCGATAGGCAAGCATTGCGACCAAAAGAGCGTAGATGACCAAGACAGCGCCCAACTCAGTAATGGTGAATACGCCTCCAAAAATGCCTACAATAAGGATGACTGGCATTACCAAGCCGAGGGCGGCATGGCGAATTCGTGATCCAATCTCACGAAGTGAAACCTTCCCTTCCGCTGGAAAGTTGCGAATGCGTGAAACAACCCAAACATAGGCCAGAAGGCTAAAGCCAAGCATCAGTCCGGGAATGTAGCCCGCAACGAAGAGCTCGATTATTGATACACGGGCCACGACACCATAGATTACCATCGGAATGCTCGGTGGGATTATCGGACCACATATTGCCGCAACCGCACATATCGCTGCGGCGAAGGCTGGCGGATACTCACTCTTCCGCATAGCCGGTATAAGTACAGAACCAGTCGCGGTTGCATCGGCGACAGCCGAACCGGATATGCCTGCAAGGAGCATATTTGCGCCAACTGACGCTAAGCCCAGAGCACCTCTAAAAGCGCCAAATATTCCATTGAACACGCTCAGAATTCGAGTAGTGATGCCGCCTTCATTCATGAGGTTTGCGGCAAGCATAAAGAATGGGATTGCCAAAAGTGTGAACGAATTGACGCCGCTCACCATTTTCTGTGCTAGTAAAAATATTGGTAGGTCGATGAAAATATACGCTGAAAGCAGTGCGCTCAAACCTAGTGCGTAAGCTATTGGCATTGATGACGACGCGAATAACAGAGCAAGTAAGCTTATGACTAGAAGGAACACCATTCTATATTGCTCCCGAAGTATCGTCGCACAAGCTTGCAAGACTGAGAGCAATACCGACCAATGCACCGACACAGGGTGCGAGATAGAGGATCGAGACAGGCAAACCGCTCGCAGGAAGCACTTGATTTTGCGCGATACCAATCAGCTTCCATGAAGCAACTGCGGTAATCGAGAAGAACAAAATTCCTGCCAAGGCCCAAAGTTTTGTAACTAAATGCCTTTGGGGGCCGCTAAGCCTTCCTTCAAAAAGGTCAATCGCCAGGTTTTCGCCGCGCCCTGCCAAAACCGCAGCTCCTAAGAATGTGAGCCACACAAAACAAACGCGAGCGACTTCTTCTGACCAAACCGTTGGGCTTGAGAAAACGTAGCGCAAGACGACCTGAGAGAATGTTGCTATGACTATGGCGCAGAGTAACAGCTGCAACACTGATAGAAGAATGCGATCAACAGCGCTTGCAGTACTTAAAATCATGGGTTTCATTTACCTGAGCCTTCAATGATCGACGCCCGCCCCGTTTGGGACGAACGTCAGTAGTTGGGTGAGATTATTGAACAGCTCGGATCTGACGGACCCATTCTTGAAGTTCGGGACCGGGGTCAAATGCGGCAGCTTTTTCCATGAAGCCGGACAAATCAGGTTCGATAACGGTCATCCCCTCAGATTGGAGACGTTCGATAGTTTTACCTTCATTTTCCGCTGTGTACTCACGGTACCAAACTGCGCTATCGATCGCCGCTTGAGACACGTCTTCTTGAAGATCTGCCGGAAGTTCAGCAAACCACTCTTCGGAAAAAATGAAGCCCATTGTTTCCGCCATGTGGTTCGTCATCACGAGATATTTCGTTACCTCATAAAAGCGATGATCGGCGATGGTAACGATAGGATTCTCAAGTCCGTCAACGATGTCCTGCTGGACAGCAGTATAGACTTCCTCGAACGCGATCGGAGTAGGGCTACCACCGAGAGCTTGGAAGGCGGCCATATACGCAGGGATAGCAGGTGCTCTAAATTTGATACCAACCAGATCTTCGACAGTCTCGACTGGCTCGTTCAATGCCATTTGCCGAAATCCACGAAAAGCAGGACCCACGACATGGAAACCTGAGTTCTCAGCTACATCAGCCAAGATGTCTGCGCCTGTTTGTCCGTTCCAAACTGCGAAGAAATGATCCACATCACGATACAGATAAGGTACAGCTTCTAACCCAGCAACAGGATGCCATGTCCCAATTATCCCAAGGCTTTCGTACATGCCAGTAAGACTTCCAGCCTTTATCTGCTCTAGCATTTCTTGGTACGTTCCAAGTTGCGAGTTTGGAAATATTTGCACTGCGATGCGACCATCGCTGCGCTCTTCAACCGAGTTTTTGAAAGCTTCGATGGCAAGGTAATCAGCGCTATCTACCGCTCCAGTGCCTCCCAACCTAATCGTCACATCCTGCGCTACAGCCGTTGACGCAAGCAAGCTGACGGTGCACGCGATGCCAGCAAGAACACCTTTCATTTTAAAATTTATCATTTTGACCTCCCAGTTATGATGATCTGAAAAGCCTAGATTATTAATAATCAATAATCAACATGAATATTAGGGTATGGAACTTTGTCATTAAGATACTGATTATGTTTGTTTAAATACTTGACCGTCTTGAAATTTGTTCACCAAGTAGCTCTCCATCCCTTCGATTATGATCGGCTGAAAGTCGAAACGCGAGCTCAGCATCCTGCGTTTCGATGGCGCGGACTATAGGTTCGTGTAAAGGAACCATGTGTTCCAGATCGTCATGCAATGGGTCAGTAAGATTAATGAACATTTCAGTTTGAGAGGCTAGTTGAGCATACATTGCTGTTAGCCTGCTATGATGTGCACAAGCTACAATGTGGCGGTGAAATTCTAGGTCAAGTGCGGCGCATTCTTTGCGATCGTCGCGCGTTACTGCATGTTGCATTTTTTCAAAAATACTTTTGAGTTTTTTTACTTCTTGTGAGCTGGCTGTCGAGGCTGCACGCTTAGCTGCAAGACTCTCAAGAGAGTCTCGAAGAGTAGACAGCTCAAGGGCGTCATTCGGATGAATCTCAACGACGAAGACCCCTCTTCTCGGTATGGACTCCACCAGACCTTCGTATTCCAAACGTTTCAGCGCACTGCGAACGGTTCCGTGACTGACATCGAATTCCTTAACATGATCCGCTTCTATGAGATGCACCCCAAGCGGTAACGCTCCAGTCAGTATTTTCCTACGCAGTTTATCGGCGATCACCACGTCGAGGCTTGGATGTTTGGACATCAGCTTACCTTAGATTATTAATTATTGTTGTTATATATGGCGGGCTGACCTATGAGTAAAGCAGGCCTCGCACTTTTGATACAGCGGGAGAACATGCTAGGGTAGTCGTATGTATGACGATCAAAAACAGTTTCCTCGTACGGTCCTGTGGCGTCGGATCGATTTAGTGGGAATGGATGCCTGCGCGTTCGAACCGTCCGGCGATGGCTACATGATTTCGGGTGCTGCATTGTATCAGGACCGCACGGGACCGGCCAAACTGGAATATTGCGTTCGGTGTGATACCGATTGGTCGAGCCAGTCAGCTTGGGTGCGCGGTTGGGCTGGTCCAGCGAAAAGGGAATTTGCGGCATCGCGGAACGCCCAGGGCGCATGGACCATCGACGGGATGGTGATCGAAGGCGTCGGCGGTCTTATCGACATCGATCTTGGCTTTACGCCAGCGACCAACACGAACGCGATTAGGCGGCTAAAGCTGAAAGTTGGCGATGAAGTCGAAACAACTGCCGTTTGGCTGGATACGGAAAAATGGCACTTCAAACCGTTAACGCAGGTATACCGACGGCTGTCTGAGACCGAATTTTCCTACAAATCGCCTTTCCACAATTATGCCGCAAACCTCGTCACCGACGACTCTGGAATAATTCGCCAATACCCGAAGCTTTGGACGGCGTTATCCGATCCTGCCGTTGGCGTGAGTTGATCCTGCAGGAACGATGGCTCTGTCCGCATCTTACCAGTTCGCTCACCCCGCAGCGAAGGGCGCCTATGGCCCCTGCCCCAATCTCATAGTTTTCAAATTCTAAGTGATTGTTTGCAATGTAGGGAAAGTCACATGGTTGAAAGCCTCTGAAATTCACTCGCTGGTCGATTGAATAAATCGCCCATATTCCTGTGCAACTTCTGCGGACTCTGCGAAGGCTCGCGCCCTCTCATCGTCGAGACAGCGGAAATATAAAGTTATGTCGGAAAGGTAGTTTTCAAAATCCTCAACGATCAGGTCTCGAAAATCGCGGCCTAGCGCCGGATCTGTTGGAGCGAATGGACGCGGCGGCGCAAAGCAGGTCTCGGCTGATGCGCTTGTGACCGTCAAAGCTAAGAAAATTATAAAGTATCCCGTTAGTGATGAGTTCCCAATCGTCATGGTTTGGCCCCTACTCTCTTGGATAATCCAGAGGTTTTCCGTAACACTGTGCATACGAAGAAAAGTTCGAAAGTGCAAAGTTTATAACTTGTCACTCAATTTATAACAATATACAACGGGGTTGCCTAGTGAAGGCACCCTGTTCGTCGGCCAATGGAGCGCGAAAACAGGGATGGATTTAGAAAAAGAAGCGCCGAATGTGGTCACGACCAAGCATTTCCACGAACTCCTTCGGTCAGGATATCTGGCCGAAGTTGTCTGTACCGAAGAAGCTTATAAAAAAGCCGCTGTCTGGTATGGAGAATGGATCGTTCGCGTCGTTAACGCGGATGGCACGTTCGAAAAGCTCGTCTCATCAACTCGGATGCCCTCGACCTCGAAAGAAAGTATCAGGATCAGAACGGCCAAGACAGCAAATGGTCTCATATCGTTTCTCCATGCTGCGGGATTCAGGCATCCTGTCATTCCCATGGAAGAAGGCGGAAGGCAGATTTTATCGCTTGGCGATAATCCAGATACTTCAATCGACGGTTTCACGGACGACGACGACTAGCGCATTGCTGATTACCCTGTGGGGTAGTCATGCGTCGGCAGAAGTTTTGGTCGTTGGCGAAGGTGGTTTTGTAAACTACGAACAAGGCAGCGCCCTCGTAGTTTTCGGGCCAGAACCTGTCGAAGTTGAAGCGGTCATTTCCACCAGTGGAGGTGCTGTTGCACCGCCCCGCGTAATGGTGCCACGGGCTGATATTCTGGATGCCATACACCAAACAGGTTTCAGATACGCCAGTGATCGCGCAATCGCGCAAGCGGGATTGTCCGCAACAGAGTGGGTAACGCTGTTTCGGTCCAATATTCAGATCGAAAGCGCGTTCAATCCCAATGCCCGTTCTCATGTCGGGGCTATTGGGCTGGGGCAGCTTATGCCCGGAACGGCGGCAGATTTGGGCGTCGATCCTCACGACATGAACCAGAATTTAGATGGATCAGCACGCTACCTGTTAGCGATGCTTCGCCAATTCGGAACCCGTGAACTTGCACTTGCTGCATACAACGCGGGACCGGATGCAGTCGAGCGGCATGGGGGTATCCCACCGTATCGAGAGACGCAGGGTCACGTGCGCAAGGTGATGGCTGTGTATAACGAAACTTTGGGCAACTAGGAGAAGTTGACAATGAATAGAAAACTAATCGCAATGGCAGCGATTGCGACCGTCCTTTGGTCCCAGCCTGCCCTTGCGCAAGAAATTGATCTAAGCGCGGTCAATTCGCTCTTGGACTCTATCCTCAACGCTTTGACGGGTGTGACAGGCCGGACAGTTATGACAATCGTGGCTGTCTTCGTCCTTATCGGCGGCGCGTTCAATTTCATTGATTGGGGCCGCGTGTTCACGCTGTTGCTTATCATTGTCGTGATCGGTGTTGTCCCGACTGTGATCCAGTCGATCTGGGGAACAACCTAAAATGATGGAACGGACCCCCTTTTATATTGCGCTGACGCAATCCTCAAAGCTGTTCGGCTTACCGTATGGCTTCGCGTTGCCCTTTATGGGGGGGACCGTTCTACCTCTGATTTGGTCTGTGAGTGTGTTCACTATCGTTTGGTGTGTTCTCGTTTATGGGCTTTGCCGTTGGGCGGCAGAAAAGGACGAAAAAGTGGTTGATGTGCTATTGACGGGATCGCGTGTCGTTCCCGGAACCAGAACCCGCAAAATGTTTGGTGGTGACAGCTATGGCGCTTGATCTATCGGCTGTTGCTGCGAGCATCGTTGCCCAGCGGAACCTTATGAAAAACGGGTTCATGCACGTTCCCTATGTGACGTTGGTGAACGATCATACTGTTCGTCTTCGTGACAACTCGTTTATGTCGTGTATTCGTGTCGATGGCCTGAACGCCGCGACAACATCTGATAGTGATTTGGACAGTATGAAGAACGCCTTTGCGGGCGTTCTCGCACAGATGGGTCCAAACTTCACGGTCTATACACACAAGATCAGCCGCAAGGTTGATCTGACGGAAAGTCTCGAACCCCTCAAAAATAACGATTTCTCGGCGGCTGTGGATCAGCGGTGGCGGGAAGGTCTGGCCGCTGGTGAGCTGCGCGACAGCCGACTGACGATTTCGATTGTCAGGACGGGTCGTCTCAAGAAAACCGCAGGGCTGTTTGCCCGTGCCAGTAACCTTATCGAAGGTGCTGGCGATGCTAAGGATCTGGAGCTTCTCGAAGAAGTGTGCCGCTTCATGCGGTCTGCGATCGGCGGCGATGCAACCCGTGTTCTCAAGGCATCAACAGGCGACCTTCTGGGCTTCTTAGGTTCGGTGCAAACCGCCAACGAACGCCCCATTTACCCTAGCGGCGCACTGACGGTTGTTGCCGACGATGTGCTATCGGATCGCGTCACCTTCACCAAGGACGGTTTCGAGTTGTCGGACGGGCCTTTGGGTGATCGGTATGGACAAATCCGATCGTTGAAGACCTATCCCCCTCAATCCTGGGTGACGATCTTTGATGATTTCGCCCTCCCCTGCGACTATGTGATTTCGCAAAGTTTCTCTCCGATGGGGAACAACGCGGCGGCAGACCTGATCGAGCGCAAGCGGCGGATCATGTCGTCCACGGCGGACGTGCGGGCGAACGCGAGTGAAGCCTTGGGCGCTTTGCACGAGCGGGTGCTTGTTCAAGACGTATCTCTCGGCAATCACCAACTTTCGATTTCGATTGTCGATCCTAGCGAAGCGCGTGTGCGCGATGTTATGTCCGAACTCGAAGGTGTCGCCACCAACGCTGGCGCACGGCTGGTCAAGGACAGCATTGTGAAACGCGCCCATTATTTTGCGCAGTTTCCCGGCAACATGGCGGCGCGGTCGCGCCTGAATGTTATCACGAACGTCCACTTCGCTGATTATGCGTCATTGCACCGGACACCGCTTGGCAAGGACAGCGATAAGTTGCCGTGGAAAACCCCTATATCGGTTTTCCCGACAACACATGGATCGTCCTATCGTTTCAGTTTTCATCGTCGCGGGTCAGGGCAAGGCGAACCGCCTGCTGGACACACACTGGTTCTTGGTGAAACAGGTTCGGGTAAAACCGTGTTGGCCTCTTTCCTTTTGACGCAGGCACGGCGGACAGACACACGCATCTTCGTTTTCGATTATCGGCGTGGCCTTGAAATGGTGACGCGGGCAATGGGCGGAAGCTATTCGACCATTGAAAGCGGGATGCCAACGGGTCTCAACCCGCTTTGGGTCGAGACGGATGAAGAAGGCACATCATGGCTCACGGACTGGCTGGCAAACATTTTATCTCCGAACGAAGAATTGTCGTCTTTGCAAACTCGCGCGATTTTGGAAAACGTGCGCCGAAATGCGACCGCTGCGCCCTCTTTGCGAAAGTGGGATACGTTTGCAAAGCTCTTTGCGTCAACGGACGATGAAGGGCATGTGCAGGCGCGGGTCGCGGAATGGGCGAAAGGCGGTAGGTTCGGGTGGGTCTTTGGTGAAACGCTGGAAGATACGTTTTCGCTCGACGGCAATGTGGTCGGCTTCGACCTGACGCAAATACTTGACGCGCAATCGGATCGTGAACGGACTGCGGTTCTTAGTTACATCTTCCGCCGCATTGAGCGCCAGATGCGTGACCGGACCCGCACGATTGTTCTGATTGATGAAGCGTGGAAAGCAATCGACAACCCCTACTTTGCCACCGTGATCGAAGGTTGGCTTGCGACCTTGCGCAAGCAAAACGCTGTTGTTGTGATGCTGACCCAGAACGCATCGCAGTTGGCGCGGTCGAAGGTTGGTGATCGGGTGTTTTCCTTCTTTCCGACCCAAATTCTGTTTCCCGATGGGAAGTCGTCATATGAGGATTATGACGCCCTGCGGCTTAACGCTGCGGAGTTGGATATTGTCACATCGCGGTCTTCGGGACGGAACTTCCTTCTGCGCGATGATGAAAACTCTGTCGTCCTGAACGGCGATATGTCGGCACTTGGCGATTACCTTCACATCCTCGGCGGCGGATCAGCGGGCCTTTCGGTCGCTGGTGCTGACTTCCGTGAAACCCCTGACTTTTGGAGAAAAGCGAAATGTTGAAATCTTTAGTTTTGACCGTCGGTCTTTTAAGCATCGCGGGTTGCACCACAATGTCGCAACGTGAAGCGCGGTGTCAGTGCTTCAACAGCGATGGGACAGCCAGCGGATCGTGCGACTTCGCCCGTTTGCCCGGACAGCCTGCCGTTTTCTCATTCATGGCCGTAGCGCCAGTATCATCCTCTGCTGGTGAATCATCGGCGCATACCGATGGCATCCGTAAGGAATTGTGTGGTGGCTGATACCGTAGGGTTCTCAAAGCGCGTAGTCGGCGCGGCGATGGTCGTTGGTCTCTTGGGATCAACCGCATTTGCGCAGGGTGTGCCGGTTATTGACGGGCAGAACCTCGCGGAACGCCTGCGTGGGTATCTGCATCTGGAAACGGACGAAGATACGCAGGTTGAAAAAGCAACAAACCGTGCGGAAATCCGCGAGTTTGAAAACGAACAGATTGCCAGTCTGGCTCGGATGATTGCGGCCTTTAGCTCAGTATCGACTTATCAGACGACCTTCATGGGCGGTAATTCGGATATGGGCGGCGTCCAAGAGGTCTATGGACCTTTGGCGAACCCTGCTGGCCGTTTTGTCTTCGGTGATGCACGGGAAAATATCGAAGAAATCATTATCCGTGGATCGCAGGATACCTACAACCTTCCGGGTGTAGGAGCTGCCGGACTGTCGCCCCTTCAATGGCGCTGCTTGATGCAAGCCCTGATTTGGCAGGAAAGTCGCTTCAAGGTAGGGGCTAGATCGCCAGCGGCGGCGTTCGGTCTGACGCAGATCATTCCCGGCACGGCGCAGGATCTGGGCATCTATCCCGAATACTACAACGATCCCTACATTCAGGTGGTCGGCGGCGCACGGTATCTTGCTGCGCAGCTTCAACGCTTTGATGGCAACATCATCTTTGCGTTGGGTGCCTACAACGCGGGGCCAGGGCGGATCATTGAGTATGGTGGTGTGCCACCGTTTGCGGAAACGCAGCATTATGTGCAGGTCATTCCTGAAAAATATAACAGTTATTTGCGCACAATCGGCGGCGTAGAAGCGCAAGGAACGATTGACCCGGCCCTGTATGCGGCATCGGGCGCAAGCCTCATGTCAGCGGGTTCTTTGCACTATGCGGAGTATTCCATGAACAACGCACAGATGGCGCTCATTCGTGTGCGCAATCTGGTGGCGCAAATTCGGAACACAACCGATCCGAAGGACGCCTACGACTTGAATACGATGATGCGGGCCGAACTGATCTTGATCCTCAACGCACGGATCGAAACCGAAGCCGCAAGAACACAAGCTGAATATGCCCAGAACGCGGCGCAACTTGCGCGGCAAAGGGAGGCGATGGCCTTCCTTGATTTTACTCAACCTGACCTCTGATTGGAGACCGTGATGAAAATGATGAAATTTCTTAGCACCGTAGCAACCACGGCCACTCTGGCACTTCCCGTTGCGGGTTCGTTCTTACCTTCTGCGTCTTACGCGCAAGGTGTGCCTGTTATCGACACGCGCAGCCTGTTGCAGCAGTTGGAGACCTTTCAGCAGCTTCTTGTCGATGCAGGCTTGCAGGAAGAACAGATTGCAACGCTGATCGAGCAAATCGAACTGTTGGACGAACAGTTGAACAAGCTGACCGAAATCGAAGACCTCCTAAGTGATCCGACTGCCGTTCTCGAACTTGCCTTGGGCGCGGACCTCGATGGGATCCTTGAGGGGGAGTTTGACGCAGATATGGTCGGCACCCTTCTCCGTGGTGCGCGGGGTGACTGGTCCGGTTTGCAGGGCGCAGGAGCGGAAGGGTTTCAGGAGCGGATCACCGCTGCGCTTGAAGGTGGCGGCACGTCCCAAGATCAAGTGACCGCGATGGCAAACTCCGGTGTGGCAGAAGCAGAACGCAATGCCACAGCGACAACAACAGGTGCAGCAACATCGGCGGCGGCAGAAGTCGCCTATGAAGAAGCGGCACAGTCAGTCGAAAGGGTCGGTGTTCTCGTCGCTGAAATCCCGAACATGGACAGCCTCAAAGAGTCGGTCGATCACAACACCCGCGTTACTGCCGAGCTGGCTATCGCTATGGCCGCAATGTGGCAGTTGGAGTCCGTGCAGACCATGAATGTCGGCATGGCTGGTGTGCTGGATGCGGCAACGCTGGCCGACATTGAAAAATTCACCGACTTCACGCAGCCGGAATTTGAATAATGACTGAAAATGCCCAAAATATTCTCGAAGCGGAAGTTATCTACGGCGCAATGCAGCGCGAAAAGATCTGGAAGATTGCCTTCGCGGGTATGACCGTGGCTGCGGTAGTGTCTGTCTGCGCTTCGGCTGCGGTCATGGTGTGGCATCAACCGTCTGCGCCTATCGTCGTGCCTTTCGACCCCGAAACGGGAATGGCTGTGCCTAATGCGGCTGTTGAGGCGGTAACGCTGAATGAACGGTCGGCGGTCGTGCAGTCTTTAGTCTATCAGTATGTGATCGACCGTGAGTCCTACAATCAGATCGACAATGATATTCGGATCAACCGTGCGCTGGCTCGGACCAAAGGAGGGGCGCGGCGCGGGCTGGTCGAACTTTGGGACTCGGGGAGTGAGCGGTATCTGCCGAACCGATATGGTGACAGGACACAGGTGGACGTGGTTGTGACGGGCATCACGCTTCTGGATGAAGATCGTGTGCAGGTTCGTATGAGAAAACGACTGACGAACCCCGATGGCGCAAACACTGGCAACTTTACGGCGGTGATCGGCTTCGATTTCGTGACCGAAGAACAGTCCACTTTGGAAGCCGTCTGGCGCAACCCATTGGGTTTCACAGTAACGGATTACGAACTTTATCAGGATCGGAGAGAATGATGCGTTCTGGAATACTATGCGGCGCACTGATTGCCTGTCTTGGGACTGCGGCGCTTGCGGAATCGACGCCACCACGAGGATCACATGATAGCCGTGTGCGTGTTACTCGGCATGTTGATGGACAAGTGTATGCCGTCAACGTGACACTGACACGGGCCACCACTATCGAGTTTGAAGAAGGTGAGCGGATCGTGTCAATTGTTGCTGGTGACACTTCGGCCTTTCAATTCCAATCTATCCCCGGCGACCGTGTGTTTGCGATCAAACCAACAGCGCGAGGCGTTCAAACGAACGTGACAGTCTATACCGACCGCCGGAGCTACTATTTCACGGTTCGGGAAAATTCGTCGCCCTTCTATGTGGTCCGTTTCAGCTATCCCGAACGGACGCGCCAGCAGGCAGGAACTACGCCTGTTCGCACGGCACAGAACACCAATTATGGTGTCAGCGCCCAAAGTGAAATCACTCCTATCGCGATCTGGGATGATGGCGCTTTCACATATTTCCGGTTTCGGGAAAATGCGCCTGTGCCTGCGGTTTTCAAGGTCACGAATGGCCGTGAGCGCAGTGTGAACTCGCAAATTGTAGAGGGCCGCACCGTGCGCGTCAGCGGGACGTCCCAGCAATGGGCGCTGCGTCTCGGTGAAGATGAAATTTGTATTGCGGAGTTGTTCCAATGAGCGATCAAAATAGCGACCTGCGTAGCAGGATGGCAGAGATTGAAGGCCAAGTGGCATCTTCAAGCAAACGTGGATCGGCGGGTAAGACGCTCGGCGTTGCTGCTGCGGCGCTGGTTATCGGCGTAGGCGGCTATGCGCTTTACGATTCCGTCTCGCAACCGACAGAGCCAGTGGTGTCGATCCCGTCGAGTGGCGTTCAGGACTTCCCAGAGGACAGGTCAGCCGATGATAGCCTTGCGATGCCTGCTCCGCCTGATCCGATCCTTGTTGATCGTCCGGTTATCACAACCCAAACAGATAGCGCGACACTTGCTCGCCTTGCAGACCTTGAAGCTGATCTTGCTGCGGCACGGGCGCTGGCTGCGGCCAGAGAAGATGAAACCGAACAAGAACGGGTGTTGCGTGAAGAACTCGAACGGGAACGGGACAGATTTGCGGCCGATATTGCAGCCCTTCGCAGCACGGCGGAGAATGACCAGGATCGAGCGCGTGACACAGAGGAACAATTGCAAGCCTCACTGACGGCTATGCGCCAACAGATTGCAACAAATCAGCGCGACCTTGCAGCGGCCCAGACAAAGGCGCAGCAAGATCTACTGGCACAAGCGGAAGGTTTTCAACGGCAAATCCGTGAGGCTCGTGCGGTCGATCCGCTTGAACAAGAACGTCTTCGTGCTGAAACGCTGCGGCTAGAGCAAGAGGCAGAGGAACGTCAGCGTCTAGCGCAACGTGCAGCGGACGACCGCGCACGGCTTGAAGCCCTTCGGGCTGAACGTGCAGCGGCGGAACAAGAGCGGGCAGAGTCCGGCTTGATTGCTGTGAACAACACAGGCGCACAAGAGGCGGGAACAGGTGAAGGTCGCGAACTTAGCGATGCCGAGGCGTTCGTGCGGCGGATCGTTGAACCTGTGGCCGTTGCGCGGGCCTCCCAGATCACGGCCCCTCAAGCAACGGTTCCTCAAGGCACGATCATTCAGGCGTCTCTTGAAACTGCGGTGGATAGCACCTTGCCCGGCCCTATTCGCGGCGTCGTGGCAGAAGACGTTCATAGCATGGACGGGTCGGCTGTTCTCATACCTGCCGGGTCGAAGGTCTTTGGCGAATATAGCAGTGGTATTCAGCTTGGTCAGCAACGCATTTTGATTGTTTGGACGAGGATTCTCACACCAAGTAACCGCTCGATAAATATTGCATCCTATGGTGCCGACCAGCTTGGCCGTAGCGGAACAGGGGGGGCTGTTGATACGCGCTTCGCTGCAAGGTTTGGCGGCGCTGCTGCCATTTCGATCATCGGGGCTGTCCCACAGATTGCAGCAAGTGAATCCGAAAGTGAAAATGCGCTAACGATTGCGGAAAATGTCGGTGACGACCTTAGCTCTGCGACTGACAGCGCAATCGGTGCTTACATCAACATTCCACCAACGATCTACGTTCGCCAAGGCACGTCGGTAACGATCATTGTTGATCGGGATTTGGAGATTTTCTGATGGACGAAAGCTACGTCGATAAGGCGTTCGGGCAACTTCGTAATCTTCTGAACGATGATCTTGTCGAGATTTGCGTCAATCCCGATGGTCAGGTCTGGTTTGAAAATCGTGGCGATGCGTCGATGCAGCTTTCAAGCATCAAACTATCTGATGAAGAAGTCAGGGATGCAGGGATGCAGATTGCTGCCGAAGGGAATATCCGGCTTTCTGAAAAACATCCTGTAGGCAGCGTGTCTATCAACTACCGGGACTGGCTGATCCGCGCCCAAATGGTCCAGCACCCCGTTGTTCGCGGCGGGGATGCGTTGTCGATGCGCTTCTTCAAAGCAGATACAGAAATGTTTGAGCCGGCTTATCTTGGCGATGGGCCGGAAAGCGCGAGTGCTGCGCGGCGTGAGCTGACCAATCGCGTCTGGGGTTTGGCCGAAGGCAATCTGACCGAGGCGCTGAAAATGTGCGTAAAGGAAAAGCTGAATCTGGTTGTGAGCGGCGGCACCAGTTCTGGCAAGACCACTGTTGCGCGTTGGCTTGTGGCCCAGGTCGATGATAGCGAACGTCTTCTGACGATCGAGGATGTGCCTGACCTTATGCCCCGTCAGCCAAACAAGGTGATGATGGTGTCAAACCGCCTTGATCCTATTCGTAGCCCAGATGTGCTTCTACAATCGTCATTGCGAATGCGACCAGATCGGATCATTCTATCCGAAGTCACTGGATCGGATGCCTATACCTTCCTTAAAGCGATCAATACGGGGCATGGTGGGTCGATCACGACTATCCATGCCGAAACAGCCGAATTGGCTGTTGAACGGATGGCACAAACTGCTTTGGAAGCTGATGGGAAAATGACCTACCAAGATATGATTTCGTATGTCACGCGGTCTATCGACGTGATTGTTCATGTTGGTAAGCGCGATGGCAAACGTGGTGTGCTAGAAGTATTTCTGCCAAGTCGGTATGACCAACAGAAGGATGTTGTCGATGATACCTAAATCTACTTTTAGAGCTGCGCTCGTGGTCAGCGCCGTTCTCGCCGGACAAATAGTCGTGGCCGAGACGAATACGCCTACGAATGAGACAACTGACGCTGCTGGCATTTACATTGATCCAACGGTGCAAAACCGGAAACGGTGTCAAGAACGCCCTGGACTTCCACGATGGATGATGGAGCATCCTCTTGGATTTGAATGGCGACTTGATCTTGCCAAGGAGTTCCGTAGCTATCAGCGATCTTCGGCTATTGCCGATGCTGAAACCTGCGATTGTGAAAAACTCTATCCTGATTGGGATCTCTATCGGGCTGATCTTGAAGCAATCTGGAATGACGTTAGCGTTGATTCTAAATATGTTTGGAACGATGAAACCCGTAACCGTTTCAATGCAACCCGTGATGAATTTACTGATATTAGCCGCCCGCTTTTGCCTATGGTAACGCGGTTGTGCGCAAGCGTGGAGTAAGGCTATGGGGTTCATAGAGAGAACCTATACGAACACAATGACGCTGTTGGATTCCTTGGGTCAAACGCAGTTTGAATCCGTTGCGTCTCAAATAGCTGGCACGGCGCAAATTCTATCGGCGTTGGTGGTGGTTCTTGTCCTTATCAACATGGCGCTGCAAGTGCGGCCTATGGAAGCTGGAACGTCCGTATGGTTGATCTTCAAACTGTGCCTCGTAGCATTGTTCATGCAAAGCTGGGCCGATTTCAACGGGGTTTTCGGGGCTATCGAAGGTGGCTTTGAAGCAATCGGGAACGCTTTGCTTGCCGGGGGGCTAGGAGCGGGGGAGACGGCTACCAGTTTCCCAGCAGAGCTGGATAACCTTTCGGAAAACATGGGGGCATATGCGAATGTGACCGCTGGTCGTTTGAACATTCTTGGCGGGATGATAAATGCCTTAATGTTCGGTGCGATTGCTGTCTTTGGGGCGTTAGCAACTTTGGCAATGGTTGCGTCGAGGGTTGTGTTAGCTGTTCTGGTTGGCCTTGCGCCGTTCGCCATACTTGCGACCCTGACAACCCAAACTAAATCCTATTTTGAAACTTGGTTAAGTGGGGTCATTAAAGTTTTGATGTTCCCGCTTATCTTGATCGGAATCTTTGCAACAATCCTTGGTATGGGCAATGCCACCATAGCCAGCATCGACCCTGACAATATTGATACTATTGGTCAGATCACACCCGTTCTCACAGTGCTTGTGCTGGCATCGTTTCTTGTGATCCTAAGTCCGCTTATTGTGACGTTGGTAGCCGGTGATTTCGCGCTTGGGGCGGTTACAGCCGTCGCTGGTGGTGCTTTGAGGCGGGCAACTGGTTCTGCGGGTCGTTTTGCTGGCGGTGCTGGAAGGGCGGCTACGGGGATGGAACCTGCTGCGCCCAAATCCGCTGCGCAGCGTGGCGCGGCTGTCGGTGGCGCCGTTCGTGGCGCTGCTGCGGATACATATTCATTTGCCAAAAATCCAATCACTAACACACGCGAGGGCGTCAACCTGCGGGCGAACCAGATTAACCGAACCGCAGAAAGAATGGCACGGCTTCGGCGCAAATAAAAAAGGGGGCATCAGCCCCCTTTTCAATGGTGTAGATCAAGCCGCCTCTGGCGGCTTTTTCTTATCGACGGTCTTGCCGCCTGCTTCTTTTGGTGCATCTTGGATCGGCATATCGCCTAAGTCCAGCGGCACTTGACCCTTGATTTGCACCTTTGTTCGTCCATTCGCCTTTTTCGGCTGAACGACAATCTTGGGCTTCGCCGCAGGAACGGCCAAGGCTTTTTTATCTTCACGATCCTGGATGGCGTTGAAACTGTCGAGCATGTCGAGAATCCTTGGAGCCAATGCGGCGAGCTGCTTCAATTCGTCGGTTGTCGGTCCCTCTGGTGATGCCTGCTGTTCGTTACCTTTTTGATTGCTGATCGGGGCAGAGCCAGCCACTTGCGGCTTGGTCGTCCGACGCTCGATGTTGTCGATCCGCGATTGCAAAAGTGACTTATCGACAAGATCCCATCCAAGCTGTTCCTGCTTTTTGAGAATTTTCTTAAACCGCCTATCTCTCCAGTGAACAATAGCCTTGACCTTAACAGGCTGTTTTCCATTCACGATGATGATGCTTACGTCCTCTGGCAACCGTCTTGCATCGTCTTCCGTTAGCAACGGCTTTTCGTCTGTGCGTTCGGTGAAAGTGGCCCGCTGGCCCAGCCCAGCTTGTTTTGACCGAGTGACTGTTCGTTTGGTGGTCATGCCGACTGCATTGGACAGGTCTTCGATTGTCATTTCTTCGGAAGGGGTCATGTAGAGCTTCAAGCCCGCGCCACCCTGAATCGAAAGGCGTTCTTCGTAGGAATAGATCGAGTCCAGCTTGGGGATTGTTTGGGTGATGATCGCGATGCGGCCATTGAAACCACGGATGGTTGTCATGGCCTCCGCAACTTCGGACATTTTGCCGAGCCTGTGAAATTCGTCCAAGATCAGCATGGCGTGATATGGCTCGTCCTTGCCCGGCTTCCGTGCTTGGATGGTCGATACCAATTCGTTGAAAAACAGGCGCACCAAGCCCGCAAGGGGCTTTAGGTCCCCATCTGATACGATGAAGTAGATCGAGGTTTTTTCACGGCGTATATCGTCAAAGCTGAAATCGCTGGCCGAAGTCATGTCGTCAACGTGTGGGTTTGACCAAAGGTCGAACCCTGCGTTGTTCATCACCGACATATAGGATGAAAGTGTCCGCTGCTCCAGTTTGGCCAGCGATGCGAGTTCACGCCGCAACGCTGGCTCCCTCACGCCCTGCGAAAGAATTTTCAGGTGCTTTTGCAGATTGTCTTCGCCCTCGGACAAGACACGGTAGATGCCCCCAAGCGTGAAATCGCGTCGTTCGTGCGCGACACCGCCGATCACGCAGAAAAGCTGGATCGCGCCGTTTAGCCACTCCCCTGCCCCGTCCGCCTGAAGAAATAGCGTAGCAATCTTGCGAAGTTCAAAATTTATCTGGCCGTAGGTTGATAGCTTACCGATCCGCTCAAGCGGGTTGTATCGGTGTGACGCTTGACCAAACTGAACGGGCGCAAATTTATACACCTTGTTGCCCATCTTCGACCGCCATCTGGCCGTTGTCTCATAGTTCTCGCCTTTAATGTCGAGCGTGACTGTCGATCCTTCAAAGGTTAGAAGGTTGGGATACACGAAACCAACACCCTTACCCGCGCCCGTGGGCGCAACGATCAGACAGTTCGGATATTTGTCGGACGTGACGAACCGTCCAGGCAGGCTTGGCTTCGTCGTCTTGGCGAGAATAAAGCCCTTCCCCGGCTTGCCCAGCAACTTGTTCCGGCGCATCTGCGACAGCGATTGCCACTTGGATTTGCCCTGCTGGGTCAAGGCTTCGGATGCAAAATGCGCTCCGAACGCAAAACCGCCGATGGCGCAAAAAAGGAAAATCAGCCAAACTTGGGTGAACAGCCCTTCGTCCCGTCTTTGTAGATCGAGGATGTTCTGCACCAGATAATCATACCCGATGGTTCCCGGCAGGTTGTAGTCCACCCATACCGTTGCGAAAATGTAGGCGAGCATAAGCCCGCCGGTTGCGAAAAATAGCCCTGCGGCAAGTTGACGTTGCATGGTTCTACCTTTCGTTCTCGTAGCCACGGTCACGGTCTGTCTCGAAGGTGTCTTTGAGGTAGTCGCGGCTATCCGTCATAAGTCGCTCCGTCTCGTCCGACATTTCAAAGCCTGTGCTGCGGTTGTTCATTTCGGCCTGCATCAAGAGCTGGCGACTGAACACCTTATCATCCGTTATGTGGTCGATAGCGTTCAGATCGCCACGCCGGAAACGGTCATACTGCGCATCTGTCGTGTTTTCTTTGAGAAGGCGGATCACCTCTTGGTGTTCTTCTGCACTATTCGTCAGCATGTAATCTTCACTGCTACGCGCTTTGAGTTCCGCAAAACGGTCCACTTCGGGCGCGGTCTGTTCGGGGACTTCGCGCTCACGCTCGTCTTCGGCCAGATAGCCAACGGGCTTGTCAAACGCAGCCCCATGCTTATCCCACAATTCGGAAACGACAATCGCATGGGACCGCGACTGCTCTGCCACTGTTTCAGACTGTTGCCGCAGTTCATCTATGCCGCTCATAACATCTTCATAGTGGTTTTCATCCGCACCACGTCCCGGTTGCCAATCTTGGCGATTGAAGGCGTCCGTCAAGTCTCGACGCTCAATCTCGGTGATTTGGCGCTGCCCTTTTTCATTCAGATAATCGGCCTCAAGGTGCGGCACGACACGAAGCATACGGTTCTCAATCAGATCTTCACGAATTTCCTGATAGGCGTTGGTCAGTTCGGAAACGGCCTGCTGGCGTTCGTTGGGATCAGAAAGGTTTAGGTCGGACGCCTTCGCCAGTTGGCGTAAATCGTCCTGCATCCACATCTGTTCAAGATACAGGTTCCCTGCCCCTGTTTGCAGACGTGCCGTGATCGCTTGCGCTTCCAGTCCGGTGCCTTGGGTATATTGTTCAATCCGTTCCGTCATTTCGGATGGTGCATAGCGATTGCCCGTCTCGTGCATGTAGATCGACTGACCGCGCGGGTCTTCGTGCAATCCTTTGGCATAGCCTGCATCGGGATTAAGCGCAGTAAACGCTGCCATGTTGTCTGTAAGCTGTTTTTCGTAAGGAACGCGAGCGGTCGCGTCTTTCGTCAGAAGAACCTCCTGCGATTTGGCAAGTGCATCGTTCAAAAGGGACGCATATTGGTCAAACTTTTCAAGTTCGTCGGCGCTTAGAACAGGCATTTTGTATTCTCCTTCGCTGGACATGAGCATGTTCGCCATGTCGTGATAAGTTCGCTCAAGACGGGCGCAATCTGCGTTGGCTGCAATCACCGCCATTGCTTCATACCCGATCTGTGCAAAACTTATAATTTGTTGTGCATATTGTAAATCTGCACCTGTCCGTGGACGTTGTGCTGGCGCTCGACCTTCGCGGCTGGCGTTCCATTGTTCTGTCTGGGTTGGCTGGCGGTCAGTTATACCGCGCTCAAACCGTGATGTGGAATCGAGCATGATACCTCGGCGTTCTGCATGTGCGGCCATCGCCTCGCGGAACGCTTCATAGCTGTGATCAGTATCGCGCCGCATATTGAAAAGGCTGTTGTCGCTGCCGCGCCGGTTCAAAACGATGTGCGCGTGAGGGTGGTGTTCCTGATCGTCATGAATAGCAGCAACATACTTGTATCGCACATCACCACTATCAAATTTCTCTTCACATACATCGCGAACAATCTCGGCCACGTCTTTAATTGAGGTTCCCTGTGGAAAGCTAAGGATCATATGGGATGTCTGCCCGTTTCGTGTCTTCGCCCACCAGTTGTCTGACAGATTGGTCACAAGTCTGTTGATCTGTTGGTTGGTGGGTTCGTCATGCGCTTTTACTATGCCGCTCGGATCAATGACCTCGGCAACTTTATCATCGCGAAAAATGTAATTGAGCTGGCCTTTCAACCCGCCCTTGCTATCAACGCCGCCAGTGCGCACTAGCTTAAAAATTGCCTGTCCATGCCGCGCCCCAACACGGCTCATACGGCTTAACGATGGCCCCTGCCCTCCGGACAACCTACCGCTGCGGCCTCCACCACCCTGACGCCGTAACGAACCGCTATTGTTCGGACGCTCGCGGTCAAACAAGCGGCCCATAACCTGTTCGATTGCCGAATAGCGCTTACTCATCGTCACTGGCCTCTGAAGGATTTGCAGAAACGCGCTCGTGTAGGGTCGCGGCCTTGACCTGCACGTTGCGCAGCATCGACCCTACGACCTGTTTGATCTTTTCCACTTCGTCGTTTGCCTCGCGAATCCGCTCGATCTGATCTGGGGAAGGATTTGCAGCTCCGGTTCGCTTCACCGAAACGGAAAGGTCTTTAGCGATCTGGTTAAAGTTACCGCCCAGGGCGGTGAGATGCCGCATCGCTTCGGTTAAAAATTCTTCTTCGCCGGGGTTCGGATCATAAAAACCCCCTACGGCCCTCGTCATTTTGCGCAACAACGCCGAACGACTGGCCGCGACATTCGCTCGAACAAGCCGATCGAGGCCCGCCTTCTCGCGTTCTGTCACCTTCGTTCCGATTGAGACGTAGGCGGCACGGTCGCCAATGACCGCACCTTGGCCGCTTCTGATCCGATAAACCGTCGATGGCGCTACGCCAAGCTGACGCGCAATTTGCGCGGCTGGAATACCCTGTGAAAGCAGGGTTCGGATACGGTTTCGTCGTTCAAAAGGCTTCACACATGGCTCCAAAATGCAATTTTGGTTAACATTGCACATATCCTGCAATTCAAACACTACCCCTTGCTCCCCCCATTTTCAATCCCTCGACGCCGCAGGTGTCGAATAAAAGGATTGGGGGGCAAGATACGGGTAGTGTTTGTCAATTTTCTCCCCGAAGATCGCTAGATCGGAGGGCATCAGGTCTTTCATGCAGGTTGCTTGCAACCTTCAATGCTCCACCAAAGGCCACAGGAGCGCCGACAGATGGTTAAACGCCTATCTTGGCTACCCTACCCGCCTAAAGGTCCAAAGGTGGCTCCACAGCAGACTAAATGCCGCGTTGCAGTTATAGGTTGATGTGATAGTGTGACAATGTGATGTTGCGATATAACAATCTTGTAGCAATGTGACGACGCCATTTCGCTACCGTGCAAGAATGTGATGATGTGACTATACAAGGCAGTGAGACTGTGACAGTGTGAATTTGTCGTAATGTGAAGTGGCATATTAGCAGAAACACACAATAACATCTTGACAGGATCGCTCTGTCACACATTAACAGGCTAACAAAGTAGCGAGTATGTGAGAATGTCACGCTGTAAGATCGCACCTGTGTCACAAAACACTGAATGAGGTAGGAATACATAATGGGAACACTGATAGTCTTCGCCAGTTTGAAAGGGGGCGTTGGTAAATCAACGCACGCAGCCGCGTTAACCGCTGGTCTGTTGGATCGTGGCTACACGGTAGGAGCAATCGAAACTGATCCACAAGGCAGTTTCGGCTCTTGGGCTGATGAAACCGCGGCCCAGAATGAATCGCTAAAATCCGATTTCTTGGACCCAAAAACGGCCGAGTTTGAGTCAGCCAACGAGAAGATCGTAGAGCTGTGCAACGGACCAGATTATATTGTTCTCGACACGGCGGGTAACGCCAACAAAATGACTATGCCCGCGTTATATTCTGCTGATATTGTTTTGTGTCCGTTCGCTCTTACGGAATGGGATATAGAGGGCTTCAATCGCACAAGGGAAGCATATCAACAGGTTTTTGAAACAGCGGGGGAGGAAACGCCAGATAGCTTCATGGGCCTGTATCTTGGAACAGTGAGGTTCATTAGCAATGCTGAACGACAGAAGCTGGAAGACCTGTCAAAAACGGCGGCTATTCGCAAAGGGCTTACTCATAGCCCGCATATCTCTAACTGGATCGAGGCGTGTCGCACGCCCGCACAGCTTGATGAAGGCATTATTCCAGCGGAAGGTGCAAAGCCGATGAACAACGCCGCCCGCGCAAAAGCGAAAACCGCGATTTACGAATACACGGCAAGAATTTTGGAGGTCGTCAATGCCTAGATTGAACCCAAAGGGTAAAGATCGCCAAGTAGCTGACGCTCTTGAAGGCTACATGCCTTCAACATCGGATGATGCTGCCGCAACCAAAGAACAACAGATCGCAAAAGCAACAGAACCGAAGTCAAAGGGTGGCGATACACCGCTTATTCGGTTTTCGTTCAAGTTGCAGGGTAATGCCGCTGTGGTGGTAAACAGCCATGTCGAGAAAATTAACCGCATCGCAAATCGAGAGGTGCTAACTGCTTCCGCCGTTGTTCGGGATTTTATCAGAGAGAACCCAGACGCGTTAATCGAATGGGTAAAATCGCAAGCCAATAACGACTGATCTTGGTCGTAGGCCAGTCCGCCCGAAGGGCGGGGCAGGGGGGCGGGTCATTCTCGGATGATCTGCCCCCCTGTCAAATTGGGTGTGACACTAGACCCGTAAACACGGCCCTAGTGTCAGTGCAAAGTGGATCAAACCTTTATCCACGCCCGCTGCATATAACGGCTGATCCGGCAAGCCATCCCCGTATTTTTGCAAAGAAAATGGGTGGTGGTGCGCTTGGCTCCAGCAAAACGCTCCCGCTGAACGGTGAACGTATCGCGCTCGATCCCATCGCTAAACTCCAAAGGCTCGGCAAGCTGGATCGTATCGCCGTGGGCAATTTTCCGGCCTGTCAAAACTGCGGACGCCTTGCATTTTTTCCGCCATTCAAGGGCATATTCCTTTGTCGTGGCCGATAGCAGGTCCAGCAATTTCTGGGGTGCCTGCGCCTCGCACCGCCCCATGCTTTCCTCCATGTCTTTATAGCACCATTCGCCACTATCGCGCCGCGTGAGGATCACGGCGGCAAACACATAGCGGCCTAGCGCGTCTGCCTCGTAACCATAGGAATCCGTGGTGTCGGTCTTGGGCGTCACTTCTACGGCCAGATACCAGACAGACCCCTTGCGGGTAGTGAAAACGGGCCGCATGGCCCTATCTTCGTTCTCAAAGGTCACAAGGCGCTCAATCTCGGCGCGTTCATCGCGGGGCGGCGTGTAATGGCAGGTCCAGCCCATTATGCGGCCTCCCCTTGCTGTGCTGCCTCTGTCGCGGCCAAAATATAATCCACTGCCTTTTGCGCCTCCGATGCTGCTTTGAAAATAAGCCCTTTGTCGTCTTTCAATGCCTCAAGCCATCCCTTGATATAGGCCGCGCTCTGGTCGAATTGCGGGGTGACGCCAAGGTGAAGGCACAACAGACAGTTCCCAATCTCGGCAACCAATTCTTCAAAAGCGTATGCTTCGCGGTTCTGAAACTTCTTAATCCGGTCAAGGCGCTTTTCTGCACCTGTCCAGTGAATTGTTTCATGGGCCAGCGTCCCAAAATATCCATCTGCATCGTAGAAGGTGCCAACGGGCGGCATATGGATCGTATCTGTTGCAGGCTTGTAGTAGGCGCGGGGGTCGTCGCTGGTGATGATCGTTGCGCCAATGCTGGCGAAAAAAGCGTCAATTTCGGGATTGCCCTCGGTGCCAAGGTCGCGGGGCGCTTCTGGCGTGATGTAGTATTCGGCGGGCAGGTTTTCGATCTGGTCCGCGTTGAACACGTTGTTGGTCTTCGCGTAGGGGATGCGGGTTTTGCCTTCGCCTTCGGTCTTGCCCTCGGTCTGCTCGGCGTCCTTTTCAAACGTGCCATAGAACACACTGCGGGCGCATTTCTCGCCTTTCTTGACCATGCCGCCAAGGTCCACGGCCTGCTTGAAAGTCATCCAGTGCGCGGAATTGTAGCCGCGTTCGTGAGCTGTCGCCCACAACATCAGAATGTTGATCCCGCGATAGGCTTCGCCATTGTGCCGCAAGGGGAAAGCTGCGCCACCCTTGCCACCTGTCCACGGCTTGCGCCACGGCGGGGTTCCGGCTTCGATCTGCGCGATGATTGTATCTGTGACGTGCTGGTGAATGTCGAGTTTTGCCATGATTTTCGGTCCTTTGTGGTGGTGGCGTGGGGTGCTTTGCTGCGCCCCTTTCGCACCTCCTTTTTACCTTGTTTATATAGCTGTTCCTATCTTTTTATTGCCGTTTTCGGCAAGTATATAGTTTGACA